>ERZ1066133.20-NODE-20-length-105712-cov-7.971048_pt1 | contig 105712 bp, 90 predicted proteins | sample MGYA00382780_ERZ1066133 | MGnify/ENA primary metagenome ERZ1066133 (study PRJEB33369, sample SAMEA5778363) | biofilm metagenome | biome: Industrial cooling water; feature: Water cooling tower basin; material: Biofilm | place: United Arab Emirates | collected... | reverse complement strand
AATCTTTTCAATTCTCTCTTTCATCTCAGCGGCTGCTTTATTGGTGAAAGTCAACGCAAGAATATGAAATGCATCTACTCCGTTGGCAAGTAAATGTGCAATTCTGGTAGTCAATACTTTTGTCTTTCCGCTTCCTGCTCCTGCCACAATCATAAGTGGCCCATTCATATGTAACACAGCTTCTCTTTGCTGCTCATTCAATCCATGTAAATATTGCTGCATGGGCGCAATTTAGGTATTGGAATTGGCATGCAGGTGGGAGGTGAATAAGTAAATGCTCAGTTTTCAAAAACGGCCTTTAAAAACTGTGGGAATTGTGCATTTTGTTGATAAAAAAGAATGGAATGTTCTTTTTGTCGAAGTTGTCTGGCCTGTTTTTTGTCAAGGCCATCTATTGAACGCATGTAAGAAAAGTCAATACTTCTGCATTGAACGCTTGGGTCTAATTGTTTTATAAGCTTTTCTGTTTTTTCTACTTCACCACCAGCATTGGCCCCTAGGGCGGTGTTTCCAAATGATTTTGCAAAAAGGCCTCCTTTGCTAACAGCATAATCATATTTGTTGTAGCCAATCACAATTTTCCTAAATCCGGCTTGGTTTTTCTCAGGTACTGTTCTTAAAATATCATCCATCACTTGGGTGCCTGAAATAGCGGGGGCTAGCATGGCTAAACAAATTTGCGATGATCTAGGAGTAGCAATTGCGTTCGACTTATAGTCCTCTTCTAACTTTTCCTGAAATTGTTTTGGCCATTTTTGTGGATTAAATAAAGTGTGACTCGCAACACTAGCACCTAAGCTATGCGTTAATAAGGTAAGCTTTACACCTGGGTCTATTTGTTGAAGTAATTGACGTAATCCGAGTCCGACTTTTGCTGAATTGATCTGCGCCTTTCCCCAAATGCCTGCAACAATTGGATTAGACCCCAGCGAGGTTAATCCGTCCCAGTACACTTCAACAAAAACAATGGGCTGTTTTACAAATTGTTGAATACTTCTGCGAAGAGAAAAATAATACGCATCGGGATTAGGATCATTAAAGCCGTGGATCAATACAACTACATGTTTGCTGTTGGCTTGTTGCAATTGTTGTTGAATTTGGGTGGCGAGGTTTTTTCTGAGTATGTTTTGAAGTCGAATAAAAAAGCGCACACTATCTACACCCTGCAATCCGTGCCTTTGGCGAAGGTAAGCTTGATTCAAAGAGTCGTTTTCTCTCATTGCATACTCCAGTGTTGCAAAAGCCGGATTGCTTTGTCGTCTTTTTTCATTTCGAATATGTTGAAGATAAAAATAGTGAGGTGTTACATGAGCCTCTGGTGGATAAACAAACCCCTCTCTATCAAAATATACTTTCACAACACCACGCTCTTCTAATCGTGGTACCATTAATACATTTTTCGCTTTAAAACTACATTGCTGGAAAACTATCATTATTAGCAATGCGAGTAAAATATTTTTCATTGTTTTCGAATGATATTAATTATAGGAACAGGCGGATCAAAATATTCATCCGATTCGTTTTGTGTAGCAATCTTTTTAACAACCGCCATTCCTTTAATAACTTTTCCAAAAGCTGCATATCCTTCGCCGTCTGGCATATTTTCCCCGCCATGGTCTAATCCAGGTTGTTCGCTCATGCAAATAAAAAATTCAGTTTTAGCAGTGCCAGGTTCTCGTCTTGCTAAAGAAACTGTACTATTCATGTGTTTTAGTCCAGTTTGTTGGGTGCTCTCATGCGGAATAAAATCCAAGTTGTTTGCTTTTTGAGGAGCTGTTTTCCAAATGCCACCCTGAATGAGTTCTGATTTGGTGGCATTGCTGGGTTGGTTATCTTGGTTTAGTACACGATAAAATGAGCAGCGCTCATAAATACCTAGTTCAATATTTTTTAAAATTGCTGCACAAGTTTTTGGGGCTTGTTGTTCGAAGAGTTCGATATCTATTTCACCAAAAGCAGTTTTAATTTGGATAACGGGATTTTTAGTTTTGTAGGAAGTGCATTGCATGAAGCAACTACATAAGAATACTCCCCAAAAAATTCTCCATCTTTTCATATTACAGCAAGATACAAACCAATTCTTATCGTATGTGTAGTTGCTGGTATACTTCTTTTTGATCTAGCTTTCTGAATTCACCAGGTGCAAGACCTTCGAGTGTTAAATCCTCAATGCTGTATCGAATTAGTCTAAGTGTTGGGAATCCTATTTTGGCTGTCATTCTTCTGACCTGCCTATTTTTTCCTTCAGTGAGTGAGAGTGAAATCCAAGGAGCAGGAATTGCTGCTCTGAATCTGATAGGAGGAGTTCTAGGATGTACGGGTGGCTCAATTAAAAAGCGTTTCGCGCTGCAAGGTGCTGTACGATGTGTTTTCCCATCAATAGATATTTCAACACCTTTCCTTAATTGTTGAACTGCATCTTCAGTTATGTCTCCATCAACCTGAACCCAGTAAGTTCTAGTGTGTGCTTTAGTAGGATGAAGTAAAAGATGATTCAGCTTCTTATCATTCGTCAATAATAGCAATCCCTCGCTGTCATAATCTAATCTTCCAACTGGATATACATCGTTAGGAAAAGAGAACCAATCGCGCAAAGTTTGTTTTCCTTCGAGTGAAGAAAACTGTGATGCAACTTGATATGGTTTGTGTATGAGAAAGTAGTGAAACATCTTTAAAAGTAAAAGTCCCGCAGAAGCGGGACTCTTATAATGGATGGGTTAGTAAGTACTGGGAATACAATTCCCAACACAATATTAAAAAAGGTTTTTTCTGTAACAAAAAAAATTTATAACTATTTTATTCACATTTTTTTTGAATGTGTGAATTCAAGTTTTCAATAATCCACATTCACTCATCATTAAAACGATTTTCTACTATCAAAAATTGTATTGCAAGATCAAGTTACATGAATAGAACTTGTAGTTACATAACAACTACCTTTGCTTCATAAAACTTAACTGAATGAAATTTCCTGCACCTGTTGCAGCATCGTGGTTAGCCAATTTAATTGGAGCTACACTGAAAGGCAACGCATCATTACAAGTACAAGGCATAAACGAAATACATAAAGTTGTTCAAGGAGATGTAGTATTTGTTGATCATCCAAAATACTATGATACTTGTTTGAAAAGTGCTGCGGATTGTATTATCATTAATAATGCGGAAGTAATTATTCCAGAAGGAAAAGCTATTTTAGTTTGCGATCAACCTTTTGAAGCATATTTAAAAATTGTTGATCATTTTAAACCTTTTCAACCCTCAATGCAAATGATTGCCGCATCGGCGGTGATTGGAGAAGGTACGGTTATAATGCCAGGTGCATATATCGGCAATCGTGTAGTTATTGGAAAAAATTCTGTTATTCATCCGCAAGTGACTATACTCGATGATTGTATTATTGGCGACGAAGTGGTTATTCAAGCAGGAACAGTTATTGGAAGTGATGCATTTTACTATAACACAAAAAAGGATCGCCCTCATTGGTATAAGCGGATGAAAAGTTGTGGTCATGTTGTTATAGAAGACAGGGTGGAAATAGGAGCAGGTTGTACAATTGATAGAGGGGTTACAGATATCACCCGAATTGGTGCGGGAACTGTTTTAGATAATATGGTACACATTGGTCACGATACTACTATCGGAAAAAATTGTTTGTTCGCCGCGCAAGTTGGTATTGCTGGTGCTACTACTATAGAAGATGGTGTAGTGTTATGGGGACAAGTTGGTGTTAGTAAAACGCTTACTATTGGAAAGAATGCAGTTGTATTAGCACAGAGCGGAGTGCCTTCCTCTTTAGACGGTAATAAAACCTATTTTGGTTATCCTGCAGAAGAAGCGGGTATCAAACGAAGAGAGTTGGTTTGGGTGAAGCGTATTCCAGAGCTTTGGAAAAAAGTGATGGATTAATACAGTACCCAAAGAAAACTTAGGTAGGTAGCAAAGAAGAATACCCAAAATATTTGATAGAATTTTCGAATGCTTTTCTGTTCTTGTAGTCGTACAGTTTGAAGATGCAGTATAAATGCAATACTTAAAACAACTAAGCTATACATTAAAAGGGTTTGTGCTGCCTGGTAACTCCAAAAAATGCACCAGCCATAAGCAGCAAGTACAAAAAATGCACCTGTATATAAAGCTACTTTTGGAGAATACAACAAAGGAAACGTTCTAAATCCAAAATGAGCATCTCCAGCTCTATCGGGTAAATCTTTATACCATGCAATGGCTAGACTAAAAGCTGAAATAAAAATTGTAAGCGGATAAATAACAGGTTCAATAACAAAATTTTCTTGCAGCATACCTGCAAAATGAAGCGCCATTCCAATATTTACTAACACCCCCCTCACTATAGTAATAGCTAAAGCGGCAGGTACATGGTGTTGTTTAAGTTGAATAGGCGGAACAGAATAGGCGATTCCTAAAATAAGAATCACCACAATCAGTAATAACAGGATCCAATGTAAAATGGCTGCAACGCTTACTGCAATAATTCCTGCTAGCACAACAATTTTTTTAGCGGTTCTAATATCAAGTGTACCTGCAGCAATGGGCAGCTCAGGTTTGTTAATTTTATCCAGCTCAACATCCACTACCTGATTCAGTCCAGTTATACACACATTACAACCTAGAGCTGATATTAATGTGCCAATCAAAATCATATAGTGATGGGAGAGGCTTCCACCTTGTAATAGAAATATTACGAGAATGCTTACTATAGAACCGATAACGGTATGCGGGCGACTAAATTTCCAAAGTGTATGTAGTGTCATGATAAGGTGGGTTTGGCAATAATAACAACAAGGTTTCCTTGTAACTGTTGGATTCTTTTTACTTCAACAGTAAATTGATGGTCTGTAAGATCTTCAAAAAGATGTTGGTATTGATTTGCCGATTTACTTTTTAAGACAGATAACCATCCATCCCATGCAACTGTCAATAATTGAATTGGGATGAGGTAGGTAGTTAATATGCGTACAATTGAAAAAGGTTGAATTGCCCAAGCTGTGAGTGGTTGAAGAAGAAATGCAGCCATTGTTACTTGTATAAAGCTGATCCAAGTTGGTTCAAGCACTTCAACAATCATGCAACTCGCATGTGCATCTTTCATTTTTTCAATGAGCTTTCTTTGTTGGGCATTTGTAAAATGGTGAAATGCATTGAACATACTGTACTGTTCACCAGCTTTTGGAATGAAAGCGGTTAGGTCGACCAGTTCAGTTTTACTGCTGATGTGCTTTTTAACTTCATTGGAAAGCGAGTTGGGATATAAATCACTCAAAGTATACTGTATCGTGTTATTACTCTTTTTTTTCAGATAGTATGCTGGCCACCCACTTCCACTTGCAAGATCATGCCATGAAGCTGAAGGAAAACTTTGCATTAACCTCAAAATGGGAGCATACAATTTGAGTTGAACACTGATCCAGCCAACATACTCCAATTGCATTTTTCTCAAAAAGGAGGGAAACCAAGAATAATCTTCCAATTCTTTCACAAACATTCGGTTAATTTATGCATTATTCCATTGCATGTCGTCAATTCTTCTTTTTTCTTTATCAGGTGCTGCTATTTTAATGGTCACTTTATTCATTGAATTAACTATTCGAAAAAGCTGGCTGCCCTATTTTACGGGAAGAAAGCTTTTACACATGATTGCTATTGGAGTAACTGCTAGTATTATAGACAGGAATCAAGACATCTTTATTCTTGGAACCACGCTGGTAATAATGGGTTTGCTGCTCTTTGTTATACTTTTTCGGTTCAAGTGGTGGTTACAACAAGAGTCGTCTTACGGCATTGCTTTATTTCCTATTGCTCTAGGCGGATTATTGCTTATTGGTATTCCAGCTTACTTAGTTGCTACCGCGGCATGGGTATTAGCAGTGAGTGATGCAAGTGCTGGATGGATTGGAAGAAGATGGGGATCGCCTAAGTACATTTTTTTATCTGAATCAAAATCATACCAAGGTGCTGCAGCCTTTTTTATTACTGCATCTATATGTATGGCTATTCGCTTTCCAGAGCTAAACATAGGTTGGTGGATTATACTTGCAAGCATACCTACATTAACAGAGTTGTTTTCTTGGAGAGGCAGCGACAATTTCTTTCTTCCCATTTTTACTGTGGGGTGGATACTCCTCATTCAGCGAACACCGTACTTGGGTACTTGGGTTTGGATGATTGCAGCAGCTTTCCTATTCATATTGCTGTCCTGGTGGGTCATTCACAAAAAATGGCTGGATCAAAGTGGATGGTGGGCAGCCGTTTGGGTAGCTATTGTGTTATGGATGAGTGGCGGATGGAAAGCATTATCTGCTCCCCTTTTTCTTCTTGTTGCCGGATCACTTGCAGGCAGGTTGTTTCATGCAGCACATTCTTCAGATCAAAGAACAGCACAACAAGTTTTTTCGAATGGTTGGATTGGGGTGTTTTTATATATGTTGTATGGACTTACAGATGAATTTCATTGGCAAGTGCTTGCTTGGTGTTCCTTTGCAATTAGTATTTGTGATACAGTTAGTAGTGAAGTAGGCACGGCAGTGGGTGGAAAAACATATAACATCACCAATTTCCGTAAAATGCAATCAGGATTATCTGGGGGTATTTCATTAGCTGGGACTTTGGGTGGATTGGTTGCTTTGTTGCTACTCGCTATTTGTTTGTATTTTCTTTTGCCTGTAACGCCGGCACAACTTTTTTTAGTGGTAGTAGTAGGTATGATAGGTATGTTGGTTGATAGTTTTATGGGAAGCAAATGGCAGGCTTTGTGGAGGAAGGGACATGTATGGACAGAAACTTCTAATCAAGAAGAAGATTTACAATTAGAAAAAGGGATAGTTTGGCTCGACAATCATTGGGTGAATTTCTTAAGCAATGCTGTTACTATGTTACTCGCTTATTTGCTCTATTTCATTTTCATCTTGTAATTTTAAGTCTGAACGATGCACCGCCTATGTCTTTATCCACTTTATTTTGGAAGTTATTTTTGCGCAGTAAGGGCTGGCATATAGAGCAAAATTTTCCGCATCATCTACCTCAAGCAGTTATTCTAGTAGCTCCGCATACATCGGGCTGGGACTTTGTATATGGATTGGCAGCAAGAGGTGTGTTGAATTTAGATCGGGTACATTTTTTAGGAAAGAAAGAATTATTTGATGGTCCATTTGGATGGTGGTTTAGGTGGTTGGGAGGAACACCTGTAGATCGTTTTTCAAAGCAAGGGATGGTAGAGCAAGTAGTTGATTTACTTAAAGCAAATCCGAATTGGATGATTGCATTATCACCAGAGGGTACTAGAAAAAAAGTAGAAAAACTCAGAACTGGATTTTATCATATTGCACGGCAGGCAAATATTCCCGTTGTATTTGCAGCGTTAGACTATGGAAAAAAGCGTGTTTACTTCTCAGAGCCACGGTGGATGAGTGAAAACATGAATGAAGAGTTACAAAATATAATTAATTCGTTTTCTAGTGTGAAAGGCAAGTTTCCCGAGAGGGGATTGTGAACTGAGAGAAGTTAAATGAATATTACTAAAATGGTTCGTTTAGATAATTCATTGATGAAAATGCTAACAATCATTATCCCTTCTTGATGAAATCACAGAGGTGCTATATCTAAATGCGGATAACAACTTTACTTGTTAATCTCTGCTTTCAAAATTGTATATTCGAATTAGCATAAAACCCACTTCAATTTCTAATAAATAACCTTTTCCAACATGCAAAGCAAGTTTATACCAAGGACTGTCTTTTTTGCAATTGTTCTGTCAACTACCATTTTATCTTGTAAAGATGCTGCTCCTGAAAATCCAACACAACAACTCGTTCCCGAAGTGAATGTGGTGAATGCAGCAATGAAAGACATACCATTGTATTCTGAATATGTAGGTCAGACCTATGGTGAGAAAGATGTAGATGTTTACAGTAGATTAGATGGATGGGTAACAGGGATGTATTTTAAAGAGGGTTCCAAAGTGACTAAAGACGAAGTGCTGTATGCAATTGATGACCTTCCCATTAAAAATAAAATTGAAGCAGCTTCTGCGAGAGTAGCACAGGCTGAAACTCAATTGGCTAAAGTAGAATCTGATTACGCTCGGGTTAAACCCTTGGCTGATATGAATGCATTAAGTAAGCGTGACTTAGACGCTGCAACTGCATTGGTGAAAGCAGCAAAGTCTGAACTTGAAATTGCTAAAGCACAGCTTAGTACCGCTCAAATTGAATTGAGTTATACTAAAGTAAAAGCACCGGTTTCTGGTATAATAGGAATTAGTAAAGTACAAGTAGGCGATTATGTTGGAAAGTTATCTGGTCATCTTAACACTATTTCAAGTCTTGGTCAGGTTAAGGTTCGCTTTTCTGTTTCAGAAAAAGAATTTTTAGGCTATACAAGAATACATATGAAATCAGATTCGGTATATGGTGGTGGATCTGGCAAAATTCCTGTGCAGCTTATTTTAAGTGATGGTACTAAATATGAAGAGAGTGGATACATTGATATTGCTAATCGCGAAGTAGATGCAAATACTGGTAGTATGTTGTTGCAAGCAGTTTTTGCTAATCAACAACAGTTGCTTCGTCCAGGTCAGTATGTAAAAATTCGTTTACAAACTTCCGTACTTTCTAAAGCAATTATAGTTCCTCAGCAAGCGGTGAATCAGTTTCAAAATTTGTATCAAGTATTTGTTGTGAATGATAGTAGTAAAATTGTTTCTAGAATTGTTCAAGCAGCTCAACGCGTTGGTAATAATTGGGTCATTCAAGGAGGATTGAAAGAAGGTGAGCGAGTGGCGGTGATAGGAAGTCTTGCTGTGAAGCCCAATTCTGTGGTGAAAACAAAAGCTATGGACTGGGATTATGACAAGCAGTTGGGTCAATAATCAGCCTCAACTAATCATGTATTACTTCAACTTTTTACAATGAGTGAATTTTTTATACGCCGACCCATATTTGCAATTGTGCTATCTATTCTGATAGTCATTCTAGGAATATTGGCATTACAAGGAGTTCCAGTAGCAAAATATCCAGATATTACTCCTCCCATGGTTCAGGTTGCAGCCTCTTATGGTGGTGCAAATGCTGTAAACATGGAAGATGCAGTTGCAACGCCTATTGAGCAGCAGGTAAACGGGGTTGAAGATATGTTGTACATGAAAAGCGTTAATGCAAATAATGGTACAACTGTGTTACAGGTTTCCTTTGAAGTAGGAACCGATTTGGATAAGGCCAATATGCTAACGCAAAACAAAGTGTCTACTGCCAATCCTTTTTTACCACCTGCTGTAAAAGAACTTGGTGTAAATGTTAAAAAATCGCTCACGTTTCCTTTGATTCTTGTTTCCTTGTATTCTCCTACTGAAACTTATGATGCAAGCTTTATTAATAACTATGCTTATTTGAATTTAATTGATGAGCTGAGAAGAATGAAAGGTGTTGGCGATGTATCTGTAATGGGTGGTGCTGAATATGCAATGCGTATTTGGTTGCAGCCCGATAGAATGACAGCATTAAAGCTCACAGCTAACGAAGTTATTCAAGCAGTTCGTGAACAAAATAATATTGTTCCAGGTGGTGCTTTTGGTGATGAGCCTGCTAAATCAAATAACCAGCATACTTATACTGCACTTCTCCAGCAAAGATTGATATCTGAAGAACAGTTTGGAAATATACTTCTAAAGTCAAATGCCAATGGTGCACTAGTAAGATTGAAAGATGTTGCAAGAATTGAACTTGGTGTGCAGTTTTATAATTTAAGTAGTAGTATTGAGGGGAAACCTAGTTCTGCAATTGCCATATATCAAATTCCAGGATCAAATGGATTAGATGTTGCCAATGGCGTAAAAGCAAAACTCGAAGATTTAAAAAAAGCCTTTCCTGAAGGACTCGATTATAAAATTTCTTTAGATACAACAGACGCCATTACTGTTGGTATTGAGGAAATTATTCATACACTATTTGAGGCCGTTGTGTTGGTTATATTGGTGGTGTTCATCTTCTTGCAAGATTGGCGAGCTACTTTAATTCCTTTATTAACGGTTCCTGTTTCTCTTATTGGTACCATAATGGTTTTTCCATTACTCGGATTTTCAGTTAATACGCTTTCCTTGTTGGGTATGGTACTTGCTATTGGATTGGTGGTAGATGATGCAATTGTTGTAGTAGAAGCTGTTATGCATCATATTGAACATGGACTTAATCCCAAAGAAGCTACTAAAAAGGCAATGAAAGAAGTGGGTGGTCCTGTTATTGCTATTGCCGTGATCTTATGTGCTGTATTTATTCCTGTAGCAATGAGTGGAGGAATTACTGGAAGATTGTACCAACAATTTGCAATTACAATTGCTGTTTCGGTTGCGTTTTCAGCGCTTAATGCACTTACCTTAAGCCCCGCACTTGCAGCCATGTTATTAAAACCAGCATCAAGTAAGAAGGGTTTATTAGATAGATTTTTTGCTGCCTTCAATAGAGGCTTCGACGCATTTACAAAAGCATATTTGGGCGTTGCTGGATTTTTTGCAAGAAAAGTTCTAGCTGCAATATTGGTGCTTATTATCATTGTGGGTTGTACAGTTATTCTTGGTAAAAAAGTGCCAGGGGGTTTTGTTCCTGAAGAGGATGAAGGCTATTTTATGATGGGTATTATTTTACCCGATGCAGCTTCGGTTCAACGGACTGCTGCTGTTTCTTCTAAGGTTGCAGAAATTCTGAGTAAAGTGGAAGAAGTTTCTACTTATACTGTTATTAACGGGTTTAATGTAATGAGTAGTACAAGCAGTTCTAATGCTGCTACAGTTTTTGTAAGTTTAAAGCACTGGAATGAACGTACTAAAACAGCTGCAGAAGTCATTCAAATGATGAATGCTGCAACTGTACAAACAATAACCGAAGCTACTGTTGTTGCTTTTGGTCCGCCACCTATTGTAGGATTGGGTAATGGAAGTGGCTTTACCATGATGCTGCAAGACAGAGGTGGACAAAGTCCGCAGTACCTTGCAGAGCAAGCACAAAAGTTTATTGCTGCAGCCAAAGAGCGTCCTGAAATTGGTAATATTTATACATTATATAGATCTAATGTTCCTCAGAAGAGTATAGAAGTTGATCAGGAAAAAGTAGAAAAACTAGGTGTTAGATTAAATGATGTAAATAATACCATTAGCACCATGATGGGAGGGTCTTTTGTAAATAACTTCAACAGATTTGGTCGACAGTATAGGGTATATGTACAAGGCGATGAAGGCTATAGAATGCGTCCTGAAGACTTGAGTCAAGTTTTTGTTCGAGATAATAAAGGGAATATGATTTCTTTAGCAACACTTGTTACTGTTAAAGACACAACAGGGCCTTTATATACCAATCACTTTAATATTTATAGGGCTGCAGAAATTACTGGACAACCTGCTACTGGTTATAGTAGCAGTCAGGCTTTAGATGCATTAGAAGAAGTGGCAAAGCAAACCTTACCTCCAACTATGGGATATCAGTGGAGCAATGTAAGTTATCAAGAACGCGAGAGTGCTGGTAAAGGGGCAACGGTATTTGCTATGGCATTGTTGTTTGTATTTCTCATTCTTGCTGCTCAGTATGAAAGCTGGAAACTTCCATTCAGTGTTTTGTTAGGAACACCTTGGGCGGTTATGGGTGCATTGTTTGGATTATTTATTGGCGGCATGTTTGCAGCTTCTTATGTGAACAATGTATTTGCACAAATTGGCCTTGTTATGTTAATTGGTTTGAATGCAAAGAATGCTATTTTGATTGTAGAGTTTGCAAAACTTGAAATGGAAATGAATGGTAAGACTGCTTTGGAAGCCGCTCTAGAAGCAGCAAGACTTCGCTTCAGGCCTATTCTTATGACATCTTTTGCATTCATTCTTGGTGTTGTTCCACTTATGTTGGCAGCCGGTGCAGGTGCAGAAGCGCGAAAGGTTATGGGTACCACTGTATTCAGTGGTATGTTGGTTGCTACCATCATTGGAGTTATTCTCATACCCGCATTTTTTGTAATGATAGAAGGCAATAAAAAGAAACTAGCTCAACAGGTACCACATCCATCAAACCAATCAGATTCATCTCATGAAGCAAGTCATTAAGGAAAAATTTTGGTTGTTATTTGTTTTAGTAAGCACAATCAGCATGCTGTCAGGATGTGTTGCACTTCGTCCTGCGCCCAATACACCAGAAGTAGCTATGCCAACAACTTATACGCAGGCAACCAGTGTAGATACTTCCAAGCTTATGTCGTGGTTTGAGCTCTATCAAGATACTGTTCTTCTTCGCTTTATTAAATCGGCTTTAGATAGTAACAGAAATATTCTTGCTGCATCCTACAGAATTGAAGAGAGTAGAGAAATTGCTGGCATTGTTCGTGCTAATTTGTATCCAGCATTTGGTTATCAGGTTCAGGCTGGTGGAGGAACAGCTGGAATAGAAGCGCGTAAAATTGGTGCAGGAGTTGAAGGAGGTGCCATAAGAACGTTTGGCGCTATTCAGTGGGAGTTGGATGTGTGGGGAAGAATTAGATCGAGCAATGAAGCAGCTCTTCGCAGATTTGCTGCCGATGTTGAAAGTCAACAGTCTCTTGTTGTTAGTTTGGTTGCAGAAGTTGCTGCACAATATTTTTTGCTGAGGGATTTAGATAACAGGTTGGCTATTGCAAAGAAAACACGTGATCTACGTGCAGAGAGCACTAAAATTATTCGTGAAAGATTTAATAAAGGATACATAGCCGAAGTTGATCTTTTGCAGGCAGAACAGCAAGAAGCTTTAGCCGCAGCGGCAATTCCTGCTTTTGAACGACAAATCATTGTTGTACAGAATGCTATTCGAACACTCATGGGGCAAGGTCCTGGTCCTTTACCAAGAGGTAAGTCGTTGTTTGATCAAATGACAACACCTTCTATTCCGGTTGGACTACCATCTCAACTGTTGATTAGAAGACCCGATATTAGAGAGGCTACGCAATTATTAGAAGGTCAGTTTTATAATATTCAAATTGCTAAAGCTGGTCTATATCCTCAACTGAGCTTAACTGGCGTACTAGGTTTTGCTAGTCCTCAGTTATCGTCTTTAGTCAGCAGCGATGGAAGAGTGGCTAATGGATTTGCGGGATTACTTGGACCAATTTTTCAATTTGGTCAGCTAAGGAGACGAGTTCGTGTAGAAGAACTTCGCACTAAACAATTGGCATATGCATGGGAGCAAACCTGGCTTCGTGCATTAGGAGAAGTAGACAATGCATTAGCACAATATAGAACCTTAGAAGAAGAATACACTATACGTTCTGCACAAACTAAGGCAGCACGTAAAGCACTCGAACTTACAAGAGCTAAGTACGACTATGGCTACTCTTCTTATTACGAAGTACTTATTCAAGAGAACTATTTGTTTGATGCAGAACTGGCAGAGTCACTCACGTATCAGTTACGCTTGAATGCTCTTGTTCAGTTGTATCGCTCATTGGGTGGAGGCTGGCAGTAACTTATCTATACCAGATTTAGTTGCTCTTTATATCTTATGTCGGAAGAAGCTACTAGACTATCTGGTATAATAAGTTGGTTTTTTGTTCTGGTAATAGCCACATACAGCAGGTTCAGTTCTTCCTCTAACTTAATGGTATCTTGTATTGATTTTCTATTTTGCCAAGCTTGAATCCATTTTTCCGGAGTCATAAAATCGCTTAGTAGTTCTACAATATCAAACTCCATTCCTTTTGCTCTGTGTACGGTAGATAAACTAATACTCGCTTTATATTTCTCTTGTGATGTAACACTGGCTTTTTGTAATTGTTTGAGTACAAATGGCAGGTCTCTTCTGTAATGCTTTGCAACTTGTACCATCATTTGCAATTGAACAGCGCCTGTTGTGTGAATGAATGCATTCAACTGGTCTTCTGAATGTAATTGCTGTAAAATGGGATGACGTATGTATTGTTTCTTGCCATAGAGTACATTCCAAACATCGTACAACGATATGCCATCTTCGCTTTGTAAGTAGCTCTGAAGTGGTCCTTCCATAAATAACTTTTCTTTTGGATGATGCAAAACCCATTCTAACGCATACAACAATAAAGCTTGATTGGTTCTTCCTAATACCACATGCGTTTTTTGTTGTTGGCTATTTCCACAACCAATAATTGAAACAGGTTTTTTCAATGCCAATGTGTTGGCTGCAAGTTTTGCAATATTTGGTGGTAGTCTATAGCTTCTACTCAAATGAAACAAAGGAAAATCTACTTGCTCCAATGCATTAACAGCATATCGCCAACTGTAAATCTGTTGATGTGTATCGCCCACCAATAAGCACGTACATTTTTGTTGCTGAATCATATCTAGCATTACAGGCGATGCATCTTGTGCTTCATCTAGTAAAATAAGGTGTGCGTGCAGTGGTTTCTTTTGAAGTTGAAATTGTTTTAAATAAAACTCATGGGTGATGGGAATTTTTCCATTTTGCATACTGCTATACAGATAGGCCACTTGTTTTTCTATCCAGTTCATATGTGGCTCTACCAGTCTTTGTACATGTCCATCAGCAATGCTGCATGCATATTCTGCCCCATTGGGTGATGCACTGTTATGCTGACAAAAATGTTGTAAACACTGAAGTACATGATAGGCTAAAAAGTATTTTTCTTCTGCTGTACTTCTCTTACCTCTAAAAGAAATCATTCTTGCAACCTCATCTACATGATATCCTTTGTTACATACTTCCCATTTTGCGCCTACATTTAAACTTCGAAAGGCGAGTGAGTGAAGTGTTTCTGTTTGTACTTGATGCAGTCCTTCTGCTGCAAACCGAATGGCAGCATCTTCTTTAGCTGTTCTGTTAAAAGCCAAGTAAAGAATTTTTTTCCGCTTTTCTTGTTCCGCTGCAAATGCAATGAGGGTACTTGTTTTACCTGATCCTGCAACCGCATTTATACGTGCATTTCCTGTACAGTGTATAATAGCTAATTGCTCATCACTTAATTTTTTTTCTTGCATCATGCCTAACGTTTATTATTGTTTTAAAATACATCTCGCAACTCGTCCCACCGAGTGGTGTAATGTCGACTTTTATATCCTCGCTGCATTTTCCAATTTCGACTGGTACCTGTGGTAGCAAACTGAAGAATATCGTTGCGCTGACTAAAATTAATGTTATCAATAATTTCCATGAGCTTTTTATTTTCTTTACCTGCGGGCTGACCAAACAAATTGGTTTGAACATGCGTTTCGGGAACGATATGACTTAGTAGTACGCCCGCTTTTTTGTACGACTGACCCGGTTTAAATAATTGTCGAATCATACTCAATGCAGGTTTAATGAGCAGGTTTGTAGCTGCCGTTGCTACTGGCATCAAATAAAAGCTACTTCTGCTAGGACCGTGTCTGAATTTCCCTGCTACCGGAGGTGCTTTTTCAATAACAAATACAGATATACCTCCCGCTACTGCATGCTGACGGCGTAGTTTTTCTGCTGCTCTTGCAGTATAGGTAGCTACTGCTTCTTCCAGGTCCTTTAGTTCTGTTACTGTGTGGCCAAACATGCGCGTAGTAGCAATCATTTGTTTATCCGTTCTAGGCTCTTGTAAGGGAATACAAGGTTCACCTTTCAATTCTCTCAGCAACCTTTCTCCTACAACACCGCCTAAGTGTTTCGATGCCCAAGAAAGCGGCATGCTTTGCAAATCGGCTCCAGTTGTAATATTCCATTGGCGCAGTTTTTCTGCATAGCGTCTTCCAATTCCCCATAAATCTTCTATAGGTGTTTTAGTGAGTGCATGTTGTATCTGTTCATCAGTAGACAAAATCATCAAACAGTTGGTAGCTTTTTTATTTTTCTTAGCCAGTCTATTAGCCACCTTCGACAGTACTTTTGTAGGTGCAGCTCCTATTGAAACCTGAATGCCTGTCCACATACCAATTTTATTCCTCAGCGATGCAAGGAATTCCTCATACATGTTTGCGGGAATATGATGCAGGTGCAAGAACGCTTCATCTACGCTGTACACTTCTACATGCTCTATGCCAACTTCATCCTTCAGAATTTGCATCACCCTTCTGCTCATATCGCCGTACAAGTTGTAATTGCTTGAGTAAACAGCAACTCCGGCAGCTTCAATACGCTTCTTTTCCTGAAAGAAAGGAGCACCCATAGCTATGCCCAGTTCTTTGGCTTCATCTGTTCTTGCAATGATGCAGCCATCGTTGTTGCTTAGCACCACAACGGGTTCAAACTGGTGTTTTGGTTGAAACACGCGTTCGCAGGAGCAGTAAAAGCTGTTGCAGTCTACAATAGCAAACATGTATGTTATTTTTTGGAGCGAGGCGACAGAAACTGTTGTAAACTCGAATCGAGCAGGTGAATTACGCAAGTAACCACTCCCCAACTTTGAAAATGGCTGAACTCGTGGATAGTAATATCGCCATACTTCCGATTATCTGCTTGCAATACACACTGATTGAATCCTGGTTGGTACCTGCGCACATACAGTTCACCATCTACTGCTGCCACAATAATTTTATTTGCGGCAGGCTTTAAACTGCGATCTACAATCAGCACATCGCCGGCATGAATGCCCGAACCAGTCATAGCATCTCCATTCATCCTAAAAAAATAGGTGGCTGGTTTGTTCATAATCAGCAGTTCGTTGAGGTCAATTCCCCTTTCTGCATAGTCGTCGGCCGCAGCCCCAAAGCCTGTGGCATTGGCTGTATGCACTTCTTGCTGTGTAAATGATTTGCTTCCGCGGTACTTACTTTGGTATCCCTGTTCCCATTCCATATAAAAAGATTTTACTTTTGCTAAAATAATTAGTATTTTTATACTACAAAAATTAGTTGAACCCAAGGCCATTAAAAAACGCAATTGTATGACACAAGAATACCAGATATGGGCACGCTGTATGCCGGCCCAGTTGCCGCAAGTGTTGGTTTCGTTTTCTGCAGAGGAGCAGGTAGAAGAACTGCTTACAAGGTATATCCGCAATTTTTGCTTGCACAGCAGGGGTTCGCTGGCCGAAGTACACCATCGTTTATTGCAACAACTACCACAATGGGAGGCTACCCTTTCCTTTTCAGCCTCTTCTTCCTTGGTTTTTGTTGACAGGCAGGTGGCCGATGCACCCACAACGGCACTCATGTTATACAGGGGTCAACAGCAATTGGTATATCGGGTTGATTTGGGAGAGCTCTTTCAATACAACCAACAGTGATAAATTAACCCTGCAGTAAAATTTGCCTTCCTATAGTTTTGCGCACACTAAAATCGCTTGCATGGAACTATGTAAACTAGCGCTTGATTGGACACCCAACAGCAATCACATTGGCTTTTTCGTTGCACAGCACAAAGGATGGTATCAAGAAGTGGGAATTGATCTACAAGTATTAGATCCTGCAGCGGATGGATATGCAACAACACCAGCAAAAAAGGTAGAACTGGGAGCAGCAGATGTTGCACTTTGTCCATTCGAAAGTTTAATCAGTTATCGTGTTAAACAGGATCCAGTAGATTTACGTGCTTTGGGAACATTGTTTCAAGAAGACCTTAGTGCTGTTGTGGTATTAGAATCGGGACCGGTGCAAACACCCAAACAACTCGATGGGTGTAGCTATGCATCTTACAAAGCACGCTATGAAGATGGTATAGTGAAGGCAATGGTACAAGCAGATGGTGGCTCAGGTAATCTCGAAATTATTTATCCCAATAAGCTGGGTATTTGGAATACCCTTTTAGAAGGCAATGCAACTGCTACATGGATTTTTGAAAATTGGGAAGGTGTGCAAGCAGCGCAACAAGGAATAGACTTGCGTTCATTCCGATTAAAAGATTATAATATTCCTTATGGATATTCGCCCATCTTAGCAACTACACAATTACAAGAGCGATCGGACCTGTGGCAACAATTTATGGAGGTTACTAAAAAAGGGTTTTATGCAGCGGCTCAAGATCCTGCAGAAGCAGCCTCTATATTACTTAAACATGTGCCAGTAGCAGATCGTGATGTACAGTTTTTGGAAGCGAGTATTAAAGCAACCGTTCCGGCATTGGGTAATGAAGCAAGCTGGGGGAAGATGGATATGGATAGGGTGCAGCAATTTCTTGATTGGTTGTATAACATGCAGTTGGAAAACAAACCATGGAAGGCTTCAGATTTTTGCTGAAGAAACTTTGTGCTGTTGAGCAAGTTGTAGAATGGATAAATAGGTGTAGCGCGCTAACCGACTATGATTTTGTTTTGGCGCTTCTCGCATTGCAGCCGCAAGTGTACGGTAAGGCATAGAATGGTATTGTTGCAAAGCACCTTTGCAAAAAAGATCTGTAAGTGGAACGAGGTAGCTTGCTATTTTTTCTCCAATGCGGAGTTCCTTGCGCGGTCCCATTAAAAGCGAAGGTTGAAAAATATGCAGCGAATTACATTGCAAATGAGTCAACGACTGCTCTAATCGTCCTTTTACTTGCAAATAAAAATTATTGCTTTCGGCACGTGCGCCTACAGAAGATATTACAACCAATTGTGTACAACCTAGTTCATGGGCTAAGCTTGCACAACGCAGGGGGATAGTTAAGTCTGCCTGTTCAAATGCTGCTTTACTACCTGCTTTTTTTATGGTTGTACCCATGCATATAAATAAGATGTCTACATGTAAGTGTTGCTTTAAACTTGTATCATTAGAAAAATCAACTACAACTTCTTGAATAGATGGTGCATGAAAATTGCCCGGTTTTCTAACCAGTGCGGTAATGGCTGAATAAAAGCTGTCTTGACTTAGTTGTTGAACTAGTTCGTTACCTATTAGTCCGGTAGCTCCAATTACAGCGGCTCTCATAGTGCAATTGCTTTAAGGACTGATTCATGGAGAGGTGAAACTTTTTGCGAAAAGAAGTGTGTGAGTTGACCTTCCTCATTAATGATGTACTTACAAAAGTTCCAAACAGGTTGTTGTTGGCACCAGCCGTTTTCTTGTGGATTGCTCAGCCATTTAAAAAGGGGAGCTTGTTGGTTGCCTTGCACCACCGATGTTTTTTTCATAACGGGAAAAGAAAGTCCATAGTTAACCTGACAAAAATTTTGAATTTCTTGATCTGTTCCGCTTTCTTGTTCTTTGAAATCGTTTGCAGGGAAAGCTAAAATCACCAACTTGTCGCCAGCTTGCTGGTGCAATTGTTCTAGTTCTGCATATTGTCCTGTGTAACCACAATCGCTTGCAGTATTCACTACCATAATTTTTTTACCACGAAAAGAAGCAAGCGATATTTGTTCGCCGGTATGATTAGCAAACGAAATTGTAAAGGGACTAACAGGTGGAGCTATAGCAGGTTGTTTTTCCTGAATATCAGTTTTACCCAAACCCATTTTGCCCGCCCACATAATAACGGGATATAATTTTTGAAGTAAAGATTGGCGAAAGGTCATGTTATTAGGTTTAGTAATGACAAAGGAAACAACTAAAATTCCAAGGATAGCAACGCCTATGATCCATAAAATGTTCACGCCAAAAAGCTTTCCTATATGCATGGTAAGTTGGGTGGGGTTTCTTGAAGATAAAGGTATTGATTGTTTCTGGACTAAGGACGTATTTGAACATCAGTTGTTAATTCAATCCATCTATAGTTGTTTTTTTGTAGCCTGAATAACTAGACATGAAATGAAGAGATTTTGTAGTTGGAAATATTACATTTTTCATAAACCTCTTTTCTAAGCAATTAAAGGGTTGCAATTTTAACCAAACGATATGATTTTTCTAATATTTAATCAGGCATAATTTTTTTTGAATAAGTCTTATTGCATTATTTTTATTTACGAGTTTAACCTGTTAGGGTATGAATGTAAAAAGTGGTTGTTGCTAGTGAGTGCAAAGATTAATGGGTTCAAAACTCAAGAAAAAATTTTATGTTCAATTATGTAGTTTCTCTGCATATAAAAAAGTGTATCTAAAAATAAGGTTGAAAACAATTCTTAAAAAGTTTGATGAAACGAATTTTAATGTTGCTGTTTATTTTTTCTCCCTCTATACTCTTTGCACAATTTGGTGTCAGTTTTCATCAATCTAATCTTCCTTTTGTTGGAGTGAATTATGAAATTAAAAATAAACTAAGGCCCGAAATTCGGGTGGGTACTGATAATTATTTTGATGCTTTGTCTATAGAAGGCATTTTGACTTACGATCTATCTAAGAAGCAGGAATACGATTTTTATGCTGGCATTGGAGCAAGGGTAAATGGTTTTTCTGGAATAGTAGTACCATTAGGTTTAAATGTTTATCCATTATCAACAAAGCAATTTGGATTTCATATTGAACTTACGCCAATAATTGGAGAAGAGAGTTTATTAAGGGGCAGTTGGGGAATAAGATATCGATTTTATAAAAAGTCGAATTGATACTTTATGTACGATAAAAAAGAAAGCTGAGACCAATACAAGACTAGAAATAAAAGTAAAATATAGGTAATCAAGTGATTTGATTTCATATCTATAAATTTTATGAATGAAGTTCCATAATTATTGTTTGTTTTAAAAACATCAAACGCTAAAAATCTAGAGATGTTCAAATAAACGTATTTCAAAAAATAATAGGTTAAAAATGAATAGTACTATAAAATTTGCAATAATTGACGATCATAAGTTATTTAGTGACGCGCTAGAGTCTTTGATCAAAAAAAGTTATATAAAATCTTTTATTATTTCGTTTAGAGATGCAAGAAAATACTTAAATCATTATTCAAAAGAAATTTTTGATGTAATCCTGCTAGATTTGAGTTTGCCAGGAATAAATGGATTTGAATGTTTAAAAGCAATAAAAAGGGAGAATAAAAATCAAAAAGTTATAATCATTACAGCCTTTACTGATATTTTAACTGTACAAAAGTGCATTCAATTGGGTTGTTCTTCATTAATAAGTAAAGCAGATGAAGTAGAAGATATAATTACTGCTATTGATAATGTTCTTAAGAATGGTTCTTATCAATCTAAATGGATATTAGATGCAATATCAGAAACTTATACCCAAGATTTAATGACCGACCTTTCAGAAAACGAATTAAAATTCTTAGAATTAATTTGTAGTGATTATACATATGAAAATATTGCAGAAGTTATGAATTTAAGTATTAAAACAATTGATGGTTATAGAAGTAAGTTGTGTGATAAACTAAATGTGAAAAGTCGATCAAGCCTTGTAAAGTTTGCGATTAAACATATTTTTTGGGAAAGGCAAAGGTGGTTAGTATAGTTTTTTGTTTCCTCTTTAGTAAAAATTGAGGAAATAAAAAACAGGAATTTTCCTGTTTTTTAACTAAGTGACCCATTTTTATTTTGAATGAAATTTTAAAAAATGAAAAAAACAATACTTGCAACTACAATCCTGTGCTTAGCAATCCCTTTATGTAATTTTGGACATAATGTGGTGAGAAAAAAATCTATTTCACAGCAATTATGTCATTCCAAAACAAATATTATGGGAGAATGTCCTAACGGCACTCAAATCATAATTGGTATATTTACAGCGAGCTATAATTGTGAAACAATGCAAATTGTTAATACAGATTTTTATAGAACAAATAACGGGTGTGGAGGCGATTCGCCTCTTGAGTTACCTTATCCTTAACAAAGAAAAATATGATTAATAGTGTATAAAATAAAATTTTTTATATTATAATCATTTACCCCCCCAAAAAAACACTGTCATCAAAATCTGTTTAATGAAGTCGCTCGAAATAATTTCACAAATCAAACAAAACCATTAAAATGAAAATTATCTCTAAATTCAATTTGTTTTTGGTATCAATATCAAGTTTGTTTATTTTTTCTTCTTTTTCGAATTTTAAAATGCAGAAAAAAACAATTTCTCAACAATTGTGCGAAAAAAAGACTCCAATAAATATCACCTGCCCTAATCAGCAAGAAATTAATATTGGTTATTTCACAGTAATGTATAATTGTGAAACAGGTGCTATCGCAAATAGCAGTTTTTGGGAATCAGGAAATAGATGTCCGGATGCTCCATTGGGACTTCCCTATCCTTAACAGTCGAATTTCATTGCAATAAAATTAAAGTTTGATTTCAAATGATAGTTTTTATTTGTAAATTAGAACTTACTAACAAACACTACAGTCTAACCATAGAATAACAGATATTTCAATATGAGAACAGCATTTACATTTATTATCATATTATTGACCGTAAAACTACAGGCACAAAAGGGCGATTTATATATTAAGTTCCATACATATTCAGCCCCTTCGATTGATAAAATTGCACATATTTCTGAGCAATGGTATGATAAGAATAAATTATCTGTTAGAAGCAGTATGTATTATGAAACAGGGGAGTTTCCAGTTTTTTTTGAAAATGGTCAAAAATTAAAAACGAGCGATTCAATTACTTATAAAGAAGCATATCGAAATCACAGAGACTATCTTAATAAAATAACTTTCGAAACCGCTAGTCACTTATTTCGGGATAATGGAAGTAATATTTTAAGACACTATCCTCCAAAACGCAATCTGCCAGAACAATATTTCTTCGAAGATACTTTAGTTGACATGTCAGCATGGACATTGTTACCTGAGAATATGACTATCCATCAATTTAAATGCCAAAAGGCACTTACTGTATTCAAAGGTGTAACCTATTATGCATGGTTTACACAAGAATTGGGCTATACGGGTGGTCCACGTAATTTTAGAGGTCTCCCCGGAATGATATTGCTTGTTGAAGACAGTGATAAGAGGATTAGGTTTGAGGCTGTTAATATTATTTATCCAATTGATGCAAATTCTAAACCTAAGGAACCCGCAGTTGCAAAAAGAATAAGTAAACAAGAGAATTCTAAAATAGTAGAGAAGCAGAATGCGGAAGCCATGCAGTTAATGAACACGCTACAAAATTTGCAAAATAAAAAAGATAATTAGCGCAATAAAATTTTAAGTAATTATTTCATCTTGCTCATTATATCTTCCAACGATTTATTATCTATCACTAGGCTGTTTTATAAAAAGTTTATAATTGTCCATTCCATTTTGTTATTCCTTTTAGGAATTACTATTGCGAATGGACAATCTGTTATTATTAATGGTACAGTTAGGGATACAAGTAATAAAAGTATAGTAGGAGCCACTGCAAAAATTCTTCAGAATGATAGCTCCAAATTAATTCTTGCTTTTGATATTACTGACAATAACGGAAAATTTAAAGTAAAGATAGATTCCGCATTTAAAGATGGGTCCATTTTACAAATAAGTCACATCAATTTCGAATCTAAAAATGTATTGCTGTATAAGAATATACAAGATGAATATATAATTATTTTACAACCTCAGTCAGAAGATTTGCCACCAGTAAAAGTTACATCAGAGCTGGATGTTACAAGACGTGGAGATACAACTAGATTCATGGTTGGTAAATACGAAAAAGGTAATGAGGAAAATATTAAGAGCCTATTAGATCGTTTTCCCGGTATGAATGTTTCTTCATCAGGTAGAATTATGTTCAATGGTAAATCTATTGAAAGGGTTTTAATTGAAGGAGATGACTTATTTAATGATAGGTATGAAGGGCTAATTAATAATACAGGCACAAGTGGTTTATATAAAATTGAAGTCATAGAAAACTATGTTGATACAAATGACATTAGTACTAATAGAAACATGAATTCAAATCAAACAGTCCTTAACCTAATCTATAAGCAAAAAAAGATTAGAATATTTGGCGATATAAAGGCGGGAATTGGTTTGCCAACTAAGTTTTATGAGTTTAATTCAAGCAATGTAGCAATTGTGCGGAATAAAAAATTTGTATCAAATTTTAATAAAAATACAACAGGTTTATTGGCAAAAAATTTAATTAACTTATCTGAAGATAGATTAGTTAATACCAATCGCCCATTTTTAGCGGCTAGTCCTGTTAGAATTTTAGAGAATATTCCTGATAACATACAGCCTCAAAGAATTTTCTCAAATAATAGTACCTTCTTTACATCTAACAATAAAGTTAGCCTTTTTAAAGGTGCGTCAATAAGATCAATGGTTACTATTTTGCAAGATGATTTTACTCAGCAATTTTCTAATTCTACATTTTTTTTTACAGCCTCTATCCCTATTTCGATTATAGAACAAAAGCAATTAAAAAAACGGTTGAGTTATTTTAAGCTTGACGAAGAGTTATTTTGGAAAATTTCCACTAAACTACAAACCAAAGTACAAGCACGTCTTTTGTTCAATGATAATACAGATAATCAAGATAATATTATTAATTCAATTGTAAGTAGTCAAGTAAATAGATTGCGGAATTTACATATAGAAGCATTGTCAGAAACATTTTTAAAAATTAATGATAAACATTCCTTATTAGCCCAGGCACATATTCATACTGCGAATTTTAAAAATCCGTTTTTATTTAACGGTCTAATAGGAGATTCATTATTGCAAGTTCCCCTTGAAAAGTTCTCCAGCGGTTATCAATCTTTCAATTCACGATATTATGAATCAATGTTTAATTTGAAGTATGCTCTTTCACTCAAGAAAACTATACAATCATTTGCTCTAGAAAGTAGTAATATCTTGGTAAATACCAACAACCAACTCAGTTTAGGGAGCACCTTAGTTCCCAATGAATTTATTCATCCAAGTTTTACGAATAATTCTCACAGTACTATCAATAAAATCAGCGCTAAGTATCAAATCATAATAAAGTTTAGTAGTAAATTCAGCACAACCTTAAATACCGGACTTGAAAAGTTTAAATATACTTTTACTAATAAAATTTTAGATACAGCTATTCTTTCTTCTAAGATTCAGCTAGATTATAAATTCACTTCAAAGTCGAATTTTTTAGCTATGGTGACGCAGTTACCAATTCTTCCAGATTATTATCAATTAACCAATACTAATTTTTTAAATAGTGTTAACAGAGCCTCTGCAGGAAATGGATTGCTCCGAATTGATAATCGTTACACATTCAATGTTGGGTATTTATTCATAGATCCAATTAAAACTAAGTTAATTGCAAATGCTTTAATCTCGTATACAAATAACCCAGTACCTTATATATTGAATCAAAACATCAACATCGGTTTTCTTACTGGCAATTACATGATTTTTGAGCAAAATAATCGGTTCTTAACCTTTTCTACAAGAATAGAACGCTTATTACTAAAGAAAAAAGGATCAGTTGTAGTAAATGTTAATCGAACTAGTGCAGAATTATTCAATATGGTAAGTTTTACATCTTTTAAAACAAGAGTTGTAAATACAAATTTTGATTTTCAGATTAAATTATCACCAACTAACTCCTTTACTTTCCGGCAAAACCTTATTTATCAGCGAAATAAACAAATTGATCAATCTGATAATACATTGATGAACATCAACTTAATAACTAGAACAAAATTTGAATGGTTTGCAACAAAGAAATTCGCCTTCGATTTTGTTTTTGATGTTTTACATAACCGCCCTGACCAACAAAGTACAACTACTATTTTCTTTGCAGATTTGAATAGCAAATATCAATGGTCATCAAAGTTGTCAACATTTGTCGCCTGCAGAAACTTATTTAATCAATCAGCTTTTACATTTAATCGAATTACAGGGTTTGAAAGTAATGTGAGTTCCTTTCCTTTATTAGAGCGCTTTCTTCAGCTAGGCATAACTTTGAAATTATAAAGTAAGTTTTGAATATAAAAGTTATCTGTTTCCTTTTATCTAATCAACCATTTAAACAGCTTGAGTTTTCCTTTGAAAGGTGGATATTTCATGGCAGGATCAAACCAAGTAGGTGTGCGCATAATTGCTTTTTCATGACTGAATACATCAAAGGAATATTTTCCATGGTATTTTCCTGTTCCACTAAAGCCTCTTCCACCAAAAGGTAGGTTGTGATTGGTTAAATGCCAGCTTGCATTGTTTACGCAGCCGCCACCAAATGGAATTTGATCAATCCATTCTTGTGCCTTGCTGTTGCTTCCAGAAAATACATAAAATGCAAGAGGATTAGGATGTCTGGCAATAATTTGTTTTGCTTCATCGCTGTTCGTAAATCCAATAATGGGTAAAATGGGTCCGAAAATTTCTTCTTGCATTACAGGACTGTCTAATGCAACTGCATCTAACAAAGTAGGTTCAATATAAAGGGCGTCTCTATTATGGCGACCACCATGAATAATGGTGCCATTTTCTAGGTAAGCAATGAGACGATCGAATTGTTTTTCATTAATAATCTTACCATATTCGCTGCTTTGTGAAGGATCATCGCCAAAAAACTTCTGAATCACTTTCTTCATTTGATGAATGAGCGATTGCTTAACGGATTCATGCACCAACACATAATCAGGCGCCACACACATTTGTCCACAGTTAGAGAATTTTGGCGTAAGTATTCTTCGCGCTGCTACTTCTAATGATGCATCTGCTTCTACAACACATGGACTTTTACCGCCTAATTCCAGTGTTACAGGAACCAATCGTTTAGCAGCCATTTGATAAATAATCTTTCCAACCTGTGTGCTGCCGGTATAAAAAACATGGTCAAAGGTGAATGATTCCATCATTTGAGGAATGACATCTGCGCCTGCACCTTCTACGTATAAAATATATTCTGGTGAGAAATGCTCAGCGATAATTTCCTTCATGATAGCTGCAGTAGCAGGAGCAAATTCACTAGGCTTTAATACAATTGTATTGCCTGCAGCTATTGCTCCCAATAGTGGCGTGAACAGCAATTGAAAAGGATAGTTCCAAGGAGCAATAATCAGTACTGTGCCTAGAGGTTCACGAACAACTTCACAAGTAGATGGTAAATTGAGTAGGTTGGTTGGTTTTCTTTCAGGCTCCATCCAAGCATCGAGGTGCTTGAGCGTTGCATGTAACTCTGCTAAAAAGAAACCAATTTCAGTTGCCCAACATTCTTCTTTACTTTTTTTTAAATCGTTATAAAGTGCGGTATATAATTCTTCCTCTTTTTGTAAAACAGCCTTCTTAAGGTTTTGTAACTGCTTTTTACGAAAGGTTGCAGAACGCGTAGCGCCAGATTGATAATATTTTCTTTGCGCTTCTAATTGTGCTAATAATGTTGTGTGTGACATAGGTTGTTCAACAGTTTAAAGTTTGATTTGTTGCATGTAGCGTGCGTTTGCAGCAGCACTTTTCATGGGTGTGCTACCATCAAATTTCTCCTGTTCAACTAAAAAATATTCCATACCATTATTTTTTGCAACTCGCAAAAGATTTTGATAGTTAATTTTTCCTTCACCCAAGTTGCAAGAGGCATTGGGTCCATTACCTTGCTTACTTCTGTCTTTAATATGACATAAACGGAATCTGCCGCTGTACTTTTTTAACCATGCTGCTGTATCAACACCAGCTGTTTCACTCCAATACATATCTAATTCAAAATCTACCAATGCAGGATCTGTTTCCTTCATTAAAATATCTTGTGGCAATTGACCATCTATTGCTTCAAAAGAATATGCATGGTTGTGATACGCAAATCGAATGCCTGCTTTAGCACAAATTTTTCCAGCCTCTTGAAATTGCTGTGCAATTTTTTGGTATTCGCTTAATGACTTTTGCGGACCAATCCAAGGACAAATCAAATACTTCATACCAATTGAAGCGGCTGCTTCAGCTTTTTGCGCTAGATGATCGGTATAGTTGCAATGTGAAGCAATCAATTCCATACCTAAATCGTTCATCAGTTGTTTCATTTCTTTTGGTTGCATTCCCCAAAAAATACCTTTACTACCCTCGAAGCTTTCAATTTGTTGATATCCATATGCAGCTAAGTTGCGCAATGTTGCTATTGGATCTTTTTCCATGTCTTCTTTTACAGAATACACTTGAATTCCAAATTTGAAGGAACTCGATTGGCATAAAACCCAACTAGGTAATGTACTTGCAAGTAATCCGAGTCCGCTTTGTTGTAAAAAAGTTCTACGTTGCATATTTAATTTTTTTAAGATGCCCAGGCACGGTCGCCTGGTGTATAATCAACACATCCATCATACCGTCCTGGTACAGCCACATATCTCAATGCTTGTGTAGCGCCAGGCTCTGAAGTGAAAAATCCAAATAGGGTGAGCTGTTTCAACATTTGAAAATAGTGCTTCTCCTTTCTTTTTTCTTTATTCCATTCTTTTCGTTCTGTATCAACTGCAATTAGTGCCTTTGTTTTTTCTTCTGCACTACAATCTAAGAATGTTTTTCCTGTTACTTCCTTACAAGTTATTTCTAGTTTTTTGAAGCACTCCATGAAAGTAGCTTGATCTTCATCGCTATAACAGTCGCGCACTTGTGTGAAAATAAATTCACCCACTTTTGCATCTTTTGCACCGGGTGTATTGGTTTTTGGAAGGATGGTTTCTGCTACTTCGTTCAACCAATTAATTTGATCTTGGGTAAGGTTGAATTCTTTGTTGTTAGAAACAGGCGAACAACCTGTCAATAAAAATTCACCTCCAATTACTGCTCCGCCAGTTACGAGGGCAATCATCTTTAAGAGTTCTCTGCGTTGCATACTATTCAGTTTAGAGATTTCCTTTTTTAAGTTCTTCAAATGCAAAATTTGCAGCTCTGGCTGTTAATGCCATATAGGTTAACGATGGATTTACACAACTTCCTGAAGTCATGCATGCTCCATCTGTAACAAATACATTCTGTGCATCCCAAACTTGGTTGTTACCATTTAGGACAGATGTTTTTGGATCGCGACCCATACGTGCTGTTCCCATTTCATGAATACCCATTCCAACAGCATAACCCCAATCGAAGGGTTGTACATTTTTAACGCCTGCGGCAGTAAGCATTTCAACGGCATCATTTACCATATCTTTTCGCATGCGCAGTTCATTTTCTTTTAGTTCAACATCCATTTCTAAAACAGGTAGGCCCCAAGCATCTTTCTTCTCTTTATTTAAATAGATTCTGTTTGTTGGATCCGGCAGCATTTCTCCAAATGCTAAGATGCTCATATTCCATTTACCTGGTTCGCAAAGGGCTTCTTTAAATGCTGCACCAATTTGTAATTCTGCAATTTCTCTACCAAAGCCTTCTCTGCCTGCTCCACCTTGGTAGCCAAAACCTCTAACATAATCTCTCTTATCATTGTATATATTTCTAAAGCGAGGTATATAAATTCCTGTTGGTCTACGCCCGTAATAATACTTGTCTTCGTATCCCTCAATAGCACCACCTGCTCCAATTTTAAAATGATGGTCCATTACATTTCTACCTAAAGCATCACTGCTGCTACCTAATCCGTCGGGCCAGATATCTGTAGCGCTGTTCATTAACAGCCAGGTTGAATTGAAGGCAGAGGCACATACAAAAATGATTTTTGCATGGTAGGTATATGTTTGCTGATTGGTAGCATCTATAATTTCAACACCAGTGGCTTTCTTTTTATCGCGGTCGTATAAAATCTCTTTTACAATTGAAAAAGGTCGGAGGGTTAAATTACCTGTTTTCATGGCAGCAGGTAAGGTGGATGATTGTGTGCTGAAGTAACCACCAAAAGGACAACCTTCCCAACAGCGATTTCTATATTGACATTGAATTCTTTCTTGAATAGGTTTTGTGAGGTTAGCAGATCTGCCAATAAACATGTGTCGACTTCCTTTGTAATATTCTTTAAGTTTTTTGGCTACATCTTTTTCTACGCAATTCATTTCCATAGCAGGAAGAAACTCCCCATCGGGCAATACTTCTAAGCCTTCTTTACTTCCTTGAATACCCGCAAATTTTTCAACATAACTGTACCAAGGAGCAAGATCGTTGTAGCGAATTGGCCAATCCACCCCTATGCCTTCTTTTGCATTGGCTTCAAAATCCCATTGGTTGAAACGATAGCTCTGTCTGCCCCACAATAAACTTCTTCCCCCCACATGGTAGGCCCTGTACCAATCGAATCTTTTTTTCTCAACGTATGGACTTTCTTGTTCATTTGTCCACATACCACTAGTGGTTTCGTTGAGAGGATAATCGCGGCGAAGAACAGGGTATGCTTCTCTCATTTCTCGGGTGGCTGCACCACGATGAGGAAAGTCCCAAGGATTTTTATTTGCTGTTACATAATCTTTAACGTGTTCAATATTGCGTCCACGTTCTAGCATCAGCACTTTTAGTCCTTTTTCTGTAAGCTCTTTTGCAGCCCAGCCTCCTGTTATGCCGGAGCCAACTACAATTGCGTCGTAATGATTGTCTGCCATGTTTGTATCTGATTAAATGCTACAAATTTTATATGCTTGTTCTAATACTTTGAGTTGATCTGTTGTATCTTGACTGGTTGGAATAAACTCTTGTGCAACATATCCTGTATACCCTGTGGCAGCAATAGCTCGCATAATTGCAGGGTAATACAATTCTTGGCTATCATCTATTTCATGTCGGCCAGGAACGCCTGCTGTATGATAATGACCAAAGTATGTGTGGCTTTGTTGAATGGTACGAATAATATCGCCTTCACTGATTTGCATGTGGTAGATATCATACAAAAGTTTGAAGTTAGGTGAGTCAATTCGTTTGCATAATTCAATACCCCATGATGATCTGTCGCACATATAATCGGGGTGATTCACTTTGGAATTGAATAATTCCATTTGAATAACAACTCCTTTTTTTTCAGCCTCTCCCAATATTTTTTTCAGACCGGTTACACAGTTTTTCAAACCTGTTTCATCATCCATTCCTTTTTTATTTCCACTAAAGCAAATGAGGTTTTTATATCCTGCTTGATGAACGTATTCAATATGTTCTAAATAATTTTTTGTAAGCTGATTATGGTATTCGGGTCTATTCCATCCTTCTGTTAAACTAATTTCTGCACCATTGCACATGGAGGAATCCATACCATGTTGTTTGAGTACATTCCACTCTTTCGGCCCAACTAAATCAATTGCTTGGTACCCAATTTGCTTCGCTTTAATGCATAATTCGTCAAGAGAAAATTTACTATACGTCCATCTGCAAACCGACTGACGAATGATGCTTTTAGTGGTTGTTGTCACGGGCGATGATTTTAAGCTGAAGGGCGTATTAGCTACAAGAAGTCCCAACCCAATTTGTTGCAAAAATTTTCTACGTTCAGGCATTGGATACATTTTTTGGATTTTGAAAAAGAACTGCAAAAATGGTTGTAACACCTAAAGCAATGGCTGCAGGAATGTACCAAATGGCGGTCCAATCGTGGCCTTGTTCGGTAGTGTATTGTGCAGAAATCCATCCGGCAAATTGAAATCCAACCAGCATCCCTACACCATAGGTAGCTAAAGTAATCATGCCTTGTGCACTTGAGCGAATTTGCGGGCCAGCTTTTTCATCGGTATAAATTTGACCAGTTACAAAAAAGAAGTCGTAACAAATTCCATGTAAAAGAATACCCAAGTATAAAAGCGCCATACCTTGATCAGCATCTCCCCAAGCAAAGCATAGATAGCGAACTACCCAAGCCAACATACCAATAAGCAACATTTTTTTAACCCCTAATCTTGTAAAGAAAAATGGCATAAGGAATAGGAAAGCGGTTTCACTCATTTGACCCAATGTCATTTTGCTGGCAGCTTGTTGAACATTGATTTCATTTAGAAACTTATTGGTTTCTTGGTAATAAAATGCCAGTGGAATGCAGATTAAAACTGATCCTACAAAGAAGACGAGGTAATTCTTGTCTTTGAGAAGTTCTAATGCATCGAGTCCTACAATATCTCTTAGCTTCACTTCTTGTCCAGCTTTAGGTGCTGGTGTATGTGGGAGAGAGAAGCTATACAAGCCAAGTGTTGCAGAAATAACAGCAGCAATCAAATAAGTTTGTTGTAAGAGTTGTTTTTGTTCAAGTGCCAACCAGCCAATAGTTAAGCCGGCAGCAATCCAACCAATAGTACCCCACACACGAATGGCGGCAAATTCCTTTTCAGGTGCTTGCATTTGTTTGAAAGCAATTGCATTTACTAAGGCCAGTGTAGGCATATACACAATCATATAACCTAATAAAAGAGGGTAGAATTGATCGAAGGAAGTTTGTTGTGCAATGAAGTACATGAATATAGCACCACATATATGTAAGAAGCCTAAAATTTTCTGTGCAGCAAAAAATCGATCTGCAATTAATCCAACTATAAAAGGAGCAATAATGGCGCCTAAGGATTGAGTACCATATGCCATTCCAGCTTCCAAATCTGTTGATTGTAGCGACTTAGTGAGATAGGTTCCCATAGTTACGAACCATATACCCCAAACAAAAAAATTCAAGAACATCATAAGCGCGAGACGCGCACGAGTGGCAAGCAGCATAGAGATAAATTTACTGCTTTAAATGTAGTCCATTTTATGTGATGAACCACCAAGTGTTATTTCATTTTAACTACTTACACGCTCAATATCGGCGCCCAATAATTGCAATCTTTTATCAATATGTTGGTAACCTCTATCGATTTGTTCAATATTTTGAATTACACTTTTACCTTCTGCGCTTAATGCGGCTATTAAAAGTGCTTGACCTGCACGAATATCTGGGCTGCTCATGGTAATTCCCCGCAGGGGTTGTTTTCTACCCAAACCAATAACGGTTGCACGATGAGGATCGCATAGAATTATTTGTGCACCCATGTCAATGAGTTTGTCTGTAAAAAATAATCGGCTTTCAAACATCTTTTGATGAATCAAGACACTGCCAACAGCCTGTGTAGCAACCACCAAAACAATGCTTAGTAAATCGGGTGTAAAGCCAGGCCAAGGGTGGTCATATACAGTGAGGATGCCACCATCTAAATAAGTTTGAATTGTATATTGATCTTGTGCAGGAACAATAATATCATCTCCTTGTATTGTAAGTTCAATGCCTAACTGTCTGAATTTATCAGGTATTTGTCCAAGGTGCGCCACACCTGCTTTTTGAATTGTAATTTCACTTTTTGTCATGGCGGCCAATCCAATAAAACTACCTACTTCAATCATATCTGGGAGCATAGTATGCGTAGTTCCCGATAAACTTTGCACCCCTTCAATAACCAACAAATTACTTCCAATACCGCTGATTGAAGCTCCCATTCTCACCAGCATATTGCAAAGTTGTTGTACATAAGGTTCACATGCGGCATTGTATAAAGTAGTTGTTCCTTTTGCAAGAACTGCTGCCATAACAAGATTAGCTGTACCAGTTACACTTGGTTCATCCAATAAGATATAAGTTCCTTTTAATTCTTTTGCTTTCAACTCAAAATAGTGTTCTTTGCTATTGTAAGAAAGCGATGCACCTAGTTGTTCAAATCCAAGTAAGTGAGTATCTAATCTTCTTCTCCCAATTTTATCGCCACCAGGTTGTGGAATACGTGCTTCTTGAAAACGGGCAAGAAGCGGACCGGCAAGCATGATACTTCCTCTAAGTCGCCCGCATTTTTCTCTAAATGCACTTGTATTAATATAGCTGATATTGATTTGGTTCGCTTGAAAGCGATAACGTTCGGGCGCTTCTTGTGTAACTGTTACGCCCATGTCTCGTAGAAGTTGAATAAGCAAGTTCACATCAACAATATCTGGAATGCGATCTATTACTACAGGTTCAGTAGTTAAAAGCGTTGCAGCAATAATTTGCAGTGCTTCATTCTTTGCACCCTGAGGTAGAATAGAGCCTTTAAGCGATTTGCCTCCGTGAACAATAAAACTTGACATAAGCGATGATTCTGGAGCGAAAATAAAAAAGAGCAGATGATTTTGTTAATTAGAAATCAGTTAATTAGAAGAATTCTCCGAAAAAAATTGAAACATCAGCAGGAATATGCAGATACGAAAAATATCCCAATAAAAAACTAGGATTTTTCCTAGTTTTTTCAATTCAAGGGTTGCTTATTATTGCAGTAATATTTTTTCATAATGCTTCAATACACTTTTCGGATTATTGTGATACCATTAAATGAGGTAAATTATCGCCTTGTCCAACAAATGTGTTTATCTTTTTTCAAATTCAGTCTTACCAACCAGAAAGTTAATAATCAAAACATTCATTTTTCAAATCATGTTCTATGAAGCACTTTTGTAAGTTTTACATTTTTATAATCTTGATTTTTTCAGTCATGATAGTAGGGTGTAATAAAAACGCCATTTTTGTAAATCAAAACGAAACTTTAAAAGAAGATATTTCAATATCTGATATTCAAAAATGGGCTAATTATTACAAGTCTGAATTCGCAAATGTTCCAGATTTAGATATTGAGAAGGCACAGAAAGCATTCATTAATGAGGATTTCTTAGTAAGAGTTCCTGTAGAAGGATCAACTGGATTTGTTTATTTCAATAAGAATATAAAGCTTGAAGCGGTTTTTATAAGGGCACATAAAAATGGTCCTTCTCTCAATAATACATTTAGGTCATTAGAATATATTGATTTGAATCAGAAAGAGTATAAAATTGTTACATATAGGAATAATCTAGCTGATTCAATTTTTACTATTGGAGAAATGAGACAGTCGATCAATGTTGACTCAGATATTGTACAGGGATCTGGTAACTTTTGGTTTGATTTAGGATGTTTTCTGAGACTTATGGTGCCGAAGACGGAAAATGGGGTAAGATCATGTTATGCATTCTCATGGTCTGAGTTTTTTAGTGCTATTGCAAATTTTTTTGGTTCAAGTGGCGGCTCTTTTAGCGGAGGCAGTTTAACAATACTTCCACCAAGTGGAGGCAGCATTACTTTACCTCCTCTCGGTGATGGAGATTTTGGAACAGGCGGAGGGGGTGGTGGAGCTTCATGGGATAATCCAACTTGGACTGATTTAAATAATCCATTTTGGCAGAATTTTTTTTCGATACCTGTCGCTGGTAATACTAACAAAATATTACAAATATCTGATATAGTACCTCTTACTGATGAGATGATAGACTTCTTAGACCAAAACTCAATTATTGTAGATGAAATTTATGACATAATAAGTACGGCTGATTTTGAGGATTTGGATGCTTTGAAAGTTGGAATTAGGCTTACATTGTTAACAATTATTAATAATTATGAATTCGATGAAGTTGCTATCACAAATGCGTATAATAGTATCCATGCTCAAAATCTTCAAATTTCTGATAATCCCTTCACAAGATATTTAACAACAAAGTATGCTATTTTAAAGTATGAGAATTCTAAACTTCCAATCGGTCAGAGAAAGAGTGAGATAAGATTGATTTATGAGACTTTTAGTGATTCCATTCATATTACACTTGATGTATTGGGCTTAATTCCTTTCGGAGGAGAAATTTTTGATGTAATAAATGGATTTACATATACATTGGAGGGGGATAAGGCAAATGCTTACTTAAGCTACGCATCTGCCATTCCTTGGGCTGGTTATGCTGCGAGCACTGCGAAAGTAGTAAAAGCAGGTTCTGTAATTATTGCAGTTGCCCAACCTTCTGGCAAATTAATTGCGAGTAGGGTAACTCAAGGAGTGTTTAGAAGAGCATGCGGAGCCGTTGGATCACAAGTGGGACACCATATAATTCCTTTCCATAAATTTGTTCAAGAACATCCAATTATGCAAATGGCATTTAGAGCTGGTTTCAATCCCAATAATGCATCAGTTAATGGAAAAGCAATTGAAGGTGCGTTAAATACTGGTAATCATACAGCATATGCTAATAAAGTAAAAAAGGCATTGGACGATATTCAAAATCAATTTCCTAATTTAAAACCACAGGAAGCTAAACAAAAGTTAATTGAACTTACTAATCGAATAAAATCAATTATTGATGCTAACACTGGTGTACACGTTGATAATTTACCTTTTTAAAAGAAGTTATGTATTACCAAATAGAACCAAAATTTGATGAAAAAGTCACTGGAATTGATAGCTCACAAGCTGAAACAGCCATATATCCCGTTGATTTTGATGATCCTTTACATATTTGGAAATGGAATTTCAAAGAAATACCAGACTATGTTCCAATGCCAATTCCAAAAGTTAAGTCGAAGGCAAAGTTGACAGATTTGATGTCTGTTTCATTTACTGGCAGCAGCTTCAGGCTTACAATCAGTAACAAATTAAAAACAATCTTCGAAAGATACAATCATGATAAAATACAATATATCCCTATAAACTTGCAATTTAGAGGTAAACAAAAAACTGGCTATTGGATTACAAATATCTTAGCTTTTGATAATGAAGAATGTGTGAACTATAAAAAGAGTGTTATTAAGATACATGGTAAAACCCCTAATGAAGACAAAATAGTATATTATGAAAGCAATAAGGAGTTTTATAATGATATAAAATCTGCAACTATTGATAACCCGCCGCCTATGATTACTTCATTAGTGTTTAATATTTCAATAAGTAAACATCTGGTTGTTATAGACCATGTTAAAGGAGGAGGAGTTTTGTATTATGTTTCAGAATATTTGAAAAAAGAAATAGAAGAAGCTGGCTGCACGGGTATTGAGTTTCAGCCAATCGAGCAGAGTTAAAACTTCTAACAGATACTGATAGAGGGTTTGGAGTACTTGTAATTAGGTATTTTAAGCAGCAATGGCGGCTGATTTTAATTCAAGCAACATTTAGCAGAGTATGCGGAGCCGTTGGATCACAAGTGGGACACCATATAATTCCTTTCCATAAATTTGTTCAAGAACATCCAATTATGCAAATGGCATTTAGAGCTGGTTTCAATCCCAATAATGCATCAGTTAATGGAAAAGCAATTGAAGGTGCGTTAAATACTGGTAATCATACAGCATATGCTAATAAAATTGAGGATTATTTAAATTCTCTACCTATACCAAATGGAGGATGGAATCCAGTAAAAGCAAAAGAGGCAATCAATGTATTAATTTCTAAAATAAAGGCGGCAATAGATGCAAATCCTGGCGTTCATGTTGATCACCTAACTTTTTAAAATGTTTTATAAAATTTACCCTACACTGAACAAAGCTGTAACTGGAGTAGATTCTTATCCTTGCGAAACAGCAATATACCCTATCAATATTTGGGATCCCTTGTATATTGGACAGTGGCATTTTACAGAAGTACCTGATTATGTTATACTACCTAATCCCAAAATAAAGTCTAATGCTAGACTTTTGGATCTAATGAAAGCAAGTTTTAACGGGAGTAGTCACAGATTGACAATTAGCAATAGATTAAAATTAATTTTAGAAAAATACTCTCATGGAAATATTCAATTTTTACCAATAAGTCTTTATTACAAAAAAAAATATATAGATGCTTATTGGCTGACAAATATTATAAAATTTGATAATGAAAAATTAAATTATCAAAAAAGTGGATTTGAGGTACAACAAAATCTAACAAAAGTACTAGATGTTACTTTTAAATCTTTTGAGGAGTATTTAAATTATTCAAAAAATCTTGAATGGCCATATCATCTTTTTATAACAAGGCCAGTTATAAGTAAAGAGACTACTGAAAATATTCTGATTATAAAAGATGTTTACGGTGGATTTTATCATATTTCGGAGGCTTTGAAAGAGGAAATTGTTAAAGAGGGTTTTACGGGTATTGAGTTTCAGCCAATCGAACAGGGTTAAAACTTTTAACAGATACTGATAGGGGGTTTGGAGTACTTGTTACTAGAATAATTTAATCTACTCCAAAATGACATTGAGTGCAATAAATTGATCAATTATTCAATGTAACATATACACTTAATGTGAGGAAAATTAAAATGCAATTTAATGTTGTGATTGCCCCCCAACTACGAAGCAATTCTGTCCTTATAAATTTCTAAATCAATGTTTCGATTGATCTATTAAAACCTTTTTTTGAAATTTCTATTTCGGTTATCGCGGCCACCAACATTTCCATTTCTGTTATCGCGGTTGTTTCGGTTATTCCCTCCACCACGATTGTTATTATTTCGGTTATTCCCTCCACCACGATTGCCAAAGCCTTGATGTCTTCTTGGCGCGCGTCCATATTCGTCCTGTTCGAAAGCAGCTGTTGCACGATGCTTTATATATGGCGTGTTGCTGAACTCAAGAACACCTCCTGTGATGTTATCCAACTCAGCACGAATAGAATCGTCGTGTACCAAATCTTTGTGCCAAGTGCTGTACGACAATTTCATGTAGTATGCAATAGCATGCGCAAATCCAGCTTTTTTCTCTGGATCAGCTTCTTCCATAGCACGATTAATTACTAATTCCAAATTTTTACCTAAGTGTGAATACTTCGGATGTCTTTTTGGATAAGGCAATGGCTCAGGCTTGGCCTGATATACTTCACGCTCTGGCTTAGGATATGGACTATCTACATCTAGCTCAAAATTGCTGATGACAAATAAATGATCCCAAAGTTTGTGTTTATAGTCCTCAATAGTCTTAAGCTGTGGGTTAAAAAATCCCATCAGTTCAACCACCATTTCGGCTTGTTGCTGTCTTTTGGCTCTATCTTCAATTGTGAGTAGGTATTCTACCATTCGTTGTATATAGCGGCCATACTCACGAATCACCAGATGATTCCTGGCTGTATTGTATTCCATCATTGTATTGCAGAAAGAACAAATGTAGGGAAAAGACAGGTGTTTTCGTATTTTCTATGAAAACCTTAACTTGGTGCTATTCTCTTAATTATACCAACTTTAAACCGCATGAAACCCCTCATTTTGTTGTGCAGTGTGTTTTTACTGATTACTCAGTCTGTTTTTTCGCAGGAAATTCTAGGAAAGTTGAGGCTGCAAGATGCAGAAATGAGCATGAAAGCCTCTAAATGGGACGAAGCATTAGAGCATATTAAAGAAGCTGAGAAATTCTTCGCAAAGCCCCAGCCAACCGCTGTTTGGATGAAAATCCAAATTTTTGATAAGCAAATCGACCAGCAGGCATCGTGGAAGTTGTGGCAACAACTGAGGGATCAGTTTAACATTTTTGAGCAACATTGTAAGGATGACGATCGCTTACCTCAAGTTCAAAAACTAAAGGAAAAATACAGTCGATATCCCTCTTCTGAAGCAGACTGGGCTGCCTTTGTTCAAAAGCCTTCCACTTCAACCAACACAACGGTTACTGTAAAAAATGAAGAATCGCAGTCGGCTAATAGGGATGGGCCAGTAAAGGAAACGGGAAATACAGCCTCATCTGCCGGAACTGCCAAAGTGTATTTTTTGCGCTCAACAGGTTTTGGAGGATCTGCCAATCCTTTCACGCTGTTTGTCAATACTAAGTTCGTTTCTATGCTGTCTAACAAACGGTATGTTTTGCAGGAATTGCCCGCTGGTGAGCATTTTTTTGCTAGTCAGGTCGATGGAAAGACACTAAAAGAAAGAACCGTTTCGCATAGTTATGTATTAGAGCCTGGAAAGACCTATTATCTTAAAGTCTATTTTATTCCTGATAAGGGATTGCGTGTGCAAGTTGTTTTTTTGAAGGTGAATGATGCAGAGGGACAAAAAATGCTCGCTGAATTAAAGGAGCAGAAATAATGGTCGACTTAGGCAAAAGTCAATAGAACAAGTATCTTCGCCGCATGGAATCAGTTTTAGCACAGATTGAGGCATATAAAGAAGAGATTAACGCATTTACAGCTACAGACGCTGCGGGCGTAGAAGCTTTTCGTATTCGTTTCTTGGGTACCAAAGGAGTTGTTAAGCAAGTGATGGGAGAAATGAAGCAGGTGCCGGTTGAGCAAAAGAAAGCATTTGGACAAATACTTAATGAGTTTAAAGCTTTTGCTGAAGCACGCTACGAAGCATTGCAGGCTGCAACTCAGCAACATGCGGCAGATGAATCTTTGTTAGACTATTCTTTACCGGGCGATGCCTTTCCTGTAGGTGCTCGTCACCCGTTGAGTTTGGTTAGGAATCAAATAGTTTCCATTTTTCAACGACTAGGATTTGCATTAGCTGAGGGTCCAGAAATTGAAGACGACTGGCACAATTTCGGTGCAATGAATTTACCGGAAGATCATCCCGCACGCGATATGCAGGATACTTTCTACGTTTCTCAAAATCCTTCATGGTTATTGCGCACACATACCAGTAGTGTTCAGGCGCGTATTATGGAATCGCAACAACCTCCTATTCGTGTAATTTGCCCGGGTAGGGTGTATAGAAATGAAACCATTAGCGCTCGTGCACATTGTTTCTTTCATCAGGTAGAGGGTTTGTATATTGATGAGCATGTGAGTTTTGCTGACTTAAAGCAAACCTTATATTACTTTGTACAAGAGATGTTTGGAAAAGAAACAAAAGTTCGATTTAGGCCGTCTTATTTTCCTTTTACTGAACCAAGCGCAGAAATGGATATCAGTTGTTTGATCTGCGGCGGCAATGGTTGTACTGTTTGTAAGCACAGTGGTTGGGTTGAAATTTTAGGAAGTGGTATGGTGCATCCAAAAGTGTTGGAAAATTTTGGCATTGATTCGAATAAGTATACTGGGTTTGCGTTTGGAATGGGAGTAGAACGAATTTGTCAATTGAAATATCGTGTAAATGACCTTCGACTTTATTCGCAGAATGATGTTCGTTTCTTGAATCAATTTAAAGGCGCTCTATAAACATAGGCTGATATGATTACTCAGCCTACACGAGCCATTATCTTAAGAACTGTGAAGTATGGTGAAACCAGTGTGGTTGTAACAGCATATACTTCCTTATTTGGTTTGCAATCTTATTTAATCAAAGGAGCTTTAAAAGGGTCAACCGTTAAGCCTGTTGTGAATCAGTATTTTCAGCCAGGCGCTATACTTGAAATGGTGGTGTACCAAAATCCCTCTAGATCTTTACAATTGGTGAAGGAATATGGATGGCATACCATGCACCAACAACTTTTCTTTGATGTGGTTAGAAATGCCGTTGCCGTTTTTATGATTGATGTGCTTTTACACAGTGTTCGTCAGCCCGAAGCCAATCCCGAATTGTATGAGTTGATGGAGATGTCGCTTAAGCAAGCCGACCGAGCAACCATGGGTGTTGTTGCCAATCTGCCAATCTATTTTATTCTTCATTTGAGCAGTGAATTAGGTTTTCAAATTCAAGGAACTTATAGCAGAGAAACTCCCGTGTTAGATTTAAAAGAAGGCAGCTTTTTACACACAATTCCATCGCATCCGTTTTATTTAGATGGCGAACCGGCTAAACATCTTTGTGCAATTCGTGATGTTGCATTTTATGAAAGCTTAGATCAGGTTGCATTGCAAAGAAACACGCGACAAGTACTGCTGCATCATTTACAACAGTACATGGCGTTGCATATTCAAGACTTTGGCACATTGAAAACACTGTATGTGTTGAGTCAAGTTTTGTAAGATTGATTAGGAAGCTTTTACTTCTTCTACTTCAAATGTGAATTTATCTTTAAAGGATTGGATGGCATTCCATCCTCCTAAAACATTCCGTAAATTGTGGAATCCTTGTTTTTTCAAGATGGAAGCAGCTATTACACTTCTATAGCCACCAGCGCAATGAACATATACGTTGTTGTCATCTTCAATCATGCCAAGTTTGCCAAGATCAGTCATATCTGCTAAAGGCAAATGCTCTGCACCTTCAATATGTCCTGCTTGAAATTCATTTGGCTTTCTCACATCTAGAATCAACAATTTGGGATCGTGTGGTATATCCATCGCCAACTCATCGGCTTCAACATCTATTACCATATCAATTGGTAAACCAGCTTCTTGCCAAGCTTCAAATCCGCCTTTCAAGAAACCTTTGAACTTGCTAAAACCAACTCTTGCTAATCGTACAAAAGATTCTTTTTCTTTTCCTGGTTCCGCAATCACTACTATTGGTTCATCAAAAGAAAGCAAGCTGCCTGCCCATTCTGCAAATCTTCCTTCCAATCCAATAGAAATACTTCCTGGAACAAATCCTTGTGTAAATACTGTTGCGTGTCGTGTATCTAATAAAATGCTTGAATCTTTTAATGCTTGCACTTCTTTTGGAGAAAGCGGTTGAAGTCCTTGCTGAAGCAAGCTTTCTAAAGAATCATATCCGCCTTTATTGATTTGTGCATTAATTGGGAAATAGGGAGGAGGCGCAGCTAGTCCTTCTGTTACTGCTTCAATGAATGCTTCTTTTGAAGAAGCTTGTAAGGCATAGTTGTTCTTTTTTTGATCTCCCAAAGTTGAAAACGTTTCGGGGCCTAAATTTTTTCCGCAACTGCTTCCAGCTCCGTGTGCTGGATAGATTAAAACATCATCTGACAAAGGCATAATTTTTTCATGAAGACTTTCATACATCATGCCTGCTAAATCTTGCATGGTAATTTCAGCTCCTTTTTGTGCCAGGTCGGGTCTGCCAACATCTCCAATGAATAATGTATCGCCGGTGAATAATGCGTGTTCTTTTCCATCTTTATCTTTTAGCAAGTAGCAAGTACTTTCTAAAGTATGTCCAGGTGTATGCAATACCGTAATTGTGATATCGCCTAATTGAAACACTTCACCATCTTTTGCTAAATGAATTGGAAATGAAGTAACTGTATTCGGTCCATATACAATAGGCGCACCTGTTGCAGCGGCTAAGTCGAGGTGACCGCTTACAAAGTCGGCATGAAAATGTGTTTCAAAAATATATTCAATGCGAGCATTTCTTTGTGATGCAAGAGAAAGGTATGCATCAATATCGCGAAGAGGATCTATAATGGCAGCAACACCATTGCTTTCAATATAATAAGCAGCTTCACTTAAACAGCTGGTATACAATTGTTGTATATGCATGAATGGAAATTTGTGCAAATATACAAAGCTCCTAACGGGGAGTAGTTATGGAACTGGTAAAAAAGACTCAGGAGACAAGCTGCTCAATGAATGTTATTATTTCGCGCAAACGTGGATAGCTTAAGCCATAGAAAATAAATTTTCCATCTCTTGAAGTTTGTACAATGCCTGCTCTGCGTAAAATTGCTAAATGCTGAGAAGCTACCGATTGCTCTAATCTTAGTTTGATGTAGATTTCAGTAACAGTCATTTTACTGTGTTCATCCAATAGCTTAATCATTTGCTGTCGCAATGGATGGTTAATAGCGCGTAGTATCAGTGAGGCTTTTTTCGTGTGCAAAAAGTCGACCTTTATACTTTCACCTTGTCCTGTCAGTTGTATGGAATGGGTCAAAGCCTGTGTCATGTTGTTCATTTTGGGGGGCGAAAATGAATGAGCCGTTAAAGTTACGCAAAATTACTTGTAACTATTGATTATTTCGGCTTTTGAGCAGTACTATAAAATTCTTTCCCATAATTGGGCACAACAGATTCAAGCTTACTAAAAAGCTTCTTCTCCCACTTATACAAAGCAATATTCAACATATCTCCAGCATTAAAAGAAACATCAATAAATGCTGCGTTTTTATGCTGGCAAATCGATTTCCATTTAGAACTACCTGAGCCAAAAAAACAACAAGAGCCTCTCTGCAACCATTCGATATAACTTGACTCATTTAAAATCAATGCGTTAGATGAAAGTACTTCGTGACCAGTGGCATCAAAAACGGCTGTAAAAACTTCCATTCTTCTCGCATCAATCATGGGTATCCAATAGTTGAAATTGGCATTTTGTCGAATTGCAGCCTGTGTCATTAAGCCCAAAGTAGAAACAGTAATCAAGGGTTTGCCCCAAGCAAATGCTAATCCCTTGGCAGATGCCATTGCTACACGTAAGCCGGTATAGCTACCTGGTCCTTCTGCAACAACAATTGCATCTAGTTGATTTCCAGTGAAGTTGCATGTTTGCATAAGCTTTTGAATAGCTGGCTGCAAAAAACTTCCATGATCTTTTGGTTGAGGATTGGTGATACAGTCAATGATTGAATTGCCCTTGCTAAAAGCAACAGATCCTAGGTCGGTGGATGTATCTATATGTAACAATTGAAGATCACTCATGAAGTAAGACTTTTAACTTCATCGACCAACATTTGAGCAGGCGCATACCTTTCTCCTTCGGCTTTCCATAAATGTTGTAGGAGTTGGTAAATCTGTAAAAGACCAATTTCGGCAGCCCATTCAAAGGGTCCTTTTGGGTAATTCGTTCCTAATTGCATGGCAATATCAATTTCTTCTTTACTGCTTACTTTTTCTCCCAACGCAAAGTATGCTTCATTGATAATCATGCTGATAACACGTGGACTAACGAATCCTATTTGATCTGGCACCAGTTGAAAATCCCAACTAAGTGCTTCTAAAATGAGTTCGCCTTCATTAGAAAGTCTGTCATTTTTTGCTGCAATTTCTAGCAGTGATCTTTCAAAAAATCCTGGCCAAGCACAAAATCTTATAAAGTTAGCTTGCATACTTGCTGTAGTTTCAAGTACAGCATGCACAAATACAGGTGTTTGGTTTGTAGGCTGAAAGTAAGCGCCTTCCGTCTCCCACAAAAAATCAAAGTATGCATCAGCAGAAACAGTTGGATTAGGATTCCAAATAACTTCAACTGATGCCGGAACTGTTTTTTTCTGCCAAGCAATTTTATGTGTTTCGTTTCCTCTAGCTGCAATTAACATGAGAACAAATGATTGAAATGCAAATTTAGGTTGGTTGAATGGATGAAATGCAGCAATTTGCTCATTCAATTGAAAGATATGTCTAAACAAATAATTCAAACTTCAAAAGCGCCAGCTCCAATTGGTCCGTATAACCAAGCAGTAAAGGCAAATGGTTTTTTATTCATTAGTGGTCAAGTAGCTTTTGTAGCAGCAACTGGTGAACTGATTCAATCGGGTGTAAAAGATGAGGCAAGACAAGTAATGTTGAATTTAGAAGCCATTTTGAAAGAAGCCCATCTCACTTTTGAGCATGTTGTAAAGACGAGTATTTTTTTAAGTGATATGTCGCTTTTTGCTGAAGTGAATGAAGTATATGGCAGTTTTTTTTCTGGCGATTATCCGGCAAGGGAAACTGTGGCAGTTAAAGGATTACCAAGAGGGGTGAATGTAGAAATTAGTATGATTGCTGTAGAACAATTATAAACTATGTTAATAGAGCTCGCTTCTTTAAATACTATGCAAAAGCAGGCTTGGCTGCAACATGCTGTTGCTCCTCGCCCAATTGCATTTGTAAGTACACAAGATGCTGAAGGGAATGTAAATCTTAGTCCGTTTAGCTTCTTTAACTTATTTTCTTCTAACCCGTCCATACTTGTGTTTTCACCTAGTAGAAGAGCGAGAGATGGATCTACCAAACATACTTTAGACAATATTCGCGAAGTGCCCGAATGTGTGGTACATATTTGTGACTATAGCATGGTGCAACAAATGAGTTTATCGAGTTGTGAATATGCTAAAGGCGTGAATGAGTTCATAAAAGCAGGTTTTGATGCTGAACCTGCTACTAAAGTACGCGTGCCTATGGTGAAACAAGCTCGTGTTAAAATGGAATGCAAAGTGCGCGATATCATTAGTTTGGGTGAAGAAGGCGGAGCTGGTCAGTTGGTTTTGGCAGAAGTATTATGTATGCATGTTGATGAATCTATTTTGAATAAGGACGGGAGTATGATTGATCAAACGAAAACCGATTGGGTTGCGAGAATGGGTGGCGACTGGTACAGTAGAGCAACAACTGCTTCTATGTTTCAAGTGCCAAAGCCCAATACTCAATTAGGAATTGGAATAGATCAATTACCTCAAACTATCAAAAACAGCAAAATACTCACAGGAAATCATTTAGGTATGCTGGCAAATGTGCATCAGTTTCCAGAAGTTGATCCAGCTTTTGAACACGATCATGTGAAGCATATAGTGCAATACTATTCATTGAATCCTGAGGAAATGGAAAGTGAATTACATAAGCTGGCTGCACAACTTTTAGATAATGGTGCAATTACAGATGCATGGCAGGTGCTATTATCTGGAGAGCCTTTGGTTTGATTGGTATATTTCGTCTTCTAAAGAGTTAAGCTGGCTCATGAAAGACTGTTTTGTGAGTGCATAATCCATTATAAACCTGCCTTCATTTTCGGTAATAAAGGGAATCACAATATCCTCTGTACCAGTGTGCAGTTGTAAAGTGCAAAGTTTTCTTTTGCGCTGAAAGGGAGAACTTTTTATGGAAACAAATTGAATATGTTTCCATTGAAGCAACTGGTGACGAATTCCCCATATCCCTTTTGAAATTTCTATTCCCTCCCTAGTATATGCAAAAGAGGTTTTCCTGAGAAACACCCATTTTGTTATAGAAAAGTATACAATAAAAACAGCTCCAATAATGAATGCATTCCAAGAAAGCCAAATTGCACCAATACCTGAAAGAATGAGCGCAATAGGAATACCTATGAAAATACTTTGAAACAGAAAATACGAATGGTGAATGTTCTTTTTTGCAGCAGTTAAAAGTGGGCTAGCAGTAAAAAATTGATGGATGAGTTGATTGATTTGCTTTTTTTGTGTTAGTGGAATTTGAATCTGCGTATCTTCTTCTCCATTATCAGTTAATGTTCTTAAATGAATCAAACTCATGTCAAGAGATTTTCGGAAAAAATTTGCATGCCATTCAATTAAAGCAACTTTTTCAAAGCGTATAGATTTTTGTTTTACCTCTGTTAAACCCCATTTTATATGAAATCCAGTAGGCTCTATGCTAACTTGAAATTGGTAATAGCGAATGAGTACACGAATAGCAGATATCAAAAATGTAATCAAAGCAGTCCAAAATAAAGCCCATATAAGAGTTGAAGTAGAGTTAGCTACTTCTGTTCCAGCTTTTTCTGCATACCCATAGCTATCAATTTTAAGAAACTCCTTGGCATCCTGCATTTTTCCAATTACAAAAAGAATGATGAGTGCAGCTGTTTTCAGATGGTTTTCGGATATGGCAAGCTTGAGCAAATCGAACGGATACAGGGCAAGACTTTGGGTTTGTTTTGTTGTTATTGCAGGTGAATCTTCATCCATTACTTTATTAACTGAATGTTTCGTTAGAATATCTCTCAGCAATTCTGCCTTACTAATTTGTACAGCATCTAAAGCCATTTCAGACGACTCAGATCCCGCGGTATCTACTTTTATTGAACAGGTATTCGTGACTTTATGTAAAAAATTTTGAGACAGATGAATGCTTTGAATTTTATCGATTGGTATTACAATTAAACTTTTTGAAAGAATCCCCGTTCGAACAACCAATTCGTTGTTATGAATCCAATAGCGATGAAAAAAATAGCCAATAATTTTAGGAATATGCATTAGAACCATTCCGCCAAAAGCACCCAATGCTTGAAAAAGTAATAATTTTTCACGGCTAATTACGGCATCTTCTTTTTCAGGTAAAAAGAAATAAGCAACAACAAAAACTAGTAAGAAGGATGAGCTATGTCGCACAATCTTCCACAATAAATGCAAAAACAATGCTGGTGACTGTTTTTGAGGTGTTTCAAAAAAACTATAGTTGTTCTGATGCTGCATTTTGCTGAAGAATGAAAGTTTTGATTTGCTCTGCTACATCCTCTTGAAGTCCAGTTATTTTTATATCTGAAAAGGAACTACCTGCCGTGTATATTTTGATAGTTGCAAGCTTAAAGATTCTTTCATAGGGTCCTTTGTTAATTGACACATGCTGTATTTTATTATAAGTAACTGCTTGAATGGTTTGTTTCCACCAGCCTCTTCTGAATAATAAATCACGCTCTCTAATAGCATACGCTCTATTTTGTATGTCCTTTTTTGTTAAAATAAATCCAAGTGCTACCAAAACTAAATATGCTATTCCAGCACTCAAATACCAGCTATTTGTCTGCATCTTATCTGCTAAAAAAAATACAAGTACAATTCCGCTCAATATAAGAATCGCATATGTTGCCAAAACCAGTTTTGCAACAGTTTGATATTTCTTATCAATAGTTTTCCAGTCAATATGCTCAATGCTTGGGAGCTGTTCTGGTTGAATTTGAAGATGCACAATAGACATATTGCAAAAGTAGGAATCTGATATTGTTGAATTGTCATTTATAACTAGAAGTGATAACTTATATCCTACCTTATGTTTGTGAGTCTTATTCATTGCCTAAATGTTAATCTTTATAAGCGGATTTGCAACCCATAATATTGCTAGTAACTTCAAGCAGTTTTAATTTTTTTCTTTTTTCCAATCTGGAATTGATTGAGGTATTTTCCTCATACACCTTAAAACATGTTATTATGATAAGTGTTATTATTCCTACTTTGAATGAGCAGGAACAAATTGCTAATGTTGTTGCTTTTGCAAAGTCTCAACCAAATGTTTCCGAAGTTTTGGTTGTAGATGATCAGTCGCTTGATCAAACAGTTGCTTTTGCAGAGCAAGCCGGTGCCAAAGTAGTATCGAGTACAAAACTTGGTAAAGGTGCATCTATGAAAGAGGGTATTATGTTTGCTAAAAATGAATTAGTTGTTTTCTTAGATGGCGATATACATCCCTATCCTCACTATACCGTTAAATTATTATCGGATCCGTTATTGCAAGACGAGGCCGATTTTGTTAAAGCAACATTTAGTAGAAATGCTGGAAGAGTAACCGAGCTGGTAGCAAAACCTCTATTAAGCATATTCTTTCCAGAGCTCACTGCCTTTTCACAACCCTTAAGCGGTATGATTGCAGGCAAAAAATCGCTGCTTCAAACACTTGACTTTAGAGACGATTATGGTGTAGATATTGGTATTTTAATAGATATGCATTTGAATAAGTATCGTGTTAAAGAAGTGGAAATAGGGTATATAGAAAACAACAGTAAGCCTTGGCATGCTCTAGGAAAAATGAGTAAAGAAGTGGCTCAAACAATTATAGCAAAAGCAGCACTATCTAATAATCAGCATTATAATTTTGAAGAATTTGGTGTCTTACAAGTAATCCGTTCACAAATGGAATTGGCTTTGGAAACCCATCAGAAGCAATTTGAGAAGATGGTTGTTTTTGATATGGACAACACCTTGCTTCGTGGAAGATTTATCGATACATGTGCGGCTGAATTTGGGTTTAAGTCTGAATTAATGGAGTTAAGATCATCAGAACAAGACACGATAGTTTTGACCAAAAAAATTGCAACATTACTTAAAGGGAGAAGTATTGAAGAAGTCATTAAAATTGCGGATAATATTCCCATTGTAGATGATGCAAAACTTATTATTACTGAGTTGAAATCAAGGGGATATTTAGTTGGTATTATTTCAGATAGTTATGATTGTGTAACTCGACATATCAAAAATAAATTAGGAATGGACTTTTCTTTATCGAATGAGTTAGAGTTTTCTAAAGGAATCTGTACTGGTGAGGTTAAGATACCGTCTTTCTTTTTCAACCAATCGAATAGTATTTGTAGGCATCCTTTATGTAAAACAAATGCGGTATTGAGCTTGTGTAGTAAGCACCAGATTCAAATAAAAAATACCATTGCTATAGGTGATAGCGCAAATGATTTGTGTATGGTAAAAGAAGCTGGAATGGGTATTGCCTTTTGTTCTTCCAATGAATTACTCAATCATCATGCAGATGAAATTATTGATGAGCCTACTTTCCAAAATTTATTGGAGTGGGTATAAGCTGGCTAGGTGTAATCATGAAGAATAACTTTTAAATTAAATCCATCTCCTGGGGAAGTACTAATATGTACTTCTCCAGAGAATAGGCTTACTCTAGATCTAATATTTGTAATTCCAACACCTTTAATTGATTTTTCAAGCTCTGCACCAACACCGTTGTCGCTTATTTCAAGTTCAATTGTTTCTTTATTATTAGCTAGTCTTACATAAACACGAGATGCTTTTGCATGCTTTAAAATATTATTGAATTGCTCCTGAATAATCCTATAAATATTTAGCTTAATGTGGTCGGATAAATTATTTTGATTAAACCTACTGAAATCTTTAGCTACTTCTAAAATACCGCTTTTACTAGCTGTTTGAAAAATATTATCTAATGCCTTTACCAAATTACTATCCGATAATGTAGCGGGTAAAAGTGTATGCGACAATTGTCTCAACTCTTTAATTGCATCCTTAATCATCCCATCTGTGAGTTTTAAATAGCTTAGTTGTTCTGGTTCTGTAATTTTAATGAGGCTTAAGTATAATCTACAGCTTACAAGTATTTGATTAATGTTATCATGTAACTCTCTTCCTAGTTCTTGTCGTTCATTTTCTTGGGCTGTTAATGCTGCATTTGTAACTTCATTAATTTTAGTACTTCTCTCTTTATCTAATATCTCAGAAAGTTTTATTTTTTCAGTAATGTCTTTTGCAACTGCATATCTTAGCTCTGTTTCAATATCAAAAATTGCTGTCCATGCCAGCCATTTTAGCTCGCCATTGCTAGCAATCATTCTATTTTCTATATAACTCGTCTCTTGCTTTTCTGAAGGTATAATTAATGCTTGTCGGGTTCTGTTTAAATCCTCTTTATGTACCCACTCAGTAAAAGGATTTTTTAAAAGATCTTTATCGGAGTAGCCCAGTAAATCTCTAAATGCAGGATTAACTTTCTTAAAAAATCCGTCAGGACCAATAATGCATAATAAATCTGGCGAGATGTTGAAAAAATGATTTAGCTCTTCTTCAATTTTTTTACTTTGAATGCTTTCTCCAATTTGCGATGCAATTTCTTTTAAAAATGAATCAGACTCGTTAAGATTAAAGGAGGGTTCATTTTCAAAACAAAATAGAATAACCGCAATAACTTTTTCAGCATGGAATATTGGAATGGCTAGATTGTAGCTATACTTATTTTTTACTTCTTTTCCCTGTGTATCTTGAATAGAATTGAAAATTATCCTTTTCTTTTTCCAACATTCATGAATAATTGAATTACTCTCTTCAAATAAAATAGAATAATTTATTGATGACTCTAAAGATCTATCGCGATTCCATTGTGACTTTACAACCAAAGCTGTTTCATCTATGTTTGTAAGCCACCCTATACCTTCATTTGCATCTAAGTACTTTCCTACTTCTTCTATGGTTTGTGTTAGACCTGTTTCTACACTTTCTTGTTGTGCAATAATAGCAGATACTTGAAGGATTAATTCTTTTTCGATGGATTGTTTTTTTTGAGCAGTAACATCTTGCATTGCTCCAACCATTTTTACTGGCGTATGGTTTTCATCAAAAATTAATAAACCTCTGTCAATCACATATGAGTAAGTATTATCTGCTTTTTTGTACCTATATTCTGCAAACCAATATTGTTCCGTTTTTTGTTTAATAAACATCAGTAGGCTATTATAAATCTCATCTCTTTCGGTTGGATGTATTTTATTATACCAATCTTTTAAATCAAGCGGTTTATTAGAGATTGTATGGCCAAAAAGTTTTTCGTAGCCGCTACTCCAATGCAGGTTGTTTTTCTCAACCAGATCAATTTCCCATATAGCATCAGAAGTAGCTTTACTTACTTGGATATAGCGCTGATTGCTTGTTTCAAGCTCGATTTTATATTGTTTGTTTTCAAATGAATTTCCAATTGTTTTTGCTAGCAATTGAAGAACAGAGATTTCATCATTTGTCCATTCTCTTCTTTTAATACAAGCATCTATGCCTATTAACCCGTGAAATTCTTTATTTACAAATATTGGTAGTAATATAATTGATTCAATATCTTGTTTTAATAGTAAATCTTTACCTGGCCCATCTTCCATTTCTGTTGTATGAGCAACAAATGGTTGATTATTTAATAGCGGTGTAAAAAATGGAGAAAATACATTTATCGGTAAATATTGTAAAACTTGATTGTCAATTTGTTTGAACTCTTCTTTTGAAGTCCATTCTAAAACTTGAAAACTAAATCGCTCTCCAGTTTCTGCGTCAGTTGTATTCTCAAACAAATAAACTCTATCGGCTTTTATAGCTTTTCCTATTTCACCCATGGCAGGTTTAAGAACATCTAACCAGTGTTTATCAGTGGCTAATTGTATTGAAACTTGTGCAGTTGCTTCAAGTAGTTTGCTTTTATTTTGCAATTCTTGTTCAACCATTTTTCTTTCGGTGATATTCCTTGCAACTACAATAATTGCTTCAATAGATGGATTTCTCCATTGATTGTTTCCTTGCGCTTCTACGTAAATATAGTTTCCATTTTTATGCAGCAACCTTGTTTCAAAAAACTGACTAGTACCAGATAAGTTCAAGCTATTCCAAAAAAATTCAATAGATCTGTTAAAGTCATCGGGGTGAATGAAATCTTGAATATTTTTTCCAATACTATAATCTGAAGAGTATCCCAATATTTTTTCTACAGAGTCTGATTGATATAGAATTATTCCGTCTTTGTTTATAAGCAATATTAAATCTGATATATTCGACACGAGAGACCTAAACCTTTCTTCACTGTTTCTTAAAGCGGCTTCTGCTTTCTTGATTTGTGTTATATCCTGAATTGATATCAGAATCCCATTTGATGTATTATTTCGAAACGCAATTGGAAAAAGTTTAGATAAATAGTTTTTAACACTTCCATCTTTTTGAGGATAAGAGACCTCGTAGCAAATTGAATTTCCTGCAAGTACATTTTTTAAATGTTTTTCAACGACTTCCCTTCTTGTTTCAGGAAGAGCATTTAGATAGTAATTTTTTGGTTCTAACAAATCGGGTATCATCCCGCTATTGCTTTCAGCAAAATTTATTAAAGCTTTATTGATATGTATGATCTGAAAATTGTTATCTAATAAAACATAGCCTGTATCTGTACTATCTAGAATACCCCTCAAATTTTGTTCAGATGATAATAAGCTTGCCTCTAAATTTTTTCTTTCGGTGATATTCCTAGCTATTCCAAAAATTTTTACAGGAGTTTTATTTTCCCATAATACCTCTGCTTTTAGTCGAACCCACTTATTGGTTTTATTTGAACTTTTGCATTGAAGCTCTAGATCAAAAGGTTTTTGGTTCTCAATACAATTTGCTATTGCATCTTTTAAAATGGGTCTGTTATCTTCTTGTAAAAGGCTCAAAAGGTAACCGGCATCAATTGACACAGTTTCATTGCATTCAAATATTTTTTTTGTTAAAGTAGAAAAATGAAGTTGATGACCATCTAAACTCATTTGCCAAGAGCCTACTTCGGCCACTTCATTTGTTAATCGTTGTTCTTCTTGTAATAATATCCTTTCAGTAAAGTCGGTTAGTGATCCTGCTGTTCTAAGCGCTATATCTGAATCATTCCATATTGAATTTCCGCGAATCAAAAAGTATTTATAGTATCCTAGCTTATTTTTTACTCTAACTATTAATTCAATAGGGACTTTTGACTTGATATGATTTATAAATGTTTGTTTGGAAATTTCAACATCATCTGGATGAATCCATTCAAATAGTTGTTCAATTAATGGGATTTTATCTTTTGGTGTTTGTCCAATGAGTACTAATAAGTGATCTGATAAAAATAATTTTTGCTCTATAAGATCAAAGTCCCAAATACCATCACTAGATCCCTCAATAGCCAATTTAAACCGCTCTTCATTTTTTTGCAATTCTCTCTCAAGCTGAATAATTTTTTCAAGTCTATTTTCAAGAAAAGATAGGATGGTATCCAGATCACTATCGGATTCCCCTCTTTTGAATGTAAATTCTGGATCAACCTTCTTAATCAGTTGTGTAACTCTATCAATTGCTTTCTTTTTTTCAGCATACTCAGCACTAAGATTTTCTAAGATTGATTTATACTCTCGCTCACTTATATCAAAGGCATTATCAGATAGCTGTTTATCTCTTTCGAATATTTGATAAGTATCAGAAACCGCTTCCAAAAAAATTTTGAAAGCATCATCCACAAGAAAATTTGGTGGAAGTAATTTTTGTATTTGTTTTTGCAACAACCTATGTTGCTCCATGTTATTCCATTTTATATCAGCGGTTATGCCCAATAATGAATAAAAAGATAGTAAAATAGAACTATCGGCGTGGTATAAAAATAGTTTTTACAGTTGTATCTGCACAACCATTACCTCTTACTATAAGTCGAACTGCATATGATTTATCAGTAGCTTCTTTCTGATAAGTTGTTTCAATAAAACTATTGTAATCGTCATTAACTATTCCATTTCCAAAATCCCATCTAAATCCGTCAATACCTCCATAAGGAATAGTTGATTGGCTATTAAATGACCAGCGCATAGTAGTAGCAGTTTCACTTACTAATGTTTCTTGGAAACGTGCTCTAGGTCGTGGGTTAGGGCCTTTTGCACTGACCATTTGGTTTCTCCTATAAATCAAACGACCATCCAAATAAATTGACATGATAACATCATAGTCATTCATAAATCTATAGCGGTGTTTTACTGGATTTCCGGTTTTAGTTCCTTCGCCATCTGAGAAATCCCAAACATAAATTGAACCAGTAGGAACATTGGTTGCCTGGGCTGTAAATGTAAACTCTTCATCTGTACATGGATTTTGCGCAACTGCACTAAATCCTCCCGTAATTGGGTAGTCTGCTAAAATGGTAACAGGCATTACTGTATCGTGTGTACACCCTGAATTTGCAGTTATTCTCAGCCGTACATTATACACTTTGTCTACAGGTGATTTTGGAAATTCATGTCTTACTAATCCTACCGCAGTACTTCTAGTTGTGCCATCTCCCCAATCCCAGAAATAATTTACTATTGAACCTCTGTTGATAGAAGAGGCGCTATTAAACGTTACATAGTTTACATTACTAGCAAAGTCAAACTTGTGTGAAAAAATTGCAATAGGTCGTATTTGATCACCCCAAGCTCTAATGGGAACACCTACTGAAACTTGAGTGGTCCCATTAATTATAACGTCTAATCGCACTACAAATTGAGAAGATAAATTATAAGTATGCGTGACTAATGCACCTGTTTTTTCATTTCCATCACCCATTCTCCATTTATAAGTTGCAGAAGATGGAATAGTAGTGCTTGAAACACGAAACGTAAATTGTTCAGTGCTAGGAAAACAGTGGTTTGTTTTGAAGTAACTGATAGTTAGATTACTGAATCTTACTACAGTAGTATCGCCACGTTGAGTTGTAGTACTACTTGAGTCGGCACTGAAATCGGGTATTTCAATAGAAGTCTCAGGTAATTCTGCACCTTTTTGACAAGATTGCATCAAGAACAACCATGCGCTTACAACGACCAAATATGATAGTAACCTATTCATTTTTGACTCGTTTTTATCGAGGTGGTATTGTTACAAAAACAGTTGCTGTGTCTCTACATCCTGTATTGCTTGTTACAATTAAACTTACTGGGTAAGTGCGAGGTGTGACTTCTTTTATAAACTCTCTTTCAACATAGGTATTAAAATCGTCATTGATAATGCCATTGCCAAGATCCCATCTATAACCTATAATAAATCCGTGTGGAATATTAGACTGGCTGTAGAAAGCCCATCTTTCTGTAGTAGCAGTACTACTAATTACATTTCTTAAGATCAATGCTTTCGGACGAATATTTTGTCCAAATGCTCGCACCCATCTATGTGTTCTGTAGATTTCTTTTCCCCTTAAAGTAATCCACATTTTTACATCGTAATCGTTTTGATAGGTGAAAGATTTCCTAATGGGATTACCTGTAGCAAATCCTGTAGCATCACCAAAATCCCAATGATAAACCGCACCGGCAGGTACTCCAACAGCAGTAGGCGTGAAGATGAAATATTCATTGGTGCAACCATCAAAGCGAGTTGCTTCAAAGTCGCCAGAAATATTATAAACAGCTTCAACAGAGACAGGAACAATAGCTGTGTCTCTACAGCCAGAGTTTGCAGTCACAATGTGTCGAACTTGATAAACCCTATCTTCGGGAACAGGAGGATAATTTTTTTGTGCAAACGGTACGGCAGTTGTTGAAGTAGTACCATCGCCCCAATCCCAGAAATAATTAGTGATTGTGCCTGTGGGTACAGAGCTTCTGCTGGTAAATGATTTATTTGCCGGAAAGTTTACATCGAAAACCTGTACTGAGAAGGCTGCATGTGGACTTACTTGTTGTCCCCATGCTTGGATATTGGTTGCTAGCTTTTGAAGGAGTTGGTTATTTGCAGTTCTTACTTCTAAGATAACAGTATAGTTTCCTGGCTCACGGTACATAATTCTTACATCAGTGCCAGTTTGCGTAGTTCCATCTCCAAAAGTCCATACAAATCTCGCATTTGAAGGAACGCCTGTGGCAGTTGCAGAAAAGGCGAATATCTCATTACTGGGAAAACAATGTGATGTTCTACTATGAGTAATTGTTACAGTTCCTTGTTGAATTCTAGTTGTATCTCTGAAGTCGCTCGAGTTACCAACAATAATTGGAGGCTCTGGATCTGGTTCGGGGGGTTGTACTTCTTTATTATTGCATGAAAAGAGTATTCCTGCAAAAAAAGCTATCAATAAGAGTTTTCTTTTCATGATATGAACGGTTTTATCCAATAAGATATACTACAAAATTAACTAAAAATCAAGGGTTTCTGTGGGTTTCGTTTAGTATTTAGGCTATTTTAATCACTTTTTCATGTAGTAGAATTGCATAAGTGGCACAATATCAACTAGGTAGATAAAATTGGTTTTCCTTGTTACCTCTTTTCGGAGTCTGATTTAACAATTTTTTGAAACATACTTATCTCGTTTAAAAGGCATTAACTTTGAATACAATGAAGCGTTTTTTATCAACAGTGTGCCTTTGTTTAATGTTGTTTTCTCAAACAGAGTTATACCAGCTCCTAAAGCTGCCTGTTTTTGTTGCGCATTACTTTGAACACAAACAAGAAGACCCTTCTATTTCTTTAAAAAGTTTTTTTGTATTGCACTATTTAAGTGGTAATGAAATTGATGAAGATTACCAACGAGATATGCAATTACCTTTTAAAACACAAGTATTCTCATTTGTTGGTTCTATTTCGGTTGAGCCAACCAATCAGTTGTTTGCTATAGAAGTTCCAGTGACTTTTATTGGAATTCAGCAACAGGTTTTTTTCCAGCAATCATTTCCTTCATTCTATTCTACAGATATTTGGCAGCCACCACGATTGGTTTAGCATCTTTTTATTGATCTCTTTCAATTTGTAGCTTACTTGTTAATTGAAGTAAGCAATAAAACTATTTATACCAAACAAGATGATACTTTCAAAAGTAATTGGCTTCTTCTTAGAAAGAAAATGGCTGGTTTTGTTCTTTATTCTCACATGGATTGGGATGGGTGTTTTTTCATTTAGGAACTTACCAATAGATGCAGTTCCCGATATCACTAACAACCAGGTGCTAATAATTACCTCATCGCCCAGTTTAGGTGCTTTGGATATTGAGCGACAAATCACTTTTCCGATTGAACAAGCCACAAGAAATGTTCCTGGAATAATTGAACAAAGGTCTTTTTCAAGATTCGGACTTTCATTGGTTACGCTTGTATTTAATGAAGAAACAGATGTGTACTGGGCTCGACAGCAGGTTGGAGAAAGATTGGCTCTTATTAGAAGTGTAATACCGCCAGCTCTTGGCATTCCAGAATTGGGTCCAGTTACTACTGGATTGGGAGAAATTTATCAGTATGTCATTCGTCCTAAACCTGGTTATGAAAATGCGTACGATGCAATGGAGCTGAGAACTATTCAAGACTGGATTGTTCGAAGGCAATTATTAGGTACGCAGGGTGTGGCTGATGTTAGTTCATTCGGCGGAAAGCTAAAACAGTATGAAGTTGCAGTAAATGATCAACAGTTAAAAGCATACGGTTGTACCATTCAAGATATTTTTCAAGCACTTGAAATGAATAACCAAAATACAGGTGGTGCTTACATTGAAAAAGGTCCTAATGTCTTATACATCCGAAGTGAAGGCTTGGTTAAAAATGCTGAAGATATTGGGGAAATATTGGTTAGAGAATTAGCTGATGGAACGCCTGTTCGAATTAAAAACTTAGCCGAAGTTCAATTAGGAACTGCTATCCGTTATGGCGCAGTTAATTATAATAACCAAGGGGAAGTAGCTGGAGGTGTTGTAATGATGTTAAAAGGTGAAAACTCTTCTAAGGTTATCAAGTTGGTGAAAGAAAAAATGAAGCAAATAGAAAAAACCTTGCCTGAGGGGGTTGTTGTGGAGGCTTTTCTTGATAGGACTAAAATGGTTAATAATGCTATTGAAACGGTCAAAAATAATCTTACCGAAGGAGCTATTATCGTTCTTATTATCCTTGTCATTTTTCTAGGAAATTTTCGAGCTGGACTAATAGTTGCGTCTGTCATTCCTTTGTCAATGTTGTTTGCCGTTTACATGATGAATGTATTTGGCGTAAGTGGAAACCTAATGAGTTTAGGCGCACTAGATTTTGGTTTAATAGTTGATGGTGCGGTCATTATTGTTGAGGCTGTGTTACATGCTTTATATGTTCGACAAAGAGAAAAGTCCGATTCGCTTAAATCAATCGATCAGGTTGTTAATAAATCTGCTTCAAAAATGATGGGTGCTGCCATATTTGGTCAACTTATCATATTAGTGGTATATCTGCCTATTCTTAGTTTAGAAGGTATTGAAGGAAAAATGTTTAGACCTATGGCGCAGACGGTGATGTTTGCCTTGATAGGAGCATTTATATTGTCTATTACCTATGTGCCTGTAATGAGTGCCTGGCTATTAAAGAAAACAAAAAGAACTAAAGAAAATTGGTCAGATCGCTTGCTAATATTTCTTCAAAATTGGTATAGACCTGCGCTTGTAAAAGCGCTCAATTCAGGTAAAGCTATTGTGGCGGTTGTTATACTCTTTTTTGGTTCTGCTATTTATATACTAATCAGTCTTGGAGGAGAATTCATTCCGAAGCTTGAAGAAGGTGATTTTGCTGTAGACACAAGGGTTTTAACTGGAAGTTCTTTAACAACCACTATTCAGGCTACACAGCAAACTGCAGGCATTTTAATTGAAAAGTTTCCTGAAGTTGAAAAAGTAGTTACAAAAATTGGAAGTGGTGAAATTCCAACTGATCCAATGCCATTGGAGGCTTCTGATATGATGGTAATTTTAAAGCCTAAAAAAGAGTGGACGTCGGCAAGTTCTTTTGATGAATTGGCCGAAAAAATGAGTGAAGCTCTAGCAGATATACCCGGTGTTACAGCGGGATTTCAATTCCCTGTGCAAATGCGTTTTAATGAATTAATGAGTGGCGGTAGGCAAGATATCATTTGTAAAATATTTGGTGAAAATATTGATACACTTGCGTCTTTTGCTTCAAAAGTTGGCACAATAGCTTCATCTGTAAATGGAGCAAAAGATATATATGTTGAAACTGTTACTGGCTTACCCCAAATTGTTATTCAATATAATCGAACTGCATTGAGTCAGTTTGGACTTTCAATAGAATCCGTTAACAAGACAATACAAGCTGCTTTTGCAGGAGCCATAAGTGGACAAGTATTTGAAGAAGAACGTCGTTTTGATCTGGTTGTTCGATTAAAGCAAGCGCAAAGAAATAATTTGTATGATGTAAAAAATCTTTTAATATCTACACCAAGGGGAGAGCAAATTCCATTGGAACAAGTTGCAGAGGTAGATATTCAAGTTGGTCCTAATCAAATTCAAAGGGAAGATGCACAAAGAAGAATAACCGTTGGATTTAATGTACGTGGTAGAGATATAGCTTCTGTTGTTGAAGAACTTCAAAATAAGCTTCAAAAGAAAATGAAATTACCACCAGGGTATTATATTACTTATGGAGGACAATTTGAAAACTTAGAAGCTGCAAAGTCAAGACTTATGATTGCCGTTCCACTTGCTCTAGCTTTTATTTTTATGTTGCTCTTCTTTGCCTTTGGATCTGTTGCGCAAGGCTTACTGGTATATTCGGCAATTCCACTCTCAGCAATTGGTGGAATTTGGGCATTGTGGTTGAGAGATATGCCATTTAGTATTTCTGCAGGAGTTGGATTTATTGCTTTGTTTGGAGTGGCCGTTTTAAATGGTATTGTATTGATTTCAGAGTTTAATTATTTAAAAAAATCAGGAATGGAATCGGTTCACGAAAGAATTTTACATGGTTGTATTAGTAGATTAAGGCCAGTATTAATGACAGCAATGGTGGCTTCATTCGGGTTCCTTCCAATGGCAATTAGCAATGGATCTGGAGCAGAAGTACAAAGACCCCTAGCTACAGTGGTAATTGGCGGTCTCCTTACTGCAACTATTCTTACTTTGTTTGTTTTGCCTATTTTATATCAGTGGCTTGAAAAAAAATCAGGGCAAAAAAAACCTTTCGTTGTGTCACTTTTAGTAGTTCTTTTCACCAATCTATTAGCTAGTAATGTACATGGACAAAGGAAAATTACTTTAGAATCTGCTCTAGACTCTGCATTGTTAAATAATACGCTTATTGCTCAGTCAAGGATGCAAGCTAAATCAGCTAAAGCCTTGGAAGGAACTGCTTGGGAATTGCCATGGATGAATACTTCTGTGGAATATGGTAGTTATAACTTGTTTTACAGAGACTCAAGAATAGGTATTGAGCAAAGCTTTGATTTTCCAGTTGTATATAAACGAAATGAACAACTTTTAAAGTCGCTTACCACTTTACAAGAGTATAAAACTAAATTAGATGAAGCACAATTAAGGCAAGCGGTTAAGCACTTGTATTATTCTTTGCTACTAATGAAAGAGAGAAAAAAATTGTTGATTATTTCAGACAGTTTATATGACGACTGGTTAAAGCGCCAACAAACTCGAATGAAGGTAGGTGAAGCTAATTTGTTAGAGTTAACAACAGCAGAATTACAGCAAATTCAAGTAAAAAATCAGATACAAGAAATAGATGCTGATTATAAAATTTTACAGTTTGAATGGCTGCGATTACTACAAGTTAAAAATGTATATGAACCAGCTGATAAAAGTGCTAGAAGAATAGTAGAATTACTTCCAGATAGTTCTTCAGCTAAATTACATCCATTATTAGCTATGATTGAACAACAAATTGAAGTTGCACAAAATGAACTTTCAGCGAATAAAGTGAAATCTACACCTAGAGTTAGTATTGGATATTTCAATCAATCAATTATTGGCCCCCAAACAGTACAAGGGGTTGATAAATTTTTTGGTCCAACTGTGCGCTTTTCTTCAGCAACACTTGGTGTTCAGTTTCCTCTTTTTAATAAAGCCAACAAAGCAAGAGTAGAAAGCAGCAAGTTAGATATTGAATCAAATCGATTAGCTTATGAATCTGCTTACATTGAGCAGCAAAAACAAATTAACCAAATTGCTGAACAAATTGGAAAGCTACAGCGAACATTGGATTATTTTGAAAAAGAAGCTATCCCTAAGTCAAATCTCTTAATTGCTGCTATGCGTGAACAGGTTGCAAAAGGTAGTGTAAGCTATGTAGAATGGCTCCTTATAATGCAACAGGCAATTGGAATTCAGCGCGATTATCTTCAATCTGTGCAGCAATGGAATGAGATACTAGCTGCGCTTGATATTTTTTATTCATCCAAATAATTAAAATATGAGACACATTTTATTATATACTATCCTCTTTACTTTTTTCGCCTGTAAGCAAAAGGTATCTGATGCAGATTCTGAAGTATCTGTACAAGAAACATCTGTTGTAACGTTTACCTCAGCTCAGTGGAAGAATGCAGCACTAGAATCAGCAAAAATTACAAACGGAAATCTGCCTTGGTATTTGGAAGTAAACGGTGTAATTGATGTTCCACCACAAAATATGATTTCAGTTAGTTTTCCTTTGGGTGGGTATTTAAAGTCAACCCACCTCCTTCCTGGTATGCATGTAAAAAAAGGAGAGGTTATTGCAATTATAGAAGATCCATCTTTGGTACAATTGCAGCAAGATTATCTAGATGTTCATAACCGGGTTCAATATGCAGAAAAAGAGTTTAATAGACAGAAAGAGCTCAATGCAAATAAAACAAGTAGTGATAAACTATTAGAGCAAGCGCAGTCGCAGTTTGAGTCTTTAAAAATTCAGGAGCAAGGACTACAATCTAAACTAAGTTTAATTAGGATTCAAAGCAAAGTACTTTTAACTAAAGGCATTCAAAATGAAATTCCAATTTATTCTCCAATAAATGGTTATGTATCTGATGTAAAAGTCAATATTGGAAAATACGTAAATCCATCAGATGTTTTGTTTGAATTAGTCAATCCAACCGACTTGCATTTATCACTTAAAGTATTTGAGAAAGATCTAGAGTATCTATCCATTGGTCAACGTGTTGAAGCAAAACTAGTGAGTCAACCCAATAAAAAAATATCTGCTTCCATTATTTTGATTAGTAAAAAAATGGATGAGAACAGAAGTAATCTAGTTCACTGCCATTTAGATAAGGATGATCTTAGTTTAATTCCCGGAATGTTTATTCAAGCAAAAATTGTGGTTGCAAAAAAGGAAGGATGGCTTGTTCCAGAGTCGGCTGTTGTTCAGTGGGGTAACCAAAAATTTATTTTTGTAGAAACCAGCGCTCAATCTTTTGAAATGAAGCCAGTTAAGATTATTACAGAGCAGGCGGGATTTATACTTTTAGAGATGAACCCTGATTTAAAGAACAAAAATATTTTAACAAAGAATGCATATGCTGCATTAATGTTACTTCAGAATAAAGCAGAGGAAGACTAGAACTTTATTCTGAAATTTTAACTGCTGGATTACCTGCGTATTTTCCAGGTTCATTTATGGACTTGGTTACTACTGCACCTGCACATATTACTACGTTGTCGCATATATTAACGGGTAATATGGTAGCGTTACTCCCGATGGATAGATGATTGCCAATTTTGGTTTTTTCTAAAAGGGCATCATTTCCTTGTGCTGGTCCACCTGTATAAAATTTATTATTAATAAACATTACAACGTGGCCTATAAAACAATCTTGACCAATAGTTACTCCTTCACAAATAAAACTGTGCGATTGTATTCTAGTCCTGGCTCCAATATGAACACGTTTTTGGATTTCGCAGAATGGGCCTACAAATACATAATCATCTAATTGACATTCATAGAGATTTACTGGTTGGATTACTTCTACCTGTACTCCGCATTTTACTTTGTGAATGCCACTGTACATTTCTATTATCTGATTCATATGCTACTATTTGAATAAATTGATTCAATTAGTTTTACTGTCAAAGATGAAGAAATTGCATTTGTATCTTCTGTTAAACGACTTGAAAAATTGTTAAATACAAACTTATACCACTCGGCATGTAAGTTCGCTGTACCTTTGTATCCTACATATTGATGGTTCATGAGTTGAAGTTTTTTTGGCAAGTGTTCAAATAAGCCATTGCTATCAAATTTTACTTCATTAAAATATGTTCCAGATAACTGAATAGTTACTTCGTCTGTTACTAATGTAAATCCTCCTTCAACAATTTTATCTTGAGCATCTATTCCATAATGGAAACTACTAAAGCTATTATTTTCATAAGTGAAAATGATTGCACCGGCCTGCTCACTTTCTATACGCCCTGAATAATTAGATATATGTTTTGTATGTGCAGTCTGTACTGGATACCCCATTATCCAGATCATCAAATCAATAAAATGACTGAACTGTGTATAGAGTATTCCACCATCAAGCTCCTTAGTGCCATGCCAAGAGTTTTCAAAATAAGAAGTAGGGCGGTGCCAACAGCCATGCATATGGAAGTGCAAAGGAGTACCTATTTTATCTGATTTGAGCTGAGATTGTATCTCAGTAATCAAAGGATTACATCTATTTTGTTTTACAACCCATAATTGAACGTTCATGCTATTTGCCACAGCAATCATCTTTTTACAATCGCTATAGGTAATTGCCATTGGTTTTTCAACAATTACATGAATTCCTTTTGATAGAGCTTGAATAGCATGTTCAGCATGCAATCCGTTAGGGGTGCAAACAACTGCAATATCTGGTTTAGTAGTGTTTAAAATGTTCTCCCAATTTGTATCAAAAAGGCAGTTGTTATTATGAGCCAGTTTGGTCGCTTCTTCTATAGCTATATCACAAATTGCTACAAGTTTTCCAAACTGTTTGATAATTGGAATATGACGCTTTCCAATATTTCAGCATCCAATTAAAGCAAATTGTAGCATAGGTTGATTGGAAATTATGTAAAAATTTCTGAAGCTTTTTGAATAGATTCAGGTTTGCCAACATCAATCCATTTTTCTGGTTCGCATGGCCACCCAATTACTTTATATTCATTAGCAAGAGAAAGGTAACTTTCAGTAAGTGAAAATTTACCTTTTTCTTTAACCACCTTAAAAAATTCAGGAGAAAATACTACCACACAGCCATATGCCCATTCTTCCAATTCATTTCGGTTGATGGTTGGATTAATAACTAATGGTCCCTTTTCTTCCTGAGTTAGCCTGTTCCTCCAACCACAAAGCTGCATGTCTTTATTAAATAAAAACTGACGACTTGTTTCCCGTTTAGACACAGCAAAGCTGATCAATGCCTCCTTATTATTATGAAATTCAAGCAGCTCATTTATTGGAAGATTAGTAAGAATATCAGCATTCACCGTTACAAATGCTTCCTTGCCTTCTAATAAATGTTGTGCAAATAAAAGACCACCCCCAGTTTCTAATACTTCTTCTCTTTCATCACTGATAATAATATTACTTCCCCAACCATTATTTTCACGAATAGCATCTTCAATTTGATCTGCAAAATGATGTACATTAACTACAACATCTTTTATTCCATTTGCTTGTAAGTACTCTACGTTTCTTTGGAGTAGACTTTTGCCATTTACAATGGCCAAGGCCTTTGGATGATGATCTGTCCATGGTTTTAACCTTGTTCCTAATCCCGCTGCAAAAATCATTGCTTTCATATATACTTACAATTAGGTCTTACTATAAAATTATTCTCGTTCAGGCATTTCAACTTTTAGCATACACTGGTCTGGTTTCGATTTGCTAAGAATGGGAGCTGCAGTTTGTTTAGAAATTAATTTCATACTCAGTTGTGGCTGATTGTCCCTTGAAATGATTTCACAAAGCACATAATTTATAGTTCCTTTATTAATTTGAAATTGAAAATTATTGACTACTCCCGTATTGCCCCTTTGGGCACTGATTTGTAAATCAGTAGTTGAAATAGCCACATAAAAAAACCTGTTATTGCTGATTCTACACCATTCATTTTCGCCACTTCGAATAATGAAGTTGTCCAGTACAGCTGTCATTGAAGCAGGGCGAATAAATACTACTATTGCTTCTTCCGAAGAAGGTTCAGGAATAGCAACGCCTTGAGCACTCACAGCATCGAGTTCTGTAATTATTGTGAACAACAGTATTAATATCCTTATCCAGTAACGCATATTTATTCGTTTCATATTCAACATACAAATTACATTAAATGAAGCAGTTTGCTCAATTGTGGCTGCAAAATACATGCTATTTACTTACAGATATAGCGGGAGCTTTAATTGTTACATAAGCAATACATACCTACAGTGGTTTAAAGTATCAAGTTTTCTTTTGTCAAAATTGAGTGATTTGCATTATTCATTTTTCGGTTACTTTGCAAATGGACTTTAAGCCTATTATACTCATAACAGCGCCATCCGGTGCGGGAAAAACATCCATTACTAAATATCTACTCCAGGAGTTTCCTAGCCTATCCTTTTCTATTTCGGCAACAACACGTCTGCCAAGGGGCAACGAGCAAGATGGTGTTGACTATTATTTTTTATCTCTTAGTGATTTTCAAAAAAAGATTGCCGAAAACGCTTTTCTAGAGTGGGAGATGGTGTACGAAGGAAAATATTATGGAACACTTTTATCAGAATTAGATCGAATGTGGGATCTTGGATTAGTACCACTGTTAGATATTGACGTGAAAGGAGCCATTCATGTTCAGCAAAAATTTCCAGAGTCAACACTTTCATTTTTTATTGAAGCCCCTTCTTTAGAAGCACTTGAAACTAGGCTAAGAGGAAGAGGAACAGATACGGAGGAAAATATTCAAACCAGACTCAATAAGGCTCAGTATGAAATGTCATTTAAGCAACACTTTAATCATATCATTATCAATGACAACTTAGATGAAGCTTGCAAAAAAACAGCAAGTTTGATTTATAATTTTATCAATAAAAAACTCCGGAAATAAATCCCGGAGTTCGAACTTCCATTTGCACCTAAAGGAAGTTCATTACCAAAACCAAACTACCTTAATTATTTACAATAATACTTGCACCAAGCGCATTCGTATTTCCAGTTGGAGGCGCTAAAAATCCTCTTGCAAAGACGGTGTAAATTTTACCAGCTTCCAATGTAGCAGGAACAGTTAATGCTACTGCACCATTTGATGCTACACGTACTTCTAGGTTATAAGTGCCCGCTGGTACTGGAGCAAATGCGGTAGAACCTTTGAAAGCAATATTTGAAAATAAATTTGTAGCAGATCCTTGTACACCAATGTTTACTGCTGGTGCATCTGGGCTTAAATGTACTACACGCACATGTGCTTGTCCAGTAGCAGGCGTTGTTAAATCGTCTTGAAATACAACCGCTTCAATATTTGCCAATCTATTCACTGCAAACACAGAATAATTTTTACCTGCTTCCAAATTCAAGTTCGCATTGATTACAGTAGTCGATGTTCCTGCTGCATTTACTTTTACATTTCTAGTACCTGCATTTACTGGCAAGTAGCCTGTGTTATTTGGAAATGTAAGTGGGGCACTGTTCACTCTTGTGTCATCAACCAGTAAATCAACTCCTGGTGCATCAGGAGAAGCATGCGTTACTAATACTCTAGCTTGCGCAGGTGTATCATCGTCTTTTTTACAACCAATCATACCAACAGATACAAATCCTGCTGCTAACACGCCAAGCAAAAATTTCTTTTTCATAAGTTTTTGATTTAGGCTGGTTCAACACAAGCATTTGTGTAAATGTTTTCTTAAAACGTTTGTATGTTCAAACTCTATCTCATTTCGTCCATAAGATCATTCAACAAATCAATTCGTTTAACAATTCATTGGGAGAAATGGTATAAAATTTAGATTGGAAGTGAGCTATAAAATTTATTTCATTCACAGGCATCCGCTTATATTTACAGAACAAAAACTGATTATGGAATTTGCTAACAAAACAATATTTATCACTGGTGCAAGCAGGGGTATCGGTAAAGCAATGGCACTTCGTCTAGCAAAAGAAGGAGCCAACATTGTCATTGCTGCAAAAAGTGTGGAGGAAGATCCACGTTTGGGTGGAACTATTTTTAGTGCGGCTGAAGAAGTGGAAGCTGCAGGTGGAAAAGCCTTGGCTGTTCAAGTAGATATTCGCGATGAAGAACAAATTAAAAAAGCCGTTCAACTTGCAGTAGATAAGTTTGGTGGCTTAGATGGTTTAATTAATAATGCTTCTGCTATTCAGTTGAGCCCAACTACCCAAACAGAAGCAAAGCGCTTCGATTTAATGCACAGTATTAATGTGCGAGGTACATTTTTAGTTGCCAAGCATTGTATTCCATATCTGCAAAAAGGTAAGAATCCACATATAATTACCTTATCACCACCCATCAATTTAAATCCAAAATGGTTAGGTGGACATATTGCTTATACAACTACTAAGTATAGTATGAGTTTATTGGCATTGGGATGGGCAGCCGAGTTTAAAGACCAAATTGCAAGTAATGCTCTATGGCCTAAAACCACCATAGATACAGCTGCTGTTAGAAACTTATTGGGTGGTGAAGCATTGGCTAAAATGAGTAGAACTCCAGAAATTCTTGCAGATGCAGTTTATTATATCATGCGCAAACCTGTATCGCAATGTAGTGGTAATACTTTTGTGGATGAGGAAGTATTTGCAGCAGAAGGAATCACCAATTTAGATCAGTATGCCGTCGTTCCTGGAGGTCCTTTGTATCCCGATTTGTTTGTTTAATTAGCTGTAAATCAAGGCTTAATCAATATTTTTAGTATTTTTTGCTAAAAATTGCTAAATAATTTAGTTTGGTATTAAATTTTCTTTTAGTTTTACGGCATAAATCATATTGTTGTACCTAAAGAATTAAGTTTTATGAGTAATGCAGAAAAGTTAAAGGCCCTCAAATTGACGATGGACAAAATCGACAAAGATTTTGGGAAAGGAAGTGTGATGATGATGAGTGACAGGGGCGAACAACACATGGAAGTAGTTTCAAGTGGTTCTATTGGTTTGGATACCGCACTTGGGATTGGTGGCTTTCCAAAGGGAAGAATTATTGAAATTTATGGTCCAGAAAGTTCTGGTAAAACTACAATTGCGATTCATGCTATTGCTGAAGCACAAAAGAAAGGAGGTATGTGTGCCATCATTGATGCAGAACATGCATTCGATAGTTCATATGCAAAGAAGTTAGGAGTTGATGTAGATAATCTTTTGATTTCGCAGCCTGATTATGGCGAGCAAGCCTTAGAAATTGCCGATCGTTTGATTCTTTCAGGCGCACTAGATGTAGTAGTAATTGACTCAGTAGCTGCATTGGTGCCTAAGGGTGAATTAGAAGGAGAAATGGGTGACAGTAAAATGGGTTTACAAGCAAGGTTAATGAGCCAAGCTTTAAGGAAACTCACAGCTACAATTAATAAAACCAACACTATTTGCATTTTTATTAACCAATTGCGGGAAAAAATTGGGGTGATGTTTGGCAATCCAGAAACGACTACAGGAGGTAATGCATTAAAGTTCTACGCTTCTATTCGTTTAGATATTCGTAGAATGAGTCAAATTAAGGACGGGGATTCTGCTATTGGTAATCGCGTGAAGGTTAAAGTAGTTAAAAACAAAGTGGCTCCTCCTTTTAGAGCTGCTGAATTTGATATTGTCTTTGGAGAAGGCATCAGCAAAGTTGGCGAAATCATTGATATGGGGGTTGAGCTTGGCATTATTCAAAAGAGTGGAAGCTGGTTTAGTTATAATGGAAATAAACTTGGTCAGGGAAGAGATGCTGTCAAGCAGCTTATTCTTGATAATGCTGAATTGTCTGATGAGCTAGAGCTTAAAATACGAGCCAAAATTGCAGAAGCCCAGGGTACTGAAGCTCCTGCTGTTCCTGCCGAAGCTTAAAAATAGTTTGTCAAGGGTGCTATAGCGGATGCCCTGTGTACAGATGGATGGTAAGTGAATGGAGGCTGTTCCTTTTAATAATGGAGCAGCCTCTTTTTATTTTATTGAAATCATCTCAAATGAAGTACAAGTGCAAATTCACACTTTGTAATCTACTGAACTTCTATTTAAAATGATTTCATGTATAATCCTGTGAATATGTTGGCTATCTATTAAATTTTGTAAACATATATGGGCAAACGGATGAATTTTAATTACTTTACCCCCAAATATGCCGTTTCATACCGTACCTACACAGAAAAGGCTGGGCAAACAATTTAAAATTATGCTGCATGTAAAGAAGACAAATACTGTTTTGCTTTTCTTCTTCTTGTGTTCATCTGTTGTCTTTTTTAGTTGTGAAGTGCCTCAGGCAATTGTCACTACCAGTAAAAACAACAAGAACATTGAATACCAAATTATACCTAATAAAAAGAATGGCATATTTGTAAATAACGATCGGGTGGGGTACGACTTGATGCTTAAAAACAAATCGAATTTCAAAATTCGTGGTGTTTTAAATGCTGACGTGACCAATTATCAAGGCCGAAATATTTTTAGCCAACAAATTGGATATAGTATTGACGGTAGAAAAGCCTTTAGTTATGATTTAAAACTCGACAATGCTCCAATGGGGCCAGGTTTTTATCAAATGCGTCTCATAAATGTAGCTGAGGGATACAATATCAATGATACTATTTATTCTGTTTATGGGGTTGATCCCGAAAGAAAGTATCCAACAATTAATCTACCTACAGATTTTCTAAAATTTTGGGATAATGCTAAATCAGAATTGCAGGGCTATGATCCAAAATTTAGAATTACTCGAAGAGGAGATAAAGCAACACGAACCTTAGATATCTATTTAGTAGAGTTTGAATCGGTAGATAATTATACTATTAGAGGTTGGTTATCAATTCCCAAAATGTCTGGTAAGTTTTCTGTCCTTTATCAGTTACCTGCTTATGTTACTGGATTTGAGCCAGAAACAGAAAGGACTGATATGGCTGTGTTTCGATTAAATGTTCGTGGACATGGAAATAGCCAAGATCCTATGGTAGGTGAGTTTGGAAGTTTTGCAACAACCGATATGAATGATGCCTCTAAATTCATTTATAAAAAAGTGTATTTGGATGCATTACGCGGATTGGATTTCTTATATAAAAGTGCCCACCTCCGATTAGATACATCAAAGATTATGGTCTACGGTGAAGGTCAAGGTGCGACTATAGCTACCGCTGTTTGTGCATTGGATCCAAGACCAGCAGGCTGTATTATAGAAAGACCAGTTTTTGCAGATATAAGAACATTGATGGAGATGGCTGCAACTAGGCCACCACAATGGCCAACAGATATTTTTACCAACTATATAAGCAGCAGTGGTATGAGTACAACCGACTTCTACAAGCTTTGGGATTATCATGATCCTGTAAACTTCGCTGCTTTTATTCGCTGTCCGGTTCTATTTGGACATTCTTTACTCAATCAGTTCAGTCCACCACAATGTGCAATTTCAGTGTATAACCAACTTGCTTCGGATAAAAGAGAGATGTATATTAGTCCAAATACCAACTTAGAAATGGATTATATATTCTATGCTTATAAAGATCGTTGGGTGAAAAAAGTATTGCGACTACCTTAATAACACCATAACTACAAAACATGAAAGTATTCATTCGTATTTTTTCAATATTAATGCTAGTGGTATTCTATTCTAGCACATTATATGCTGGCTTTCCAGTGGGTAAAAAGCGTATGATGCTTTCTCCTACTTATAACTTTTATCAATCAAAATCATATTGGGATAGGAATAGTCAACTTATTCCAAACCCTAATAATGGTCGTTTTGCCTCTCACTATGTGGGTATTTTCGGAGCAGTAGGTGTAGGAGAAAGAACAGACCTGGTATTTAATTTGCCTTTTGTTTATCAAGTATTCAGGGAAACTGGACTTACAAATACTAACTCAACTATTGGTGATGCTACCATAGGCATGTCATTTTTAATTAATGATTTTGATCAGTATAAATTTCTTACGTTTACCCCATCTGTTATTATTCCATTATATGCACGACCAACTACACCTCAACCAATTCCAGGTTTAGGTTTGTTTGGATTAGAAGGTAAACTGGGTTTTTCCGGCTCTACTAGAACCCGCTTAAATAATCAGTACTGGGATATGAATGTTGGTTTACGCCGCTTTATTGATACAGCAGGTCCTAGTCAAATTTTTGCAGATGCACTTTGGGGAATTCCAATCGATGAAAGTTGGACTACCACACTAAGTTTATCGGGATTGCGTTCTTTCAGTTCAGTGAAAGGGTTCTTACCTAGCAATCCATTTGTCAACCGTGATTTTGCTTTCATTCGCGGTCAATTAGGGCTGGGAAGAAAAATTCAAGAAGGTGTTGAAGTGTTTGGTACAATCTATACCGATCTATGGGGTATGAATGTGGGTAAAGGTTCAGGTGGTGCTATAACCCTTGTTTTTAAATTCGGCTTGCGATAAACACCTATGGCTTCTCAAGTTATTCTTAGGCCTTGGCAAAGACAAGATGCGCAAGCTTTGACCGCTATTGCCAATAATAAAAAAATCTGGAACCAAGTAAGAGACCGATTCCCATCGCCTTATACAATGGTAGACGCTTTACAATGGATTGCCTTTTGTGAAAAGCAGCAGCCATTGCAACAGTTTTGTATTGCTGTAGGAACTCAAGTAGTTGGCAGTATTGGGTGGATTTCTCAAGAAGATGTGGCACGTAAATCGGCTGAGATTGGCTATTTTATTGGGGAATCATACTGGGGAAAAGGATTTGCAACAGCAGCAATCAATGCACTTACCCAACACTTAGAAAGTGAAGGGCAATTGGTAAGACTTTTTGCCCATACGTTTGCACACAATAAAGCAAGTATGCGTGTTTTGCAGAAAGCCGGATTTTATTTAGAAAGTATTAGAAGAAAAGCTGCTTATAAAAATGGGGAGATACTTGACGACTATGTATGGGTCAAGCTCATTCATCACTGATTTTCAACTAAACTCTGGTATAATTTGTACTTTAATGCAAATTTTCCAGATATGCTTAAGAGGCTTATATCCATTGTTCTTATTGGTTGCTTCTCCGCCACAATCGCACAAGACTCCATCAGAAAGGCAGATATTCATGCAGCACTGCGATTAATTGATTTGAAGTACACAGAGGCTGAAGTTGATTCCATGTTTCAAAGTGTTCGAACCAATTTAAGTTATATAAAGCTTCAGCACCAATCAAAGCTATCGAATGATGTGCCGCTGGCTTTTATTCACAGCCCTTTATTGCCAAATATGCAACCGCTTAGTCCAAACAAGCGTGCAATTCAATGGAAAGCACCTGTTTCTAAGTTGCCTATCAATAAAGAGGAACTCGCTTTTTATTCTGTTGCAGAACTAAGCTACTTGATAAAAAATAAAATCATTTCTTCAGAAGAGTTAACTAAATTTTTTATTAGTCGTATTAAAAAGTGGGGCGATACATTACAGTGTGTAGTAAGTATTACAGAGGAGCTTGCAATTCAAGAAGCAAAAGCTGCAGATGCAGAAATTAAAGCAGGAAAATACAGAGGCCCTTTACATGGAATTCCATACGGACTGAAAGATTTATTTGCAGTAAAAGGAACAAAAACTACTTGGGGTGCTGCTCCATACAAAGATCAGGTTATTGATCAGGATGCTTTTGTATATCAACAGCTAAAAAAATCTGGAGCTGTTTTGGTTGCAAAGTTTACTTTGGGTGCATTGGCAATGGGTGATGTGTGGTTTGGTGGAAGAACCAATAACCCTTGGAATATGACGTATGGATCTTCTGGCTCGTCGGCTGGTTCAGCTTCTGCAACAGTTGCTGGGTTAGTTCCATTTGCTATTGGCACCGAAACATGGGGCTCTATTATTTCACCTTCTAGTACCTGTGGTGCAACAGGTTTGCGCCCAACTTTTGGTACAGTTAGCAGATCCGGTGGAATGACTCTATGTTGGAGTTTAGATAAGGTGGGTCCTATCACTAGAAATGCAATGGATGCTGCCATTGTTTATGAAGCTATTATTGGAAAAGATGCGAATGATCGTTCTACGGTAGCTGCTGGTTTTGATTTCAATCCTCAATATGATATAAAGAAAATGAAAATTGCTTATGCCAAAAACTATTTCGATCGTATAAGAGATACAACTAGGTCTGAATGGAAGGTACTGGCTGAATTTAAAAAAATGGGAGTAGAACTCATTCCTGTTGTATTTCCTGATAGCGGCGTGTACAAACCAGGCATGATGGATTTGGTATTAACTGCAGAATGTGCAGCTACTTTTGATGAATTCACTAGACTCAATGTAGATGATATGATGACTGCTCAAAAAAGAGGCGATTGGCCAAATATCTTTAGAACAGCTAGATTACTTCCTGCAACAAGTTATATCAATGCGAATCGACAGCGCTATCAGTTAATGGAAAAGGTTAATCAGCTTACGGAGCAGTATGATGTTATTATTTGTCCAACCAGAGGAAGTGGTAACCAAAGTGCAATCACAAATTTAACAGGTCATCCTGCTATTTGTGTGCCAACTGGCTTTGACTCAAAAACTAATTTACCTTCAAGTATTACATTTATTGGAAAGTTATATGGGGAAGGAGCCATTGTAGCTGCCGCAGATGCTTATCAGAAAAAAACACAATGGCATCAGCAACATCCAGAAAAGTTTAAACAGTAATCATACCATTTCACGGGCATTAGTGATGCCTGATTTTAATAGTTCGGCAATGCGCAGAGATTTTTCAATTCTTTTCTCTGCGCTTTTTAATTTATTGATGAGAAATAAAATGCTTCTTTGGTTGCCCGGGCGAAGCGATTGAAAAATTCTTTCAGCATCGGTATCCTGCTCCAACACAGCTGTCCATTCTTCAGGAATATGAAATTGTACTGGATTGGTGTCCTCTAATAATTTCACTGAAATTTCATGACCAATTTTTAAATTAAGCTCTTTTAATTTTGCTTGGCTAATTTGTATTCTGTATCCATTTGGCTTAAATGATTGTATAGCAGCATGATAAGCTTCTGAATGATTGATGCTAACAAGCACTCTTTTGTGTCCTTTGCTGAGCCATTTTAGTGCCTCATTTTCAGGCAAATCAAATCCGTGTGTTCCAGTATTATTTTTGGAAATTGTTGCTTTCATTTCTTATCAACAGATAAAAACAAGTTTTGTTACCATCCCATTACTTTGATAAGGAAAAGAAAATATAAGCATAGAAACAGCCAACCCTCCCAAGTTGATACTTTCTTATCCTGCGTGAGTAAGTAAAATAACAGTCCCGCTGCGCCCATCATTGGCAAAGAAAATTGTAGTAGCGTATGTGGTACTTCTATCTTTCCAAAGAAACTTGCAATGGGAGGAATCATTAATGTGTTGAATACCGATGAACCCAAAACATTACCTATTGCCATTTCAGTTTTTCCTTGTCGAACTGCTGCAATATTCACCGCTAACTCTGGAAGGGTAGTTCCTAATGATAAAAGTGTTAGAGCAATAATAGATGATGGAACAGAAAGTGCTAGCGCTAATTCACTCAACGATTGTATGGTATAATCGGCTCCAAAATAAATACCCACAGATGCAACTAATAAAATAATGATTGGTTTTGCAGATAAAGTTTGCTTTGTATCAGTATCAGATTTTTGTATGTTCTCTTCATTACTTCCTTTGATCAGATAAATCGCGTATGCGAAGTAAATGAGTAGGCCAATAATTGCTTCTTGCCATTGTATTATTCCGTCATATGCAATAATGATGAAGTATAAAAAGCTACCAACTAGAAAATGAAGATCAATATACATGTAACTACTTTGGAGTAAAATTGTTTTTCTATACAAAATCACCACCAACCCCGTTATTAGAAAAATATTGGAAATATTTGCTCCCATAATATTTCCAGGAAGTATTTCAGAATTACCTTGTTGTACAGACATAATTCCCGCTATAAGTTCTGGTAATGAAGTGCCTATGCCAACTATAAATACTCCAATTACAAAAACAGGTAGTCCAAGCCATGCCCCAATTTGTTCAGCTGACTCAGTAAAGTATTTAGCAGACATCAACAGCACGAGCAATGCTCCAGCAAAAGTCATTAATGTAATTAGCATAACTAAAGATAAAAAGAACAGGACTCTTTTATGTGAAGAATAAGCCAATAAAAAACCGCAATCTTAATTGGATTGCGGTCTATCTAAAATGCATTAAGCGTTTTTCTGTTTGAAGTTGGTAATAAACTGCTTGCTGAAATCACTAAGAATTAATCGTCCACTCATTGCAGCTCTTTCTAACAGCAATTCATCCCAATGATTGGTGCCTTCCCAGAATACTTGTTTAAGTTGGTGTAAAGCTTCTTGACTAGATTTTGCTAACTGATTTGCAAGTGCAGCCACAGCTTGATCGAGTGCAGCGGCATCATCATATACTTCAGCAAATAAATTGTTCCTATGGGCCCATGCGGCATCTCTCCATCTATGAGCATCTAAAGCTAATTGTGTAAATGCACCTGAGCCAATTTTTCTTTCAATAGCAGGACCAACTACAAATGGACCAATACCAACAGCTAACTCACTTAGTTTAATTGCTGATTGTTGTACTGCAATACTATAATCCGCTGCTGCTGCAATACCTACACCACCTCCAACACATTTACCTTGAATTCTTGCAATAACTATTTTACCGCAGGTGCGCATAGCATTAATCACTTTTGCAAAGCCACTAAAAAATTCTAGTCCACTCGCTTCGTCATGAATGGCAGCCAGTTCATCAAAGGACGCACCCGCACAAAACACTTTTTCGCCTTCAGACTTTAATACAATTACATGTACGTCTTTTTCTTTTCCAGCAGTATGTATATGGTTTGCTAGAGTACATAAAACTTCACCAGGCAAAGAATTGCTTTGTGGATGAAAAAAAGTAATAGTTGCTATATGATTCTCGATCAAAGTTTCTACAAAGGCTTCACCAAAATTTTGTCTCATACTTATTCTGATTGGTTTAATTTTTTCACCATAGTTAGAATGGTGGCAATAGCAACCATTTCATTGGTGTCATCCCAAATTTCTACATGCCATTTTACAATGCCTTTAGCTACATCATTTTCGTCGCGCTTAAGTTGGTTGATTTTTTCTTTGCAAGTAAAGCGAACATGAATGGTAGCGCCAGGATAAACAGGTTTTGTAAATCTCAGCTCATCCAATCCATAATTCAATAATACTGGTCCTTTTTTGCTTCCGTCAACAAATAAACCTGCGGCAGCACTCATCACAAAATAGCCGTGAGCTACTCTTTGTTCAAATAAAGTGCCTTCTAAACTTGTTGCATCTGTATGCGCGTAGAAATGATCCCAACTTAAATTCGCGAATTGATTGATGTCGCTTTCGGTAATCGTACGTTTACCTGTAATAAGTGTATCTCCCACTTGAATTTCTTCAAAGTGTTTGCGGAAAGGATGAACAACATCTTCCCTACCAGTTGCACCTGGCTGATATACACCACTAATTGCTGTAATCATATCCGGTGATCCTTGTACTGCCACTCTTTGCATATAATGCTTCACACCACGAACACCACCCATTTCTTCTCCCCCACCAGCTCTCCCTGGTCCGCCATGAACCAATAAAGGAAGAGGAGAGCCATGTCCGGTACTTTCTTTTGCACAAGCAGCATTAAGCACAAGTATGCGACCGTTGTATGTTCCTGCGCCTAGCACAAACTCAGTTGCAATTTTTGTATCGTTGGTGATGATACTACTACATAAAGATCCTTTACCCATTTTGGTGAGAGCAACTGCAGACTCAATTCCTTTATAAGGCATTAATGTGGCAACAGGACCGAATGCTTCTACTTCATGCACTTCTGAACTGCTAAAAGGGTTATCGTTTAATAGTAAAAGTGGACTTAAAAATGCACCCTTCATTGCATCGGCATCAATCACTTCAACACTATCTAGTGAGCCATAAATCAACTGAGAAGAAGCTAGTAGTTTTTGTACCTGCGATTTCACTTCTGTTCTTTGCGTTTCACCAGCAAGGCTCCCCATACGAACTTGTTCATTTAGAGGGTTACCTATGGTAGTTTGCGCCAATGCTTTTCCAAGTGCTTGTTGCACTGCTTCAATTTTATTCTCAGGAACAAATATTCTTCTAACTGCTGTACATTTTTGACCACATTTGATGGTCATTTCCTTTCTTACCTCTTTAATAAAAATATCCCACTCAGCTGAGCCTGGTTCTACATCTTCACCCAAGACCATTGCGTTCAATGAATCGGCTTCCATGTTGAATGGAACATTTTCGGCTAGTATGGTGGGATGGCTTTTCAACATTAATCCAGTATGCGCAGAACCGGTAAAGGTTACCACATCTTGCGATGTTACATGATTGAGCATATCACCAGCCGATCCGCACAGCAATTGTAAAGCCCCGGTGGGAAGAATTCCAGATTGAATGATTTCTTTGGTAACTGCTTCAGTCAAAAATGAAGTAGCAGTTGCGGGTTTCACGATGGCAGGAACGCCCGCAAGTATATTCACCGCAATCTTTTCTAGCATGCCCCATACAGGGAAGTTAAATGCGTTAATATGAATTGCCACCCCTTCTTTTGGAATAAGTAAGTGATGGCCCATAAAAGTTTGTTGTTTGCCTAGGAGGTGCGATTCACCATCGAGACAGAAAGGTGTATCAGGAAATTTTCTTCGAAGGGATGCATAAGAAAATAAATTGCCTATTCCGCCTTCAATATCAATCCAGCTATCCGCTTTGGTTGCACCTGTTTGGTAGCTGATGGCATAAAATTTTGGCAAATGGTTCCTTAAGTGAAGTGCCAAGGCTTTGAGCATCTGGCCTCTTTCATGAAATGTCATTTTCCGAAGGGCAGGATTACCAACGGTTCTTGCAAAGTGAAGGGCACCCGCAAAGTCTACCCCTTTTGTGCTAGCCTCAGCAATAGGCTCGCCTGTTATAGCATGGAAAAGGGTTTGGCCGTTTCCGGCACCTTTCACCCATTCCCCCATTACATAATTCTCTAATTGATACATGCGATACAATTTAGGTGGACAAAGCTAACGTATGTTAGCTTTCAATTCTGTGAAAATTCAGTTATTCTAAGCCAAACTGTCGCGCATGGTGGCGACAATGCTTATACAGTAGTTGGATGGATTCTTCAAAATTCAATTCTCCAAAAACCGGGTTTAAGATGGTCAAATTAGGAGTTGATTCATAATTCTGTTCCCACTTATTTATTTCGGAAATGAGTTTTTCTATGGCTTGTTCCACTGTTGCAAATCTGTGTGGAAAAGGTTCATCTGGTAAAGCTGGACTTTTAGTGTTTTCGCGAAAATCTTTGTCGCTCATAAGGAATGCCCTTAATTTTTCAAGGTTTTCAGCAGGAGTGATGATTTTTGATGCTGGCAGAGAACCGTTTGCATTTTTGAACGATAAGATCAAGTGTTCAACCATTTGCTGAAAATCCATCCTGCCCCAATTTGGATTTTTATCCTTGTTAGCAGTCTTAAGAAGACTCGGGAATGTGGATTTGATATACTCTAATTGTGCTTTCACGATGAAGTATTTAGCACAAGATAGGGTGGTATGGGCACAAAAATACCCCTCCTGGTTGGGAGGGGTGAATTAAGCAGTTAGTGTTAGTTCTAAATACTAAGACAGCCTAGCGTCAATTTCGCTGCATAGATTTGAAAAAATTTCTTCAATTGTTCCTTCTCCCTTGATTTTCACCACTTTATCAAAATCCTCATAATAGGAAGCAACTGCTGCAGTTTTAGTTTCGTACTCTTGTATACGTGCGCGGATAACAGTTTCATTGGTGTCATCACTTCTTCCGCTTGTTTTACCTCTGTTTAGAAGACGTTGTACCAATTCAGTTTCACTTACTTCTAAGGCTAACATGACAGAAATAGAGGTTCCCTTCAACTTTAAAAGCTTATCCAATGCTTCAGCTTGTGCTGTAGTTCTCGGAAAACCATCAAATAAAAACCCTGCAACACCAGAATTAGCATCTAAAGAAGAGCTAATCATACCAATAACTACTTCGTCTGGAACCAACTGACCCTTATCCATGAAGTTCTTAGCTTCTAGGCCAAGAGGTGTTTGGGCAGCTATTTCACTACGCAATAAATCGCCTGTTGATAGGTGTTTGAGTTTGTACTTTTCAATAATTTTTTCACTTTGGGTGCCTTTTCCGCTTCCGGGGGGACCAAATAAAATGAGATTGAACATGTGTTTGCTGCCTTAAGTGAAGAGCAAATATACTAAAGCCAGTTGATTTCTATGAGCTTAGGATTTCATTCGTTTTACCGCAAGAAAATGTAAAATTTGATGGGTGATACAACTAAAGGCCTGAATTTTGCGTATATCTCTAGTAAAATAAAGAGTATGAATATGAAATGGGCATATGGTTTGGTCCTCCTCATTTGGGGCAGTTGCATGGCCCAGAGTAACCAAACGCCAAAACAAGCAACCATGAAAGAAAAATCTAGCAACCCAGTGTTTTCTAAAAATGATACTACTCCTGTTGTATTGAGTGACCAAGAGTGGAAGAAAATTTTGAGTCCAGAGGAATACTACATAGCCCGACAAAAAGGTACGGAGCGTCCCTGGACCAGTAAATTTGAGAAGTTCAATGAGAAAGGAACTTATTATTGTAAGGCATGTGGAAATGCATTGTTCAAAAGTGATACAAAATTTGACAGCGGATGTGGATGGCCAAGTTTTTATGAGCCTATCAAGAAAGGCTCAATCATTTATTTGCCAGACCATTCACATGGTATGGTAAGAACTGAAGTGCAGTGTGGCAGATGTAAAGCTCATTTGGGTCATGTGTTTGAAGATGGACCTCCCCCAACAGGCTTACGATATTGTATTAATGGCGTGATATTAGATTTTGAAGAGGCGAAGAAAACTGAAGAAAAGTATGAATCAAGTAAAGTTGTTCCAAACAAAAAAGATTAAAATACTTTTCTCAAAATATTAGGAAAAATTTTATACAAATTGTATTTTCATAGCATACATCCACAAACTAAATGCTATGAAAAAAACTGTCTATTTGACTTTGCTGAGCTTAGTATTGTTGTTGTGCAACTCACTATTAGCACAAACACGATCCGTCTCAGGAAAAATTACAGATTCAAATGGTGAACCAGTTCCATTTGCGAGTATCTTAATTAAAGGCTCTAAAAAGGGCACTAATGCAAATGATCAGGGAGTGTTTACTCTAACTGTTCCTTCCGCTGGGAAAATTGTGTTAGTAATTTCTGCAGTTGGGTATGAAGATCAGCAAATTGAATTAGGATCCGAAAATCAATTAAATGTTGTTTTAAAAGGAGGTACTGCAATTAGTGAAGTTGTAGTTACTGCCTTTGGGGTAAAACAGCAGAAAAAAGCACTTGGATTTGCAGCAACTGAAATTGGCAACAAAGAGCTAATGGAAAGTCGTCAGCCTAATTTGGTAAATGCTTTACAAGGAAGAGTTGCAGGAGTTCAAGTGAACTCTACAGGTGGCGGTCCCGGCCAAGGAGCAAGAATTGTAATAAGAGGTCCAAAAAGTGCCTTAGGTAGCAACCAACCTTTGTTTGTAATTGATGGTGTTATAGTTGATAATAGTACTGTTGTTGAAGGTGGAAATGCAGCATTAAGGGGCATGAGTAATAGAATGGCTGATATTAATCCTGATGATGTTGAAAGCATGACAATTTTAAGAGGTGGTGCTGCAACAGCCTTATATGGATTTAGAGGAAGTAATGGAGTTATTGTTATAACAACCAAAAGTGCAAAAGCAGGAAAACTACAGGTGAGTTATAATGCTTCTGTTGGAATGGAAGAAGTAAATAAATTTCCAGACGTTCAAACTACCTACACACAGGGGTATAACAATAACTATAACAGAAATGATTTCTTCCCTTCATTTGGGCCAACAGTAGCTGCGGCAAAACTGCTTGATCCTACCCATCCAGATCAACTTTTTCATCACTACGCCAGAGCTTATGAAACAGGAACTCAGTTTAGAAACACAATTAACATAAGTGGAGGGAATGAGAAGGCCTTAGTGAATTCTTCATTTAGCTATTTTACACACAAAGGGGTACTGCCTAATACAGACTACAGTAATTTCAATGCAAGAGTAAATGTAACCTTAAAATTATCTGACAAGTTAAAAATTAATCCATCTGTAAATTATATAAACAGTGGGGGATTACGATACAATGCAGATAGATTTAATGAAAGCCTTACATATTGGAGCCCTAGATGGGATGTTCGAGATTACAAAAATCCTGATGGGACCCATAAAACTTATGGAAACAACAATCCCATATTTGGAGCTTATTATAATTTGTTTCGCGATAAAGTTGATAGGATGATTTCAAATGTTGCGTTTCAATACAATCCAATAAGTTGGTTAGATATAAGTTACAGAGTGGGTTTAGACTTTACATCAGATAACAGAAGGGCAACTGCACCCGCTCAGGTTCCAAGAGCAGGAGTTATAAACTTTGCAGATAACGCTTTAGGTTTTGTAGGAGAATATAGAGTATTAAACAAGATTTTGAACAGCAACTTATTAATTACAGGTAAGTTTAACCTAAATGATAAATTTAATTTAACTACGAGAATTGGACATGACTTAGTAGACCAAACGTATAATTTTCAACAAACTGAAGGAAGGGAATTAGATGTTCCAACTTTGTTATCTCTAAACAATGCAAGACAAATAACACAAAACAGCAGACAAACAGCTCTAAGAACAATGGGTGTTTTTGCAGATGCAACTTTAGGGTTTAATAATTATCTATTTCTTTCTGTAACTGGTCGTAATGATTGGGCAAGCTCAGTAGCTAGTGGTAATCAAAGCTTTTTTTATCCAAGTATAAGTTTAGGGTATGTGTTTTCACAGCATCTAAAACTTCCTGATTGGATTAGTTATGGAAAATTCAGAGGATCTTTTGCTAGAATAGGAATAGCACCAGTAACTCCATATTTGACTAACACATATTATAACAATGCTTTTGGTCAACCTGTAAACAACGTAATTGGTTGGACACGAGATGATACAAGAGGAGCAACCAGTTTAAGACCTGAATTCACTGATAATAGAGAAGTAGGATTAGAAATGCAATTTTTAAACAATAGAATTGGATTTGATTTTAGTTATTATCAAATAAACAGTAAGGACGTAGTAAATCCTGTTCTCGTAGCTAATACAACAGGTTTTAATTCCTTTATTCTAAATTCTGGTGAAATTGAAAATAAGGGTATAGAACTTGTAATCAACGGAACTCCAGTTAAATCAAAAAACTTTACTTGGGATGCAAGTGTAAACTTTACGAGTAATAGAAACAGAGTTGTTAGTTTAGCACCAGGGTTAAATGATATAGTAATTGGAAGTCAATTTGGATATCTAAATAGTGGTGCAACACAACGCTGGGTAGTTGGTCAACCAGTAGGTGGTTTGTATGGTATTACCTACCAAAGGTTTTATGGAAATCAGGTTGATGATAGAATAACGCTTCGTAGAGATTTACCTATGCTTATTGCAACAAGTGGCACTGGTGCAGGATTTCCAATTCGCGATGTAACTAATCAAAGACTGATTGGTAATTCACAGCCAAGAGCTATATGGGGTGTAAATAACAGCTTTACTTACAAAAATTTCAATTTGTCAGTACTGTTTGATATGCGAAGTGGCTTCCAAAGATTTAATCAGCTGGGTAATTTTATGAGTGCATTTGGAATTGCTCGATATACTGAAGATAGAAATTCTACAAGAACATTTCCTGGGGTAACAGCTAACGGAAATCCTAATACACAAGTTGTTTGGTTAGGTCAACAAGTTGGCCCTGATGGAAGAAATTATGGCGATGGCTTTTATAGAAATATTCATAGAGGAGTTACAGAAAATTTCATAGAAGATGCTGGATGGGTTAGATTGAGAACTTTGAGTCTATCCTATAATCTGCCACCCAATGTTTTAAAAAGAACTAAACTGGTAAAAGGAGCCTCAGTTACTCTAACAGGGAATAACTTGTTTCTTTGGACAGATTTTACAGGATTTGATCCGGAAAATAGCTCTACTAGTGCGGATAGTAATGCAGATGGCTTTGCTGGTTTTACGTATCCTGGTGTTCGTAGTTATTTTTTAACCTTACAAGTAAACTTCTAACCTATGACTAGTTTAAAAAGAAATCAAAACAATTGGAAGTTGATTGGAACTCTTTTTCTGCTATCTGTTGTTTTCACAATAAGTGGTTGTAAAAAGTATCTAGATATAAATGTTGATCCAAATCGACCAACTGAAGCTCCAATTAATGGGTTATTAGCAGCTACCACTCAAAATACTGGCTTAAATGTTTTTAGAGTAGCAAATGCTGGCCCCAATTATTATGTTCAATATTTTGCTTCTCCTAATGCATCAAGCCCAACAGATATTTATGACCGTGTTGATTTCAGTGGGCTATGGAGAAGTTTATACGATAATATGACTGACATATATGATTTAGAACAGTTATCTATTCGTTTAAATAGTTCCGCACACTTAGGTATGGCTAAAGTAATGATGGCTTTAAACCTCAGCATGACAACAAATCTTTGGGGAAGTGTGCCATTTTCGGAGGCTTTTAAAGGCGATAATTTGAATCCAAAATTTGATGATGCACAACAACTTCATACTACATGTATTAATCTGTTGGATGAAGGAATCGCTGAACTTAGAAAAGTACCTACGGTAGCAGTGACTCCAGCGGCCGATTTTTTACATGGACCAACTGCAGCAAATGCCACTGCTTGGAATAATACAAATAGAATTTGGTGGATTAGAACTGCCTTTGCATTAAAGGCAAGACTACTGAATCAATTGTCAAAATCTAGTAACTATAATGCAGGTGCTGTTCTTTCAGCAGTTGATAGTGCATATACAAATAATAATATGGAAGCACGTGTTACTATTTTTACTCTTCGTAACCCATGGGCAACTGTTGCAAGAAATCAGCAGTCTCTTGTTTTAGATGGCTGGTTAAGCACTCAATTTGTAAATAATGCAATGGCTGCAAATTCAGTAAATCAAGATCCAAGATTGCCTAGAATAACAAACCTCACAAGGTTCAATGATTATAGAGGAACAAGGAATGGAGCAGGCAGAGTTGGAACAGGTACTACTAATGATGAATGTTATTTGGTTTTAGCTGGATTTTATAGTGGAGATGCATCTCCTTTGTTTGTCGCAACCTTCGAAGAGACTAAGTTTATTGAAGCTGAAGCAGCGCTTAGGGCTGGTAATAGAACTCGCGCATATAATGCTTATTTAGCCGCTATTACTGCCAATATGAATAAACTTGGAGTACCCGCAGCTCAAAGAGACGCCTATTTAGCAAGGCCAAGTATTGCAATGGGTAGTGCATCTTTGCAGTTGGCTGATATCTTTAGAGAGAAATATATTGCGTTATTTCTTTCACCTGTAACCTTTGATGATGCAAGGAGAATAGATTTTGCTTATAGTGGTTTCCAACTGCCTGTTAATGCAGTACTTCCTAGTCCAATTAGAAGACTAGATTATCCTTCTAGTGAACAAACAAGAAATAGAAACACACCTACAGTTGGTAATTTAAATGAGAGACTTTGGTGGGATAGATAAGTTTATCTATTAACTTTTTTCTAAGCCTGCATTTATTTGCAGGCTTTTTTTATGAAAATAAATGGCTGTAAAAACTGTTAATCCCACACCAATGATGGATAGAACAATTACACTGGTCGAAAAAAACTCAACCCAGTTAACTTCCACTTTAAACACTTCTTTAGCTAAAAGCACGCCTACACTACCAATGTATCCAAATGTATCAGCCAAGTAAATCAAAAAGCCAACATTGCCAGTTATTCCAAATGCAGCAATCAATCTTTCAAAATACACAGCGTTAAAAGGAATGTAGACCATGTACAATCCAAGTCCTGTGCAAATCATCCATACAAGTGGCGCAATACTTCCATTCAAAAATAACCAAGCGCTTCCTCCTGCAATCACAAAACCAAGGAGCATAAAAAAATGTGTAAGCTGAAAAGCAATTCTGTTGTTTTTAATCAACACCATACTTCCTATCATGATTAAAATAATAATAGTAATAGGAGTTTCTGTCTGAGAGAAAATTGCCGGCTTGTCTATAAATCCTAATTCTTTCCACATATCAGCGGAGAAATTGTCCCTGATATCTCTGAATATGGTTGCAAAACAATAAATCAAAATGGCTGCGGCTAATCCTGGGAAAAACTTTTTCACCAAACTTGAACGATCGGCTGGCGACATAGGCAGGCGCTGTTTTCTAAGCTCAATATCTTGTTGATTAGGAACTGGAATATGTTCCATCAAAAATACCATCAATACAAGTGGAATTGAAAATATAGCTCCTGTTGCAAAGGGTACCCACCATTCAGAAATATGAAACTGCAAAATCAGCCATCCACCTACCGTTTTAATGAATCCCGAAGAAAAAATAAAACTTACTGCAAGTGCTGCACCAATAAAGTCGGTACTTCGTCGGCCTTCCACATAACTAAAAATAATGCCCCACAACATGCCTAATGGAAAGCCATTAGTGAAAAGAAAAATTAAATTCCAAGGCGATGGTATTGTAGCAAACAACAACCAACTAAGCCATGCAATTCCAACTAATAAAAAAATGGAGCGATCTCTTCCTTTTCTTTTTAACTCAGCAATGTATCTTATCCCATAAATCTTTGCAGCTAAATATCCCAAAACCTGACTAATGACCATAGCTGTTTTAAAACTTAGTCCCGCAAACTCTTCTTCATCGAAAGTGCAAACAGTAAACGATTTTCTGTAACCAAAAATGAGCATATAAGTAAGGAATGCTACAGCGGCGGCATACATACCAGTCCAACGATCAGGAACAAGAAACTTAGGTTTCAATTCGGTTTGTTTTCCGAAAAATACTGTATTTTGAACGAAAGTTATTTTTATGAAATGTCCTTCTTGTTCTGAGAACTTACAACCAACCTTTCGTAATCAGGTTGAGATTGATTATTGCCCTTCATGTAGGGGTATCTGGCTAGACCGTGGCGAACTAAATAAACTACTTGATTTTGCAGCTAAGTTTCAGCAATTTGAAAGAGAGGACCTACCAAAGCCGCAGGCGCATCGCTTGTTTGAAAAGGAATTTCCTAAGCATAGTGAACCTACACCAAGAAGAGAACGACCTAAATCTTTTCTTTCAGATTTTTTTGACTTCGATTAATATCCACGAACGTTTTTACCATCCATGTAATTGAGGAAGGCTTTATTCACTACCCTGTTTCCTCCAGGAGTAGGATAATTACCCGTAAAGTACCAGTCGCCTGTATTGGTTGGACAGCTATCATGCAAATCTTCAATAGTCTGATAAATGACTTCTACCGGAATTTTTACATCTTCTGGAGTAATGAGTTGTGCAATTTTATTGCTGATTTCGTCGGTTGTAAAAGGCTTATAAATCTGACGAACTAAGTTCTCTGTATGAAGTTGTCCAATTCTGTGTAATTCTTTTATTTGCGCATGAAGATCATTCAATAATGATTCCATACCTCTTTCTTTTAATAAGGCAATAGCAGCTCTAAATGCTATAAAATCTCCCAATTTACTCATGTCAATTCCGTAGCAGTCGGGGTACCTAATCTGAGGTGCGGACGAAACAATGATAATTTTTTTAGGATGAAGACGTGCAAGCATCCTTACAATACTTTCCTTCAAAGTGGTTCCACGAACAATACTATCATCAATAACTACCAAAGTATCTTGATCTCTTCGAACAGTACCGTACGTAATATCGTACACGTGTTGCACCATTTCATTCCTGCTAGAATCTTCAGTAATAAACGTACGAAGCTTAACATCCTTAATAGCAATTTTCTCCTGTCTGATTTTTCTGTTGATCATTTCCTCCAGTTTCTCAGGAGTAAAATCATTGCCCCAGCTTAGAATTCTTTCAACTTTAATTGCATTCAGGTATTCCTCCATTCCTTTTACCAATCCATAAAAGGCTACTTCTGCAGTATTGGGGATGTATGAGAAAATTGTATTTCTTAAATCGTATTCAATTCTATCTAAAACAGTTTTACTCAAATGATGACCGAGTGCAATTCTTTCTCTGTAAATTTTTTCATCGCTACCGCGACTAAAATAAATTCTTTCAAAGCTGCATGCTCTGCGCTCTTTCGGTTCTATAATCTGATCTAATTTCCAATCGCCATGTGGATCGACCAATAACGCCATACCAGGCATCAACTCTAACACTTCATTCTCGCCTACATTAAAGGTTGTTCTAATAGCGGCACGTTCACTAGCAGCAACAATAACTTCATCATTAATATAGTAATAAGCTGGACGAATACCATGAGCATCGCGCATTACAAAGCTGTGGCCATTACCAACTAAGCCACCTATATGGTAGCCACCATCGAATAATGGGGCAGCTTTTTGCAAAACTTTTTTAATATTAGGCTGATTAGGGGTTTCATCATCGGCTTGCACCAAAAAATGGTGTACAACTTCCATCATAGCAGCCAAATCGCTTTGCTTTTGAAAATCGCCTGGATCAATATTGAGTAAATTGTACAATTCCTCTGTGTTTACTAGGTTGAAGTTTCCTGCTAAAGCAAGGTTCTTTCCGGGTTGAGTATTTCTGCGAAGGAAAGGGTGACAAAACTCGAGTTGATTTTTGCCTTGAGTACCATATCGCAAGTGGCCAAGCATCAGTTCACCTAAAAAAGGTAAGTGGCCTTTCATAAGACCAGGATGCTTTTTAATATCTGGCTGATATTTTTCTAGTTCATCTACTTCCTTCCCAATTTGAAAGAAAATATCTGCAATAGGCTGATTGGCATTACTGCGTAATCGAGCAAGAAAGGGATAACCTGGTTCAACATCCAGTTTTACAGCTGCTATTCCAGCGCCATCTTGTCCACGGTTATGCTGCTTTTCCATGAGCAGGTACAGCTTGTTGAGGCCGTACATAACCGATCCGTATTTCTGGAGATAAAATGAAAAGGGTTTACGCAAACGAATGAAGGCAAGGCCGCATTCGTGTTTGATTTCGTCGCTCATGGGAATGCAAAGGTACAAGAAGGCAATAAAGTCACCAATCTTTTTGGGATAGGTGGACTACTTCTTAAGAGAGTTGCTCTAATGCAGCTTCTAATTGTTGAAGCATGGTCCCAATTTCTTCTTTTTTGCAAGTACCTACCGACATGCGGTACCAAGGACTGTTGCTGTCCATTCCAAAAGCGCTAAAAGGTACAACTGCAAGTTTTGCCTGATCCAAAATATAATGAGTTACATCGGACTGCACCTCGAGTTGCTTGCCATTTGGAAGTGTTTTTCCCACCAAGTCTAATTTGAGTGTGAGATAAATAGCAGCTTGAGGTTCAATACAATCAACCGCGTATCCTTTATTACGCAGAGCTTGCATACCATCATAAATGGTTCTGAGTCTGTATTCTATTTCAGCTTTAAAGTGGCTGAAATAAGTAATCATATCTTCCTTTCTCTGTAAAAACCTAGCCGTAGCTTTTTGTTCGGCCATAGGTGCCCAAGCGCCAACATGACTTAAAATAGCTTTCATTTTTGCAATGACACCTTCTGGACCCAATGCCCAACCAACTCTAACCCCAGTTGCTGCAAAAGCTTTTGAAATCCCTCCAATATAAATAGTATAAGGTTTCATTGAAGGGCGAACCTGTATTGGATGAAAATGCTGAGTATTACCATAAGTAAGAGTCCAATACATTTGATCGAACATTACATACAGCTTCTTATCGTAATCGCCCCGATGTTTGTTTTCTTCAAGCACTAAATCGCAGATAGCTTCTAATGACTCTTTATTAAGGGTTGTGCCTGTTGGATTTTGAGGTGTACAAATACATAACAAAGTAGCGCCTTTCAGGTGTGGGCGAATTTCTTCTACCGTAGGCATGAAATCGTTTTCTGGCTTACATTCAATCACACAATGTTCACCTGAGGTCATATGAACATAGTGGTTGTTATTCCACGATGGAACGCCATAAATGATTTTATCGCCTTTATCAACAAGTGTTTGAAATAAGGAGAAAATTAATGGTCTACCACCCGATGCAATTTGTATTTCATTTGGTTGAAATTCTACCCCTTCCCAGTCGCGGATGAATGATTGTACAGATTGTCTAAGTTCCAAGATCCCGTCTGCAGAAGGATAGTTGGTATATTTTTCTTTATATGCCCGAATAATTTCTTCTTCCAGAGCTTCAGGAATAGGAAAGATAGAAGGATCAAAATCACCAATAGTAAAGTTGTAGATTTTTTCTCCTGCTCGGATTCTTTCGCTGATAGCGTTTCCAAGTTTTACGATTTCACTACCAATGAGTGTTTCAGCAAGTTGGCTGTACTTAGGCATACGGAAGATTTTGCGAGGCAAAAGTAGGGGAAGCAGATGAATTCAAATGTTAACCTGCAATAAACTGCAAATCAATGTTATAAGTTGGTTCAACAAGTGTTGAACAAGTGTTACTTAATTGCTTCTTCATGTATTGAAATATATAGTTGTTGCAATAATTGGGTGCGAGAAGAGAAAATCGTAACTTAATTGTCCAAAAATGGAAGATTTAGGCTCAAAAATGCAGGTTTTTGCAAATAAATTTCTTTTTTCATCGTTAAAGAGAGAAGTATACGCATTAGCTTATGCAACCAAAAAAGAAGCCGCTTCCTCAAATCAGTATGTTTATGGTGCCGCCAGTAATACCATCGGATGATAAACAGCGATTAAAAGAGCTCCATAGTTATGGTGTATTAGACACCATGTATGAAGAGGAGTTTAACGATGTGGTTCGTTTGGCTGCGCGTTTATGCCAAATGCCAATTGCTATGATTTCGTTGGTTGATAAGAAGCGCTTATGGTTCAAGGCAAAAATTGGCATTAACGATGTAGAGTTACCCAGAGAAATTTCATTTTGTGCCCATGTGGTTGCAAGCGATCTCAACTTTTTTGAAGTACAAGATGCTTTGCAAGATCAAAGATTTGAAGACAATCCATGGGTTAAAGAAGATCCTAATATTCGATATTATGCTGCAGTTCCTTTAATTAATAAGAACGGGTATAAAATGGGTACACTGTGTGTGTACGACCATCAGCCCAACTCCTTAGATGAAGATCAGCAGTATACTTTGAAGATTCTTGCTAAGCAAGTAGTGAAGCTGCTAGAACACAGATTGGTGAATCGTAAAATGGAACAGCAGCAAGAAAAATTACAGGTGCAAATGGATTTACAAAATAGAATTTTGTCCATTATAGCACATGACGTTCGCAATCCAATTCACGCTGTTAAAAGTATTATTGAGTTAAGTAATAGGAAGGTGCTTGCTCAGCAACAAGCCAATGAGCTTATGGCAATGGCAGGCAAACAAATTGATGGAACATTGGAATTACTTAATAACCTCATCGATTGGGGAAGTATGCAAATGCGTGGCAAAGGGTTTGAAACAGAGAAAGTTCACTTGCGTACACTTGTAAGTAATATGTATAAGACTTTTGAAGTTATAGCATCTCTCAAGTCTAATATTATGGTGAACTTGGTAGATGAAGATTTGTTCATTGTAAGTGATATCAATGCACTTCGATTTATACTAAGAAATCTTATTAGCAACGCTAATAAATTTACCAAAGAAGGTGTTATTACTGTGTTTGCTCAGCGCGACCAACAAAATCAAATTGCCATTTCTATTACAGATACGGGAGTAGGGATGAGTGAAGAAACCCGACTTCAATTATTTGATGCTGAAAAATACCAAAGTGCTTCTGGTACAGGTAATGAAAAAGGAAGTGGATTGGGATTGGTACTTACGAAAGATTTTGTTTCTGCATTTGGAGGAACCATTCGTGTTGAAAGTAAATTAGGAAAAGGCACATCTGTTTACCTAACCTTCCCAAATTAATTTCCGATTTCATCCCAGCCACCACCTAGTGCTCTGTACAAGTGTACTTTTGCAAGTAATTGTTTTCTTCTGTTATCTACCAATTGCAATTGGGTCTGCAATGCGCTTTGTTGAGCATACAAAATTTCAATATAACCAGCCCTAGCCGTTCTAAACAAATCGCGAGAAATATCAACTGCGGCAAGGGATGTTTCTACCTCGCGTTTTTTTAATTCAAATGCTTGGTCCAAGTTCTTGAGACGAACCATTTCATTGTATACTTCCGCATAAGCCTTTATTACCTGATATTGATATTGATAAAGTATTTCAAGTTGATTAGCATTTGCTTGTTCAAACTGAGCTTTAATACCAGCTTTATTTACTAAAGGAGCTGTTAATCCTCCAATCAAACTATAGGCAATTGATTCCGGCATTCTGAAAAGCAGATCGGGTCTAAAAGCCTGAAATCCAATCATAGCATTTATTTGAAAACTCGGTAAAAATGCTTTCCTCGCTGCTTCTGCATTCATTTTTGCTGCTGCAACTTGAAAACTAGCCTGACGGATATCGGGTCTTTTTTCTAGAAGTGTAGAAGGAATACCAACATTCACAGTCTTTTCCATTTGTGGTAGAAAGAATTGGCTGCCTCTTTGAATTTTTTCAGGGAAACCACCAATGAGCTGACAAATCAAATTTTCTGTTTCAATTTGTTGTGTAACTATTTCCCAACGAAGTGCTTTTGTGTTTAAGAGTTGTGCTTCAAATTGTTTAACTGCTAATTCAGTGGCAGCAGCAGCTTGTTTTTGAATTTTAATAACTTCAAATGCTTGTTCTTGCAATTGAATGGTGTTATCAATTATTTGAATGGTTTCATCCAACGATTGCAAAGTGAAGTAAGCACTTGCAATTTCACTAATTAGAATTGTAGTAAATAAGTTTTTGCCCTCTCTGCTTGCAAAAAACTGTGCAATAGCCGCTTTCTTCCTGTTCTTTAATTTGCCCCACAAATCAGCTTCCCAAGAACTCTGAAAGGCCACCCAGTAATCTGGAAGGTCAATGGGTACAATTTTCCCAGGAACAATATCTGTAACAATATTTCCTGCACCATCCATTGTGTATAAACCAAACCTTCTAATACTTGTTGTAAGCATAGGTTGCACAGTAGGTCGCATTGCCCCTGAAGCTCTTAGCCATTCGGCTTCTGCACTTTTCATTCTTTGCGTAAACTGCTTTAAATCGAGGTTGTTTTGCAACCCTTTTTCAATAAGTGCAATAAGCTGAGGATCTTTATAATAAGACTTCCAAGACATGCTCGCAGCAGACACAGTATCGGTTGAAGACTGCGTTGGGAATGAATTAGGAAGTTTTGCGGCATTTTCACCTGAAGTAATTGCGGGTGTTTTGCAGGATGACCATACAAGTCCACTTATAAAAAATGCAGATAAGTAAAGTACAATAGATCTCTTCATAATTAAATAGTTTCTGTAAATGGCTTTTTCTCTTTTCTATTCTTTTTATTCATCCATTCACCTAATTGAGCAAATACAACATATAAGCCAGGAATGAGAATAACGCCAAGAATTGTTCCTAATAACATACCTCCTGCTGCTGCAGATCCAATGGTGTTATTACCAATCTTTCCTGCACCAGACGCAAACATCAGCGGAATTAATCCTGCAATAAATGCAAATGAAGTCATAAGAATAGGTCGCAAACGCAAACTAGCGCCTTCAATGGCTGCTTGCAATGCATTTGTACCACCTCTGTGTTTCATGGCTGCAAATTCAATAATCAAAATTGCATTCTTTCCTAAGATACCAATCAACATAATCATTGCAATTTGTGCGTAGATATTGTTTTCTAATCCCATCATCCACAAAAACAACAAAGCCCCAAATATGCCAAGCGGTAAAGAAAAAATTACTGCAAGTGGAAGAAGAAAACTTTCGTATTGTGCTGATAATAACAAATACACGAATAGCAAACAAATGATGAAAATATAAATGGCTTGATTACCAGTATTTGCTTGGTCTCTTGATGAACCTGCCCAATCATATCCATAGCCTTTTGGAAGTTTTTCAGCTGCTACCTCTCTAATAGCTTGGATAGCTTGTCCACTGCTGTATCCGGGTGTTGGTTGTCCATTTACCATAGCCGAGGTATACATGTTATATCGAGTAATTTGCTCTGGACCATATACTTTCTCAACTCTTATGAAAGCAGAGAAAGGTACCATTTCGCCATCACTGTTTTTGATATATAGTTTCAATAGGTCATCTGGTTGAGCTCTATACTGAGGCAGTGCTTGAACCATAACGCGATACATTTGACCAAAACGAATAAAGTTGGTTGCATATTCACTGCCAATTAATGCTTGTAACGTGCTCATAGCATTATCTGCTGTTACTTTCTTTTGTGCAGCTTTATCTGTATCAATGTGCAAAAGAAATTGTGGGAAGCTGTTATTAAATGTTGTGAAAGAATTGCTGATTTCTGGTCTTTTATTTAATTCTTGTACAAACTGATTGGTTACGGCTTGAAGCTTTTGAAGATTACCGGTTCCAGTTTTATCTAAAAGGCGCATTTCAAATCCACTAGAATTTCCATAACCAGGAACTGGGGGAGGAGTAAAAAATTCAATGCTTGCATCTTTAATATGACTGGTTTTGTCAAGGAATGCAGCCATCAACTGTTTGTCATTTCTTTTCCGTTCACTCCAGCTATTAAGACTAATCAAATTCATGCCATATACAGCTCCAGTACCTTCAGAAAGTACACTGTATCCTGCTAAGCTTGAAACGCTGTTCACTTCAGGAAATGAGGCAGCTATTTGTTGTACTTCATCTACTACTTTCTCTGTTCTTTCAAGCGTTGCACCTGAAGGTGTTGTAATGTTTGCATAAATAGCGCCTTGGTCTTCTTCTGGTATAAAGCCAGCAGGAACAGAATTTCCAATTAAGCCAGCTGCAAAGCTGAATGCAATTAAGACTCCAAAAGTGACAGTCTTTCTATTTGCAATTAGTTTGATAAGTCCCGTATAGGAGCCTTCCAACTGATTGTATCTTTTATTGAATCCTGCAAAAAACTTATTTAAAAAACCTTTTGGAGCATGGCTTTGAGTAACTCCTTCTTCATGATGCATCTTTTTTAAGAAAATCATACACAATGCTGGAGTTAGTGTAAGTGCAGTAATTCCTGATAAAACAATTGAAACCGCCATTGTTAAAGAAAACTGCCTATAAAAAATTCCAACTGGGCCTTCCATGAAAGAAACAGGAATGAATACCGCCGACATAACTAAGGTAATTGCAATAATAGCTCCACTAATTTCTCGCATTGCTTGTTCGGTGGCTTTACGTGGACCAATATTGCTGTGTTCCATTTTAGCATGAACGGCCTCTACAACTACAATTGCATTATCAACCACAATACCAATGGCAAGTACTAAAGCAAAAAGTGTAATTAAGTTGAGTGAAAAGCCCATCAGTTGCATGAAAAAGAAAGTACCAACTAATGATACCGGAACTGCTAATACAGGTATAATGGTTGATCTGCTGTCTTGTAAAAAAAGAAATACCACAAGTGCAACTAGAATAAATGCCTCAATGAGCGTTTTCAACACCTCATCAATAGAAGCATCTAAAAATTTGGATACATCGTAACTTACGGTATAGTCCATACCAGGTAAGAATGAATTTCCTTTAATCTCATCCATTCTCTGTTTAATTCTCTCAATTACTTCTTTTGCATTACTACCAGGTCGTTGTTTTAAAAGTATAGCAGCTGAAGGTTTACCGTTTTCCTTAGACAATACATCATACTCTTGCGAATCAAATTCAACGTCGGCTATATCTTTTAAACGTACTAGTTCACCAGTGCTACTGCTTGTTAGAACAATATTCTCATATCCTTCTTTTGTGTTGTATTTTCCGGTGTATTTTAAAATGTATTGAAGACTTTGTGCTTCTTTACCTGAACTCTCTCCAATTTTTCCAGGTGCTGCTTCTACGTTCTGCTGTCTGAGCATACTAATAACTTCTGGGGCAGAAATATTGTACATCAGCATTTTATCGGGCTTCAACCAAATACGCATAGCATATTCACGCATACCCATAATATCTGCAAAACCAACTCCTTCAATTCTTTTTAACTCAGGAAGAATATTAATATCTGTGAAGTTGTACAAAAACTTTTCATCTAATAATCCATCTGTACTCAAGATGTTGAGATACATTAACATGCTGTTTTGTACTTTTTCAACAATAACACCTGCCTTAATTACCTCTTCAGGCATTTCATCAAGCGTAGAAGCTACCCTGTTTTGTACGTTAACCGAAGCCACTTCTGGGTCGGTTCCAGATTTGAATACAATTTGAATTACGCTTGTTCCATCATTCCCTGAAACAGACGACATATACGACATGCCTGGAACACCATTAATGGCTCTTTCGAGAGGCGTAACAACCGCCTTTACACACGCATCTGCATTGGCGCCTGTATATTTAGTTGTTACAGTTACTTCGGGTGGAGCAATATCTGGAAATTGGGTAACTGGAAGTTGTGTTAGTGATAGTAAGCCCATTAAAAAAATGAGCACCGATATCACGATCGATAAAACCGGTCGATGTATAAATTTTTCTGTCATGATTCATTTAGAATTGTTCCGCTAATCGCATTAACTCATTTTGCGGTAATGTAATTGGATAAATCTTGTCGCCATTCTTTAAGTTCTCAGCACCTTCAAATAACAATTTGCTATTTGCTTGAAGGCCTTTATCAATAACATAAAAATGAGGGATTCTAAGCTTTGGAATTACCTGTTGTTGTTTAACTACTTGTGCTTCATCAATTGTAAAAACGTATACTTTATCTTGTATCTCAAAAGTAGATTTTAAAGGAATCAGCATTGCATTTTTGAGTGGTTTGGTAACTAAGATTTTACCATTAGAACCATGTTTTAATAGTTGCTGAGGGTTAGCAAACCTGGCTCTAAATGCAATATTGCCGGATGATTGGTCAAACTCACTTTCTGTTGCTTCTATTTTGCCTTTGTATGTGTAAAGCTGATTATTAGCAAGCATTAAATCAACCACTTGCGGACCTTGCTCTTTATTGCCAATATAGTTTAGATAGTCACTTTCTGATAAATTAAAGTAGGCAAACACTTCTCTATTATCTGAAAGACTGGTTAGTAAAGTTCCTTCTTCAACTAAACTTCCTTTTTTATTTGGAATACGATTAATTACTCCGGTAAAAGGTGCTCGTATTCTTGTATATGATAAATTCAACTCAGCTAAAGCTAAACTTGATTTCTCTTCTTCCATTTTGGCTAGGATGGCTTCTTTTTTGGCCATCAGCATTTCCATTTCGGTATTGGAAACGATGTTTTTTTCAAGAAGTAGCTTTGTGTTCTTAATCTCAACTTCAACAACCTTTAGCTCTGCTTGAATACTTTTTATAGCTGCATTGGCTTTGATAATGTTTTCTTGAAAAGCTCTACTACTGAGGGTAAATAATATATCTCCCTCTCTCACCATTTTACCCTCATCTACATGAATTTGTTCAATGTAGCCCCTTACTTTAGCCCTAATTTCTACATTTTGTAAAGATTGAATTTCTGCTACATATTGTTCTTGATAGGAGGTATCAACAATTATTGGACTAATAACCTGAAAACTGTCGATAGTGGTAGTTTCATCTTTGGTTTTGTTGCCACAACTAGTCACTGTTGTTAACTGAGCTACGAGTAAACTGCCTGTAATAATAGGCATCCAGATCCTTTTGGATTGCATGTAATTATAATTTGAAAGTGAATAGAGAATTAAAAAAATCGATTAATTAAAATCGGGTGGTGGGCTACAATTGCCAATAACAACAGATAAGTGAAACTGTTTATTTCTATTGCCTAATGAAATTAATTCCTGAAATGAAATTTGTAATAGGGCAGTTTTTGAACATGGAGTATTGAACTCGAAAGGATGTGAAGATTGGCAAGAATGACCATCTAAATCTCTGTTTTCTGGCATTTCCCAGTTCATTTCATTCTCTTCTTCTGCCTCATTTATTAGTTGACACACCAGAAATGTCCCATTAAGCTCAGAACATGAACTATTATACATGCTAAAGCCTGTATGTGTAAATACAAGAAGTACAAGGGTTATAAATAGTTGTTTTAAGCTCATTTTTGCAAATTTACAAAAATGGAAAGAAAAGGGTCATTTTATAGGATGATCGGCTTAAAGGGTACTTGTTTCGCTTATTTGAAAAGCATACATTTATTCTTTGATTGAACCACATGAAAAAAATTCTTCTCCTTCTCTATCTAGCGCTACCCTATTTCGCCTTTTCTCAAAAATCAGATGCTGCTTTACTTAAAAAAATACAAGAAACTGTTCAAGGTTTTAGGGGTGTAGTAGGCATTCAAGTGCTTGATATTAAAAAGAATAGATATACTGCAATTAATCCTGATACTGTTTTCCCAACAGCCAGCATTGTAAAAATTCCAATCATGATTGGGGTGATGGATAAAATTGAGAAAGGGGAATTAGATTATCATCAAAAACTAGTCTACAAAGACTCACTGTATTATGCAGGAGAAGATATTTTAGGCTCATTTAAACACAACGAATCTATTGAGTTGAGTAAAGTGCTGATGCTTATGCTCACAACAAGTGATAATACGGCTAGTTTATGGTTGCAAGGTCTTGCAGGCTCTGGATCGGCTATTAACAAATTAATGGATGGACTGGGTTTGCCCAATACCAAGGTAAATAGCAGAACACCTGGAAGAGAAGATGCAAGAAAAGAGTATGGCTGGGGACAAACTACCCCCAAAGAAATGGCTGAATTGATGCGTTTGATTGTAGGCAAGAAAGTGATTAGTCCCTCCGCAAGTGAAAAAATGTTGAGATTGTTAGGAAGAAATTATTGGGACGAAGAGGCGTTGGGAGAAATTCCCGCCGGGGTTTTTACTGCAAGTAAAAATGGTGCAGTAAACGCAAGTAGAAGTGAAGTTGTGTATGTAAATCACCCTAAGCGACCTTATATCTTTTGTATCATCACAAAAAACAATGTTGATCAAAGCTGGAAGAAAGAGAATGAAGCTTGGGAAATGACAAGAAAACTAAGTCGAGTTTTCTGGAATCACTTCAATAAATAATCAAACATGCAACAACGCTATTATTCGCTTGATGTTTTCAGAGGTGCCACAGTTGCTCTCATGATTTTAGTGAACAATCCGGGTAGCTGGAAATATATTTATGACCCACTAGAACATGCCCCTTGGCATGGCTGTACCCCTACCGACCTTGTGTTTCCATTTTTCTTATTTGCCGTAGGAAATGCCATGGCTTTTGTTATGCCGAGATTTGAAAAAGCGGGTCCTGCTGCGTTTTGGCAGAAAGTTATTAAGCGAACCTTGCTCATCTTTGGAATTGGTTTATTTCTTCATTGGAGTCCTTTTGTAAAATGGTCAGGAAGTGAATTGGTAGCAAAAACCTGGGATCAAATTAGAATATTTGGGGTATTACAGCGTATTGCAGTGTCTTATTTCTTTGCAAGTATTTTGGTGTATTATGGCAAAACCAGAGGTGCTTTCTACTGGGGAATTGTTTTGCTCTTATTGTATTGGATGCTGTGCTTATTCTTTGGAACTCCAGGTGATCCTTACAGTTTGGAGGGATATTTTGGAACTCAAATAGATATAGCAATTCTTGGAACGAATCATATGTATAAAGGTGAAGGTGTTCCATTTGATCCAGAAGGTATTGCCAGCACTTTACCTGCTATTGTGCAAGTGGTGTTTGGTTTTTTGGTGGGTGAATACATTCAAAAGAAGGGCAAGAGTTTTGAAATGCTGGCTCAATTATTTGTAGCTGGTATTGTGTTAACAGTAGCTGGATTTATTTGGCATGAAGTATTTCCTATTAACAAAAAAATATGGACAAGTAGCTATGTGTTGTACACTACTGGTCTGGCTATTCTTACCATTGGCACGTTAATTTATTTAATTGAGTTTAAAGAAAGAAGAGGTGCTTGGAGTAAATTCTTTGATGTGTTTGGAAAAAATCCATTGTTCATTTTTGTGTTGAGTGGATTCCTTCCAAGAGTAACTGCATTGTTTAGATGGGTAGATCACATTAATGAAGAAACTGGTAAGCCTGTGTATACATCCATCTTTCCTTGGTTTTATCAGAATATTTGCAAACCCATATCAGATAATCCTAACAACGGCAGCTTGTTCTATGCTATTTGTATCATAGTATTTTATTGGGCAATTGGTTATTGGATGGATAAAAAGAAAATCTACATCAAGGTATAAAAAAACCGCCCGAAGGCGGTTCAACAATTTAAGCTTTTTCTTCAGCAGGATTTTCTGAAAATCCTTTCTCAGGACGCATTTGAGGGAACAATAGTACATCTTGAATGCTGGCTTGATTGGTCATGAGCATACACAGTCTGTCAATACCAATACCAATACCGCTAGTTGGAGGCATACCATATTCTAATGCTCGCAAGAAATCGTAATCAATAAACATGGCTTCATCATCGCCTCTTTCCATTAAACGTGTTTGCTCTTCAAATCTTTCCAGCTGATCAATAGGATCGTTTAACTCTGTATAGGCATTGGCAATTTCTTTTCCATTCACCATTAATTCAAAACGCTCAACTAGTCCAGCTTTTGATCGATGCTTTTTGGTAAGTGGACTCATTTCAACAGGATAATCAATTATGAAAGTTGGCTGAATGAATGTGTGTTCGCTGGTGGCCCCGAAAATTTCATCTATTAACTTCCCTTTTCCAATATTACCAGGAACATCAATATGTAATTGTTTGCATACTGCTCTTAAACCTTCTTCATCCATTTGGCTGATATCAATTCCTGTATTCTCCTGAATAGCTTCAAAAATTGAAATGCGTTTAAATGGAGCTTTGAAAGAAATGGTTTTATCGCCTACTTGTAGATCGGTGGTGCCGTGCAATTCCAGTGCAATTCTTTCAAAGAGCTGCTCGGTGGTTTCCATCATCCAATAATAATCTTTGTAGGCAGTGTACCATTCGAGAATAGTGAACTCAGGATTATGGGTTCTATCCATTCCTTCGTTTCTAAAATTGCGGCTGAATTCATACACCCAATCAAACCCGCCAACAATCAATCGCTTAAGGTACAATTCATTCGCAATGCGTAAATACAATGGTATATCAAGCGCATTATGATGTGTAATAAATGGACGGGCAGCAGCTCCACCTGGAATACTCTGCAATACTGGCGTATCAACTTCCAAAGCACCTTGCTCATTTAAAAACTGACGTATGGTATTTATCATACGCGTTCTTTGAAGAAAAGTATGCTTTACATCTGGATTAATAATAAGATCTGCATAGCGTTGGCGGTAACGAAATTCCGGATCTGTAACGGCGTCATAAACATTACCTTGATCGTCACGCTTTACCACTGGAAGTGGTTTTAAAGACTTAGTTAATAAAGTTAGAGTTTGAGCATGCACACTGGTCTCACCTGTTTTTGTAACAAATACAAATCCGGTAACACCAATAATATCTCCTAAATCAAGCTGTTTTACAACATGATCAAAAAGTGATTTGTCCTCACCCGGACAGATATCGTCTTTTCTTACATAAAGTTGAATAAGCCCTTCTTTGTCTTGTATTTTAACGAAGAAAACTTTGCCTTTATCGTTGATACTCATTATTCTGCCAGCAACACACACATTTTTGTAGGCCTCTTGAGTTTCTTCAGAAAAGCCTGCCTTAATAGATGCAGAAAAGTGTGAAACTGGATAAAGTGGTGCAGGATAGGGGTCAATTCCGTGGGTACGTAACTGGGCTAATTTTTCCCTGCGAATTATTTCTTGTTCTGACAAATGCTGACTCATACGCTCGTTTAAGGCGGCAAAATTAACGGTTGCGTATCAGTTTGTCAAAGATGCAGGAAGAACTTAGCGGTATATTTCTGCCAACATGCAACGAATTCCGCCACCACCCACGGTTTCAATAGTTGGAATAGCGGCAGAAAGAATAAGATGATGAGTGCTTAACAGTGCCATTTGAACAGGTGTGAATGCATTTCTGGCTGTTTCACTCATGATCCATGCAAGTTGTCCATCTGGAAGTGATATTTCTAAGATATTCCCACAAAACTGTTGCATCTGCCATTCATCAATTACAAGAATTTCATGTCCTGTTTGTATTAATAGTTGCTGAACTCCGTACCAGTCAAACTCTTCAGCAAATACATCTTTGCATATAATAGCTAATCTTGAACCTATCGCCATCATTACGTTGGTATGATAGACAGGCATACCAGATGATGATTTTGTAGGAAACCATATGGCTCTATATCCTTGTAGTTCAGCAAAATCTTGAAGAGCGCGGGTGTGGGTTCTAATTGAACTCGCAGCGTAGATGATCTTATTTGGATGATCTACAACCATGCTGCCTGTTCCTTCTAAAAAAAATCCGTCCACCTCCCAGTCACTCATGTCTTGAAAGACTTTGGGTTGGAGTTCCCTTTTTAAGTATTCAATAATATCCCCGCGTTTTTCTGTGCGTCTTTTTCCGCTCTGCATTGGAAACACTGTGAGTGATTGGTGGGGGAAGTGAGCGAACCAGTTATTTGGGAAAACGGCATCTGGACTAATTGTTTCAGCAGTTTGTTCAAATACATGAATTCTTATTCCAACTTGCTGTAAAAGTTGAACAACTCTTTCAAATTCTTGTACTGCTGCTGCTTGTACAACAGAAGCATGTAAGGGCTGAGACTGAAATGCGTTTGAAGAGGCAGTTTCTGGATTAAATCCAAAAACTGTTGGTCGTACCATCAACAGTTCTTTTGCAGGCATCTTAATGGTTCATTAATGAATCTATACGAGCTGCTAGTTGCCTATCTTTTTCAGTTACCGTGTTTCCTGCATCATGTGTACTTAACCATATATCTACCTTATTCCAAACATTGGTCCATAATGGATGATGGTTTAATTTTTCTGCTTCCATAGCAACCCTTGTCATAAAAGCAAAGGCTTGAGAGAAGTCCTCAAAAAGAAATGTTTTATGCAGTGTATTATTTTCTTCTTTCCACATAAGAAATTATTTTGGATAAATTAAAATGCAAGATTGCCTTTATTTTTAAACTGTTCGTTTGTTAATTCTGCAACAAGCTGAACCCCTTTCATATTTCGAAGTATTTCTTTAATATGACCTACTTTTTCTTCATCTATATAATCACCTTTCATTAACCAAAGAAAGTCCATGTGCTTAAATTCTGGCAATAAATATTCTCCTTCCCTCTTGTTAACATAGATATAATGATTGGTATTTGCTAATTTGTCTTCATCGCTGTACACATCAAAGTGCGATGTTTTTGGTTTCGGTTGGTTCTTTTTAACATAGATGGTTTTCTGTATTCTTATATCAATGGAAGGATCCATTCTAAAGTCAAAGCCTAGGGTATGGTTTACTTGCAAGCAAAACTTATAATTTTCTAAGGGTGCAACTATTCCTAGCAGCCTTGTATTTTCAAAAAAATCTTCGTTGATTAACTCAACATCAAGTACAAAGGGTTTCATCTTAAAATGTTATATCAAATACCAATTCTTCCTTTCCTCTTAGAACTACCAATTTTGTTTGCTCCCCTTTTTTAAATTGACTGAGGGCTTGCATGTAACTGTTTACATCTACCAACGATTGGTTGCCTAATTTGATTAATACATCGCCTGCCTTTAAACCAATTTGTTCTGCCAATTTACCTGGACTCACGCCTTCAATTTTCATTCCTGATCCACTAAAGCTATAATCAGGAATAACTCCTAAACTCACAGTAAACCTAGCCGATCTTCCCATTTGGGGTTCTCTGGTAGCCGTAAAAGGAAGTTTGCCTCTTGTGCCAGTTTCAGATATAACGTCAAAAATGAGCCTTATAATATCTTTTTGTGCCTTGTATTGAATTTTTTCCCAATCGTCGGTTGTTTTGTGGTAATCGGCATGACTACCAGTAAAGAAAAACAATACGGGAGTCCCATTTCTGTAGAAACTAGCATGATCGCTTGGGCCGCTGCCTGTACTATCGAATTGAATGGCCAATTCTCTTTTAGCTACTTTATCTAGTACTTCTTTCCAGATAGGCGAAGTGCCATAGCCGCCAATGGTTAATTTTTTTACTGGATCATATCTGCCAATCATATCCATATTAATCATATAGTTAATCGGCTGTTGAGTTGTAGGATTTTGAATCCAATATTTACTACCTAATAAACCTAACTCTTCGCCAGAAAAGTGCATTAGAATATAATTCTGATTCGTTGGTCCTTTTTGTAACAAACGAGCCAGTTCCAAAACAGCAGCTGTTCCACTTGCATTATCGTCTGCACCATTGTGTATACCGTTCGTGCCATCTAAAGAGTTTTTATCTTCTCCATAGCCTAAATGGTCGTAATGTGCACCAATTACAACAGTTTGTGTAGCATTGTTATTGATTTGTGCTAGCACATTGTATCCTTTTCTAAATTTCAATTCCATTTCAATACTTGCAATGACCTCAATGGTTGCAGTTTCATCTTTTAAGTGTTTATTATAACCATTATTTGTCATGTAAATGATAGGAATGGGAGCTGCCTGCGTAGTATCGGCTGGGTTATAAGTAATTACTTCTTGTCCATTTTTGCTGTTGAATAAAATTAAAGCAGTTGCCTTTTTTTGAAATGCTTTTTTGGCTTCATTGCGAATTAAAGTTGAAAGGTCTGTTCCATGTGGATTCTTTTGTATTTCTTCTAGCCAAGGTTGAATATCTCGAAACCAAGGCTGGTCAGATTCTCTTAGTGCAATGCTTGGGTCGCCTTTAAAAGCTCCTGCATGACTGAATGAAAGCGGAAAATATTCATTGCCTAGAATCAAAGTATCGCTTTCAATAACCAAGTAAGTTGAGTTAGTGTAGTGTCTTCCTTCAAAAATTGAGAAACTCTGAACATATCCATCATCACCTGCTGCTGCAACACCCATTTCTTGGTATTGCTGAATTAAATAACGCATGGCTTTCTGCTCACCTGCCGTGCCTGTTCTTCTTCCTTCTAATGAATCACTTGCTAAGATTTGGATGTGCTGTTGTAAACGGGCAATTAGTGCTTCATCGGCTCGCGCCATTTCTCTTTTTTGTTTTCTAGTTTGGGCAGAAACGCTGAGGGTGCATAAAGCAAACACCAGAGCCAATAAACGTAACATAGCAAAAAGTTTGTACAAAAGTATTGTTTGTATGTTAGCTCATCTTCACATTTCGGTAAATTCTGTTCCCAATCTCGTAAAAACTACCCGACCTTCGCGGTTACTTTTGCCCATCTTTAAAATTGAGTCAGACATCTTTACATATTGCCCTCGTTGGAAACCCTAATAGCGGAAAATCTTCTTTATTCAATGCTTTAACCGGTTTGAATCAGAAAGTAGGCAATTTCCCGGGCGTTACTGTCGATAAAAAGACTGGATCTATTCAATTGCCTAACAATCAATCTGCTGAGTTAATTGATTTACCAGGGACTTATTCTCTCTATCCCCGTCGTGCCGATGAATGGGTAGCATACCGAGTTTTGATGAGTGCCGACGAAGAAGTGAAAGCCGATGTTGTGCTTTTGGTAGCAGATGCGAGTAACTTAAAAAGGAACTTGCTTTTTTGTAGCCAAATTATTGACTTGAAAAAGCCGGTAGTGGTTGCCCTAACCATGAATGATTTGGCTGCTAAAAAGGGAATTAAAATTGATGTCGAAGGATTATCGCTTGAACTTGGAGTGCCTGTGGTACAAGTCAATCCAAGGAAGAACAAAGGGATGCAAGAATTAAAGAATGTTTTGGCTCAATCTTCAACACTTTACTTACAATCTAAGAAAACAGATTTCATTCCCAATAAGCAACTTGCTCCTCATGCAGTTGAGAAAGTTCAAAATATCCTTCCAAGTACCAGCGAATATGCGGCTTTGCATTATTTGATGCATCCCAATGAATTACTTCAAAACAAAGAGGAGCAAACAAAGATTGTTGCAGTTCAGCAAGAAGAAAAATTCAGCGCAACAAAAACACAGGCGGAAGAGGTACTGCAACGATACCAGCGTATTAAGCAGGTAATGCAGCAAAATGTAGTATTGCCAGACCCGCTACAGAAAAAGCTTTTTACTGAAAGGCTCGATAATATTTTTCTCCATAGATTTTGGGGCTATGTTATTCTATTATTCGTCCTTTTCTTGCTATTCCAAAGTATTTTTTGGTTGGCTCAATATCCAATGGATGCCATTGAGTCAGGTTTTGCCTCTTTCAGCGGTTGGTTAGGGAGCCAATTGCCGGATGCTTGGTATACCAATCTTTTGTTGGAAGGAATTCTTGCTGGCTTAAGCGGCATTTTGGTGTTTATACCTCAAATTATGATCTTATTTGGACTAATCACCATATTAGAAGATACTGGATATATGGCTCGTATTAGTTTCTTGAGTGATCAATTAATGCGTAAGGTTGGGTTGAATGGAAAGAGTGTAATGCCAATGATTAGTGGGTTTGCTTGTGCGGTACCAGCTATCATGAGTGCGAGAAGTATTGAAAATAGAAAGGAACGCCTTTTAACGATATTGGTGACGCCGCTCATGAGCTGCAGCGCTAGACTTCCGGTTTACACCATATTGATATCGTTGGTGATTGAAGATGAATATTTTTTTGGTTTCTTAAGTTTACAAGGATTGGTGATGATGGCCTTGTATTTGTTAGGAGTGATAGTTGCCTTATTGACCAGTTATGTGGCAAAATGGTTCATCCAGATTCAAGAGAAAAGTTTCTTCATTTT
>ERZ1066133.19-NODE-19-length-106345-cov-29.408213_pt1 | contig 106345 bp, 101 predicted proteins | sample MGYA00382780_ERZ1066133 | MGnify/ENA primary metagenome ERZ1066133 (study PRJEB33369, sample SAMEA5778363) | biofilm metagenome | biome: Industrial cooling water; feature: Water cooling tower basin; material: Biofilm | place: United Arab Emirates | collected... | reverse complement strand
GCAATTAGCCATTAGCAATTACCCATTAGCAATTAGCCATTAGCAATTAGCCATTTGACAATGCTGCTCAATTATGCTATAGCAAGAATGCACATCATCGCCGCGTTCCATTGCCGCCACGAGGGCTTCATAGGCAGACCAGTGGGCTTGCAGTAGAGTACGAGCTTGCAAAGCAAAAGCGCGTTCTTGCTGGGGATAGGCAGCAGGGTTGCGACCGATTTGAGCTAAAACCGTGCGGAGTTTTTCCCGGTCTTCCGCGCCGCCTTCGACGTTGCCGTAGACTAAATCTTCCGCCACCCCTCCCGCCATCCAAACCGTGCCGTAACGGTTTAACATTTGTGCCGATAAGATACCTGTTTGGATTTGCGCGGCTAATTGCTCGTCGTCAAAGGCAACGCCGCCATAGGCTGCGCGACCTTGCTTGTAAGCTTCCCAAGCACTGAGAGCGTAACCCGTGACCGGAATTGCTAACAGGTAAGCCACCAGAAAGTGCCCCGCTTCGTGGCGCAGTACCCGGGCGCGATGCTTGGGGTCTAAATTTGCCAGCCAATCTAAAAGCAAGGTGGCTCCCTGTCCTTGCCAAGTGAAAGAATCCAACGTAGCCAATCCCAAAATAGCGAAGGTTGCGATCGCCACAACCGCAGGTGATAAATTAATCAACGGCCCCAGCAACACCGAAAGCGTCATCGCAAAAACAGAAATGGCAATTAAATTCAGGGCAATCTTGCTCATGTTGGCACAAAAGTAAAAAATCCCAATTCTTTCTTATTATGTGCAAGGGGAAAGCGGAAAGAGGGGGAAAAGAGGGGAAAGGGGAAAAGGGGGAAAAGGGGGAAAAGGGGGAAAGGGGGGAAGGGAGAAAGGGGAAGAAGGGGGGGAAAGTCAATAGCTAAAGCAATAGATCTGTTTTCTCTGTCGATTCCCATCCCGCATATCTATTCCTCCCCAAGAGTGTTTCCCTTTTCCCGTTTTTCCCTTTCCCCCTTTCCCCTCTTTTCCCTCTTTCCCCCTCTTTCCCCTTTCCCCTTACCACCGTGCATACCCAACCGCAAGATAGAATGAATCCAAGCAAAGGTTCTCAACATTTTATTAAGACTCACCAGGAGAACAGCAACGCATGGGCAAAGTAGTCGGCATTGACCTGGGTACAACCAACTCAGTGGTAGCCGTAATGGAGGGTGGCAAGCCGGTTGTCATCGCCAATGCCGAAGGAATGCGAACAACTCCCTCTGTAGTAGCTTTTAGCAAAGAAGGAGAACGCATCGTCGGACAAATGGCGCGGCGGCAAGCTGTTCTAAACCCCCAAAATACCTTTTACGCCGTCAAGCGCTTCATCGGTCGCAAGTACGACGAAATCAACCCGGAATTAAAGCGAGTCCCCTACGGCATTCGCAAAGACGAACAAGGCAACCTCAAAATCAAGTGTCCCCGTCTGAATAAAGAATTTGCCACCGAAGAAATTTCGGCAATGGTGCTGCGAAAGTTGGCAGATGAAGCCAGCCGCTATTTAGGGCAGCCGGTGACGGGTGCAGTAATTACTGTTCCGGCTTATTTTAACGATTCTCAGCGACAAGCAACGCGGGATGCAGGACGGATTGCCGGATTGGAAGTAAAACGGATTTTAAACGAACCAACCGCAGCAGCGTTAGCTTACGGACTCGACCGCAAACAAAATCAAACGATTCTAGTATTCGATTTAGGCGGCGGCACGTTTGACGTCTCGATTTTGGATGTGGGAGATGGAGTATTTGAAGTCAAAGCCACTAGCGGCGACACTCAGCTAGGCGGTAATGATTTCGATCGCAAAATCGTTGATTGGTTGGCAGATAAATTTCTAGAAGAAGCAGGAATAGATTTAAGGCGCAACCGTCAAGCTTTGCAACGGCTAACGGAAGCCGCAGAAAAAGCCAAAATCGAGCTTTCTGGCGTCACCAGTACGGAGATTAATTTACCTTTTATCGCCGCCACCGAAGATGGCCCGGTTCACCTAGAATATCGTCTCACGCGGTCTGAATTTGAAAGCATGTGCGGTGAATTGGTCAGCCGCTTGCGCCGCCCGGTAAAAAGAGCGCTGGGCGATGCTAATCTAAGTCCAGATCAAATTGATGAGGTGGTGTTGGTTGGCGGCTCAACCAGAATGCCAATGGTGCAAGAACTGGTTCGCAGTTTAATTGATATCCAGCCGAATCAAAATATTAACGCAGATGAAGTGGTCGCAGTGGGGGCAGCAATTCAGGCAGGAATTTTAGGGGGAGAACTCAAAGATATCCTGCTGTTGGATGTTACACCCTTGTCTCTGGGTCTGGAAACTATCGGCGGCGTGATGAAAAAATTGATTCCCCGCAATACTACAATCCCGGTGCGGCGTTCGGATACCTTTTCGACCGCGGAAAACAATCAAACTCTGGTGGAAATTCACGTCCTCCAGGGGGAACGGGAAATGGCAAAGGATAATAAATCCTTGGGACGGGTGAAGCTACTGGGAATTCCTCCCGCACCGCGAGGCATCCCGCAAATTCAGGTAGCGTTTGATATCGATGCCAATGGGATTTTACAAGTAACCGCCCAAGATCGAAGTACGGGTAGGGAACAAACTATCACGATTCAGGGCGCTTCTACCTTGAGCGATGAAGAAGTGACTCGGATGCTGCGAGATGCAGAACAATATGCGGCGCAAGATCGACTGACAAGGGAACGCATCGATAAGCGTAACCGTTCGGAATCGTTGATTTCCCAGGCAGAACGGCAATTGAGAGAAGTAACGCTTGATTATGGCTCTCAGTTTTCCAGCAGCTTCCGCTACCGGATTGAAAGCGCGATTCGGGACTTGCGCGACAGTTTGGCTAAAAACGACGACAGGGGTATTGACAGGTCGCAGTCAGACTTGCAAGATGCGATCGCCGACTTAAATCGCGAAATCCGCGAACGCTTCAGCGAGGAAGACGACGACTTTTTTGGCTCAATTCGTCGCGTCTTCGCCGGAGATGATGACGACGATGACTATCGCGAAGAATCCCGCCCCTATTACAACAATCGCGAAGACTACCGCCCCTACGGACGCGATCGCGAAGAGTCCCGCCCCTATTACAATAATCGCGAAGAGCCGCGCCCCTACGGACGCGATCGCGAAGATTCTCGCCCCTATTACGATAGCGGCTCAAGTCGTCGCCAGACTTCCGATAGCATCGGCTCAAGTTCAAAGCGCAAAAATTACCAAAACGATGATTGGGATGATGATGATGATGAATGGTTCTAATTGGTAATTGGTAATTGGTAATTGGTAATTGGTAGTTGCATAAGACGGGTGGCGCATTTCGGTATAAAGACTTTTTACCGGAATGCCTTTCCCGTATAGTACTAGGTAATAAAAACCAATTACCAATTACTCATTACCCATTACCCATTACCCATTACCCATTACCCATTACCGCCAACTTAATGACTAAGACAATGCAAAACTATCGGGACTACTACGCAATTCTAGGTATTGAGAGAGATACTTCGGCAGAGGAAATTAAAAAAGTTTATCGCAAGCTAGCAAGGCAATATCACCCGGATATGAATCAGGGTGATAAAGAAGCCGAAGAAAAATTTAAAGATATTAGTGAAGCATATGCAGTCCTCTCTGACGCCGATAAACGGGCAGAGTACGACCAGTACAGTCGCTATTGGCATAAAAAAGGCTTCCCAGGTAAAGGCACGCGCCCCTCTAAACCTTGGGAAAATGGCAAAGAGCGATCTGGGGACAAATTCGATTACGGTCAGTTTGAGGACTTTGAGAGCTTTCTCGACCAACTTTTGGGACGGCGGAAAGAAAGTCGCGTCGCCACCACAGCAGATTTCAATTCCCGTCAATCGGTATCCACAGCCGATCCGTTTCGGCCCGGTACAACTAAAGTAGCTTATACGGTTTCTCCCCGTCCCGCCCGCAAAGATATTGAAGCGAGACTAACTATACCTTTAGAAAAAGCTTATGTGGGAGGAGCGCAACGCATTCGCTTAGAAGATGGGCGTTCGATTGAAGTTAACATGCCTCCTGGTATGGTAAGCGATCAGCGCATCCGCCTGCGCGGTCAAGGGATTGAAGGGGGCGATCTGTTCCTGAAAATTACCGTTGAACCCCATCCTTTCTTTAAGATAGAAGGCGACGATATTGTTTGTTCTGTGCCGGTGACTCCCAGCGAAGCTGTTTTGGGCGGACAAATTGAAGTCCCCACCCTCGATGGACGAGTGAAAATCTCGGTGCCGCCAGGGGTGAAGTCGGGTCAGCGTTTGCGGCTGGCGAATAAAGGCTATCCTGTGAATGAGAGCGATCGCGGCGATCAGTTAGTGGAAATTCAGATTGTAGTTCCGAGAAATCCCAGTCTGCGGGAGAGGGAACTGTATGAAAAGTTGCGGCAAATTGAAACCTTTAACCCGAGGACTGACTTACCAGTTTAGGTTGCATTAGGGGAATAGCGATCGCAAACTCCGTACCTTGTCCCGGTTTTGACTTACAAGACAGGGTGCCGCCGTGCTTTTCCGTGATAATTTGGTAGCTAATCGAAAGCCCCATACCCGTTCCTTTACCCACGGGTTTAGTTGTATAAAAGGGGTCAAATATCTTTTGTTTAATATCTTCAGGAATTCCCATTGCATTATCGGTAATGCGAATTTCTATAGTTTTGCCATCCACCACTTTGGTAATAATTGCGATCGCCGGATTGGATATTTTCTGCATATCAATTGCTTCATCTAAAGCATCAATTGCATTGCTAAGGATATTCATAAACACTTGATTAAGTTGTCCGGGGTAACATTCCACTAGCGGTAAATTGCCGTATTCTTTAACCACTTCAATATTAGGACGACTTGAGAAAGCCTTTAATCGATGCCCTAAAATCATCAAAGTGCTATCAATTCCCTCGTGAATATTGACGGATTTAATTTCAGCTTCATCGGTGCGCGAGAAGATGCGTAAAGAACTGACAATTTGTCGAATGCGGTCGGTGCCAAGCTTCATCGAGTCTAAGATTTTAGGCAGATCTTGGAGTAAAAAATCTATGTCGCTTGCTTCTAATTCAGCCTGCACCTGAGCCACGGGATGGGGATAATACTGTTGATAGCGTTGCAGCACTCTCAACAAGTCTTGAATATATCCATCTGCATGGCTAATGTTACCGTAGATAAAGTTAATTGGATTGTTAATTTCGTGTGCCACCCCTGCCACCAGTTGACCCAAACTAGACATTTTTTCATTTTGAATTAGTTGGGTTTGAGCTTTTTTTAAGTCTTTTACCGTTTGCTGAAGTCGCTTTTCAATCTGCTTGCGTTCGGCGACTTCATTGATTAACTGAACTTGCGCCTTCCGCAGTTCTAAATGCACGTTAACCCTGGCTAAAACTTCCTCAAAGTAGATGGGTTTTGTAATGTAATCAACCGCTCCAATCTGCAATCCTTTGACCTTATGCTCTGTATCGGAAAGGGCAGTCATAAAAATTACTGGGATATCTTTTGTGCTGGCATCTGCTTTCAAGCGTCGGCAAGTTTCAAACCCATCAATTCCAGGCATCATTACATCCAGCAGAATCAAGTCTGGTTGAATCAATGGAATTTTTTCGATTGCTGTTTCCCCACTTTTAACTACTGATACTTTGAAGCCATATTGGTTCAAAAACTCAAATAAAACCCGGATATTGTTGGGGTTGTCATCTACTATTAAAATAGTGCTATTTTGAGAATCCACCATAGGTTAGTTGCTGCCAATATAGGGTTTTACCAATTCTGTTATTGCTTCTAGGTCAAACTCCTCAGCCAGCGCCAATATCTTATCGGTAATGGCTGTATATTTAGAGTCTAACTGTTTGATCTGTTTTGCTTCTACCTCAACTAAATTTACGTCGCACTTCACAGCGGCTTCATATAGTTTAACAAGTTTTTCACGGGGCGGAAACACCATTTCACTGGTTAAATATGCTGCTGATTTTTCGGCGATGGAATACTCAGTTTCAGTTTGATAAATCCAAGTTAACTGCAAGTGTTCTTGTAATTGTTCTAGTAGCTGTGAAGCTTGGATAGGTTTAGGAAGAAAATCATTGCAACCTGCCTCTAAAGCTTGTTGACGGTGGAAGTCAAACACGCTGGCTGAGGAAGCAATTATTGCTACATTTTCCAGATGGGGCAAATCTCTTATATGCTGGGTCATGGTTAACCCATCCATTACCGGCATTCTCAAATCGGAGATAATTAAATCCGGCTCTATTTCTTTGGCTTTTTCTAACCCTTGTTGACCGTTATTAGCCTGAAAAATTTCAAACCCCAGGGGTAAAAGTAAATTCACCACAACCGAGCGATTTTCCCAACGGTCATCGACAATTAAGATTTGGCGTTTTTTGCCTTCAAAGCCCATAATTCTCCCAGCTCTATCGATTCTTTGATGATTTACTTCTAGATTTAATGCTGGGGGTAGTTCTACCTCAAACCAGAAAATACTTCCCTTTTCTGGTTGACTTTTAACCTTGAGCGTGCTATCCATTAAAGCTACAATTTTTTGACTGATAGCTAATCCCAATCCAGTTCCTTCCATCCGCTTTTCTGTATCGCCGACCTGCTCGAAAGGTAGGAAAATTTTATCTAGTTGTTCCTCACTGATGCCAACTCCGGTATCTTCTATTTGAAAGCGAACTAGGGAATTGCAGATTGCAGATTGCAGATTGCAGATTTTGGATTCATTTGCCGCCGGATTGATTACTTCGACTTTGAAAGTAACTTTTCCTTGATTGGTAAATTTGATGGCGTTGCCCAAGAGGTTAATTAAAACTTGACGCAGGCGTTTTTCATCAGCATGTATGGCAGAGGGTAGTTGAGGAGATGGTTGATAGTCGAAAGCAATTTCTTTTTGCTCGGCTTTCAGGCGGCAAATTTCTGCTACCCCTTCCAGAAAAGCGGAAAAATAGAAATCATTGGGGTAAAGTTCCATTTTCCGGGCTTCAATTTTAGATAGGTCTAGGATATCGTTAATTAAGGTGAGAAGGTGGGAACCGCACTGATAAATAATGTTGACGCCTTGACGTTCTTTTTGATTAAAAGTTTGGGAGTTTTGCAGAATTTGGGCGTACCCAAGGATACCGTTAAGAGGGGTACGCAGTTCGTGACTCATGTTGGCGAGAAATTCACTTTTCGCTTGGTTTGCTTGGTCGGCGATAATTTTAGCTTGTTTTAATTCGCCGGTGCGTTCTTCGACGCGGAGTTCTAATTCATTTTTGGAGTTTCTGAGTTTGGCTTGAGCGATTTTATTTTCTGCAATTGCGGCACATAAAATATAGGTAGTTAAGGCAATAACGCTGATAAAAGATTGCAAAAGCAACAAAGATTCTTTGATATACTGACGGTAGAAAGAGCCGAAACCGTGGGAAGTGCCATAAATTGCGATCGCACTCACCACCACTACCATTAAAGTCGATCCTCGCGCCCCAAACCGAAACGCCGACCAAATCAACAGCGGAATGATGATATACTCCAAGGGATAGCCGCCCCAAAAAGCCACGCGACAGAGTGCGATCGCGCACAACACCAGCAGCATCAACTCGCACAACTCTCTCCAGCTATATCTTTTCTGCACTCTTGATGCGGAAAACCACGCTAGTATTGCTGGGGCAACTATCAATTGACCGGCATAGGTTGCAGTATACCAACCCCACCAATTATCACCATATTCTGCCCAAGCCATTTTACCCACAAGACACAAGCTGGTAATGCAAAGCGTGGTAGTAACCACCAAACTAGGCATCAGTGAGATAGTAAATTGGAAAACATCTCCAGTCTTCTCCAGGATAGGGCGGCGAAGGGTAAAACGATTAATCAGAAAACCAGCTACTAGCGGGTCAATTAGAGCAATAAAAGCTTGGCTACTGCCGAACAATATATTATCTTGATAAAAAAGTAAGCTATTGGCAATCAGTTCGCTCACCAGGATAGCAGGCCAGATGCGATATCCCAACAGCAGCACTGCCGCTAAATATACACCCGTCGAAGGCCAAATTGCCGTAGTGCCATCCTGGAAGTACAGCTCTCGGCATAAAATAGCAAGGCTGAAGTGAATCCCAGGTAAAATTAATAACGCTATCAATAGCTTTTGATCTAAGATTTGTCGGGATTTTATACCGATTTGACTGATTTGCATGGTTAGTACTTCACCCCCACTATGGTATTTGGCAGTTGAGCCTGCTAATTTAAGGATGCCCGCAAAAATCATTCAGCAAACACCGCAACGAGATCGGATCTCGCTCAAACTTAGATCGAGAGTGCTTGCTGGGCAAACAACTTTTGACTGATAATGACAAAGTCCGCCATGAGCCATTAGCCAGATCTCAAATGCCAGCAACAACTGATTTTTTTCAAGCTTCCCAGTGGGCGGGTATCCTGACTTTAGTCTGCGCTGCCATTACCCTGATAGGATTTATTTTAAAATGGGGTATCCGCTTTCGGCTGGTGGGCGCTACCAGTTTTATGGGTGTCCTGACGGCAGGTTTGTTTGCCTTGGGATTGGGATTGTTTACCCGCACGGCGATTCCCGGTGCAGTGCGCTACTCGGTGATTTATGATAATGGGGCGACCTTGGCAGCGATCGCTGTTCCCAATCAAATTACCGAATCCGAATTAGATGCTACCCTCCGCCAAGCTGCTGGTGATTTATTTTCCTACGGTAGAGCCGGATCTGCAAGTGCCCAATTGCTGATTCGAGCGCGCACTATTACCCATCCCGAACCAGGAATTTCTCAAACGCTTTATTTGGGTGAAGTCAAGCGCAGTCTCGCCAGTCGCGAAGATAATAATCTGGAAGTCAAAATTTATTCGCAAAATTTTGCTCAACTAACAAAATTGTAGATTTTAGATTTCAGATTTTAGATTTAAAAATAAATCTGAAATCTGGAATCCAAAATCAGTAATTATTTCCCCAAATCTGAAATCTGCAATCTGAAATCTGACATTTTCCCCAAATCTGACATCATGTACAATTTTCTGCCAATCGCTTACTTTCAAAATCAATTTTGTCCTTTTGAAAACGCTACAATATCGATTGCTACTCATGCTTTGCATTACGGAACCGGAGCGTTTGGCGGCTTGCGCGGCATTCCCGATCCGCAAAATCCAGATAATATTTTACTGTTTAGATTAGACCGCCATTGCAAACGCTTAAGCGATAGCGCTAAATTGCTGCGCTATGATTTACCAGCGGAAAAAATCGAAGAAATTATAGTAACTTGGGTCAAAAAAAATCAGCCGACAACGTCTTTTTATATTAGACCTTTTGTTTATACGTCGGATTTGGGAATCGCCCCCAGATTGCATAAAATCGAGAAAGATTTCTTTGTGTATGGGCTGGAATTAGGCGATTATTTAGCGGCAGATGGGGTGAGCTGTCGCATCAGTTCCTGGTATCGTCAAGAAGACCGCAGTTTACCCTTAAGAGGAAAAATCAGCGGCGCTTACATTACTTCTTCTTTAGCCAAAACCGAAGCGGTTGAATCGGGATTCGATGAAGCGATTTTAATGAATTCCCAAGGCAAAGTCAGCGAAGCTTCGGGCATGAATGTCTTCTTGGTGCGAAACGGACAACTGATTACGCCAGGATTCGAGCAGGATATCTTAGAAGGTATTACGCGCGATAGTATCCTCACCGTCGCTCAAGATTTAGGGATTAAAACCATCGAAAGACCCGTGGATAAATCAGAATTGTACATTGCTGACGAGGTGTTTTTAAGCGGGACGGCGGCAAAAATAACCCCGGTGAAGCGAATTGAAGGGTACGAATTATCGAGTAACCGTCCAATTACGGAAAAGCTGCGGGAGAAACTAACGGCGATCGCAGAAAACCGCGATCCTAATTATGCCAGCTGGGTTTATTCAATTTCTCTTAAAGATTGAGCGGGGTGAAACGCCCTACAGTAGCAATGTTGTGCAGATAACATGGTAGTGTTGTAATCCCAGTTAAACTTTGTCTAAGGTGTCAGCTTCAACTACTACTGGTTTGTTTACTTTGACGGTTGCCCCCGCGCAAGTTATCCGGGGGAACTTAGCAATTGAGAGCGTCGATTTTGCTCGCATCGGCAATCGTCCCTTGGTGGTGGGAGGCTCAAGCACGCTAGCTGTAGTTCAATCTAGATTAGAGCCAGCGATCGCTTCTCAACAACTCTCCGCAGCTTGGGCATCCTACAGCCCAGATTGTAGCGAGGATAGTTTGGCAATGTTGCGAAGTCAAATCCAACAGCACCAAGCCGACTTTATTATCGGCGTTGGCGGCGGCAAAGCCCTCGATACGGCTAAATTAGTCGCCCACCAATGCCACTTACCCATCGTCACCATTCCCACATCAGGCGCTACCTGTGCCGCCTGGACTGGACTTTCTAACGTTTATTCCCCAGAGGGCGCATTCCTGTACGATGTACCCTTAGATCGCTGTCCCGATTTGCTCGTACTCGATTACAGTTTGATTCAAACTGCCTCCCAACGTACCTTAGTCGCCGGAATTGGCGATGCTTTGGCGAAGTGGTACGAAGCATCAGTTAGTAGCGGTACTTCAGAGCAAACTTTGATTATCGCCGCCGTACAACAAGCCAGAATTTTACGCGATATCCTGTTCCAAAAATCAGCAGATGCCCTCAAACAACCAGGGGGCGAAGCTTGGCGGGAAGTTGTCGATGCAACCGTATTGCTCGCAGGCGTAATTGGCGGAATGGGGGGCGCTCAGTGTCGCACCGTCGCCGCCCACGCAGTTCATAATGGATTGACTCATATCCCCGCCGCCCACGATGCTTTACACGGGGAAAAAGTCGCTTACGGTATCCTCGTGCAACTGCGATTGGAAGAAATGGTGCAGGGCAATCAACTAGCAGCAACCGCCAGACAGCAGTTGATGAAATTTTACGCCGAAATCGGCTTACCTCAAACCTTAGACGATTTGGGATTGGGGAATATTACCTTAAAAGAATTGCGACAAGCAGCTGAAATTGCCTGCAATCCCAATTCCGATATCCACCGCCTACCGTTTAAAGTCGTACCCGAACAATTAATGGCAGCAATGGTTTCCACCACAACGCCGATTGAGTCGGGGAATAGGAGCAGAGGAGCAGAGGAGCTAGTGAGCGCATGAGAAATGTAGGGGCGGGTTTTACCATTAAAATTTGGTAAAAACAGACAATTTAACTAAACCCGCCCTGGTTAGGCATTTTGCTCGACAACCGTTCCAACCAAACAGAAAATAGAATCAACCCTACCCCCAGTAGCTTTCTCAGAAAAATTAGCAATTAGCAATTACCAATTACCAATTACCAATTCCCAATTCCCCATCTTTCAATCTAAAATCAAAAATCTGAAATCTGAAATATAAAATGGATTGGATTAGTCCCGCTGAGCGACTGCAAGCACTACCGCCTTACGTATTTGCCCGTTTAGACGAATTGAAAGCCCGCGCCCGCGAGCAAGGACTTGATTTAATAGATTTGGGGATGGGAAACCCCGATGGATCGGCACCGGAGCCTGTGATTGAGGCTGCGATCGCAGCCCTAAAAAACCCCGCCAATCACGGCTATCCGCCGTTTGAAGGCACTGCTAGTTTCCGCCGCACCATCACCGCTTGGTACAAACGCCGCTACGATGTCGATCTAGATCCCGATAGCGAAGCGTTACCCTTATTGGGTTCTAAAGAAGGTTTAACCCACCTGGCACTCGCTTACATCAACCCAGGGGATGTAATTTTAGTCCCAAGCCCTGCCTATCCTCCCCATTTTCGCGGCCCTGCGATCGCTGGCGGCAAGGTTCACAGTTTAATTTTAAAACCGGAAAACGATTGGGTAATCGATTTAACAGCAATTCCCGACGAAGTTGCCCAACAAGCCAAGATTCTCTATTTCAACTACCCCAGCAATCCTACCGCAGCAACTGCCCCCCGCGAATTTTTTGAAGAAATTGTCGCGTTTGCCCGCAAGTATGAAATATTACTCGTTCACGACTTGTGTTACGCGGAATTAGCATTTGATGGTTATCAACCCACCAGCTTGCTAGAAATTCCAGGAGCCAAAGAAATTGGCGTGGAATTTCATACCATGTCCAAAACTTATAATATGGCAGGTTGGCGCGTCGGTTTTGTGGTCGGTAACCGCCGCATCGTACAAGGGTTGCGGACGTTAAAAACTAATTTAGATTACGGTTTATTTGCCGCGTTGCAATGCGCCGCCGAAACCGCACTTCAGCTACCCGATAGCTATTTAGAGCAAGTGCAAAAACGCTATCGCACCAGGCGAGATTTTCTGATTGATGGATTGGCAGAACTCGGTTGGAGCATTCCCAAACCCAAAGCAACGATGTATGTTTGGGTACCAACGCCCCCCGGTGTCGGATCGACGGATTTTGCCCTGTCGGTTTTGCAACAGACGGGTGTGGTGGTGACGCCGGGAAATGCCTTTGGCGCTGGCGGTGAGGGCTACGTGCGAGTAAGCTTGATTGCAGAGTGCGATCGCTTAGGCGAAGCCCTCCGACGCTTAAAACAAGCAAATATCCGCTTTCAGGCAGAGGCAGGAATTTTAAGTTAACAATAGAAGCAGCGTCGATCGTTAACAGTTCTTCATACATGACCAACAATAACCCCTGCGAGGAACCGACTGAACGTTGCGTATTGGTTTGTCAGCATCAAACTTGCTCGAAAAACGGCTCAGCCAAGGTTTTGGAAGCGTTTAATGCCGTTACAATACCAGGAGTAAAAGTAGAAAGCAGCGGTTGTCAGGGTCAGTGCAGTTCTGGTCCTACCGTGCGAATTCTCCCAGATGAAACTTGGTATTGGCAAGTTAAACCGAATGACGTACCAACTATCATCGAACAGCATTTACGTGGGGGAAAACCTGTAGAAGCCAAACTCAACCGCAGAGTTCATCTATCCTGGGAGATGTTTTCTCCTTGAATAGGTAATGGGTAATGGGTAATAGGTAATAGGTAATTAGAGCGATTGCCAATTTCAGACTGTAGATGTCAGATTGTAGTCAATCCAAAATCCCAAATCTAAAATCTGAAATCTAAAATCTAAAATTCCCTATGCCCTATCGGTTTAGCTGGTTTGATTGGTTGTGTCTGTGGTATCCTCCAGGGTGGTTGATTTTATTTAACCGCCACTGGCAACATTATCATAGCGACCCCGATGGCTGGACTTGGCTGGAATATCCGCTATTTCTAATTCCCGGTGGTTTTTATCTGGCATTGTTAATCCGTTGGTTGCGCCTTGGTTGTCGTTTACCGCACCAAGAAACGGCTAAATTCGATCCAAATTACCAGCAAGCTTTCCGGGAAGAAGTTTTAGCGCCGATTGCCCAATATTATTATCAGGCAGAACTACACGAAATAGAAAATTTACCCCAAAACGGGCCGCTAATTGTAGCGATGAACCATGCCGGGATGTCTTTTCCCTGGGATTTTATGACCTTAGCTTATTTGTTAGGAAAAGCGCGGGGATGGGCAACGCAACCCCTAGCTGGGGTATCGTTATTTGACCATCCTTGGGTGATTTGGTGGTTACCACCTGGATGGTCAAAGGTTTTGGGCGCAGTCAGGGCAGAAAAAGAGGAATTTGAAGCAGCGATCGCGCAAAAAACCATTTTACTTTACGCTCCAGAAGGTTTGCGCGGCCCCGGTAAAGCTTGGCAAAATCGCTATCAACTTGAAACCTTTCATCCGAGTTTTATTCGCTTGAGTAACACCTATCAAATTCCCATTTTACCGATTGTTTGCATCGGGAATGAATACTTACACCCTTTTACGGTGCATTTGAGAAAATTGGCTAAAAAATTAAGCCTGCCTTTCTTGCCAATTTCCCCTTTGATGATTGTGTTTATTTTATTTCCATCAATGGGAGTTTGGGCGATGAAAACTCGCCTGCGTTACTTTATCCAACCAATCTTAGAGAAAGGAGTTGATTTAGATATCAATCGTTCAACCGATTACGAGCAAGCTCAAAGATTCCGCGAAAAAATGCAAAATACAATTAACAGCTTGGTAATTGGTAATAGGTAATTGGTAATGGGATTTATTGGCATATAAGGGCGAAATTTGACGAAATATAACACCCGCCCCTAATGCCTGACAATTACCCATTACCTATTACCGGCGTCAACAAGAAAAACAAGAAGTTAAAGAGAGTTACTACAATTAAACCGATGATTTATAATCATAGGTAACTCTAAAATTCAGCAATTAAGGCGATGACACACAATACCCAAGAGCCTAGAGAGTATGATGTTGTACTTGGCGGTGAAAATATAATCCCCGCTACAGGGGTTGTTTTGGGAGGAGTTGCTGGAGTTAAGAGACGCTTTGCTAGTGCGATCGCAGAACACAGAGTGGCGGCAGTTAAAGAAGCAAAAAAATATGGCAAAGCTGGATTGGAAATAGGGATTAAAGCTTTAAAAGATGAATCAGAATTAGTTCAAAAAACAGCTTATTTACAATTACGGGGAAGGAAAGAAGAAGCAGTAAAGCAGGCGTTGAGCCAGTTCAATTATTATCGGTTTTTTGAATGCCTCCGCACGCTTAAAGCTGGGGAACAGATTGCACTAAATTCAACCGGAGAGAAAGCGGCATTTTTAGCGAGTAATAGAACGATAAAAGTTGTAGATTTGAACGCGATGGAATTGCTGTACGCGATTCCGAAATATCCCAGAAATCAGCAATCTTTTATTGTCAGCGATGATGGGGAAATTTTGGTAAGAAATATCAAAGCTGCAAAGAGTTTTGTGGAAATTTGGGTGGGGGGAGAATTAGAGCATACCCTGTACGGACATCAAGGAGAAATTCGAGCGATCGCACTCAGTCCAGACGCTAAAACCCTCGCCACCGGCGGCGACGACAGATGTATCAAAATTTGGGATGTTAGCAGCGGCAAGTTAATTTTAAATATCAGTCCTTTACTGATGTGGGGAACCCATAAAGAAAGCATTATTCGCCTCGCATTTAGTCCAGATGGGAAAACACTTGTCAGTAGCGATATAAGTCGCTCGATTAAATTATGGAACTGGCAAAATAGAAGCGAACCCCAGACGTTAAATATGGTTGGTTATTCGCTGGCTATTAGTCCAGATGGACAAATGCTGGCGACTGGTTGTTTCAAAGGCATAATAACTATTTTAACACTTGATGGTAAGATCGTTCAAACTTTAGAGCCAGATTCACACGTGTTACATTACCTGTTTCGTTGTATAGCTTTCAGTCCAGATGGAAAAACTATTGTTGTTGGCGATGGTTATCAAAAGTCAATCGATTTTTGGAATATCAAAACGGGTAAATTAATACGTAGTTTTACCGGAGAAGATATTTCTCCCAATTGCCTTGCTTTTAGTTGGGATGGTCAAAGTTTGATTGCTGGCAATAATGATAAAACTATCAAGATTTGGGGAATTTAGCCGATTGGTGTTGTAGTAAGCACTAAATTTACCTGTCAACTGTTGCAGAAATTGAAAAAGTAACGCTAATTGCTAATCGATCGTGGGAATATTTTCGGGATCTACCATCAACCATTAGTATATTCACATCTTGCACCAAGACCAGAAATAAATTTCTGGCTGAAAGCTAAAACCCGTTAAAACGGGTTAAAACCTTGATTTAAGTTAGCTTTAGCTGACTTAAGTAGTATACGTAGTATATGTAGGGTGCGTTACGCTATCGCTAACGCACCATTACGCCATATTTAGTGTAGTTTTTTAATTCCTGTCAGCGTCTGATTGCAATTACCAATTACCCATTACCCATTACCTCACCAAACCGATAACCTTTACCATAAATGGTATGAATTAACTGACTTTCATTTTTACCCTCGATTTTGCGGCGCAACAGACGAATTAATGCTGCTAAAACATTGCTGCTGGGTTGTTCGCCTTCACCCCATAAATGTTCGTGAATTTGGGCGTGAGTTAATAACTGACCGGGATGGCGCATAAAATATTCGAGTAGTTGGGTTTCTTTTTCCGATAACTCGATGGGGCGTAAGCGACGATAAGCAAGCTGTTCGCCGCAATCTAATTCTAAATCGCCAACGCGCAGCTTTTTTTGCCATTTTTCCGACTCTAAAGTAGGTTTTCGCCGCAATAGCGCCCTGACTCTTGCTAGTAATTCCCGCAATTCAAAAGGTTTGATCAGATAATCGTCGGCACCGGCGTCTAAACCTTGCACGCGATCGTCTAAAGTATCCTTAGCGGTGAGAAACAGGACGGGAGTGGATAGTCCATGCGATCGCACTCTCTGACAAATCTCCAACCCCGACATCTGCGGTAGCATCCAATCTAAAATCAGCAAGTCATAATCGCCCTGTAACGCCATCTGAGTCCCAGATGTGCCATCATAAGCGACATCAACGCGATAACCCTCGCGAGTTAACACCCGACTCAGCGGATCGGTTAGTTCAACTTCATCGTCAACCAAAAGAATCTGCATCTGTATTATTTTAGATTTTTTGATTCAAATTTAATCTAAAATCTAAAATCTAAAATCTAAAATCCCAAATCCTGATGCTGACCGTTGCATTACCAAAAGGTGCGCTGCTTAAAGATTGTATCCGCCTGCTTTCTGGGGTAGGACTAGACTTTAGCGCCTTTCTCGACTCCTCCAATCGCCAACTGCAAATTACCGATCCCACCAATACCGCCAAAGCTTTGCTAGTGCGGACTCATGACGTCCCGGTTTATGTAGAATACGGACAAGCGCAACTGGGTATTGTGGGTTACGACGTATTGCGGGAAAAACAACCCAAAGTTGCTCATTTAGCTAACTTGGGATTTGGTAACTGTCGCCTCTCGGTAGCGGTTAAGGAATCAAGTCCATATCGATCGGCGTTGGAATTGCCACCCCACGGTAGAGTTGCGTCTAAATTTGTTAACTGCGCCCGTGAATACTTTCAAAATTTAGATTTGCCTGTAGAGATTGTACCGCTTTATGGGTCGGTGGAATTAGGGCCAATTACCGGCATGTCGGAAGCAATTGTAGACTTAGTTTCCACGGGTAAAACTTTGCGCGAAAACGGTTTGATTGAAATTGAGGTGTTGTATCAAAGTACGGCGCGATTAATTGCCAATCCTTTGAGTTATCGTCTCGATAGTTATAATCTGCACTCGTTGGTTGAGCAATTGCGAGAACAATCTCTATCTGCGGTTTAATTTTAGATTGAAGATTGCAGGTTTTAGATTTGATATTAAATCTGCAATCTGCAATCTAACTCAAGTTGCTAGTTATGAGGTCAAGCATTTTATATCCCCCTAAATCCCCCTTAAAAAGGGGGACTTTGAATCCGGTTCCCCCCTTAATAAGGCAGGGCTAATTCATCTTCTTAGCAAAAAATTATTTTGGTAGGATTGCCTGTGAAAAAGTTGAAAAATGAGGTAATTTTGTCCCTCAGCTCCCTCAGCTCCTCCTATTTTTTTTGATGATTATGAAGTAGCCCTGCTTAATAAGGGGGGTTATATCATGTCCGGTAGCATCGGTAGCGTCAGCCGGGGCGGGTTTAAAAATTTTCTCGCGATTTTCCAGCATGGCTGGTAAAACCCGCCCCTACAGCTGATGCTAGATTCTCTAGCGCGATCGCACAAATATCTCAGAAATACTCCAGAAGAAATAGCCCAGAAATAAATTTCTGGCTGTAGAGACGTTACATGTATTGGCTGTAGAGACGTTACATGTATTGGCTGTAGAGACGTTACATGTATTGGCTGTAGAGACGTTACATGTAACGTCTCTACAGGTAAAACCCGTTAAAACGGGTTAGATTTGTTGTCTATTGATGCCGGATTTTGGCTAGAGACAGTGCAGCAATTGTAAAAGCGATCGCTCCCCACAAAACGCCTGTGGCAGCGTTGCGGGCAATCTGTGGCAAGATAATCGATGCGATCGCACCAGCAAGACTCATCCCACCAAAATATAATCCCGTTCCTAAACCTGCTTGACTGGGCGCAACCGTTCCTAGTGCAAAGGGAACTTGGGCGATAAATAACAGCCCAAAGGCTATACCAAATGCTAAAATTAGTAGGATTGTAAAAATAGAATTGTTGGCAAAAATCGTCAAACCCATTAATCCCGCAATCGCCGCTAAACTCACTAATACTGCCCGGTTAAAATCGATTTTCACCGTCAGCGGTTCTACTGGAAGTGCAGCTATAGCCGAGATAAAAAGGATACTAGCGGTAATATATTCTGTGCCGATATTCGGTAAGTGAAATTGCAAAATTGGCGGAAAATGTCTGAGTAATAAATTGGCTTGCAATCCCGCACATAACCCAACTGCAAAAATTAAACTGCAACGGGACAACGAGGGCAATTTTTGCGCGTCTCCAATTGGAATAATGCTGTGTTGGGGATGGGTGGAACGCAACAGCAACCCACCCACAACTAAGACAATCGCTCCTAGTAAGAAAGTTAAAGATGCTCCTAACAATTGAATTAACTTGCCTAATAATGGCCCAATCGCTCCCACGAGTCCAAAAATAAAGACTAGAATGCTGGTAGCTTTGGGAAGTTCAGCCGCTGGTGCGAACTGCATTAATAAAGCGATCGCTGGCCCGCGAAATACAATCATTGCCAGTACCCAAAGCATCATCAGCACCGGAACAAACCAAAGAATGCTTGCAGGTAGCGCTTGTTCTAGTAACAAAGAAACCGTCACAAAAATCAGTCCGGCGATGGTAATTCCGACGGTAATAATTGGCAGGCGATGACCAACTCGCTGCATAATGCGATCTGAAATTAATCCGATACAAGGTTCTGCGATCGCTCCCATCAGTCCTTGTAAAATATCCAGAGTACTCGCAAGATGGACAAACCCAATCATTTGCAAAATTTTGGGTTGGTAGAAGCCATAAGCCATCCAACAAAAAATGCTGGCTGCCAATAATGCAGCTAAACCCCAGACTTGTCGCCACAGAATTTTCTGGCCTAAAGAGGATTGCATGGTAAAACTGGCAGAAATAGGAGATTGACCCGATTTCGACATAACAGCAAAGTGCTTTTGCGATCGTTTACGTCGAATTCAGCCAATTGGATTTGTCTATTGGGCAGGTGGAAAAGTGAGAAAGTGGGCAGGTGGGAAAGTGAGAGATTTGAGCAAAGATTATCGTTTTAATGCTAAAACAAACAAGAATTACCCAGGACAATGCCAGAAACCGGGTTTCTTCATCAATTTCCAGCGAAGAAATCAAGGATTTGTCAGAGAAACCCGGTTTCTTTGCGTAAGTTCTAACAAAGTTAAATGTACTTCAAACTCACACCTGCACACCCGCACACCCGCACACCTGCACAGCTATTATGTCTAGAGGTAGCACCCCAGAGGGCGCGGCTGCGCTACAGTTGGAAAGCGTGCTGTAGGGTGGGATACAAATGACGGGGTCATCGGCGGAGACAGAAGAACTTGAGTATAGGCGATCGCGCCAACAACGACGGGAAAGCGACTGGCGGTTATTCCTGCGATTAATCCCTTATGCGCGTCGTAGCGGACGCCTGCTATTGCTGTCGATGATATTATTGGTGCCGGTGGCGGTATCTGGGGCAATTCAACCTTTGATTATAGGACAGGCAATCTCTTTAATTCGTAAAGAGCAAACTTGGTCTATTCTCCAAGGTAGAGATTTATCAACCGGATTAAATATTTTAGCTGGTTTACTGCTGCTAACGGTGATAGGGCGGCTGGCGCTTGTATCTACCCAAAGTTATACCGTGCAGAAGGTGGGACAACAAATTACCAACGCGATTCGCGACGATTTGTTCGACCACGTTACCTCTTTGGCGGTCAGATTTTTTGACCGCACACCAGTAGGAAAATTGATTACCCGTCTCACCAGCGATGTGGAAGCGTTGGGAGATGTGTTTACCACGGGTGCGATTGGTATTGTCAGCGATTTGTTTTCGATTTTGGTGATAGCGATCGCCATGTTTTCCCTGCAATGGCAACTGGCGACTATGCTAGTACTAATGCTGATTCCCGTAACGGCAGTAATTATTTATTTTCAACAGCAGTACCGCAAAGCCAATTATCTCTCCAGGGAAGAACTTTCTGCGCTTAACGCTACGCTGCAAGAAAATATTGTGGGGATAAATGTCGTTCAGCTATTTCGCCGGGAAAAGTTCAACGCCGAACTGTTTCGGACGATCAACAAACGCTATATTAAAGAAGTAGATGCAACCATCTTTCACGACTCAGCGGTATCTGCCACCCTGGAGTGGATTTCACTGGTAGCGATCGCGGGCGTTTTATGGTTAGGTGGACTTCAGATTCTACAAGATAAACTCAGTTTCGGTACTCTATCCGCATTTATTTTATTTGCCCAACGTCTCTTCGATCCATTGAGACAATTTGCCGAAAAATTTACCTCAATTCAAGCCGGATTCACAGCTGTAGAACGCATCGCCGATATTTTAAACGAACCGATCGAAATTCGCGACCCCGAACATCCAAAATCATTACCATCATCTGTAGGGGCGGGTTTTACCAACCAATCTGTAGAGCCACAAAATATCTCGTTAAACCCGCCCTCCGCTCAATTACCAATTACCAATTACCAATTACCAATTGGCGAAATCAAATTTGATCGCGTCTGGTTTGCTTACAAACAAGACGAATATGTGATTCAGGATTTAGACTTTACGATTCATCCCGGAGAAAAAGTCGCATTAGTTGGCCCCACGGGTGCGGGTAAAAGTTCCATTATCCGGCTATTATGCCGCCTTTACGAACCGACAAAAGGTCGGGTTTTTATAGATGGCGTCGATATCCGAGACGTACCGCAGACCGAATTGCGCCGCTATATGGGCGTGATTTTGCAAGACGGATTTCTGTTTGCTGGAGATGTTAAAAGTAACATAACATTGGGCGAAAATTATCCTTTTGAGCAAGTTGTTGCAGCTGCGGAAAAAACAAATATCGCCCAATTTATCGAACAATTACCCCAAGGTTACGACACCCAACTGAGAGAAAGGGGAACCAATTTATCTGGCGGTCAAAAACAACTTTTAGCCTTTGCTCGTGCCGCGATCCGAGATCCGAGAATATTAGTGCTAGATGAAGCAACCGCAAGTTTAGATGTGCGAACAGAAGCATTAATTCAAGATGCTTTAGACCGACTTTTAGTAGGACGCACGGCAATTATTATCGCCCACCGCCTTTCTACTATTCGCAACGTGGATCGGATTTTAGTATTAAAGCGCGGGCAATTAGTCGAATCGGGTAGCCATCAGGAATTGTTACAGCAAGGCGGACTTTACGCGAGTTTGTACAAGTTGCAAATGTTGGGAAATTAGAAAATTTCAGATTTAAGATTGCAGATTGTAGATTTAAGCGATGGGATTATACTTCAAATGGTCAATATTAGGAGCTAATACCTTTCTCGCTTCAATCTGTAACAGCTCCCCCTAAATCCTCCTTAAAAAGGGGAACTTTCACTGGTTCGGTTCCCCCCTTGGCAAGGGGGGTTAGGGGGGATCGGAAAATGTTATAAATTCCAGCGATCGCTCTCCAAAGCTAAAATAGACACACACCCCCTAAATCTAACGTACCAGCCATGTCTCCAGTTGAAGAATTAGCACCTCTCGAAGAGATCCAAGAAGAAGAGATCCAAGAAAATGTTATCTTTCCAGATGGCGACCTCTATAGCGACGAACCTCCTGTGGAAACCGAACTGCACCTGCGACAAATAATCCTACTCTTCAAATGCTTAGAATGGCTGTGGCGAGACAGAAATGATTTCTATGCTGCTGGTAATCTCACTATCTACTACAGCCCCCGCCAGCGCAAATCGGAAAAGTTTCGAGGGCCAGACTTTTTTGTGGTATTGGGAACTGACAGAAAAACTCGTAAAAGTTGGGTTGTTTGGGAAGAAGATGGCAAATATCCTAATGTAATTATAGAAATATTATCGCCAAAAACAGCAGATACAGATAAAGGTTTCAAGAAACAACTTTATCAAGATACTTTCCGCACTTATGATTACTTTTGGTTCGATCCATATACTTTAGAATTTGCCGGATTTCATTTAGTCGATGGCGAGTACCAACCTCTGGTAGCAAACTCACGAGGACATCTGTGGAGTCAGCAACTCGGTTTATGTCTGGGAATCGATCGGGGACTGTTGCGCTTTTTTACCCCAGAAGGACAGCTAGCTCCGACGCCGGAAGAAGTGGCTGAGCAGGAAACTCAACGAGCTGAGCGATTGGCAGCAAAACTGCGAGAATTAAATGTAAACCCTGATACAATTTAACGATTGTACTCCGCCGGAGAGTATCAATAACTAAAAAAAAATATTTGCGTACTTAGTGCGATCGCTTTTACCGAGCTGATAAGCTTGCTAACCAGCCAGCTCGAAAGCGATCGCACTCTGCGGTTTAAGTAATTAAAAAATATAAAAAGTTATTAATAATACCTTTTATTGTCGCATATTCGCTTAAATTTTCCCTTTTTTAAGTAGGTGAAGCGGCTGCTAAAACAGGCTCTGAGTTAGCAAATTGAACCAAATAGAGTCAATACTAGAAATAGAGCTTGGCTATGGAGGCCACGTGATGACTACCTTCGTTCCGTTTGAAACCGCCCTTCAGATGTTGGCAGTTGCCTATGTCGTTTCAGCCGTCGTATTAGTTGCAGCTTCATACATCGGTTGGGCAGTCATTGAAACTATGGAGGAAACGCGCAAACTTTAACCCAGAAAGTTAATTATTTATTTGGGATCGCTGAATGCAAGCGATCGCTCGAATGCCTTACTATAAGTAAACGGTTGCATCTGGCATTCTGCTTTGTGGCAAATTTTGCATCTTTCAGTTTAGATTTATGCAATTTGACGCGGTCAGATCCGCATTCGGAGAGTAGGAAATTGCTCAAGTCAGCATTGCTCAGGTTCTATCCCCTTCATTTGAGCAATAAATAGATCTGATATATCCTCACCTCCCAACCCCCTCTCGCATCAAAAGAGAGGGGTAAAGATTACCCAATTGTAGGAACGACTTTGTTTGGTAACTGTTGAGTAGAAACGCCTGTCAGCGCGCGCTGGGGTTCTCCTAACATTACTAACGAGCAATTCAATTGTTGTACTAATTGAGTTGTTAAATCGCTAATTGCCAAACCACCCGCAGTGCGGCGTCGTTTTGAACGCAAGATAATTAAATCGGTAGATTGCGATGCATTTAAAATCGCTCTGACGATATCTTCGTGAGGAACTATTTGAATATCGAAATTACTTTGCGGTGCCCATCTGGAGGCGAGTAAAGCCAGTTGAGATTGAGTCCAGGCGCGTCGGGTTGTGGTAGTGTTGCGATCGCATACATGCAACAGCGTCACCTGCGCCCGATTCGCCTGGGCTAAAATTTGAGCAAACCGCACCGGACGTACCGCCTCAGCAGTAAGATTTTCAATCGGCACTAAAATGCGTTGTATTTCCGTCGGCGATAATAGCAAGCGCACCAGGGCAACCGGACAGTGCGCTGTCCACAAAACATTATCGATCGCATTGCCAAAAAAGCGAGCGCGAAAACCCGTTCTTTGACCCCATCCCATCACAATTAAACTGGCATTTTGTTCGCGACTAGCGCGACTAATTCCTTGGGCAATATTATCATCAATTCGCAATAGCGGTTCTGCTTCAACACCCAATTCTCGACTCAGTTCGCTTGCCCTTGCCAGTAACGCCTCACCCCGCTGGAGAGCAACTTCCAAATGAGGCGCATCCATATGCGCGTGAGCAGTAGCAACTGATAGCGGTACAATTCGACCTTGTTCGTGTCGCGCCAACAATGCCGCCATTTCGATCAAATATCGCTGGGTGCGAGGATTATAAACTGGAACCACAACGGTAAACGAACTCGATTTTTCTCTCTCTTCCCCATCTGTCCCAGTTGAATCCGGTTCTAAATTTGTTTCTGGTACGCTCAAACCTGGCGCAACCTTACTGGTAATTAGTGGCCCCAGAGATGCCGTTACTAACATTAAAACTATCACGCTGTTTAATAACTCTTCAGTCAGCAATCCGGCGCGATATCCTACTAAAGTTGCTGCCAAAGTCGCTGCCACTTGCGGTAACGACAGCGACCACATAGTTAACATTTCCTGCCAGTTATAGCGGTAAATAAATTTAGCAACCAAAGCGGCTAAAAATTTACTGCCAATTAAACCCACCACAACCGCTAAAGTCAGCCAAATAGATGCAATACTTTTAATAAAAGCTGGAATATCGATCAGCAGTCCCATATCCACAAAGAAAATCGGAATAAATAGGACGCTGCCTACAAAAACTACCTTTTCTTTAACCGGCCCCTCCCCCACCGCGTCATTCACTGCCAACCCGGCTAAAAAAGCTCCAACAATTTTTTCTACTCTAATTAATTGCGCGCCCAAGGCTGCGAGGAAAACCGCCATCAGCACGAATAAAAATTGATTCTCCTGATTGTCTCCAGAGCGGCGGAAAAATTCTCTCCCAGCCCAATCAAAGCCAAATAAAATAATAGCCGAGTATACCAGCAACATCCCTAACAGGGCAAAGAGATTGAATAAGGTAAAGTTACCTGCATGAATGCCGATACAAACAGCTAGTACTAATAAAGCACCAATATCGGTAAAAATAGTAGCGCCAATCGTGACGATAACGGCTTCATTTCCCACCACCCCTAAACGACTGACAATCGGATAGGCTAAAAGCGTGTGGGAGGCAAACAGCGAGCCGATTAAAATTGAAGCATTCCAACCAAAGTTAAATACTCTCCCGACAATTGTGCCAAATATCAAGGGAACTATAAATGTTAAGAAACCAAACCCAGCCGAACGATGTTTTGTTCGTTTGAATTCTTCCATGTCAACTTCCAACCCTGCCACAAACATCAGGTAAACTAACCCAATATCTGATAGCAGCCGCATTGTCGGTAATTCCTTTTGAAGTAGATTTAACCCGTTAGGGCCAAGGATTACACCGGCTGCTAGCAAACCGACTAATCCCGGTAATCGCAGTTTCTCAAATAAAGGAGGTACGATTAAAATTACCGCTAGCAAAATAGCGAAGGGGACAAGCGGTTCGTGGAGAACTTCTAATACAGATTCCATCGGTTAAAGCCAGAGGGTCGCTACTCTACGAAAAAAGGGATAACTTAAGAAATTAAACTCGCTGACGAATTTTTATGCTATTCCCCTGCGGATAGATATAGTTAGCTCTATTTTTTAATTTTTGCTTGCTTAATTATTAAATTTAATCCTAATTGCCTATAGACTTTTTGCTAAAAATATGGTATAAATTATTGCCTTTGCACCCCAGGAAAACAATTAGCAATTAGCAATTAGCAATTAGCCAAATTTAGTTGCGATCGCACTAAAAATGCACCTGGCTCAAAACGATCCGCAAGCGGTCATAATCATCTTTAAGCAGCGTACTCAATGTGCGTCCTGCCTGGACTAACCAAGCGCGATCGGCCTTTCTCAGTCGATAAACTTCGCGAATCGCCGCCGCAGCCAGCGCCTCTACGGGTGCGCCCTTAACTTGCAATAAAGTTCGCAAAAAATCTAATTTTTCGCTAAATATAACCACTTCTTCCGGTTCGCAACGAAATACCGCTTGATGCACTTGGGGAGGACGAGGGGGGAGGTGTTGGTAAATGACGGGCGTTCCGTCGGTAGGTGGCTGATATCCTACAATTGAAGCGCGAAATTCGGTTTTGAGCATGGCAAAAATCTGGGGTTGTTCTTCGCGTAAATCCTCTAACGACAACCCTAAAGCCCTGGCGCGGTGAATCGTGTCGATCGGGCAAGTGGTAGCATGATAAACGATCGCATAAATTTGATTCCCCGATTCTTCATCTTTTGCCCGCACCAAACTGCCAAAAGGCGGCATCGTCGGAAAGCTAAGCGTATCAGGTTCTAGACATTGGGCGAGAAACTCAATCGTCGAAGTTTCGATCACCTCCGCGATGTGGTCGGGGTGGCGATCGCTTACAGTAAATTGTGGCAGAGGAAGGCGCATAAAATTCGGTAGTGGGTAATCGGTAATCGGTAATGGGTAATGATAAATCGTCTTTTTGACCAATTACCAATTACCAATTACCAATCACCTACTTAGCTTTTTTCTTACCAGCAGTTACATCCACCAGTTCTAATTCGGACAGTCGGAACGTAATCAGCTTATCCCAGTTGCCGCCTTCAAACAGTACGGCAGCTTTACCATCGCTGACTCTTTGCACCAACCCTTGGAAGCCGTAGTAAGTATCGTTGATATTTTTGACTTTCACCGCTGAACCGGGCAGAAACATGATTGATTCCTCTTGTGGTTGCTTCTATTAGCTTACAATCGCTGCTTGGCTAATCGCTAATTGTTTAACCACCAATTACCAATTACCAATTACCAATTACCAATTACCAATTACCCAAAGACTAATATCTCTTTCGCGGTCGATGGTTTGCCACTGATTCTATCAGACCGAGAGCCAGAAAGTTTTTCAGCAGTGCGGATCGCCCGTAACTCAACCAAGGGAGGGGAATACCCGTCACAGGTGCTAAACCGATCGTCATGCCGATATTAATCGTGACCTGAAACACGATCAAGCTCAAAAAACCAATCGCCAATAAAGAGCCAAAATCATCTTTAGCTTTGGTAGCAATCATTACTAAGCGCAGGCAAATCAGCCAAAAGGCGATCAAAACAAAAATGCAGCCAGCAAAACCCAATTCTTCCCCAATTGCTGAGAAAATAAAATCAGTATGTTGTTCGGGGATAAAGTGCAGCTGAGTTTGACTGCCTTGATTCAAACCTCTGCCCCACAACTGTCCGGCACCAATGGCGATGCGGGATTGAATAATGTGATAACCGCTGCCTTGGGGATCGATTTCAGGGTTAAAGAATGAAATTAAGCGGTTTTTTTGATAGGTTTTCAACAACCCCCAAACAATGTGTCCCAATTCCCCTGCAATGATATTCGTAACCAAAGCGCCAGCCGCTCCATATAAAGGCCAAGGGAGAGTGCGCCACGCAATGAAAATTATTATCCCTGCCCAAACAATCCATCCGGGGAAATAGGCGCTAAACAGAATCACCGATACCAAGGGAGAAACTAACAGCAATAACCATCCGGGGTTGGCATTAGCCCAGTAAAGCATTGACAGGGTAATCGCGCCAAAAACTAACGATGTTCCCAAGTCGGGTTGAATGAAGACTAAAAACCAGGGTACAGCTGCGATCGCTAAAACTCGCAAAACATCCGGTATCGTCCGCGCCGAATGCTTGTGCAAAATTGCCGCCAAAGTAATAATCAACCCTAATTTGGCAAATTCTGAAGGTTGAAGGTTAAATCCACCAAAGGTAATCCAGCTTTGGGCACCGTTCACCGTCTTACCGATAATCAATACCAAAATCAGCAAAACGTTCGTGATTCCATAAGTTACCCAATGCCAATCTAGTAATTTCTCATACCGACAACTGGCTATTAAAAGTACTAACCCCAAACCAATGACACCGATTAGCCAATGCTGCCACCATTCTGTGATGGCGCGAGTTAACTCGGTACTGCGGATCATAATGCCGCCCAAAACAGTCAGCGCTGCGGGCAAAATCAATAGCCAGCTATCTATTCCCTGCCAAGGCTTCAACCAAGTATTGACGCGGGATTGAGTCTGAGATCTTAACATAGTGTTACTTTGTCATTGGTCATTGGTCAAGAGTCAAAAAGACCCTTGACTCAAATCCAAGATAGTTTTCCGTGAACTGTAATTATGCTAGGGCAGCAACGGAAACTTTTCCAGCGATGCGGAACGCAATTTCCTTCAACGCTTTTGCGGAAGCCGATTCGGGTTGACCAATCACAATCGGCACCCCCACATCGCCTCCCTGACGCACGGGAATTTCCAACGGCACGCACCCCAGTAAGGGTACACCCAGTTCAGCGGAAGTTTTTTCACCGCCGCCAGACCCAAAAATGTCATAATTTCGGTCGGGCATGTCTGGGGGAATAAAATAACTCATGTTTTCGACAATCCCCAACACGGGTACGCCCAATTGCTGGAACATTTTTAAGCCTTTGCGCGCGTCCAGCAAAGCCACGTTTTGCGGCGTGGTCACAATCGCAGCACCCGCCATCGGCACGGCTTGAATTAAGGTTAACTGAGCATCTCCAGTTCCTGGGGGCAAGTCTACCACCAAATAATCCAGTTCGCCCCACTCTACCTGGTAGAGAAATTGGCGGATAATGCCGTTAAGCATCGGCCCGCGCCAAATTACCGGCTGATCTTTATCGATCAAAAAGCCCATCGAAACCATTTTGACGCCGTGGTTGAAAGCCGGTGCCAAAACTTCTCCAGCAGCGCCTTGCTGTACCATCACTTGGGCGCTTTCTAGCCCCAACATTGTAGGCACGTTTGGCCCATAAATATCCGCATCCAGCATCCCCACTTTAGCGCCTGAGTTGGCTAAAGCCACGGCAACGTTAACGGCGACCGTGGTTTTACCTACGCCTCCTTTACCGCTGGAAATCGCGATGATATTCTTCACACCGGGAATTCCTTGGCGATTCGGTAGATCTTTCTGCTTCGGAGTTTCTGCCGTCACGTCAACAGTTACATTCTCAATCCCAGGCAGTTGCCGGACGGCTTTCTGGCAGTCTTCAACGATAAATTCCCGCAGCGGACAGGCAGGCGTAGTCAGCACGAGGGTAAAGCTGACGTTACCGCCGTCAATTTTGACATTGCGAATCATGTTTAATTCCACCAAACTCTTGCGGAGTTCGGGGTCTTGCACGGGTCGCAAGACATCTAAAACAGAGCTGACATCAACAGTAGCAGGCATTGTGTTCTCCACCTGCACTGCATTGGTGCAGGCAGGTTAATGACTTATGTTTATAAAATCTTAACGTTGCGCGGGATCTCATTGATAGTTACCACCAGTCAAAGGCAAAAATCTAAGAACTATCAATACCTGAGATCAAATTGCAAGTATTCCCAATCCCTAACCCCTAACCCCTAACCCCTAGTTTGTTCGGCGGCGTGAGCTAATTCTGCTGCTACTTTGGCGGCGCTGGGTTGAATCAGCGACCAGATCAGCGGAGACAACCACCCGCGCAAGCTGATGGAATAAGATATTTGAGTGCCGCAGACGGTGGACTCGACTTTGTAGATTACCCGTTCTTCCAGCCCTGGTAAAGTGATAATGCGGACGCTCAATAATTCTCTGGGTCGCACTTGCTCGACAAAAATCCGAATCGGAATCGGGATTGAGCGAGTCACCGCCTGGTAAATCAATCCTGGTTTGGGAACTAACCCTTTGGGAATGTTCGTGCTTGCCAACAGAGGATGCCAGGAAACATCGGCTAGGTCAATAACTTTATGCCACAGGGCGTCCACAGAGGCTGGAGTTAAAACCCGATAGGTCTTAGCCAATGTGAACTGCCACCAGCGCTTTTTGCGCCAGCGCATCAATTTGGAGGAAAAATTGCCCTTCATGGTAGTCCCCCTCTAGTTAGCCTGCAAGCGTAGCTTTCGATCATAGGGTATTTCTGTAAGACTGTGCATGTTTCTGGTAAAAATTTTTATTAATCTGCTCCGCCTGCTTAAAGTAGGTAAAAGCGACTTGGTTTGACTTGACCCGATTAGAGCATGATTAAATAGCCAAAAATTTAACTAAACTTAACCCTACCTCCTTGCAACCAGCAGATATTTTTGTGGTAAGTTAGACGGGCTGCCGAAAACCAAGGCACAAAAACCGCGAAACCGTTCGGCTGATCTCGCGGCGATGCCTGTTTCACACAACCTCAATTGTTTGGTTGATCTTCCGAGTACGCTCGGCTTGAGCGGAATTGACGCCTGTGGACAAGTAGGAGCCGACTCCCTTGGTGGAAGCAGGAAGCAGACCCTCCAAAATTTATTTTGGTTGAATGGTAAACTTCGAGCAAGTTTAGCCAAGTTCTGTATAGCAGTTAATCTTAAATACACCCAGTACAATTCAACATCTGTTCGGTTGAAATTCACTTAATCGATTTTTTTGAGAATATGACCGCTTTTTCCACAATCGATACAACCACAACGCATTTTGTGCCACCCGCTGACTCCAGAGCCAGGGTTAGCCAGTTTATGCGCGATCTACAAGATCAAATTTGTCAGGCACTGGAAGCTACCGACGGTAGTAGCACTTTCATGGAAGACTCCTGGGTGCGTCCCGAAGGCGGTGGCGGTCGTTCTCGCGTCATCCGCGATGGGGGTGTGTTTGAACAAGGCGGCGTCAACTTTTCCGAAGTCTGGGGCGACCACCTGCCTCCTTCAATTTTAACCCAACGTCCAGAAGCCGCCGGTCATCGCTTCTACGCCACCGGCACTTCGATGGTATTGCATCCTCGCAATCCCTATATCCCGACAGTACACCTGAACTATCGTTATTTTGAAGCAGGTCCGGTTTGGTGGTTTGGTGGCGGTGTGGATTTAACGCCCTATTATCCCTTTGCCGAAGATGCGGCTCATTTCCACAAAACGCTCAAAGCCGCCTGCGATCGCCATCATGGTGAGTACTATCCTACTTTTAAACTTTGGTGCGATGAATATTTTTATCTGAGACACCGTCAGGAGACGCGGGGCGTAGGCGGTATATTTTTTGACTATCAAGATGGCAGGGGGAAACTGTACCGAGGCCCAGATACAAGCGGCTCAGCAGCAATTTACAGCGATAACCTGGCAGAGATAGCACCGCGGGATTGGGAAACATTGTTTAGTTTTATACAATCTTGCGGTCAGGCATTTTTACCGGCATACGTGCCGATTGTGGAAAAACGGCGCGGCTTGGAATATGGCGATCGCGAACGCAATTTCCAGCTATATCGTCGGGGTCGGTATGTGGAATTTAACCTAGTCTATGACCGGGGAACGATTTTTGGCCTGCAAACCAACGGGCGCACTGAATCGATTTTAATGTCGCTGCCTCCCTTGGTACGGTGGGAATACGGCTATCAACCAGAACCAAACTCCCGCGAAGCCGAGTTATACGATACTTTCCTCAAGCCCCAAGATTGGGCGAATTGGTCGGAATCTAACGAGGACGTGAAATAATCTTCCCCTGGATTAGCAGCCAGCAATTAGAGACTTCGCTACCAAAGGTAAAAAGTTGCAAATATTCTTTAGCTGAAGCAACTTGCTGCGGTATACTTTAGCCTGTTAAAGTATTTCATCAGGCGGCTGGCTGTTCTTTCGGATATATGCTGCTACGAGTTGACGGATATACTTAAGGAACAAAAAACTATTGATTGTTGTTCAGCCAGTGGGTTCCCCAAAATTACCCCGATCAAGCACCAGCCCCGCCAATTGTTTAAGCTGGCTGTGTTCGTTTTTCGCCTGATTTGGGTAAGGTTATGATCAAACGCTGTACATCTATAAGATTTCAACGGAAACGTCAGTGATTCACATCGAGCAGAAAACCCACACAACCCAAGACGGCACGACTGTTATCGTTTTAACACCTACAGGCCGTCTCGATATCACAACGGCGTGGCAATTTCGCTTGAAATTGCAAGAGTGCATCTCTAAACTCAGCCGTCACGTGGTAGTAAATTTAGGTCAAGTTAATTTTATTGACAGCTCTGGCTTGACCTCGCTGGTGGCAGGCATGAGAGATGCCGACAAGGTAAAAGGCAGTTTTCGGATTTGTAACGTACATCCGGAAGCTAGATTGGTGTTTGAAGTCACCATGATGGATTCAGTATTTGAAATCTTTGAAACTGAGGAAGAAGCTCTAGAAGGAGTTCCTCGCAGTATGGTGGGTTAAGCGCTGGCTGTATAGTCAGTATCGATAACATCAAGCAAGCTCCTCTCTTTCATGGGAGGAGAAAATTTTATATTGGCAGAAATGCAGAAAAATCCTGGCGTTTGGTGAAGCGATAAGCGCCAAGCAAAGCGCCCCAAATGGCTTTACCCGTTGCGGGGTCGATGCCTTTGTCGTAGCTGAGAAAATGCTCTGAACTCGCTGCAAATCCTAAATCTACTTGGTAGGTTTCGCCGCCAAAGGTGAAGCAGCAACGGCAATTGGGGGGCAGAGTTGCTTGAAAGCGAAGTGTTTCATCTTGGGTAACGGTGAGAGTGCAGCCCGGTAGGTATTCTATATCATCGAGGGTCAGGGTTTTGAGGCGTTCTGCGTCGCTTCCCGCTCCTTGAAACGATGAGGGGTCTTTGAGCATGTAATACTGAACTTGGATCGCTGCTGGTTGCTCGCTGAGTTGTTGCAGCCGGATAATCCGCTGACGATAGGCGCGATCCAAATAGAGAGCATTGGCTTGCTCAGCAAATAAAGTCAGGCTATCTTCTGCAAACAAAGCCACGGGACGCTGCCAGAGGCGCAGATGGACGTACCAAGCAGGATCGGCGATCGCTTGGTCGCGGTTATCAAACTCACCCGCCATGTAGCTGGCTAAGGCAATTAACTCAGGAGAATACACGATCGCATAAGCGCAAATAGCAAGATCTGATTTTACTGCACTTTAACCCCAGTATTTTCTACCAACGGTTCGCCTTGGCAAAGAGGCGGTTAAACGCGACAATAAAAATTAAACGATTATAAAATTGTGTCCCTCAGCACCCCGCTCTAAAGACGCGGCGGCTCACTGCCCCAAATCTTTAGATAGCTGACCAGCCTAAGTCCCGGTAAAGGGGAAACTACGTTATCGGCAAGTGTTAAAGACCTACCAGGGAATGTGTAGCTAGTTCCTTGCTCTAGAACTCAAGGGTTAAACAGTTTTACGAGGGGTAAGACAGTGCTTTTGAGATAGTACCGACCGATAACTTTGGCGAAGCTAACTTTACCCCAGTAATGGGCAATCGGGGAAAACCATATCCCCAATGAGGGGCAATCATACCCCTCTACCCCGCAAGGGAACGGCAATTAAAATTGCTCGTTATGTATTTCATCCCCCACTTAAAACATGGGTGGCTCTCCATAATCCCGAAGGTTTAAGGTGAATAACGTCCGCACTGTCTCAGATACCAAGCGATCTTTCTACAGCCTTCACACTCGTCCGATCAACTCGATCTATCGGCGCGTGGTAGAGGAATTGATGGTAGAGATGCACTTGCTCTCGGTTAATGTTGACTTTCAGTACGACCCAATCTACGCGCTGGGTGTAGTGACAACATTTGAGCGCTTCATGCAAGGCTATCGACCAGAAGCGGATAAAGATGCGATGTTTGATGCCCTATGTCAGGCTGTGGGGTACGAACCGCAACAATATCGGCAGGATGCCAAACGGCTCGAGGAAATGGCTTCACGTCAACAGACTGCCGATCTAATTGCCGGGTTGAGTCAATCTGCTGGTTTAGGAGATGCCGATCTGGAAAAACATTTGCAAGCGATCGCCAACAATCCTAACTTCAAATACAGCCGCTTGTTTGCCATTGGCTTATACACCTTGCTAGAAACAGCCGATGCCGATCTGGTAAAAGATACAAAGCTGCTGAATGAAACGCTCAACCAAATCGGTGCTAAATTGCACCTGCCAGCGGAAAAAATGCAAAAAGACCTGGAGCTTTACCGCAGCAATTTAGACAAAATGGCTCAGGCGCGTCTGGTAATGGAAGATATGCTCAAAGCCGAACGCAAAAAACGCGAGCAACGCGCCGCCGATAAAGGCGTGGTAGTTGCACCTCCCGGCGGTCAAAAAGAACCAACAGATGCAGCTGGGAGTTAAAACTAAGATTCCCCCAAGCCCCTGATTAAGCGCAGGGCTACTTGATTGCGATCAAAGAACACTGGAGGAGCTGGGGGAGCTGAGGGAGAAATTTACCTCATTTTTCGACTCTTCCACCGCCAATCCTACCGGAATTAGCCCTGCCTGATTAAGGGGGGCTTTTAATTTTTTGGTTGTTGCACTCGGATCGGGTGTATCTGACTCGAAAAGCAATCCGCTGTCAGCAAGTTGATCAACAGCTATAGCAGTACCCGCTGGTGTATTGACAGATTCAAGCGAGAGATGATTGATTAATTAATACCTGCACGTGGTAGTTGTAAATAGTCCAGGGCGTAGCGCTATAATACTAAATCCGCTTCTATCATCCCTTTTATGCCTAACGACTGAAGTCGCGGCTACACAAACAAAGACCGCCTGCGCGGTCTATAAGAATATTGGGGGCGATCGCTCCGGATTTGGTATAACGTCGTTTCAAGGTATAACCTAGAGCGCCAGTTAATAACACCAGGGGTCTGTAGCTTGGTGTTAAAAGTTTTACAACGATAACTAGAAATTTTGCTTAGAAGCGATCGCAGAAGCGATCGCATCAATTAAGCGGTCGATTTCGCTTGGTAGGGTGAAGTAATGGACGCAGGCGCGGACGCAGTCGGGGAAGCGAATCGTGCGGATGAAACAATTTTGTCGTTCTAGCAGTTGGACGAATTGGTTGTGGGGCATACCTTTAACTTGGAACGAAACCAGACCGGCGGCGGGAGGGGAGGTATGCAGGCATTTAATGTCAGGTAATTCGGATAAGCGTTGCCAGAGATAGCGACTCAAATGTTGAATTTGTTGATAGCGTTGTTGGGCAGAACCCCATTGTTCTTGGAGAGCGATCGCTTCCCCCAATCCTGCCATTAAGGGATAAGCTGAAGTAGCGACTTCATAACGTCGGGCGTCTGAGTGCCAGCGAATCGGATTGCCGCTGCTATCGGTCACAATGCCGCGCCAGCCAATCGAGGTAGGATGTAAACTTTCTAGCGCATCGGGTGCGACGTAAAGACCGCCCAACCCTTCGGGGCCACACCACCATTTATGCCCCGTAAAGGCATAAAAATCGATGGCGATTTCGCTTAAATTTAACGGCAGCACGCCGACGGATTGAGCGGCATCGACTAAAATCCTGGCGTCAGAAACATTTTTGCAGGCTGTGGCGATTTCAGCTAGGGGTAAGACTTGCCCGGTATTCCAGAGGATGTGACTGAGTACTACCAGGCGGGTAGAAGGTCGCAGGTGTTGGATGATGGCGGTGACTGGATCGCCTTGGTTGAGGGTTTCGACTAGGGAACAAATCGAGACTTCAATCCCAAAGCGGCGCTGGAGTTCTTTGACGGCGGCGACAATGCCGGGATGTTCGCAGTCGGTGATTAAAATATGGTCGCCCGCAGACCAATCTAAACCCCAGAGGGCGATATTGCACCCAACGGTGACATCTTCGGTGAGAGCGATCGCTTGTTTGGCAACGCCGAGTTGAGATGCGATCGCGCTTCGCATTCGATCCGTTTGCAAGTCGATCCAATCGTTGACCGCACCGGAAAATGGCCCTGCTTGCTGAATAAATTGGTAAGCGTTGGCGATCGCTTCGAGAGCTAAACTGGACAGCGGCCCTTGACCGCCATAATTGAAATAGGCTTTATTCGCCAAAGCTGGAAATAAGCCGCGATGTTGCTCGGTTTTTGCGTCAATCATGGTGGTGGGTGGGAAGGGTTGCAAGCTTTAGAATTTTACCGGATTAAACAGAGGCAGAGGGAGGAGAGGAAAAATCAGGTGAGCGATCGCAGTCTATCGAATTTATTGGTAAGTTAAAGTTATGTTGTTGACTGCGGAACTGTTACTAAGTTATCAACGCTGTGAGAGACGGGCTTTTCTCGATGTTTACGGAGATCCTGCCCAGTTAGATCCGTTCGGCGATTTTCATCTCAAGCTACAACAGGATCGGTTCGCCCACGAACGAACGGTTTTGGCAGGAAAAAATTATTACCGACCAGAGTATCGCAGGGGAGATTGGCAAGCGGGGGATCTAGCGACTCTGGAATTGATGCAGCAAGGGGTCGAGGTAATTTATCAAGGGGTGTTGTTGTCAGAAATGGCTGACGAGGAAGCACCTGATGCGCTGACTTTTTTAAGCTGTCCGGATTTATTGGTCAAACAGCCGGGAGAATCTATTTTTGGTGACTGGTGTTATGTACCCTACCAAATTGAATTAGGCAGGCGTCCGAAACAGGATTATCAAATTATTGTGGCGTTTCACGCTTTTGTGCTGGGCATGGTACAGGGAATTTTGCCCCCAACGGCGTGGTTGGTTTTACGCGATCGCGCTCCCTATCAGGTAAACCTACCAAAAATTATGCCCAAGATGCGCGATGTTGTAAATGAATGCATCGCTTTGCTGCTGCAACAGCAGGAAGAACCGGAAGTGTTTATTTCCCGTCAGCGTTGCAATCTTTGTCGCTGGTACAGTCACTGTTACACCAAAGCCAAGTTCGAGCAACATTTATCTTTGATACCCGGTGTGAGTCCCAGTCGATATAGTTACTTGCGAAGTCTTAATCTGACAACGGTAGAATCCCTAGCCAGTGCGAATGTCGATTTGCTCGAACCGACGATTGAAAGAGATATCGCCATTCAGTTAGTTAGACAAGCTCAATCTGTCCTGCAAAATCAAGTAATTTTAAGCGAAACTCCACCTTTCCCGGCGGAGGCTTTACCAACTGCGCCGATAGAGCTTTATTTCGACATAGAAGCTGAACCTGATATTCATTTAGACTATTTATTGGGTGTTTTAGTCGTAGATAGAACAGCTAAAACAGAAACATTTTATCCTTTTTTGGCAGAGCAACCTGAAGATGAAAAGTTGATTTGGAAGCAATTTTTAGAATTAGTGTTGCAATATCCAGAAGCACCAATATTTCATTTTTGTGAATACGAAGTTGATACGGTAAAACGTTTAGCCAAGTGCTATAAAACACCCTACGACCAAATTGAACCCATCCTGGCAAGGTTTGTCGATATTCACGAACGAGTTAAGCAAGCCGTAACGTTACCAGTGCAAAGTTATGCACTCAAACATATTGCCCGCTGGTTAGGTTTTGAATGGCAAAATCCTAAAGCAAATGGGCAGTTATGTATCTACTGGTATGACCAGTGGTTAAAGGTAAGCGATCGCAACTACCTAGACGCAATTGTCCGCTACAACGAAGACGACTGTCGCGCCACTTTAGTCGTCAAAGATTGGTTAGTTAATTTTATTAAAGATGCTCGGCAAAATCCAGCATGAATAGTTAGTAATTGGGACAAAACAATGATTGCCAATCCAAGTCATTATTACATTTCAGCAGAAGAATACCTAGCCGGAGAAGACAACAGCCCCATCAAGCACGAATATATTCGGGGAGAAATCTATGCAATGGCAGGGGCAAATGATGCTCACGTGACTATTAGCCTAAACATGGCGTCGGCATTGAGAAACCATCTGCGAGGGAGTGGTTGCCGCGTTTTTATTGCAGATATGAAGGCGAAAATAGAGAAAGGAAATATATTTTACTATCCAGATGTAATGGTAACTTGCGACGAACGCGATCGCGCAACTCCAACTTTCAAACAATATCCTTGTTTAATTGTAGAAGTACTTTCTAAATCGACTGAAGCATTTGACCGAGGCGATAAATTTGCAGATTATCAGCAATTAGAAACGCTACAAGAATACGTACTAATTAACCAGAAACGCCAGCGAGTTGAATGTTTTCGCCGCAATGCTGAAGGACTTTGGGTTTTATATACTTATACTCCTGGCAGCGAAGTGCATTTAGCCAGCGTTAACTTTCACATCAGCATCGATGCTTTATATGAAGATGTTACGTTCGCAGAAAATGAAGCCCGCGAGAATAATTAAAAGTAGCTGACTATTTTATGCTAGGCGACGGACATCACAAACAGCTTCTGCATCTTCTGGTTGTGCTGGGCGAAGGTTAATTTCCATATTTTTATCGCTCATACCTATAAAAAAGGTGGGCTATGCCCACCCAAAAATCATCCTTTTACACAAAGAACCTGCTTCAAAGTTGCTTCAACTTCGACTAAATCGGATTGATTGTTCATCACCTCTTCTATCGGCTTATAAGCAGCAGGAATTTCATCTATAACACCCGGATCTTTGCGGCATTCGACACCTTTAGTTTGCTCGATTAAATCGTCTAAGGAGTAGACATTCTTCGCTCGCGCGCGAGACATCAAACGCCCTGCACCATGACTGCAAGAACAGTAGCTTTCCGTACATCCTTTCCCTTTGACGATGTAAGACTTTGATCCCATCGAACCGGGAATAATGCCGTAATCTTCCTCTTGTGCCCTCACTGCACCTTTGCGAGTAACGTACACTTCTTCGCCAAAATGTACTTCTTTTTCCGCATAATTGTGATGGCAATTCACCGAGATTAAAGGTTTAGTTTTCTTCCCACCTGCGAGATATTTTTCGATGATTCGCACAAAGCGTTCCATCATCACATCGCGATTAGAACGAGCGTAATTTTGCGCCCATTGTAAATCGTGCCAATAGGCTTTAAATTCAGGCGTTCCGGCAATAAAATAAGCTAAATCTGGATCTGGTAAGCGATTAGAAGCCATTTTCGCTAATTCCTTAGCGGTACTGATATGGCACTGGGCGAGCATATTTCCAATGTTACGCGAACCAGAATGTAGCATCAGCCAAACAGCATCCTCGGTATCGAGACAAACTTCTATGAAGTGATTCCCAGAACCGAGAGAACCCATTTGTCTCATGGCTTTACCTTGCAAGTCTTGCACCCCTGGATGCAATTCCTTGAAATCGCGCCAATTTTGCCAGTTCGTAACAGTTTTTTCTACCTCCTTATTTTCGTTGAAACCAGTGGGAATTGCTGCTTCAATATCTAGGCGAATTTTCTTCAGCTTTCCTTCTAATTGAGCCGCGTTAAATGGGGTTTTAATCGCCATCATCCCGCAATTGTGAACGAAGACACCTGCTTGCAGCGCGAAGTTGTGGTATTCCGGCACCGTCAGACAGTATACGTCTTGTTTTGCTTCCAGAGTAATAACCTTTACTACCTTGTGGTTGTAATGTGCCACAGGAGTAGAATCGCGAATTTTATGTTGGATTCGGGAGCGATCGCATATCAATTCCGCTCTCTCCCACTCACCTGAATCTGGTTGCTGAATTAACGTATAACCATCTGGATCCACTTTAGAATAAAATGGCATCAAAGATGTTCCTGGTTGCAAGTTTTGCGCTGCTTCATAACTGCGATCGCGCAGCATAAATTGATGATCTGGCGTACAAATGATTTCCTCATTGTTATCCAGAATCACTTTTACTAACGCCGCATTTTTTCGGGTCAACTTCGCAGTTGCTTTAGCCGCTACGATTCTTCCGCTTGGAGTACATGCATAAACAATAAACTCCTCAGAACGTGCAGCCAATTCTTGAATTGGATAAGATTTACCATCAACTAGGGGAACTAAAGTTTCTCCAACAAAACAACCAATATCCACACCCACAGCAGCAGGAATAATTGCATCTTTGGTGGCAATTACAGAACCCACTAATGCACCTTTTCCTAAATGAACGTCTGGCATCAATGCCACATGTTTGAACACAAATGGCAAGGATGCTACGTTCTTTGCCATTTTGGTTTCTTCTGAACCAAGGGCATGGTTTGCCCACGACAGTACGGGGGCTGGTGTTGAAATTTCTAGCTTTTCGTAGGGCATAACCTTTTGTTTGCGATCGCAGTAATTGCGGTTTCATATATATTATACTACAAATATTACAATAGCAATTCCCGATGGTAAAGCTGTGAATGCATGGATCGGGAAAATTGATTAAACTTTGTGAAGGTGGAACGCTCCTTGAGATTTTAGGTAAATTGTGATGGCAGTTGGCAAAGATACAATTTGGGAACGCTTCTTAGCGCCAGTGGTTCGGCTATTGATCGATGAGAAGGCGTTGCAGCAGTTCTATGACAGTATTGATTGGGAGCAAGAAAGCTCGCGCATCCGCAATCCCAGTCTCACCTGCCCCTCGTACTACAGCCAAAATTTCCACGGCATCGAACGCGGCTACCTCAATCCAGGCGCTGCGGTATCATACGATCCGGTTACGCAATACGTCCTACCGCCCAATGAAACCTGGGTACGCCAAGGCTTAATCGACGCCATCGGGGGAAAACCGCGACGCATTTTAGACTTAGGCTGCGGTACTGGTTCGACGACGATACTGTTAAAACAAGCCTTTCCTCAAGCAGAGGTGATAGGTTTGGACTTGTCGCCCTACATGCTGGTGATGGCTGAATATAAAGCCAACAAAGCTCAACTCGATATCCAATGGCGTCACGGTATGGCGGAGGAAACTGGGTTACCCAATGGGGCGTTTGATGTGGTGACAGCTTCGTTGTTATTCCACGAAACGCCACCAGCGGTAACTAAGGCAATTCTGCGCGAGTGTTTCCGACTCCTGGTGGCGGGGGGACAAGTCTTGATTTTGGATGGAAATCAAAAAACCCTGCGCTTAGTGGATTGGCTAAATGATATTTTTGAAGAACCTTATATTAAGGATTATGCGGCGGGTAGCGTCGATGCCTGGATGGGGGCGGCGGGGTTTGAGGCTGTTTGCACTCACGATGTGTGGGGGCTGCATCAACTCACCCAAGGTATCAAACCCATTCCCTTTCAAACAGCACCAGCTGCGTCTTCTAGTTACATTCCATTTGAGTCTGAGGGTTTTGCTGCCCCAGCTTTTTAACAGATCAGCATGGCGTTAAAGGCGGTTTTATTCGATTTCAACGGTGTCATTATCAATGATGAGCCGATCCACGAAAAGTTGATCGAACAGCTTTTGATTGAGGAGAATTTGCGACCTAAACGGGGCGAGTATCGGCAATATTGTTTGGGTAGGAGCGATCGCGCCTGTCTCAACGATATCTTAATCCGTCGCGGTCGCTTCGTTTCGGATGCCGTCCTCAACGGATTAATCGCCCGCAAAAGCCGCGCTTACCAAACGCAGTTACAGAGTATAGATCCTTTACCCATCTTTCCCGGCTTGGAAGATTTTATTTTAAAGCTGCAAGCTGCTGGGATCAAACTCGCCGTCGTCACCGGCGCTCTGCGTGCAGAGTTAGAATTAGTATTAAATAGAACTAATTTAGCTCAGTATTTTTCCGTAACGGTGACCTCGAACGACTTGATGGCGAGCAAGCCCGCGCCCGATGGCTACTTGCTGGGAGTCGAGAAACTGAATCAAGTTTATCCCGATCTCAACTTGCAACCGTCAGAGTGTTTGGTAATAGAAGATACTCAAATTGGCATTACAGCCGCGAGGCGGGCAGGGATGTTTGTGGTGGGAATAGCGAATACTTACCCGTTTCATATGCTGCAACGTCAGGCTAACTGGACGGTAGATTATTTTGCCGATTTGGAATTAGACCGAATACAGGAAGTTTATTCTCGTACCGATCCGCAGCCCTCGATCGCCGAGTGTTAGAATAGAGAACGCCAGTCAGTTGGCAAGGGGGATTAGCTCAGTTGGTAGAGCGCTGCGATCGCACCGCAGAGGCCAGCGGTTCAAGTCCGCTATCCTCCATAGGTTTTTGTCAATTAACACATTATTTGTCGTCGTTAACACATTAGTGTCATTATTTACAAATTAATGTCGTCTAAACTGGAAGCAGCCATCCGGCAAAACCTTAAAGCTTTGGGGATGTAGGGGCATGACAAGTAAGATAGGTTTAGATATTAAAGACTTATTGCACGTGCGCTCAAAACTTACGGAGCTTAAGGAGCCGACACGGTTCGAGAGAAAATGCCTAAGAAAATTAGAGAATTAAAAGCAATGCTGCGTAAAGTAGGCTTTGAATGTGTCCGAATTCGAGGCAGTCATGAGCGATGGATTCATCAAGATTTACCAGAATTGCCAATTACGCTAGCAGGAAAGGATAGTAAAGATGCTAAACCTTATCTTGAGAAGTTAGTAAATGATGCTTTGCAGCAGCTAGAAGACAAGGAGCAAGATGATGAGTCAACTTAAGTATCGGGTTAATATTGTTTGGTCTGAAGAGGATCGAGCTTATCTGGTGGAATTGCCAGAATTTGCTACAGAAATTCAACGTTATTTTACCGATGGTGAAACCTACGAGGAAGCACTCAAAAATGCTCAAGAGGTGCTGGAATTATTGATTGAAAGTTATCAAGCCGAGAATAGACCTTTACCTCAACCGTAAATCTTACAGGCAGTATGAGAATGAGAATGATAAACTTCATGAGACTTTTTCCGCAGCTGTAACAAGTATAAACTTGTTCTTGAGTTAACCAGGCTGCATAAAGCAAAGATTGACGAATATCCTCTGGTTCTAAATAAGGATAATCATCAATAATCTCTGCTACCGTTTTACCATTCGCTACTAAATTTACCACTAAAGAAACAGGAACTCGCATTCCCCGAATACAAGCTTGACCTGCCATAATTTTAGGATTAAATGTAATCCGATCTAGACCTAACATAAATTAACCCTCCCAAATGCTTTTAATGGCAAAGGATATGCCACAATTGCTGGTAAGGATAGCCGGAGATCAGACCGCAATGCTTCCACTACTGAACAAAACTACCGATCAACGCATTGTCCATCATGGAACCTGGGAACAGTTCAAGTTCATCCAAAAAGGTTTTGATGGTTCTCCTGGGGTGCGGCTATCTTACTATAACGAAACGATCGAGATTCTCATGCCGGGACAAGACCACGAAACTTTTGCTCGCGTCATTGGTTACTTAGTCACAACCTTTCTGGTCGAACAGGGAATCTTCTTTAAGCCTACAGGGGCAATGACTCAGGAAAAAGAAGGTGTTGTCTCGACTCAAGCGGACGAGTCATTTTGCATTGAGAGCGTTAAGTCAATTCCAGATTTGTCCATCGAAGTTGTCTTCACCAGTGGCGGCATAAGTAAGTTAGAACGCTATAAAGCTTTGGGTGTTCCAGAGGTTTGGTTTTGGGAAGATGGATTGCTCAAGCTCTATCATCTTCGAGACGGTAACTATGAATCGATTGAGCGCAGTCAGTTACCCGGATTGAGCGAACTCGATGTTGATTTGCTCAAACGCTGCATTTTGATGGCAGAAACTGATGCTGGGGAAGCGATTAGAACATTTCGCCGAGAGATTTAGTCCGATGTAAAGCGCTTCCCATCACGATTCGAGAAATTGCGATCGCTCGCTCCTTCCCAGCTTCTCCAGCAACCTTTGCCAATATGTCGATCGCCTCAAGAATAAATCTGCGATCGCTTTATGCTGCTGCCGAAGGTTTGGCAGCCATACATCCTATCTATCCCGTGCCTCTACAGTGATTTAAAAGAATTGAAAACCGTTGAATAGTAACCGGAAAACAGTTAACCGTTTTTATGACCATTTACGATCGGTAATCTAGTTTTGCACTTTTTTTTTCTATACTAACTCAAGTTGCTAGTTATGAAGTCAAGCATTTTAGATCCCCCTAAATCCCCCTTCACAAGGGGGACTTTGAATCCGGTTCCCCCCTTTTGAAGGGGGGTTAGGGGGGATCAAACCAACCATATTTGTAACTAGCAACTTGCGTTACTATTGAGTGACTGTGAATATCTATCGGTAAGATTTTTTTGGGGGAATAGGCCAAGCTTATGACCATAACCGGAACAGCTTTAGATCATTTTTGGCAACTGGTTTGGGGAGCGATCGCTTTAAAACCCGAAGCCTTTAACTTTATTAAAACCTTACCGTCAGCGACTCAAGCAGCGGACAAAGTGGTGATTTTAGCAGGCTTATCTCAAGCAATTGGACAAAGTATCATCTTGTTTATTAATCGCGTTAAACCGTTTCGGTTTGTCGTGAGTTTGGGCATATCAGCACTCTTGTTTGGTTTTGGATATCTGTTTTGGGCATTAAGTACTTGGGCAATGAAAAACTTATTTTATCCACCAGATATTCCCTTTACCGATGTTCGCTCTACTTTGGGTTTTGCCTATGCACCACAATTGTTTAGTTTTTTAATTGCTTTGCCCTATCTTGGCGTTCCGATCAATGTTATTTTATCGATTTGGAGCTTTATCAGCTTGTTATTAGGATTGACTATTTCTCTAAATTTAGATGTATTTGATGCCGCTATCTGTGGAACATTAGGTTGGTTAGTGGTGCAGGTTTTACAGCGTACCGTTGGTAAACCTGTGGCTAATTTTGGTCGTTGGCTCTCGAATAGCGCCGCTGGGGTGAATTTAGTAACGGATCTAAAAGAGATTGAAAAAAAGTGGGAAGGTCGAAGTTCTTAGCGCAAGTTGCTAGTTATCTTGATTGGGGCTGGTAATGGCTAATGGTTAATGGTAGAAGTGAAAAATAGTACCATCAGCAATGAGCAATTAGCGATTAGCAATCGGAGCAAACCACGATAGTTAGCGTTCTTTCGTTCTTGCCAACAATACAAACGATCGCTGGGAATAACAATGAGTCAGGTAGTGAAAAAGGTTTCATTTTTCTTAGGGGTGCTGGTTGTTGGAACTTTGCTTTTTCCCCTGTTACTACATCTAATTCAATGGGCTTTTTTGGCGTTGGATGTCACGACGCAATTAATCGTAAAATTGGTAGCGATCGCACTTCTAGCAGGATTGGTTGCGGCTTTATTAAGTCCTTTGGAAGCGTTGGGTTGGTGGGCGGGTTGGTATGGCGATCGCGTCGATACATCCTCTACTATCCTCCAAGAACCTATTGCACCGAATACCTCTGTTTCTCGCTATATCATTTATTTAGATGGCATCGGACAAGCCAATTTTACCTATCTCCCAGAAGGAGAAGAATTTCTAGATTTATTAGCTCAAGCTCTCCCGGATGATATTGCCATTATTCGGGGCATCATGCCTTATTCAGTCCGGAATCTGTCTTTAACCAGTAGCGATCGCTCTTTTGGTTGGTTTTGGCGATTCTTAGATCGGAAACGCCAGCAATCACCGTCCAGCATCCTCGGTTTTTTCATTAACATCCAAAATATGTTAGTTGTGTCGGTTTCAGCCGATTCGCGCTATGGCCCGATTTACAATCGGGGTACTGCACAAGTGATGTATGAAAGTTTAATTAATCATGGCTATCAACCTGGCAGCGGCATTCCTATTACTTTAATCGGCTTTAGTGGGGGCGGACAAATTTCAATGGGTGCGGCAGCTTTCCTGAAACAGGCAATCGATGCCCCCATTGAGATTATTTCCTTGGGTGGTGTTTTTTGCGGCAGAAACCCAATTTTAAGACTGGAACATATTTATCACTTAGTTGGGGAAAAAGATACCGTTGAACGAGTCGGCCCGCTTTTATTTCCGCGACGCTGGAAACTGTTTTTCCTCTCCTATTGGAACCGTGCTATAAAACACGGGCAAGTAAGTATTATTTCCCTGGGACCTGTAGGACACGAAATTCCAGGGGGATTAATGGACTCGAATGCTTTTCTACCCGATGGACGCAGCTATATGCAACAAACTATTGAGTGGATATCCGGCATTATTCAGGGGACTTTACCACCGCCTGAATCCCTACCGATTCGCAAACAAAGTAATTATGAACGCTGGCAAGAAGCAGTATTTAATCGCCCCGATTATTACTTAATTAAGCACTCGCTTTCCCCAAGTTTGTACAAACCGATCGCGCCTTGGATGGGACGGTTGATTTTACCGAATCCATCAGAACGCGATCGCATCAAAGGCGTTTGGTTTGAGGTTTACCACGCCGAACCGGAGTATCAGCATTTAGTCGGTGAAGTAGTAAAATTGCGCTGGACAGATGACCCCCAAGTTCAAGCGGATGTGCAATCGGTGACTCGCGATCTGTTCTTTAGCGACGATGCCCGTTATAGCTTGAAAAATGGGGTGGTTCATCCGCAACGTTTGAATAGATGGCGTTTGGTCGATCCTTTGGAATCTCTGGCGGGGGGTAGACCTAACGATGATACGATTGTGATGCTAGAAAATCCCTTAGTTAAGGTGGAAGAAGGGAAAACAACCACCCTCTCTATCGCCTGCGAACCAACTCAAATTAGCGGACGTTTTTATGCGCTGGTGCAGTTTATTAAACCTCTAGAGGTTACGGTTGATGGTCAACTTTATCAAGTGAGGCACTTTAACTCTAAAACGCGACAATTCGACGGTGTAGAGGGGATGGTGTTAATGCCCCAGGTAGTACCTGATGATAACGAGATTTATAAAAGTACCAGTAACAAAATTGAAAAATCTGCTTGTAATGCTTCTGGGTGGTACATTTACGGGGCACAAAATCATTATGGTTTGTTTGTAGTGCAAGCGCTTGCCCCTCGTGCTTTATTCTCTCTTCAACCAGACAGGGAAATAGTAGGGGTAAAACCTGCGATGCAGTACCTTAAAACCGAGTGCTGGGACGATTTGGTGGCGAAAAAAGGGACAATTGGCTCGGTTTTACTCAACGCACAAGGAAGCGATCGCAGCATGGCTAAAGACTGGCAAGAAGGCGATCGCGCGCTCTTAGTTCACAACTATGGCGGGATTACAGGCAAAAAAGCGGAACCGGCGGCACAAGGCCCCGTTTATTTCGGACATTTTTCTTATGGAATTGCCAAGGTAGTGCGAGAACCTTTAGCCAATGAGTTGCAATTTGATATTGTTTACCACCAAATTTATACGCACAACTCTGATGGTTTGCTCTCTGGTAGACACCACTGGACGCGCTATATGGGCGATCGCCAATTTGGATTTTTAGGATCTCGTCCCGTTGCCGATTTGCTAATTAAATTAGAAGGTTTTACAGGCTATTACGACATTGACGGCAAACTTAAATCTCCCTTAGATGATGCGGTTCGGCAACTCGATTTAATGATGGCACGCTACCGCATCGGAGACGGCACGGGTGCAACTTATGTTGGTCCAGCTAACAACTGCGCTCAAGATTCTAATCAAGCTTTATATGCTGCCCTGCGTCAAATGCAACGCTCTGCCCAGAATGCTCCCGGATTGCAACAATGGTTAGCAGATCGTCCCCAGCTTGCCAGTCAACTTAACCAGTTACGCAAGGTGGGAAAAGCTTTACGCAGAAAGCTTTTACCCTGGGGAATTGCCCGTGCCGACTGGCGCGAAGGTGAGGCAAGTTTGGGCAGCAGTCTAGAAAATGACCCGATTCAGCAGTTATTCACCGGGTTGGCAAGCTGGCGCACTATGTTCCCTCGTGTGGCGAGTGAGGGGATTGCACAAGCATTTATCGAGCAAGGGGCATCGGTTTGGGTGTTGCGAACGAATCAGGTTGGAGGATTTGACCCCGATATTGAACCCCTAGCGCCGATGCGGTTATAGTGTTTGCGGTTTGGATTCTGGAAATTGTCAACCACAATCTTAGAAACCGGGTTTCTGCGTAGATCTTTTCCTCACCAACTATTTTTCAGGTGAAACCCGGTTTCTTTGCCGGTTTCTGCGTAGATCTTTTCCTGACCAACTATTTTTCAGGTGAAACCCGGTTTCTTTGCCGGTTTCTGCGTAGATCTTTTCCTCACCAACTATTTTTCAGGTGATACCAAATCCGCTTCGATTACCCGTTTTATGGCTAACGACTCAAGTCGCGCCTACACAACCAAAGACCGCCTACGCGGTCTAAATTATAAAGGGGGTATTAAACCCGGATTTGGTATGAAACCCGGTTTGTTTGCGTCGAACTTTCTGTAGTTTACCTTTTGCTTAGTTTATGAAAAAAAACTCTATCTTTTATTTAGTCGGAAGTTTGGCAAGTCTCATTATCATTATTATGGGATTAAAGCTGTTTGCTGAAATTTTATCTCCTGTACTTTTGTCTTTATTTATTGTTTTAGTTTGTTCTCCTTTTGTTGAATGGATGCGATCGCGGAAGGTTCCCCTTTGGTTAGCGCGAACTATAGTAGTTTTAGGAGTGGTGGCGATTGGTTTGATTTTGGTTGGCTTTTTAGCCGCTTCTATTACTCAACTAACAGAGGTTTTACCTAGCTATCGTTCTCTTTTGGAGAATCAGTTTAACACTTTAGAAAAATGGTTAAATTCCCAAGGAATTCAAGCTCATGATATTTTTCAGCTCGATTTCTTGAGTCCACAACGGCTGGTGCAAGTGGTTTTGGAATTTTTAGGGGGATTGTTAGGCACTTTAGGAAATATTGGCGTTACTCTTTTTGTTTTCATTTATATGCTGATTGGTTCTCGCAGTTTCTCCAAAAAGTTAGCGAGACGATTGGGAGAAAACAATCTTTTGTTAATCCGAATTGAAGAGTTTAGTAAAAGTATTAGTGTTTATTTGGCGATCAAAAGTTTTTTAGGCGCTTTGACAGCTTTAGGCCATATTCTTTTACTGTGGGTAATGGGAGTTAATTTTGCAGTGCTTTGGGGGGTAATTTCATTCTTAATGAATTTTATCCCTAATGTGGGGTTTGTGATTTCTTTAATTCCTCCTGTACTGATGAGTTTATTACAGTTTGGATTGGGTAAATCGATTTTGGTAGCAGTTGGATATATTTTGATTAACAATTTCTTTGATGTTGCGATCGCACCCCGTTACTTGGGCAAAGGTTTGGATTTGTCAATCTTAGTTACATTCCTAGCGGTCATCTTTTGGACTTGGGTGCTAGGGGCAATCGGTGCTTTTTTAGCTCTGCCTTTGACGGTTATGTTGAAAAAGCTGGTTTTGGAAAGTTACGCCGAAACCCAGTTGCTAGCTGAGCTTTTGGCTGTGGAAGAAGATGATTAACTCGAAGGTAAACTGGAATATTCGCCCCTAAATATGCGGTGATGGTGCGTTACTACTTAATCTCATTTTTGCTGCATTACATACTTACCCACCTGGCATATTTTTTCTGTAGCGGTGATGGTGCGTTACGCTGTCGCTAACGCACCCTACATAAATTTTGCTCAATTACAGTCTCTTGGCTTTTTTGTCAAGCATATTTGAAAAACTCAGGTGTATTTCATCTATATCAGCAGGGTGGCATTTTGGTATATTCAGTTAACAATTTTTATCGCGGGCTAGATAGCGATCGCGCAGGCATTTTGAATTACTTATCAATGGCGGCTCTTTCCTGATAAGACATTTTACAATGTGGAAAAAAAAGTGGAAAAGTGGTGCAAACTTAGAAGTGTTTTTCATCGGAAATTGTCGCATAGCGTAATTTGTTGCCTATGAGGATTTTATTGGTTGAGGACGATAAGCATACCCAGGAAGTGTTGCAGGCTACATTAACTGAGCAAAACTTTGTGGTTGATGGGGCAACAGATGGCGAATCTGCTTGGGAGTTACTTCAGCAATTTGCTTACGATCTGTTGTTGCTGGATGTGATGCTGCCGAAGTTAGACGGCATCAGCCTTTGTCGCCGCTTGCGTCAGGCGGAAAACCCGATTTTGATTATGCTGTTAACTACCCGCGACAGCCTGAGTGACAAACTGCTGGGGCTGGAAAGTGGCGCGGATGATTATTTAACGAAGCCGATTAATATTCCAGAATTGATCGCCCGAATTCGGACATTGGTGAGGCGCAATCCATCTGCTGTTACTCCGATTCTGACATGCGATCGCCTGCGCCTAGATCCGGTTTCGCGGGAAGTAACTTACGATGGGAAATTGCTCAAAGTCGGGCGTAAAGAATACTTACTTTTAGAACTGTTGCTACGCAATCCTAATCGGGTGTTTAGCCGCAACGAGATCATCGATCGCCTCTGGAGTTTGGATGAAGAAATCCCGACAGAAACAACGATCAAATCCCACATTCGCAGGATTCGTCGCAAATTAGAAGAGGTTGGGGCAGAAGATTTGATCGATACGCTTTATGGTCAAGGATATCGCCTCAATCCTGCCTTGCTCAAGCCCCCTGCGGATCAACCCCTATCTGCACCTGCTTTAGAGCAAGTGAACAATCTCACTGCTAATATTTGGCAACGCGCCTATGCCAAAAGCTTGGATAAAATCGCTGAATTAGAACAAGCTATCCTAACGCTGCAAGCCGGAAAGTTAGACGAAACACTGCGTCAGCAAACAATCTTTACGGCTCACAAACTGGCAGGTTCCTTGGGCGTATTTGGGTTTGAAGTGGCTGCCCAACTTTCACAACAAATTGAAGATGTTTTTCGGCAAGCGAAGGTGCCGCAGACGAGTACTACTCAACTACTCCAGTGGATTCAGGCATTACGTCTAGAGTTGGATGGACGGCAAAGCTCGATCGCGCAAATTCAAACGGCTCCACCGAATGTTAAATCCGGCTCAAATATTGTTTCTACCTGGACAAACACGCGCATTCTGGCTATTGATGACGATCGGTATGTCTTAAATCAAATTGAATCAATTTTGAGCGGGCAGGGAATGCAAATTCATTGTCTAACTCAAGCCAGCGAACTTTGGGAAGCGATCGCACAGGTACAACCCGATTTATTAATCGTAGATCTTTTACTGCCCGATACAAATGGGTTAGCGTTATGTCAACAAATTCGTCAGCATCCCCGTTGGGTATGGTTGCCAATTTTGGTACTGAGTAGCCGCAGCGATCGCGAAACTATTCATCAAGTCTTTTCTGCAGGAGCCGATGACTATATTCCCAAGCCAATCGTAGCAGAAGAGTTACTCACCCGACTCACCAATCGCTTGCAGCGTCAGCGATCGCTTCGAGGTGCGATGTCGCTTCCCAGCTAAGGGGTAGTTGCTGTTAATCCTCGCGATCGAACCAACTTGCAATCATCCCAGCAATAGGAATTGCCAGAAATATTCCCAGCAATCCAGCGACTTTTTCGCCAATAAACAGCGCCAAAAATATGAACACTGGATTAATTGCTAAAGCTTTACCCATCACTCGGGGACTGATGTAATTATCCTGAATTTGTTGCAAAATCACCGATGCAATAATAACTTTTAAGGCAACCCACCCCCCTTGAGACAAAAAAACCAAAACTGTAATAATAATGACGCCCAACGTGGCTCCAATCCCTGGAATTGCATCCAGCACGCCCACAACAATCGCTAGAATTAGCGAAAACTTCACCCCTAAAACAGAGAACACGATAAAGCTAGCGCTGGTGAGAAAGACAATCAACGTCAACTGGGCGCGCAGGAACCCGAGGAAATTTTTTTGCACAATCCGATCGAAGCGATCGCGCACAGTTTCGCCTCTATCATCGGGTGGATCTTTTGGTAATAGATTCAAACAAACATGCCAAATTTTCTCCCCATCAACCAGCATATAGATGGAGATTACCAGCAGAAAAATAGCGGTAAATGTATTGGAGAAAAAGCCACTTACTAAACCCAATCCAGTATTCAGACTAGACCGCAAAACTTGGCTAATTTGCTCGACATTAATTTGTTGCAGATACTGTTTGAAAGGCAGATTGCTAGTTTGAATAACCGTGGTCATACTTTCAAGTAAACTGCTGCCTTGGGTGAGAATTTGATAACCCAACAGAGTCACGAATGCCAGAGCGATCGCAATGCTTGCCACCACCACCAACGCAATCGATGCTCCCCGTGGCAAATAGCGAGACAGCTTGCGAACTGGATAGTCCATCAGCACTGCCAGGATCGCAGCCGTTGTAAACATCGCAATAATGTTGTAAAAATAACCGATCAGTTGGACGATAACCCAAACGCAGGCAGCCAAAAGCAGAAAACGCAACAGAGCCGAGTTATTAAGCGATCGCCAAAGTTCATAACGGTTAGACTTTTGCATAATAATTAAACATGTGCTTTAGAGATATCGCCAAAAATTGCACTGTAAAACTTATTGTAATTGAGTGGTATCAAGATTGCTCTAGCTTAGCGAGTAACTCTGCGTCCCTACGCAACAACTTCAGTTTTTTAGCTAACTATCGTTTAGAATAACTGCCCTTTGAGGTGCGGTTATTCTAAACTTCTATGAACCGAGACTCACATCTTGCACCTACCCGATAAACAGCCGACAAATAAATTTGGGGCTGAAAGCTTAAGTGAGCTAAAGCTAACTAAAATCAAGGTTTTAACCCGTTTCAACGGGTTTTAGCTTTAAGCCGGAACTTTAGTTCTCGGCTTGGTGCAAGATCTGAGGAAATCTCCTTATCCTCAGCGATCAAAAAATTCCCGCCGAATCTCCCGGCGCATTTCCCGGCGCATTTCCCGCATTTCCCGGCGAACTTCGCGACGACCTTCCCGAATTTCGCGACGCAGTTCTCTTGGACTATCTGCATCCAGGATTTCACGGAGTGCTTCGCTGCGTTCCCGTCGAATTTCACGAGTACCCTCGCGCCATTCATCTCGAATATCGCGCCTATCTGCGTGAGCAATTAAAGGCATTGCCATATTCAGCAGTAGAGAAATCGATGTCAATCCCAGTGCCAGCCAGAAGGAATTATATTTCATTACTGCTCTCCTTGGTTGAGGGCATTTCTCCTCGTTGATTCCTGGAACTGACGCATATATTGCCTGCATTTGCTGGGATCGACAGCAGTTGTAGCGCCGCTGCCATAAGCTGCTGCATATAAAAATGCTCGATCCGAACCAAACAAACGAGTAATCCTGGTAAAGTTTCTGACGACATCTCTTTCAATGTTTACCGCTTGATTAGAAGAGGCACATTGAAATGCAGCGCCGGATACATAGCCAAATTGCTGGATTCCGTTATCAAATACCTCTTCTTCATCCATCGTTTGAGCGATCGCATTGGTAGGGCAACAGCAGAGCAGAATTCCCATCAGTAATGCCAGTTTTTTCATCTTTGTTTCTTCTTGTTTCAAATCCGACTTTTAAGGGAGAGCAGGTACATCAGTACTTTGAACCGCGATCAAAGTATCTGCCTCAGCGGCTTTTCTCGCTTCAATCGCCTCTAGGACGGCGATCTCTGCTTCTTGGGCAGCGCTGTAGGCAAGTAAAATCGCCGCGATCGCATATTCTTCTGCTTCTTCAGCGTGTTTGATCAGTTTATCTTTCTCTTTTTGCGCTTTCCATTCGGCTACCTGAGCCTCAATTTTTGCCTTCTTCGCCTCAATGCGTTGCGTCAGTTTATCCTGAGCAGTGGCTATTTCCTGTTTTTTGGTTTCTAACTTCACTTTTGCTTCTTCCAGCTTCTCTTTGATGCTGGATTCCGCTTCCTTAGAAGCCGTACTCAGTTTTTCTTTTACCTGAACCAAATGACTTTCAATTTCATTCAATTTGACTTTCAAGTCATCACAGAATTTGTCGATTTTTTCGCTCATCACAGTCTCCTAAATTTACTAGAGGTGAAAACTTTAGTAACGCAAGTTGCGAGTGGCATCCAAGCGGACTGGTAATGGGTAATGGGTAATGGGTAATGGGTAATTGCCAAGTTCAGACCCCCTATGAAACCAATTAGCAATTACCAATTACCTATTACCAATTACCCATTACCAATTACCCATTACCAACTTGACTTAATAAGCAGTCCAACCGCCATCGGTGGGATAAACGCAACCTGTCAGATTGCTGGCATCTGGGGATAGCAGGAACAAAATGACAGCTGCTTGCTCCCAAACCGTTGCCATGCGTTTGTTAGAATCTACTGCCATTAGAATGCTCATGGTTTTGAGCGCCGAGGTGGGACTGCCCTTGCCCATTTTTCTCATCGCCTGGACAAATTCCCCTGCCCGTTGAGTCATCGGCGTTTCGGTTCCTGCCATATTGACTGAATTGACGCGAATACCGTAGGGGGCATAATCCAGCGCTGCCTGACGGGTTAAACCTGTAACGCCATGTTTGCTAGCAACATAGGCGGGATTGCCTCCCAAACCCGTTAAACCCGCAATCGAGCCAATATTGACGATCGCAGCTGCTCGATTTTGGGCGACCATTTGCCGCAATTCTGCCCGCATAGATCTGAAAACCCCTGTGGTGTTGATTGTCATCACCGCTTCCCAATACTCATCGGTTGCTTCGTGAATCGAGTTGGGCAATAGGTGGCGTTCGGTATCAAAATTGAGGGGTTTGGCAGGATCGCCCCCATCCATCACCCCCGCCGCATTCAACGCCAGATCGAGCGCGCCAAAGGTGTTCGCGGCTTCTGATACCATGCGATCGCACAATAATGTTTCCACGACATTGCCGACAATTGCGATCGCTTGATGTCCTTCACCTTTGATCTTGCTGATAGTATCGTTAAGTTCCTGCTCTTTGCGATCTACCCCAACAATATTTGCCCCTTCCCGTGCTGCCCGAATTGCAGTTGCAGCACCAATTCCAGTCGCAGCACCCGTAACCAGTAGCGTTTTACCCTGAAAGCGGTTGGGAATAAAGTAATCGGGACTGGTAGGTTGGATGTCAATATTGGTCATTGGTTTGTTTCCTTCTTGAGCAATCATCGTGTTTTTTGTAGGGGCAATCCCCCCGTGGTTGCCCCAGTGTTTTGTAGGGGCAATCCCCCCGTGGTTGCCCCAGTGTTTTGTACCCCCCGTGGTTGCCCCTATATCCAGAGCCGTTGCGTAAGTCCTGAAGCAGATAAATTGGGGGATGAGTGCGATCGCATTAGCAAACGCTGCGGGATTGACGTTCAAAAGACAACTCATCTGTCAATTTGAGAGTTTGGTTAATTTGCGCTAGAAATCGCCAGGTAATTAGCAGTTGTGCGAAGTGGGTGGCAGACACTTTTTCATATTGCTCTTGAGGAATCGCTTCCTGAATGGGAATGCCCGTAAATTGAACAATATAGTTTTCTAACTCCGCAATCGTTTGCGGGGATAAATTGCCATCAATATGAATGGCGATCGCGGTGCGTCCCCAGTAGCGAAAAGGCACAGCCGCCAACAAAAATGAAGGTCGATTTAACTCCAGCATGGTAGCTAAATCAAATGGCAGCGACAATCCGGGCAGCGGTGTTTCAGTCGGTTCCAGAATCAAACTAACTTTATAACCTCGTGAAGATTGGGTTTCGGCAAAGCGATTGGGGACAAATTGTTCTAGCTGACTGCTGCCGACTTGGATCGCAATATTGGCATCAATTTTTTGAGCGTCGATCCATCTTACAAATGCCGCTTCCCGTTGCAGCATTTCCCGTTCCAGTGATTCGGCTTTATGTCCCCGTTTTTTTACATCCCGTTCCCATTTCCAAGCCCATTTCACTTCTCGTTCTGGATTGACGTAAAGACTGAAATCTAAGAATTTGACCAATTGGGGATAAAGTACGTGCAGCCCTTCTACAACGACAATCGGTGTAGGAGAAAATGCTTCTGGTGGGTCAAACTTGCCAGTAGAATGATTATAAATCGGCACATCGATCGCTTTTCCCTGCTTCAGATCCGATAAATGTTGCTCCAACAAATCCAGGTGGTTGGCATCGGGATCGAGGGGCAATCGACCGCTTTGCTTTCGTTGTTCGCGATCTTCTTTGTGATAGCCATCCGTACAGATGGTAGAAACCAGGTCGCTACCAATTAACCGCCGAATGCCATTACTAAAGGTGGTTTTGCCGCTGCCACTATCTCCAGCAACACCAACAACGATTGGAACTGGCAATTGCTTTAAGCGATCGCGAATTTTGGCAGAACTCGAACCGTTTGTATCACTCATAAAATTTAGCTTGGGAAGACCTGGTTCTACAGCCGAAGCATAAATGGAAAAGGTGCAAAAAAGGTGCAATGGAACGCAGCGAACCCGCTCAAGTACAAGGTAGGGAACGGAGAGGTTCCGGTAGGTGAGAGCGATCGCCAATGACGCGAAAGAAAGGCCCTCGTTCGCCCAATTCCACAATACTGACGGCGCTGACGGGCAGATCAAAGCGATCGCGGTAACGCCCCACGTCAATTCCAAGCAATACGCAGATGGCAATCCTAATCGTTGCCTTGTGGGAAACCAGCAACACATTACCATTGGGGTAAGTTTGTTGCACTTCGTGAATTAGTTGCCAAACCCGCAAAGCAATATCCACAGCTTTTTCGCCTTCTGGTGGTGCATTCCATGCCGGATCGGTCAGCCAACGCACATATTGATCGTGGAAATCGCGATCTACAATGCTGGGATGCAATCCTTCCCACTTGCCATAAGCGAGTTCTTGCAGCCCAACTTTGAGTTGCATCGGCACTCCTGTCAAGTCGCAAATCGGCTGTGCTGTTTCGATCGTGCGGCGCAGAGGACTGGCGAAAATAGCAGTCCAGGGAACCGATGCATAGGCTTTGGCAAAAGCTTGCGCCATCTCAACACCTGCTGGTGTTAACTCCGGATCGTTGGCGGGTGTACCGCAGTAGCCCCCTGTTTCTGTATAGGCAGTTTGTCCATGTCGCAGAAAATATAATTTCAGTCCCATAAGTTTAAAAACCTAAAAACACAGAAATTTGAAAAGTAAACCAGGGACTCGTATCGTCAGTCACGGCGCGTCGGACGCCTTCAGAAGGAAACGCCATCGATGTCACTCCCAACAAAAACAAATTTTGCGAAATTGACCAGCGAGTGGTGAACATTACTTCCTGTCCAATACTGCGAGACTCCAGCCTTGATAAAGCAGCATTACCACCCAAATTATTTAACTCATCGGCAAACAGATAAAAATAATCGAGGGATAATTGCAGGTTTTCCGCAGGTTTTACCTTAAATTCAACTCGATGAGAAAATAAGTTGCCATTAGAGTAAACTTTAGCCAGATTAATCCCCTGAAGCCAGTCACCCAATCCGCCGCCCCGCAACGAATCAAACCTTTCATAACTCGAAGTTCTGGGATCGTCGCCGCTAAAACCCGCAAATCGATAGCTGATAGCCGGTTGCCAAGGAGCATTTTTCAATGTATAGCCAGCCCAGATATAACCAGCATGGGCAGACATAGCAAAATTATTGTTCCATTCATAGGCATATTCGCTTTCCAACCATAGCCCGTCTATGCCGAAAGGCGATGTCCAGCGTACTCGCGGATTGATTACCTGTAACCCTTCCCTGGTTCGTCTTTGACCATCTGGAAATGCGTAAATTGTGTTCGATTCTGGGACTGTAATATATGCAAGCGCGGCTTCAATATTGCGGTTGTCATTGTATTTTAGGTTTACGCCTAAAAAACGGGACTCGGTATCAGCAATCGGTAATTCATCGGGATTTAAATAAAACCCTTGAATTAAGAAATTACCAAATCGGAGATTGGCTAAAACGGTATTGTCATACACTTGACGGGCATTGAGAAAACTGGCACCCCGTTCCAAAGCATTTGCCGACCCTAGCACTTGCCCAAATAGAAAATTGCGGTTTAGTTGAAAGTTTTGTCGTCCAGCGGATAGATTGAAGGAAATCGGAGAACCTTTTTGGGCGAAGAGGAAACCGCCGTAGAGCTTTTCAATTGCACCGTAAAACCGGGTGTCTTCACGAAAAATATCGGGAGCCAGAGTAGTAGATTCTGTGAAACTGAATGCGCCGTAAACATAGAGGGGAATATTGCGAAGTTGAGTAATTCCTGCCAGCCCCGATTCAATATAGAATTCAGGCCAGGTAATGGTTCCTCTGGGTTGATAGCTTCCTCTGACAAAGTCCTGGGTGCTGCCAAACCAAGAATTGGTATCGCTGAAGACGCCAAATCCGGCATTTAAGATAACTTTTACTAAAGCGCGATCGCTCTGATACAGCGTGGGAAAATCTCCGAAATTACCGCTGACAAAAATTCCCCGTGCCTCTTGGATTTCCGGTGGCTTCTCTTCCGCTTCCGAGCGAATAGTAACTAGCAAGGCAACTATTACCGCTCCAGGGTTATTTGACTGGTAAAGTCGGTACTCAGCAAATTGAATAAACGGTAATTGTCGCACCTGATTGATGCCCCGATCGGCAAATAGCGGGGTAAAACTCCCACCCGCCTGGATGCCAAACGTCTCGGTTATTTGTTCCTCCAACTGCTGATTTGTTGTCGGATCGTTCGTGGGATTCTTTAGGTAAATATAAACCCGTTCGATCTGATTCCCTTCTCCTAAGTTCGGCGGAATCCTAACCCCAGCATTTGGATCGTAAATGTTCGTGGACGATCGATCTGTTTGTTCAAAGGTTTGATTGTTACTGGGAGACTCTGGGGCAATCGGGGCGTTATCGGTTTCGGGAGATGGGACAGTAGTTTGAACGATGATAGAAAGCTGTTCTGGCGTGAGTTCCTGTTGAGTTGAAATAGCCGTTGGTCTGGACAAAAGATCGGCTGCACGGGTAGAAATAAATTGCTTATTTTCTGCCTCTGCTAAGCCTGGTGAAGTCAGACTTAAAACAGAAAGAGTTGAGGTTGAAATTACCCACAGAAAATAGCGATGCCACGCAGAACGAACCATCAAACTTAACCTCACATATTAGATTGATAATTATCAGCAGTCATGGAATTTTAAATGATTGAACCGCAGAGAGGCAGAGAACGCAGAGGAAGAAAGAAGAGGTAAATAATTCGGATGGTAACGGATTTGATACGATCCAAAACGAACGGGTATCAATTAAAGCCTAAAGCTTCGAGCGAAATACCTGACTTGCTTGCTCTAATCCTCGGTCAGATTCAGCACCGATTAAAAACACCTTAAACTCTTGGTCGCGGCTCAAATATTCTGTATAGGCGGCTTGCAAATAGGGTCGATAGGTTTCATTTTCGAGGAGCGAAACTTCAAAGAATGCCAGGGTTAAGGCGTTGCTATAGGAATTCAAAAGATTGGGCGATGGCAGCGTCAAATACGAGATGGATTCAATCATTTCCTGCAATCCGGAATTTAGTTTTGAGAAATCCACATGAGCTTGCCCTTCGAGGAGTGCTAAATATTTTTTCGGTGCTGTTAGCATATTGAACGATCGCACCTGCTCCATTACAGCTGGTGTGGCTAAATCGTAAGTTCCTGCCTCCAGCATCGTCGGAATCGCAATCTGGCTCAATCCGTCAGCGCCAAAGATACTGTTGTTGACTGGATTTAAAGCATAAACTGCTTTCACCCGCCGATCTTGAAGATTGTAGGTTTCACGGGGTAATTTCAGCAACTGACACTGAATAAATAGAGAAAGATCGAGATATTCCAGATTGTTACTGCAAGCACGTTGCAAGTTAGCAAAATCAATTTTGGCTCCTGCTAATGCCAGCGCCGTGTACCCACCCAAGGAATGTCCCATCACTCCTACAGATTGCAGATTTAAGCGTCCAGAAAACTCACTTTGATTGCGTCGTTCGAGTTCATCTAGGACGTAAGTGATATCCAAAGGACGATCGATAAATTCCTCAGTGAGAAACACTTCTCGAGATAAACCTTGCCTCATTTTTTGTGACTGAATTGTATCGCTTCCCGGATGTTGCGGCACAGCTACAACATAGCCGTAGGATGCTAAATATTCTGCCCGTTTATCAAAATCTTCAGGTCTGGAACCAAGTCCATGAGAAATTACGATTACGGGTGTTTGTCCAGATCGCCATGTTTGGGGCTGATATAAGTCTACATAAAAAGAGCGATCGCGTTTTTCATCCCTCAATTGCCAGCGTCGTTTTTGCACTTTGAAAGAACCCGATTGAGTCAAGTCAGGTAAAGCCGAAAAATTAGTCGCCCTTCCATTTTGAGCTTCGCTCTCCGAAAGGCGAGAAATGGCTTCGGTAAAAAACTTAGTGGCATCGACAACAATTCCCGCCGCCTTTGACAAAGTTAAGCTAGATTTGACATCAATATGTATATTCGTTGGGTACTTGCGAAATAGATTTAACAGAGATAGTCCTTGTTGATCTGATGCTGCTAGCAGAATCGCAGCACGCAGGGCGTATTTGCCGTTAATGCCTGCATCTGTACGAATATAGGAACCGAATTGGTTTAATAAGCTTTCTCCCATGCTGGTGTATAAAAATCGCGAGAGTTGAACCAGATTTACTTGCGAGCGATCGCTCAGTGCCTCTCTAAACCCTTGCTGCTCCTTTTTATCCACTTTAAGAAAGTCGAAGTAAAACTGTAAATCTGGAGCAACAGCGCCGGTTTCGGCAAAACTTTCTAGAGAACTGACTTCGAGCGATCGCACGAATGGCCCGTATTGAAAATAGATCTTTTCTGCGGCTTTTGCAGGCAGGCTGGTGAGCGCAGCAGAAGCAATTCCCAACAAAATTAGCTGGATTTTGCGTCGCCATTTGGATGAAGTTTGATGATTGAAAAACATACTATTTCAACAGTTGATAGTTGATAGTTGACAGCAAAGAAACCGGGTTTCTGTGAAAAATCGTTTATGGAACTAAAGAGCTACTCAGAAACCCGGTTTCTAAGATAGGATTGCAAGCTAGGGAACTTAATTTTTCCTTTCCCCCTTTTAGGGGGAGGCTTTAAACCGATTTTTTCTGGTAATCCACGCATACCAGAAACCGGGTTTCTCAGTTGATCTTTTTCCTGGCTCAACAATTTTTCACAGAAACCCGGTTTCTTGCCAAAATCAATCCGGGAGGATCAAAGCTACGCAATTATCCGCTGTTTATCGGGTTCTCCCATACAGTCGCACAATTGCCCTTTCGTTTGAACCTGGACGAGATCTGTAAATCAGAGTCACATATCGAATTACGCGATCGCGCCCGGGCAGATCAATTACTCGTGATTCACCACCTCTGGCAATGAATTGCCGCAGGGGCGGATTGAGAGTTCTACCATTACCCAAAGTGATGGTCATACCTAGAATTTGAATGCCAGTTTCTCTCACTCTTAACTTAATGCGAGAATACTGCCTTCTAGAACTCACACGAATAACATCGCGCTCGGTAACAAGACGAACGCTGCGCTCTCCCAACAAGTCCCATTCACCTGCGATCGCGGGTGCGATCGTTCCTAATAATGTCAGTTGAAAAGCCAGCAAACTAACAACAACTGTTCTGCGTTTCATCAACAACCTCCTGCAACTAAAATGAGTTTAATTTGGCAGATCTTTTTGCCTTTTTATGTTTTGCAAAACCCCTCTTTATCGGTATACTTATGATACCGATGTATGACAGAGGCAAAAATTTATTCGGCACCAAAATGCTCTCGCAGTTTTGCTTCTTCTTCTGCTGATAAATTAGATTGAATCAGTTCTCCTTTTTCTTCTGGGGCAAATGCGGCTTCGACCTTATCCACCGTGACCTTTCCTATTAACAAAAACAAGGCCGATGTTCCTTCCCCTACTTTGGCTTGGATATCGTTGATAAAATCATCATTGATGCCATAATCACCAAACGAGCCAGACAATGCGCCTAATGCTCCACCCAGTATCATTCCAACCACAGGCATCAGAAAAATAAACCCAAACAGCATTCCCCAAAAAGCGCCGTCCATTGCGCTGGCACTGACCAAGTCGAGTGCCTGACGAGTTTTTGGCTTTTTGCGACCGCGAGGCCAGGATACAATCGCTGCATCCTCAACTTCAATTAATTGCTGTTTTTGCAACTCTGCCACCTTTGTTAATGCTTTTTCAGCACCATCAGCAGTGTTGAATTTCCAAACGGTTAATGTTGTCATTGTTGTATAACTCCTGATTAAGAGAAATAGGAATTCGTGAATATTTAATATCATGTCCTGTGGTATCGGTAGTGTATGGATTGCTAATTGCTAATTGCTGATTGCTGATTGCCTCCTCCAGTAGCGATTAGCTGTTAGCAATTAGCAGTTACATAACCGAAGTTACCGAACATAATATAAGCCAACGGTGTTTATCTGGTTTTGCCATACAGTTGGACAATTGCTCTTTCGGTTGAACCTGGACGGGATCTGTAAACCAGGGTGACAGAATGAATCGTGCGATCGCGTCCGGGGATATCAATTACTCGCGATTCGCTACCTCTGCCAATGTATTGCCGCAGGGGCGGATTGAGAGTTCTGCCATTGCCCAAAATGATGGTCATACTCAGGATTTCAATCCCAGTTTCTCTGACTTTTAATTTGAGGCGGGCATACTGTTTTTTAGAACTCACGCGAATCACATCGCGCTCGGTAACTAGACGAACGTTGCGCTCTCCCAATAATTCCCATTGATCTGCGATCGCTGGAGCAATAGTGCCTAACAATGTCAAATGAAAAGCCAGCAAACTAACAACAATTGTTCTTCGTTTCATCAAAAACCTGCGTCAGGAAAAACGACTCGACAGCTTTTAACCTGTCGTTTTATTTTTGGGTTTTAGGAAAACCAATTGGGTATAAAAATGAAACAATTAATTTAATTACATTTTGGTGGAGGATTGTTTCATTTGTGCCAGTGGCAAACCCAATTGGTATCAAGGCTTTATGCCAAATTTAAAACAGCCAAAATGGGCTGTACGTTCGGATTAAGCATCATCACCAGTCGGCATCTTGCTCTTGAAAGAACCACCGCCATCAACTCGTAATTCAATCCCCGTTACCCAGCTAGCAGCCGGAGAAATCAAATAGTTGAAAGCATAAGCAATGTCGTTGGGAACCCCCCGGCGTTTCATCACAAACGAGTCTGCTAAACGCTTCAGCATGGCTTCGTCGTAGCCCGCATCCAGAGTAGCAGCACCGTTGTCCACCGAGCCAATAATGATGCTATTAAACCGGACTTCTGGGCCACTCATAGCTGCCATACTGCGAACCATATTCACCAGCGCTGCTTTGGCATTGCTGTAGGAAATGAATTCTGGAGAAGGCGTAATACCCACCATCGAACCGGAGAAAGTGACAGATGCATTCTGCTCTTTTTTCAAATAGGGCATACACAGTTTAGTCAGGTTGTAGCTGCTAACAGTATTCAGCACATAAGATTTCATCATGTAATCGGTGCTGACATTCCACAACGGCGTGTATTCTCCCCAGCCAACGTTGTTCACCAAGGCTGTAATCTTGCCAAACTTGTTGAGGGTAGCATCTACCAGTTCTTGCAGTTGCGCTTCATCCGTAACATTGGTTTTAATCGCGAGGGTTTCTTGCCCGGTGGCTTTGGTAATGTCATCGGCATTTTTTTGAGCGGCTTCATAGTTCAAATCAGAAAGCACAACTTTCGCACCAGCTTCTGCCAACACATGAGCCGTTGCCCCACCAATTGCACCACCTGCACCCGTGATAATGACTACGTAATCTTTGAGTGAAAAAATATTGAGAGCCACGATCTTTATCTCCTGAATAAAGTTGAAAACCAGAAAAAACGAGTTTGTAGGGTGCGTTAGGCGCAGCCGTAACGCACCATTTGCTCAGTTTGTAGGGTGCGTTAGGCGCAGCCGTAACGCACCATTTGCTCAGATTTAGATGCCTTATTTGAGGGGGAAAGGAAAATGAATTTCCCCAGCAATCCCATCAGCTTGAGGGAGAGGTAACTGTCAACTGTCAACTGTCAACTATCAACTATCAACTGTCAACTGTCAACTGTCAACTGTTAAAAAAGCATCCGAAAAACTACAAATTAGTCAAGTTCTTGCACGCCACCGCCGCTAACAGTCAGAACTTGTCCGCTTACCCAACTGGCGGCGGAAGAACATAAGAACAAAGCCGCATAAGCGATATCATTTGCTTGTCCCAAACGTCCCAAAGGCGTATGTTTTAACATTGCCTTTTCAATGTCTGGTGTTAGTACGGTTGCCAGTGCATCGGTTTTGATTGCACCGGGGGCAATAGCATTGACCCGAATATTTTTCGGCCCCAAATCAAAGGCAATGTTGCGAGTGAGATGACTTTCCGCCGCTTTTGAAGAACCGTAAGAAGCCATATTAATGTTCTTATTGTCCCCCGCCATCGAGGAAATATTTAGGATTGCACCTCCACCCGCTGCTTCGATATGGGGGGCGCATAATTGACAGAGACGGAAAACAGAGAAAACGTTGAGTTTGTAAGCCCAAATGAATGTATCCATTGGCATGTCAAAAGGCTTAGGGCCACCGCCGCCTGCATTGTTAACCAGAATGCTAATTTTGCCGAAAGTTTTGATTGCTTGAGCTACCAAATTTTCTAACGCTGCATCATTGGTAACATCGCAAGCTACTGCGATCGCTTTCCCTCCACTGGCATTAATCTCATCAGCCACCCCCATAGCGGTTTCTTCTTTCAAATCGCTGACTACAACCGCCGCCCCAGCTTGGGCAAACAGTTCGGCAATTCCTCGCCCAATTCCAGCCCCGGCACCTGTGACAATTGCTACCTGTCCATCGAGCTTAAAGGCATCTAGTACTGTCATATTTACTCCCTCAACTAAGGTTCAAAATCAAAATTTTCGCGGCAAAAATCAATGCTTTAGCGTTGCCTCTACGGTGTCTCGAATCGCTTGGGCTAAATCATCTCGACTGTATTCCAAAGCTTCGATTGCAGGCATCGGATCGAGAAACAGCAGCGTTGCTTGCATTTGAGCCATGCCGACGGGATCGTATCCTCCCACTTTGGCAGCAGATTGCATTTGTTGTGCTTGTTGGCGTGCAGAAATTAGCATCTTTTCCAACGGCACGATCTCAAATGTGCGTTTGAGTTGCAAAGCATCGGCAAACAACCCGTAAATCTGTTCGTAGGTCAAGTTATCTTCGACGATCGCATAATGTTTGCGTCCGGTAATGCGATCGCAAGCCGCAGCAACCGCCGCTCCCACCTGGCGAGCCGTCACGCAAGCGGTTCCACCCGCTGGCACTGAAACCACCTCTTGCTCTTGCACCTGCTGGATGTAAAATCCCCAGAGAGTACCTCGGTTGGGAGCCGCCCCAAAGATGTAAGGCAGTTCCAGAATCGCAACCGCTACATCCTCGCCTGCGAGTTCAAACGCCACCTGGTTTTGTTCCAGTCGGGATGTCACATAAGGGTGCTGTTGTGCAATGCGTAGTAAGGGAAATGTGCGATCGAGGGCTGTGTAATAAGACCCCAGAATCACCAACCGCTTGCTACCCACTTGCTGCATCAGCGGAATCAAACGCCGAATCGGTTCCACATTCGCCTGACGGTAGCCCGCGATCGCTGGCGGCTCAAACGAGTTGCGTCCATCTGCACCGCCCCCATACACAACGGCATCGCACCCATCGATCAGTTTCAGCACATCCTCATCTGACAAGTCATCAATATTCTTCAGAACAAGCGCAACCTCATCGGGTAGGTAACCCGGTTCCGGACCAGGGGGTAACCCCATCGCTATTACCTGATGCCCCCGCCTGACCAATTCCCAGACGGAAAAATAACCCAGATAGCCCGTACCCCCAATCATCAATACTTTCATGACTTTTGCCCTAAGACTTGACTTGCCAGACACTGGCATAATCGTTTGCCCGAAAGGTTGTCTCGATACCGCCGTCAATCACCGATCTAGCCGTTGATAAAACCTATTCGGGACGGAGCATAGCTTTCATCACAGCCGCATTAATAAACCAGGCAGCAATCCCTGCAATTAAACCCATAACGATCGCTCCTATAAATGGAGTAACCAGGATCGACCCCACAAATTTTTGCAAGAATAAGGCGATCAATGCAGTCGTACCAAAGGCAAACAGCGAGTAAAACAAGACCGTTCTCAAACCAAAGAAAAAGAAGGGACGCTCTAGTAACTCTGTGGGAGCCTGCGGCAGACTTTTAGCTTTTTTGCCAAAGTTAAAAAATGCGATCGCACCCAGAATCAGCGACAAGATAAAGGCAGTCATCACCCCCGATGAAAAAACTGTTTTATCGTGGGATGAAATAGTATCCACTGTGAGCGGCAGCGTTGCTTGGCTTTTAAACATAAACCATGCTATGACCGCGTTAACCCCGGCGTTGATTGCACCGCTGGTTACGGCTTCTTTTTGAATGATACTATTTGTTTTAGGCGAACTATGAACCATACAAACGCCCTGCGTTCAATCACGATCAAAGCATAGACAAAAAAAGTGCAAAACAGGTGCAAAGTCTCTCAACTCACATCTTGCACCATTGTCAACAAGCCTTCAAAAACCGGGTTTCTTGATGAAAGATCTAGGCTTTCAAGTTTAGCTATTGGCAAGAAACTAAGGTTTAGCCGTGGTGCAAAGTCTCTCAAGCTCAAAATGATGAAAAACCGCCATCAGTGGGATAGGCAAGCCCTGTCAAATCAGACGCTTCATCGGAGAGTAAAAACAGAATCACGCTCGCTTGTTCCCAAACCGAGGAAAGATGGGAAGGATCTGCCAGTTCAAGCATATTTTTTGTCTTGTAACCTGAAACTGGATTGTTCGATTTACCTGCCTTGTGTCTGGCTTCCAGCCATTCTTTTGCCATTGCCAGCATCGGAGTTACAGTCGTTCCCATATTTACTGAGTTAACTCTAATACCATGAATCGCATAATCGATCGCGGCATTTTTAGTTATCCCAGTTACCCCATGTTTGCTGGATACATAAGCGGGATTAGATCCAAATCCTCTTAGCCCGGTAACAGAACCTACATTGACAATTGCGCCACCTTTGCCTTGAGCTACCATTTGACGCAGTTCGGCTCTTAAGGACTTGAACAATCCAATGATATTGATCGCCAGCACCCCTTCAAAATATTCATCTGTTGCCTCATGAATTACTTCTGGTAAGAGAGGTTGTTGGGTTTCCCAATTAAAGGGTTCGCCAGAATATACAGCTGTCATTACCCCGGCATTATTAACAACATAATCGAGGGAACCAAAGCTGCGAATTGTTTCCGCCACCATGCGATCGCAATCTTCTGTTTGGCGAATATCCGCTTCCACAAATGCGGCTTTTCCCCCTTGCTGTTGAATTTTTTCAACAGTTTCTGCACCTTCTTGAGGCAGCCAATCAGCAACCACAACGTTAGCACCTTCACGCGCAGCCCGGAAGGCTACAGCTTGACCAATACCCCGTGCAGCGCCGGTAATCAGCATCGATTTACCAGCAAAGCGGTTAGGGATGAAGAAATCGGGATCAATTTGTTTAACTGGAATCATGATTTTGGTTCTCTAATTAATTAGAAACTTGTTGATTATTTTGGTAGGAACGCAGCCCAAACCACAGTAGGAATGCGGCTAAGAGGAGTGCGATCGCTGGCACGAGCAACATCTGCGTGACTCCGGTTGTAAACGCCGCCTGATAGTTACCTACTAATCCTTCTAACTTTTCTTGTGGAATCGCAAATTGAGCCGCAACAGAAGGAACATCGCTACTCAATACTTTTCTCAATACCTCAGTTGCTCGAACCATCTGCTCCTTGTCCAATCCAGCTTTGGTGAGTTCGCCCAGGTAATAATTCCGCCCATAAGTCGTGACTAAAGCAACTGTGACGGCGACGCCCATCGCATTGCCTAATTGAATTACAGCGTTATTAGTTGCCGAAGCAATTCCGGCTAAAGCAGGAGGTGCAGAACTCAACAAAGCATTCATCCGGGGAACATTAGCGACACTATAGCCCGCGCCCAAACATATCATCGGCAATAACACATTCCCGATCGATAAATTGGGAGCGATCGTATTTGACAGCAGAAACAATGCCAAAGAAAATAGCAACGTCCCCGCCACAATTAAGACGCGAACTTTGAATCGATTCACCAATGTACCCGACAGGATGCTGAAAACAAACATCGATAATGTCAGGGGCAACAACATCAACGCAGATTCCACTGGCGATTTTTGCAGTAACACCTGAAAGTAATTAGATAGATGGAAAAATACTCCTGTTTGGGCAAAGGATAGCAACAGAACCAGCAAGCAACCCAGGGAAAAAGCTGGCTTCTGAAATAGGGATAATTCCAGTGCTGGGGATTGCACTCGCCCTTCCCACCAGATGAAAATTCCTAAAACTACTAACCCAATCGTGGCAGGAACCAGCACCGCCCCGCTCAAAAAGCCAACAGCACTTGCTTGACTGATACCATAAACTAGGGAAAACAACCCAACAGCACAAAGTAAAATTCCCACCCAGTCTAGCTTACGACCGCTAGCAGCTTTGCTTTCAGAAACAAATCTGAGCATGAAAAAGATGCTTAGCAACCCCAATCCTATGACCAGCGTAAACACCGATCGCCAACCAAATGTTTGATTGAAAAATTGGATCGCAATAGAGGAAAAACCGCCCATAATTCCCAAAGTCGCGCCGTAAATTCCCAAGGCTTTAGGACGCTCTTCACTGTCAAACGTAATCGTCAAAATAGCTAACGCCAGGGGATTTACCAATGCCTGACAGATGCCATCCATGCCCCGAATTCCGATTAATGCCTCGGCGCTAGGTGCCAGCATCGACAAAATTGCAGCCGCAATGATGCCACCAGTGCCAATTAGAATTAATCGCCGCCTTCCATACAAATCGCCCAGAGTCCCCCCGCCTAAAATGAATGCCGCTAACATCAGGGTTGAAATACTGGTCATCAAACCAATTGTGGACTGGGAAGGATTCAGTTCTTTTTGAATAGAAGGCACAATTAAACTGAGAATGCCAGCATCAATAGCTGCCATCAGCACGGTAATAATGCAGGCAAATAGCACCATCCATCGCCCTGGCTCGCGTTGGGTAGTTGTGGTTGAAGAAGTCATAAACGATTTTTAGTAAAACGGTTGAATTCTGGACTACTCTTTTATTGTTTCCAGCCAGAAAATACTGTAAAAAAGTGCAAAACTCGTGTACTGAACCTCAAAGGCTTGGTTTCTATGGCGGATTGCACCCGGTGATGGTACACCTGAGTTTATGTAGCGGTACATAATAACTCAAGCTGCTAGTTATAAAAGCGATCCCCCCAACCCCCCTTCCCAAGGGGGGCTTAAGAGAAGGTAAGAGGGTAAACAGATTCAAAGTCCCCCTTATTAAGGGGGATTTAGGGGGATCTCCAAAGACTAACCTTATAACTAGCAACTTGGATTAATAGCTGCATTTCAAACCACTCCTGAAGGTTGTGCCCGCATGAGGTACACCTTCAACAGCGGTGTGCGGGCACCCTTAAGGGTGCGCGCTTGACAAAGGAAGCGAAAACGCTGTACCTCACTCAGTTCCAACTGCACCAGTTTTTGACATTTTGCGGTTAAATTGCCTACTAAAAGGCTCTCAGATGCGATTGATGGCGAAATCAACAACTATAACCAGGCGGCTGCTGCTGATTGATGACGATGAGGATTTGCGGGAAATTTTTTATGCGACGCTGAGTGCGATCGCTAACCTTGAGGTCTTGGTGGCAGAATCGGGGAAAGCAGGTTTAGCGATCGCCAATCGAGAGCCATTGGACGCGATTCTGCTCGATTTGGTGATGCCAGAGATGGATGGGGTAGAAGTTTTTCATCAACTTCAGTCCAACCCCGCTACTCAAGGGATTCCGGTAATTTTTATGACAGCGAGAACCCACGCCCAAGATCGGCAGCAGTTATTAAACCTCGGTGCCAAAACCGTCATTTCCAAAGCCTGTAAACCCCCTCAACTTGCAGCACAGGTGATGGAAAATTTAATTTAAGTTTAGATTGTCACCGCTGATGAAGCCTCACCGCGATCGCTCCCACCCCCTTGCCCTTGTCTTTTTCCTACCGGGACTACTAACCTTGACGGGCACGATGCAGATTGGGATAGCGCTGATTGTTTACAGGATGGGAGGCGATCGCACGCTGAACATGGAACTATGGATTCTTGCGGTCATCAGTTCCACAGCTTTTACCCTTCTACTCACCATTCCCTACTTGAGACGCAATCACCAGGCATTAGAAACGCTAATCGCCGATCGGACAACTGCCTTGATCGATGCTAATGCCCAGTTAGCGGCAGAAATTGAAGAACGCAAGCAAGCTGAAGCCGTATTACGGCGGCGAGAAACGACTTTGGAGAAAGTCCAAGAAATTGCCCATATCGGGAGTTGGGAAGCCAATATTCAGACTAAACAAATAACTTGGTCAGAGGAACTCTACCGAATTCATGGACTTGACCCTAATCGATCCGTTCCAGGTTTTGAGGAAATTCAAGCGTTGACCCATCCGGAGGATCGCTGGATTCATCAGCAACACATTATTGAACAAGTCAGAGCCGGAAAACCATTTGCAGCCGATATGCGGATTATTCGCCCTAATGGAGAGGTGCGCTACCTGGAAGCGCGAGGAGAGCCAATATTTGATCGACAAAATCAATTCATTCGCTACATCGGCATGTCCCGCGACCTTACAGAACGCAAGCTCACAGAAGAAAAACTGCGAAAAAATGAAGCGCTGTTGCGAGAAGCCCAACAAGCCGCGAGAATGGGCAGTTGGGAACATGACTTGATTGCAAAGAAAACGATTTGGACGGAGGAATTGTATCGCATTCACGGGCGAGATCTGAGTCTTCCGCCTCCCACTGGCGAGGAATTGTTAAACCGCATTATCTATCCTGAAGATTTGCCTTTCTACCGACAGCAACTGTTGCAAAAATATCTCCAAGGTCAGCCCTTTGAATGTGATTTTCGGATTATTCGAGCAGATGGGGATATCCGTTGGGTGGCTGCTAAAGGAGAACCTATCTTCAATAGCCAGGGGCAAATCGTGCGATATGTAGGCATTTTAATGGATATTTCCGATAGGAAACAAGCAGAAGAGAAGCTGCGACAAAGTGAAGCAACCAATCGGGCATTAGTGCAAGCAATCCCCGATTTACTAATCCGAATTCATCGCGATGGCACGTATTTAGATGTGTTTTATGGCGGTAATGTCAGAGTATTTAATTTAGATAAAGCTCAAATCCATAAACACATACAAGATGTTTTACCGCTGGGAACGGCGGAAGAACTCATGCAAGCAATTGCACAAGTTCTAGAAACTCAGCAGATCAGAATTGACGAACGGCAAGTAGTATTTAATCAAAAAAATTATTACGAAGAAACTCGGATTGTACCCTGTGGAGAAGATGAAGTTTTGGTGATTGTGAGAGATGTCAGCGATCGCAAGCAAGTAGAATTGGAACTGCAACAGGCCAAAGAAGCGGCGGAAGCGGCAAACCGGGCAAAAAGCACGTTTCTGTCTAGCATGAGTCACGAACTGCGGACTCCCCTCAATGCGATTCTCGGTTTTGCTCAATTGCTGAATCGGGACAACTCTCTAACAACAGAACAACGGGGTTACATTGAGACGATTAATCGTAACGGTCAGCACTTATTAGAATTGATCAATGATGTTTTGGAAGTCTCCAAAATCGAAGCCAATCAAGTAGCATTACACGAAGATAACTTTGATTTGTACCAATTATTAGATAACGTTGAAGAAGTATTTCGCCTGAAAGCGATCGCTAAAAATCTTACCCTCACTTTTGAGCGATCGCCCGCTGTACCCCACTACATCCACACAGACGAAAGTAAACTGCGGCAAGTACTAATTAACTTACTCAGCAATGCGGTTAAATTCACCTTTGCCGGAAGTGTCAATCTCTGCGTCACATTGGAGGATCTAAAATCAGAAAGCGGACAATTACCCAAGTCCTACACTCTGCGATTTGAAATTACAGACACTGGAACTGGCATCAGCGGTGAAGAACTTGCTCAATTGTTCAAATCCTTTTCGCAAACTCGATCGGGACGCCAAGCAGGGGAAGGTACGGGCTTAGGTTTAGTTATCAGTCGCCGCTTTGTAGAACTGATGAGGGGTGAAATTGGCGTCAATAGTACGCCCGAACAAGGCAGTACTTTCTGGTTTACAATTCAAGCCGAATCTGTCAACAGCGATCGCCTTCTACTACCACTCCCAAGCCGAAAAGTACTGGGGCTAGAGCCAGATCAACCAACCTATCGCATTCTGGTGGTGGAAGATCAACCAGAGAATGCTGAATTCTTAAAACAGTTGTTATCAATCGTCGGATTTGAAGTTCAGCACGCAGCTAACGGACGCGAAGGAATTATCCTTTGGGAAACCTGGAAACCGCATTTAATTTTAATGGATATGCGAATGCCCATCATGGATGGATATGCTGCCACTGCTGCGATTAAAGCCACACCGCAAGGGCAGAAAACCGCGATCGTTGCCGCAACGGGAAGTGCCTTTGAGGAAGACCGCGCCAGGATTCTGGCGATCGGCTGCGATGATTTTATCCGCAAACCTTTTCAGGAAAATATTCTCTTTGCCAAGATTAGCTATCATTTAGGAGTGCGCTATCGTTACGAAGAGGCAAGAATTTCCAGCAATTTATCCTCCGATCAAATTAATTCCTTCTGCTTGTCTCCGGAGGCTCTTAGGGTCATGCCATCTAGTTGGATAATGGAATTGAATGAAGCGGCAAGCGAGTGCAACGAACCAGCCGTTTTTCAGCTACTAAACCAAATTTCAACCGAGTATGAAAACCTAGCGATCGCTCTGAAACAATTAGCCACCGACTTCCGCTTTGAAGAAATTGCCGCACTCACCCGCCCGGACTAAACCATGAATCCGCCTTCATCTCTGGTATCTACTGGCAATATTTTGATTGTCGATGACACTCCCGACAACTTACGCTTGCTCTCTGAAATGCTGTCCAAACGAGGCTACAGCGTCCGTAGTGCTATTAGTGGATCGGCGGCATTTATGGCAGTCAAAACTAAACTACCTGACCTGATTTTGCTAGACATTAATATGCCCAATATTAACGGCTATGAAGTCTGTCAGCAACTCAAAGCGAATGATACTACCCGCGATATTCCCATACTGTTTTTGAGTGCTTTTAATGAAGCGATCGACAAAGTAAAAGCATTTCAGGTGGGTGGTTTAGATTACATCACCAAACCCTTTCAAGTGGAAGAAGTACTGGCACGAGTCGATACCCATCTTACCCTCAGTCGGACTCAAAAAGAATTGCAGCAAGCTAGATCTGAAGCACTCCGGGCGCTAGAGCAGCAAAAAGAACTCAATCGGTTAAAGTCAGAATTTATCTCTCTAGTCACTCACGATTTCCACACTCCGTTAGTCAGCATTCAAGGCTTCACTTCGCTTTTACGTCAAGGCTGCCCTAACCTACCCATTGAAACGCAACAGCGCTATTTCAACAAAATTGATGCTTCAGTCGAACACCTGATGTATCTCCTGGAACAAGTCTTACTGATTGGCAAATCCGAGTCCGGTAAGTTACAGTGCTATCCAACTAGCGTTAACCTGGAAGCGTTTTGTGGTGAATTAATTGAGTCTTTTCAGTTACAGAGCGATCGCCACCCGATCGAATTTTCTTATACAGGCAACAAAACTACCGTCGAGATCGATCCAACCCTACTCCGACAGATTCTGATTAACCTGCTCACCAACGCGATCAAATATTCTTCTGAAAACAGTTCTGTACGCTTAGCGGTGGAATATCAAGCAAGTGCGATCGCTTTCCAAGTACAAGATCGTGGCATTGGCATCCCTCTAGAGGAACAATCTCGCCTATTTGAACCCTTCTACCGATGCAGCAATGTCAAATCGGTACGGGGTAGCGGACTAGGTTTAGCAGTCGTAAAAACTTGTGTCGATGCCCACAACGGGCAGATTCAAATCACCAGTCAAGTTGGACAGGGAACTATAGTTACAATCCAGATTCCGCAGCCACTAACAATACCCTTCACCAATCAAAGCGATCGCTAAAATCCGCCACCTTTCCTGGTAAAAACGCCGAAACCCCCTATTTCTAGGAGGTTTCGACTATCGGAGCGACACGATTTGAACGTGCGACCCCCACTACCCCAAAGTGGTGCGAGTAAGCCTATTTTCAAGGGTTTTTAGCTTTTGGTGACTTCCTTTCACCAAGGTTTCACCAAAATGGAAAGTAAGCGCCCTAGTATCCGAGTTCCCAAGGTCACCCCTGACGATAACCGAGGTAGCATCCGAATCAGGTTTCGCCTAGCGGGGAAAGACTACCAGATTACTGGCTGGGGTCAATACGACGATCCCATATGTCTTGCTAATGCCGAAAGGATATGCCAGGTTATTAAGCTTGATATTCTTTCAGGCCAGTTTGACCCCACGTTGGACAAATATCGCCCCAAAGTAGACGTACCTGAGAACGTTGTATCGATAGCAGCAAAACAAAAAAACCTACGCGAGGTATGGGAAGCTTACAAACTCGCCTTTTCAGCCACAACAGAAGAAACAACTAAACTCAATGTATGGAAACAAGTTGACCGATGTTTGGCTCGACTAGCTCCCACAACATTAGAAGCTTCCGCTTCCTATAAATTAATCCCTGAATTGCTACTGTATTACAGTCCAGGAACCTTGTACAGAGTATGCATTTGCTTAGACGCAGCTTCTAACTTTGGGGCAAGCAAACAAATAATTTCTGGGTGTCATTGGAACGATTTAAGGACTTACCTCCCTGAAATGACCCCAAACCAACGGAGTAAGCAAACATTTACTGAGGACGAAGTAAACCACATTCTTGATGCATTCAAAACAAACAAGTTCTCTAGTAAATTTTCAGCATACAAAGATTCATTTTATGCTGACTTTGTTGAGTTCTTGCTGCTAACAGGATGCCGTCCTAGTGAGGCAATTGCATTGAGATGGAAACACGTTAAGGGTAATAAAATCCATATCAAACAAGCATCTGTGTATGGAATCACCAAGGGAACAAAAAGCATTAATCACAACCGCGAGTTTCCTGTTAACACTCAGTTGCGGGCATTGCTAGACAAACGCTGTCCCGAGGCGGTCAGGAACCCCGAAACTTTGGTGTTTCCAGGGCAAAGAGGCGGGCGTCTGTGCTTGAGAACTTTTAGCAGTCGCTATTGGAAGCGTATTGTAGACGCTTTACATAAAGAAGGGAAGATAGAAATCTATCTTCCTACTTACAACTTGCGTCATACTGCGCTATCGTTTTATGCAAAAAAAGGCGTGGACATGGCAACACTTGCAAAGCTAATGGGAACAAGTGAAGAGATGCTAAAAGAGCATTACCTTGGGGCTGACAGAGCTATTCAATTGCCTGAAATCTAAGGTATGATCTAGATTGTTCGTGAATTTGTGAAACCCCCCTTATTGTTAACGGTTTTAAGGGGGTTTTTATTAGTCATGTTTTTCTGAATTCAATTCCGGAATTCAATTCCGGAAAACATGACTAATCTTTTCTTTGACTACAACCCAGCAACATGGTCACCAACCCCAGTATTGCTGAAACTGTTTCTGCATCCTGAGACTCAACCACAAGTAACACCTCTCTGTTGTTACTTTTGTAAGTCAACGTCCCTCTGAACATCCCAAAAAAGATAGCGACGCACATCAGGGATATCGATAGTCCTGTTAACACTCTGTGAATTTTCATATTATTCTCCTGTGGGCGGAGTATAGCGCCATAGGCGGATACCGTAGACTTTCATCTGTGGATGTCCCGCACCCACATCTTTTAAGGTACTGACAATGTGCGTTCCGCTAAACCAGATAGGGATTACAAGGCGCTGCTCAGTTGCGGTAGGACGAAAGCGACCACCCCAGACATTGACTTGAACAATGTCGCTTCCCACCGCGATTGCCCATTCGGCATCACCTCCATTCCACTGGGAAGCCATCCGAATACCTACCTCAACTTCTGCGTAGTATTTGTTAGCAGTAGGTGCTATAAATACAATTCCAGCCGAACTTCCCCCGCCCGTAATTTCACCCCAGCCTGTTGATGATTCATTATTGCTATCGATTGCTGCTGCTAGATTGTCAGGAGCAGCAACATTCCAGTTACCAGTTAACGATATTGCTGCATTAGACAGAGAAACAGGAGTAAGCATAGGTGTAGGCTCGTTAGGTTGCACAGGAATTTGTTGAGTTTCTAGGATGTTTTTAATTGCTCCTAGTTCTGTCAGTAAGGCAGTGAGGTCAATTGGTGGTGTTGGATTGCTGATGTTAACAGGCACAGGGTCTGTAAACTCTGGCAGCGTAGTAGGGATAGTGTTGCGAATTTGTTGTAACTCTAGCTGCAATCCTGTGACACTATTTTGTAGAGTATCAACGCGGTCAGTAAGAGCAGAAACGTTAACTGTGATTTGATTTGTCATGAGGATGGTAATCTACTAGCTATTACGTTAAGACTTGTTTGAATGTTTCTCAGTGATTCACTGGTTGTATCGCTAACAACACCTGTGTATTGAAAGCAAACTACTTGCAGGCTTGAAAACCAAGGATAAAAATCAATACGCAAAGAATACTCAGTAGAGTATTGGTTGAATGTCAAAAGTGTTAATTGGTCTTGCGTAATGATTCTGGTTTCAGTGACTGCACCTCCTCCTGAAAATGGAATCCCTGTAGGCGTTACTTGGCTAACCTTGCATCCCCTTTGCCACTTTCTTTCCTCAATAAAAGGACTTTTGCACCATAAGGCAGCAACAAAGTTGCTAAAAGTAACAGGGACAAAACTATGGGATATAGGCACAGGACGACGTCCTACAAATCCTGTGCTTTCATAGACAAAGTTATGCACCTCTTGCCATAAATCTTGCCGACCTAATTGAAGGACTGGATTAGTCATAATACCCAACTGTTAACAGGTTCTCCTCAACAATACAGGCATATTCATCCATATCCATCCCTAGCTCGTAGAGATTTTCAAGTAAGTACTCTCCGTCAAACGTCCTACCAAAGACATCAACGATAAGAGATGCTGATACGCACCTTTCTATATTTTCATTGTCAGTATCAGCATCTCCTGAGAAGATGACTTGCACCGTAATCAAGTCATTAATTTCCATTAGGCTAGTTAATGATGAGGTCTTCTGGGCGACAACTAGCGCCTACCACAATTGCTACTGCTTTAGCATCGGCAATCAATGCCCTAGCAGTGTCAGCGTAATTAGTAGTACCAACACGCCCAAATGGGTAGGTGTAGCTTTTATTGTTAGCCCTGGGTTTATATGGTATACCAGTAAGTTTACTGAATTCGTTAGTAGTAGCCCGCGCACCACCGGTGTAAACAGTAATTTTGGCTGGAATGAATTTACCTGGGTAACTGGCGGCGGTCGTGACGAACCCTAATGAGGCAGGGCTTAGACCAACCGTACCAATTGCAGAGTTAGCCCTTTGACTTACTAGCGCCTTAGCAACGTTGTTGGTAGAGCCAGCATTGAATAATTCAATTCTTCGCTCTACCAATTTATCGGGTCTACTGTCAGGCGTGCGGGTATACGTTACTGCCCGTGCCCCTTTTCTCCAGTCTTGAAAAAATCGCAACCTCGTACCTGCTGGTGCGTCAGGTGAATCGCCAGTTGTGCTACCAGCTCCAGTGGGACGAAGCAGATTTAATGCTCGTTGCAAATCACCAAAGCGGTTCTTTCTTGCCATGTATTTCAAGGAAATAGCTCTACTTTTTTGATAGTAAGTCAAAAAAAGAGGCTTTAAAACCCCATAGACATCATATGATGTCTATGCCTAATCCCTCCCCCAGATGCATTTTTGGAGCGTGGGAGCTAAAGGTGTTTGTTTCTCTGTTAGTGTTTCCCACCGGAATTCAATTCCGGAATTCAATTCTGAAAAATATCACTTACTTAAACAAACACCTGCTCTATGGCTTTACGGAATTTGTACCCAGTGTTAACAAGGATGATGGGCTTGGTGAGCTTGTGCCAGGTAAACTGAGCAAACTCAAAGGTGACATTCCCAATGGGACGCCGCCGCTTCTTTCTCTGGGTACGCCCTAAAACTGTCTCCGTTCCTGGATTTACTGGGAAAGTCCTATCAGAAACGCTTCGATTAATATATTCAGAGTCAAACTGTTTATCAGCAAGGGTAACTATTTTCTGGATTACCCTCACTCCTTCTGCTTTGTTAGCAGCATAAAGTTTTAATTCAAAACCGTCTGCTGGCGGATACGGTGGAGGCAAGAGTTCCTACACTGAGAAGCAAAAGGCAGAGCAGCGATTAGCGTTCATTTGTGAGCAAGTAGGTACTGTTTTTGGACTAGACAGCGCCGCTGCACCAAAGGACTTATACGGCTTGATAGGACTAACCGGTGAGATGGTTGTGTCAACCTATCCTGATTTTGTAGTCCTCTATCTCATGCTGTCGCTAAGTTTGGGAACTGCCGTTCCACTGTCAGCAGACTTAGGACGCATGTGGAAGGAAATGCGTGAGGTTGACAAAGATATCGCTAGCAACAATCCTCCGTTTTAATGTTATTTCTACCGGAATTCAATTCCGGAATTCAATTCCGGTAGAAAACACTCTTTCTATGACAAACGATGAACGACTTTAAAGCACTTAGAGACTTACTTGCTTCGGATGAGTATGAATGGAATCATGATGAGGGATTTGGAGCTAACATGATTTCTCTGTTTCAGGAATATTTTTACATTCCCGACCCTGAAATACAGATACCAATCTTAGCAGCATATGCTAGCCTTCACAGTTGCCTTAGCAATGTTGTTCCTATTCTCTGGATAGAAGGCGCTGCCGGTAGCGGAAAGAGTCTATTGCTCTCAATATATGGGGCGGTAGCTGGGGTGAAGACCCAAAATGCTAGTTGGACATTCGCCAGTATTCGGAACGAGATAGAAAACAATCGCGCTGATGAGTCTGGAGAAAAGCACTACATTCTTTGCCTGGACAATCTTAATGAGGAAACGTTTAGAAATGAGAATCTGTACACCCTTTTTCTCTGTGGATATAACCGTAAAGACAGCATCACCGCAATTGCCCAACTCGGAGGGGAGAATATTTCTTTTGACTGTTTCTCTCCTAAAGTCGTTACAACGATACATGGCGTTTTATCTCTCCCTCGTTTTTCTGAGGTTAAAAGGCGTGCATTGCGGATTTACACTAAATCCATCGATTCTGTTGCCAGGGCAGAGGGTAAGCATATACCTCAAGATATCAGTATCAAAGATTTAGGCTGCAAAGACCTATCTATCTTTAATGCACAGTTCAATTATTTGTGGAGGGAAGAAAATCAAAACCTTTTTTTGAAGTATTGGAGGCAAGTAAGTAAGGCTAAATTTAAATGTGGCCTAGCAAGAAAAAAGATGTGCCTGGATTTAGTTGCTTGTGGCCTTGTTTCTGGTGTTTGGCAGTCGTTGGACTTAGCGGTTGAGGCTGTCAACAATTACTGGGAGTGGATGGACAATAAAGACTCTGACTCACCTTTGGTGGGAGTAGTCAAACATTTCATCTCCCAAGAGGCAGAAGCTTTTGAGAATCTAGGGATACCCGTTGAACTTAGCCCCAAGCGATTAAAAATGCATGTCCAATCCGCAGCGACAGAGGGGCTACTAGACTGTCCGCCACTTGATAAAGCCATCTTTCAAGTTATGCAAGTTTTGGGATGGCATCAAGTAACATTACCGTCAGGAACTCGTAAATGGAGAAAAATACAATGATGAACGAACAGCCCGGATTTTCAACAAAGTCTGAGTACGAAAGATTCTGCATGAGAGGCGCTAAAATTCTTCCATGTTTGTGTGACGACGGCTTTCATTCTCTACTGACACCCGACCCAGTTCCCGTGGCCTACCTTGTGGAGATGTTGGAATCTGCGAAGATTCCTCCAAAAGTTGACTATCATTCTGTACCTGGGTTTGACTTCTACAGCATCTTTTCTGACTGGGAATATGGTCAGGGTGCAATAGTTTTTGGATTTATTCCTCATTCTAAAACTCTCTTCCTTAGTGAAGGTTTTTTTGGAAAGTCAATCAAGGATGGTTGGATGCATGGTTTTTCATGGGAAGAATGGAATGAGTTTGTAGAATGCATTGAAGCAACCCAACACGCTATCCCTGCTCATATAATATTTGACCCAAAAGTAGATATTTTTGGGTATCCACAAGATATCTTGTGCAAAGATGTTTCCGGTTATTTTACTGATGCAGCGAGGGATGCCAATGCTTAGGGGTAAAGGTTTTTCTGGGAGGTCTGCCCCATACAAAACAACTCATCAACGGGTCGCAGTTCCTATCTCTTACATGGTAAATGCGATCGCCAAAGTCTATCGCGATACCGTAACCAAGGAAATCCATGCAGGGACTATTCTTTCATCTGAAGAACAAAAAGAACCCCAGATTGCTTTTACCCTAGTTTTCAAGATTTCCCTTTCTACCGGCGAGGTGACCTACGATTTTGGTCGCAGATTCAGGAGCCAAATGCCAACCCCCCCTTTAGACCCCTCTGAAGCCCAAAGCAGTAGTAACTTGGCTACTAATTCTAAGCCATATAGGGAGGCTGAAGTTGCTCCATTACTGGCACGTTACCGAAACCGCCGACAAGATACTAGAAACTGGGTAGAAGCGGGACGACTTTTGGATGAACTGGCTAAGTTAGGTTTTTAATAAGTCATCTCCACCGGAATTCAATTCCGGAATTGAATTCAGAAAAACATGACATAATTCCACACCGTAAAAACCTGCGGTGTGGTTTCTTTTTTACCTGATATCAAGTATCCACCCCCCCATAACTACATCACCCAATAGCTATATCTCTATGAATCCCAAACCTATACAGGGAGCTACGACCCACGAAAACAATTTTCAGGGGTAAGGATAGCGGAGAAGGGGATAGCAGGGCTTATAGAGCCTTCTAGGGGGTAATGATGAGGAAGGTACAGGTGTACTAGAGCTGTTAATAGCTAAGATTGGCTCTACTTATACAACAGAGGTATTACGTATGCAATCTGTTAACAGTCAGAGAGAGATAGTGATGTTAACAGTTAAAACACTAGATATAGCGTCAGTTGGTTTGTTAACACTAGATATAGTCACCAAAATTTCACCAAAACAGTAGACAACCAAAGGGGTGATGAGAGAGGGTAGATACGTACACAACTTTCACCAAAAGCTAAAAACCCCCTATTTCTAGGAGGTTTCGACTATCGGAGCGACACGATTTGAACGTGCGACCCCCACTACCCCAAAGTGGTGCGCTACCAAGCTGCGCTACGCCCCGATGTTTTTCATTTCGCTTTGCTAGTATAACATAGTTTTTTGGAAAATTGCAACCCTTCAAAAAACTTTGAGGATTTGGGTTGCTTGCAGCAAACTGGGAACTGCTGCTGGCTCCCAACTGCCTTCGCCGCGCCGTCCTACATTTAAAATAAAACGCAAGCCGTAAGCGCTGGGATAGCCTTCGACTTCCATCCAGAGCGAGTCGCTTTCGGCTTCGCAGGCGATTTTTTCCTCATCCATTAACTCGCTTGCCATCTGACTCATCGTGGTTGCTAACTGTGCCAGCAAGCGGCAAAAGTCGTCTAATTCGGCTTCTGTAAGCTCAATTGCCCAGTTATCGCCACCGACTAAACCTTTATACTCTAAGGCGTTGGGGTTCCAACCGATGCGCCAACCTGGGCCTGTTTTAATTAAACGATCCATTGTTGGAATTGGGTAATTGGTAATTGGTAATTGGTAATTGGTAATGGGAATAAAGCGATTACTCATTACCGATTACGGTTAAAGTCTAAGGCGCTGGGCGTCTCCGGGTTGCGGTAGGGTGGGAAGCGATGTGGGATTGGGTGCGGGTGCGGGCGATCGCTCTCGCGTTTCCCCCCGAGAGGGCGCTGCTGTTTGTGCGGCGTTGGGGTTAAATATATTGACCAGGGTTTGAATTAAGGTATTGCGTTGAGCGCGAGTTAGCCTTTGAATGACTGCGCGATCGCCTTCTATGGGATTTTCGCGCAAGGTGTCGCCTCCCGGATATACCCCTTCCTCGATCAGTTCGTTTTCGCCGAGATAATCTGCGATCGTCAGTTTCCAATCCAAGCGATAATTAGGCGGACGCCCTTTGACGAACATGTGATACCTAATTAATCGACTCGCTAAGGTATTATCTAAATCGACTTTCCCGCTTTGTTGGTTGACGTATTGATTTTCTAGCGGCAAGTCGGGCATCTGTTGATATACTTGCCGCCAGAGATCTTGGGTTCTTAACGCTTGAGCGATTACCGAATTTTGGCTCGATATCCTCGCTGGCGTCGATTGACCCATCCCCGCTCCCAAAACCACTAGACCTGTTACGATAATTGCGATCGCTACCAAACTCAGTTTTTTGGTCATAGGTCATAGGTCATGGACTGCAATTAGCACTATTCGCCAATAATTTCCGGTTGGGTTAACTCATCAGACATTTCGTAAATTGCGCGAATTACAGGTTTCATCATCGGATCGTCGCTGTTGTCAAAGTCTTCGTACCGGCGACGTTTGGCACGATTGGCAACTTGTACCGTAATTCGGTAGCGATTGGAAGCTGCTTTAATTAAGTCTTCGGCTCGATACATGATTTGAGCCTGGGTAGTCTCGAATTTAGAACGCTTTGGCATAGAACCAGATTATAGATCCTGATGGAATATCCCCATCCCTAGTGTACCAGCAGCTTTTCGATCCCAAAGGGGGGAAAGGGGGGAAAGGGGAAACATGGGCAGCGAGTAATAGATATTTGGTAAAAATGCATCTGTGAGAATCGAGTTTGACAATATATCTCATGCTTTAGCTTTTCCAAATCCTTTCCCCCCTTTCCCCTTTCCCCCTTTCCCCCCTTTTCCCCTTTCCCCTTGGCGGTTGTTCCGGAGCGGCTAGACTTGAAATGGCATATTGTATTGCTTCTGCACGGTGTGCCAAGATTTAATCTATCTTTACATAAGTGTTATTGCTCATGCGATCGCTCGTAGCACCCGCTTTGACACAGTTACGCCCCGCTCATTCCCATCCGCTCAAAATAGTTGTATTGGGGGATAGTTTAGTTTATGGATTTGGCGACCCTGAAGGTGGCGGATGGGTAGAAAGATTGCGGCGCAAGTGGATGTCGCCTTCTAGTCCGGGTCACGTGTTGTACAATCTGGGAGTGCGCGGCGATCGCACCTGTTCTGTATCTGGGCGATTGGAACACGAGTTTCGCCATCGGGGAGAACTGCGAAACCGGGTTCCGGATGCGATGATTCTATCGGTGGGCGTGAATGATTCTCCACGCATGGGGCGATGGGATGGGCGCAATTGTACGAATTTTGATGATTTTCAACGGGATATCGAGGCTTTGTTGGTGCGATCGCAGCAGTTATGTCCGGTATTATTTGTGGGCATGGTGCCGGTAGATGAAAGCAAGATGCCGTTTTTAGATTGTTTCTACTTTAACCGCTCCGACCAGTATCGCTACAAGGAAGCGACGCGAGAAGCTTGTCTGTCGCGGGGCATTCCTTATTTGGATATTTTTGATTTATGGATGGCGCGGGGTGAAGAATGGGTAATTTCCCACATGACTGAAGATGGATTGCATCCGAATACTTTCGGCTATCAGGCATTGTTACACGATGTTCTCGCCTGGGAAGAAATGCATCAATTGATTGCTAACAAATCAGCCACAGCCTAAACTTTCGCGCGTCGAGACGCCAGTAACTGGATTTACTCCCGTTGCGCGATCGCACATTTGTTTTACTTGATATCTATCTACCAAGGCATCGGTAAAATCGGCGCCAGTAATATCGGCATCAAAAAAACTGGTGCGCGTCAGCATTGCTTCAGTAAAAATAGCATTCTTCAGATTTGCCTTTTCAAATGTCACCTGATCTGCTAAAGCACCAGTGAGGTTAGCGCCTTCGAGATTGGCTTCGAGTAAAATTCCTTGGCTCAATATCGCATTGGTTAGATCTGCACCCTGGAAATTGGCTCGTTTCATTTCAGCCGCAGCGAAAACCGCACCTTTTAAGTCGGTATAGGAAAAGTCGCGGTTTTCCAGGTAAGTTTTGGTGTAATTGATTGTGTTTGCTTGTGCATAAGCGGGAGTTGCACTCAGCATCACCCAAAAGCAGGCAAGTGCGAGGATTAAAATTAAACTAAACAAGCGCCACCATATTGTTTTGAGGGTAGCGCTGTTGCGGTTTTCTTGGGTAATTTGCGGCATTGTTTTCATGTGGATTTACCAAGTTATTTTGATATGTTGTTGCCCGCACCCAATTTATTGGCGATCGCTTCGATTATTTGAGCTTCTGCGGATGTAATCACTCGATCTAATTGGGCAATTTTTTCGCATTGAGCCAACAGGGGTATCGCAAAATCACCGTCGATTTGCTCGATCAAGGTTGCTAACGGGGGTGGTGAGTTAATATTGGCTGCGATCGCATCCAAAGAAGCTGGACTCAGATTGGCTGCTTGTAATTCTGGCAAAATCATCTCCCAAGTTTTCCCTGCATTACCCGCCAAGACGACGTGAACCAAAATTTGATCCATAATCGCTTCTTGAGTAATAGCTGCTGCTAAATACTTCTCACTTTCTGCTTGAGAATATTTGGCTGTGTCATAACTGGCAGCGCCGAGAAGCTTTCTTCCAAGGTACTATGCTCTCAGGAAAGAATCGATCGGTGTTTTTACTGATATTTACGCTTTGAGCGCGACGCCAAAATCACCAGTAAGTAAAAACCCCCTCTCCTCGCAGCAGAGGGGATGCGGGAGAGGTTAAAACTCTGCTAAATAAGAAGGCCAATCTTCTCCAATCCGAAGCGTGATATCAGATTCGATATCCCCTGTAGATGCAGACTCAATAGTTCCCAAACCCAATTTATCTTTAAGTTTTTTTGCTGCTTCTAGATCGCCTTGTTGCACAATAATTTGAGTTTGACGTTCTCGATCGGGCCAATCTTTGACTAAATAAATGTTGTTGAATCCCAAAGTTTTTAAGTACTGGGCGACTCGACGACTCATGTGGGCTTCACCGGAAGCGTTTTGAATCGCGATGCGAATGTTATCGTCAGAACGGGTAGTTTCGCGGGCAAAATCGTTGCCATCGACGGCGAAGAAGTCGCGCATCACGCGATCGCGTCCCCTCCGATCGATTATCCAATGGCTGGCATATTGTCTCGCATCGCTGAAATGACCGGGTAACATCACCATTTGAATATCCGCCCGATCGAGTTTCAGCCCGAAATTCGCCAGCGCTAGCATTTCTTCTAGACTAACGTTGGTGTCCACGTATTTCTGCATCACTCGCAGCAATTGCGGCAAGCGGGGTAAAATTGCCGGACTGATTAAACGCTGTCGCAATGCTTTTAGCAATACTTGCTGTCGCTGCACTCTGCCGATATCGCCGTAGATATCGTGGCGGTAGCGGGCAAATTTTTCTGCTTGTTCGCCGTCGAGTAACTGCCAACCTGGGTCTAAACTAATTTCTAACTGCTGGGTTTTATCTACGTAGCGCATCGGGTAGGGGACGAATACTTCTACGCCACCAACTAAATCTACCAGTTCGCGAAAGGCATCGGTGGTGACGCGGACGTATCTGTCTATGGGTACGTCGTTGAGGGTGCTGCTAACGATTCTGGCGGCTAATGCTGGCCCCCCATCGGCGTTGGCTTGGTTGATTTTTTGGATGGTTAATTCGGCACTATCGACTTGGGTGTCTCTGGGAATCGAAAGCACTTTCACCGAGTTGTCGCTGGGATCTACCCGCAACAACAGCATGGTATCGCTACGACCGTTAAAGCTGTCGCTGGAGTGGGGCGAACTATTGGGAACGCGGTCGATGCCCATGACTAATATATTAACCGGACGGGTGAGACGATATAGGAAGGCATCGCGCCACAAGTTTACAAGACTTCGCTCTTGCTTTTCTGGCACTACGCAACGGGGTGGCGGACATATTGCCGTAGATAATGGCGTAATCAGTGCCAGCGTTGCTCCCAAGGTTGCAGAAATTGTAGTTGTCAGGAATAATACCAGACTCCAGAACAGCCATCTCGCTACCGACGACCTTTTTGAATTGCTTGACGGAGGTGTTTCTGTATATTTAGAAACAAATAATGCTCTCCACAACCACCACTTGGCGATCGGATGCGGATCGGGCGCAGATGGGTTACTGTCTACCCTAGCTGTTATGGGAACAAGTGCCCCAGCGGGTTGCTCTGATTCACTCGAAAACTTTGGAGTTGACTCGTTGTTAGGGATTTTCACTCCATCCACCACAGATATCTCCTACCACACCTGAAATACCACAACCCGCGTGTATCTTTCTCTACACTTAGGTCAAGGCAGATTATAACCCGAAGCCAGGAGAAACTCGATCAAAGGGGATGATGATACAAAATCAAGTGCTTTCGCCACAGACGCGATCGCTTAGGGGATAGTTCCAGCTATTTATCCGATTGTGCAGGCATTCTAGCGATTTAACCCGAGTTTTTTCGCCAATTCTAAAATCGCACCGATCAGATGTTGCATTCCTCCATCCTGTTGGTTTTTTGGCGGTAATTGAGCGCATACTTCTTGCGGCGACCAAAAATGGTCATCAAAATCGTAGTAGGCCATATTTGTGGTTTTAATATCAATGTTTGGCAAATTTTATCGCATTGGCGATCGCGATCGCTGCTGAATTAGTATAATTTTCCGTTACACTTGCAAATTTGCTGCTGGGAAGCAGTAAATTTGCAAGTGTAATTGTCTGTTTTCCCGGTTTTTTCTAATGCTTTCGGTGGCGACGCTTAGCGGTAATCCCCAGAATATCTTAGTGGGAACTTTTTCTGGCATCGGTTATCTAAAATTTGCCGCGGTGCTGACGCCGGTAGCGGTGGCGGGTTTAATCGTTCAAGTTATGCTGTTGTGGTGGCTTGATCCGGAGGTGCGATCGCGCGTAGCTATTGCGAATTTTACTTTACCGCGCTACCGCCTGCACAAGCCTTTATTAACTAAAACTGTGGCGATCGCTACCGGATTGTTAATTGCGTTTGTGCTTGGGGTGCCTTTGGGAAAAGCTGCTTTAGTGGTGGAAGCTGCTGCTAATTTGGGTTACAAGTTGAGTTTTTGGGAGCATTTACGTTTTGGGTTGCCTTTGAGTGCGATCGCTCTGTTAATCGCTTATTTTTGGATTTAGCTGCAACTCGAGTCGGTTTCGGTTTGCTACAGCTTCAATCGTGTATTGTGCCATCGGGCATAATCGCGCCTTGCAAGTTAGCATCGGTCAGGATAGTGCGAGTCAGGTCGGCTCCTCGTAAATCTGCTTTTTGTAAGTTGGCTCCGGTTAAGTCAGCATAGCTAAAGTCTGCTTCTTGTAAGTTGGCTTCGCTTAGATCGGTGGTATGGAATTTATCGTTTCCCCTCCCTAAAATCGCACGGCAAAGTTTGGCTCGCTTTAAGTTCGCCCGTTGCAATAATGCGCCGCTTAAATTGGCATAACTCAAATCGGCTTCTTTTAAGTTGGCGTCGCTCAAGTCGGTTTGCCGCTCGGAATTAGAGCGCAAGTTGGCTTCAAATAAAATTGCCTTTTCTAAATTCGCCCCGCTGAGGTTGGCATCCGACAAGCAAGCTTTGGCAAGTTTGGTTTTCTCTAGACAAGCTTTGACTAACTTGGCTCCGCTTAAATCTGCTTCCCGCAATTGAGCTTTGCTCAAGTCGGCTGCGCTCAGATCGCATCCCCAAAGAATACTTTCGCTCAAGTTCGCTTTTGAGAGATCGGCTTTGGATAAATTCGCTTGTCCTAGCCTTGCTTCGCGCAAGTCGCTGCGATTTAAATTAGCGCCAGCAAGATTCGCGTTGACTAAGTTAGCTTCCCGCAGATCTACCTCTGATAAGTTTATTTCACGAAAATCACGCTCGTCGGCTGCGTATCGCTTTAGAAGTTCATCTGCTTTCATCTGGTTAAAAATATAGATTCTATTTCAACAACGATCGCCTATCGGACAATCGAGTGCCAGCTTACTTAGCCAAGCTCGCTCGGTAATTATACCCGAAACGGTCAACTTAAGATCGCCCTTTGCTCCAATGATAGGTTTGATTAATCTGTATAACCTGCAATTATTTTAATTTTTTTACTTCAGCATTTGTAACGCTAAGTAAAAAAATGCAGTTTATTGACTCTATTCTCAATTATTTGATGAATTTACTTGCTTTGAGCTGTATAATCAATTTTTCATAATCTATGGCGTCGTATAACTAAAAGTGGTATTGCTGTATACCTGAGCCTACAACCCCTTTCACTGCGAGTAACATTCGTTAAAAATATCAGGGAATATTGACAAAGGCTGAGCGCGCGATCGCCTAAAATCCAACTATTTTTCCTCCCCCTTTACTAAACTTCACACTTGCAAATTGCTGAGCTTGACAAGTAGGGAATCTAATGATAAAGAAGATTTGCTCGAAACCAGGCATTTTTAATAATACTTTCCCACTAATTTTTCCACCTCTATTTGTAAGTTATTGAGCAAAGTTTGTTGACAGGAGGGCGAAAGACTTTGGCAGAATTTTCCATACTCTTCTTGAAAGATTCCATTTTTGGGCTTGATGAAAGCGGGTTTCGCAGAAGGAGGGGATTTTGATTTTCAAAATCGGTCTAATTTTTCCTTTGGGAGTTGCGATGGGGATAGACTTGACAGGTTTGATAACAATGCCTTCGGCTTTGTTGGTAAAGGGTAATTCTGGCAATCCTAGTAAAGCTGGGATAGTAGACTCGAACTCTGGATTATAGGTAATGGCTGCGTCGTATTTGCCGATGAATAGGGGGGAAGAGCAGAACATACCGACAAGGTTGCAGAGGTGAAGGGTTTGGTTGTAATCGAGATCAGTTCGGGAGGCGGGATTGTGGTTAGCGATCGCAGCAATATCAAAAGCAGAGAATTGGATATTGGGAGTGGGAGGAACATCTGGGTGGGGATACTCGCCGCCAAACAATTCGCCATAAATTGAAACGCGAAGGGGATGGTTAAAGGAAGTTTGGAGTATCTGGAAAAGTTCCCGCACTTGGGTGAATAACTGAGTCTCGAAGGATTTAAACCCAAAGAAATCTTCCCCTGGTTCTAGAAACTGCTTGCGTTTGGCGAAGCGGAGGATTTCCCCATCGGTGAAGATGCAGAAATTAGCGCCATGAATTTTTTCGGTGACGACCCAGTCGGTTTTGTTGAAAGCGCGATAGTCGGAAGGGGAAAGATTCCACTGACTGGAACTCTCTGCAATTTTCTCGTAACTGATGAAATGGGGAGGCGAGTTCATATTTAATCCGCGGTTAAAGTGGCAATAAATTTATCTCGGTTTTAATACCCACACATCTCTTACCTCTGCGTACTCTGCGCCCTCTGCGGTTCGTTTAGATATTCTTCTGACACCAAGCGAGTATCCCAAACCCTTAATACCGAATCCGCGGGTCGATATAAGCATTAACGATATCGATCAAAATGCTGGCGAAGACGACAATCGCGCCGAAAAAGACCATGATTCCCTGTACGGTTGTATAGTCTCGTTCGGAAATGGCTTGATAGAGTTGATTTCCCAATCCAGGCCAAGAAAAGGTAACCTCAGTTAAAACTGCACCGCCCAGCAAAGACGCGAAGGTCAAACCCAAAATTGTAATCACGGGAATCAAAGCATTTTTGAGGGCATGGGCGAAAAGAATTCGTCTTTCGGGAATGCCTCTGGCTCGTGCGGCTTCTACATAATCTGCTTTAAGGGTTTCTTTTAAGTTCACCCGCACTATGCGCTCGAAAATACCGCTGATTAAAATGCCTAAAGTTAGGCTGGGAAGGGCGAGATAGTAAAGCGATGTCAGCAATTGATTGATGTTGCCGTTGAGCAGACTATCGATCGAGTAAAGCCCGGTAATTGTAGGCGGCGCTTCTAAGGCGAGGGGGAAGCGAGTACCCAAAGGAAACCAACCGAGTTGGACTGAGAAAATTAACTGCAAAATCATGCCGAACCAATACATAGGAATGGCGTAGGTGATGATGCCAAATAAACGCCCGCTTGCGTCGAAAGCAGAATTAGGTTTTGAGGCGGAAAGGGCGCCGACGCCGACGCCGACAACGAAAGCGATCGCCATCCCAAATAAGGACAATTCCAATGTCGCCGGGAAGTGCTGCCCAATAATTTCCCAAACCTTTTGACCCTGACTCGTAATCGATGTCCCTAAATCGAACTGCAATATCTGACCCAAATAGCGCAGGTATTGCACCCACAACGGATCTGCCAATCCCAATCGCACTCGCAATTCTTCTTTCGCTTCATCAGAAGCACGACCGCTGAGTAAAGCATCGACTGGATCTCCCGGCGTTGCTCGCAGCAGCAGAAACACCAGCGTCACGATGGTCAAAATCATCAGCGGCGCTAGGAGTAACCGCGCCAAAATGTAATACTGCAAAGCTTTAGAACGAGACATGGGATGCGTGGATTCTGGTTTAAATCAATCATCTAGTCGCTGCTCGCGCCAAGTACGAGCGGAAAAAATCGGTTTAAAGCCTCCCCCTGTTAGAGAGAGGTAACTGTCAACTGTCAACTGTTGAACTCTTTCTTCTTCTCTCTGCGCCCTCTGCGCCTCTGCGGTAAATTAAAAAAGTATTCTGCCCCAACGAGTCAAACTAAGATTTACCGATCTGCCAGAGAGGAAGTTGCACAATTGGATCTAATTGAGCATTCTGCAACCCTTTCCTAGCGAAAGCGTAATCTTTAGTTTGCCACAAAGGAATGATGGGAACCTCCTGCGCCATGATGGTTTGAATTTCACCAAAGATTTGCTGTCGCTTCTGTTGGTTTTGTTCGCCGAGTTGCTGTTCGATGAGTTGGTTCATGCGATCGCTATAATAAAACGACCCCTGATTTTGACTCCCGCCTTTCTCGCACCCGGTTTTCGCCGTACCTTTTTCGCACTTTAAAAAGGGGCGAATAAAGTTATCGGCGTCGGAGAAGTCGGGATACCAGTTCACCAATGCTGCTTGATAAACTCCTTTGCGAATGTTGGCGAAGAAACTAGCAGATTCTTCCGAACGAGGTTCGATCTCAACAACGCCTGCTAATTGCTTCTGGACGTATTCTTTCAACGTACTGGAAACTTGCTGGCGAATTGTCGAGGCGGAAGGATACCAAACTTCTAATTTCAAAGGTTTCGCTGCCGAAAATCCTGCCTTGGTTAGCAATTCTTTGGCTTTGGCGATATTGCTTGCTTCTCCGTAAGCATCTTTATAAGTTGGCTGGGAAACATCAAAGGTGTTGGGAATCATGCTGTAGGCAGGTTCCCCTTGATTTCGCAGTACGCGCTCGACAATTAAAGGACGATTGAGGAGGGATGCGATCGCTTGTCTCACCTCTATTTTATTCAAAGGTTCAGACTTGGTATTCAATACCATGTAATTGACTACATTCCCCTTCGTCTCTAATACCTGCCAACCTCCCGACGCGGCATCTGCTTGCAGCTTGGCAATCTGATCCGGATCTAAACTTTGATACGCGATATCGATCGCACCCGTGCGAAATGCATTAAATAAGTTAGCCGAACTTGTCAAAAACTGAAAGTCTATCCCTTGATTCGGCGGTTTTGTTCCCCAATACTTGTCAAATACATCCAACCGCACCAAGTTGGGACTAAATTCTACCAATTTATAAGGCCCCGTTCCCACAAATTTCGTCGGATTAAACTTGCCGCTTCCAATCTCGTAACCTTTCGGCGATACCGCGCACAAACCCGAATAAGATAGCACTGCCGGAAACGGCGCAAAGGCATTTTTCAGTTTAATTGTCAGTTCGTATTCTCCCGAAGCCTTGACAGATTCGACTAAATCTGATATCAGCGAACTGGGTTTACCGCCATTTTGAATAAATCTATCGAGGGAAAACGCCATTGCTGCGGCGTTAAAAGGCGTGCCGTCGTGAAAGACAACGCCCTGACGCAGGGGGATGGTGTAGGTTTTGCCATCGGCACTGACTTTAGGCAGGGCGGTGGCGAGTTGGGGTTCGAGTTGGTTGGTTCCCAACTTGTAGGAGTAGAGGCGATCGCCCAAACTATAAAGTACGGTACTCGATGCTAGTTCGTAAGCATCCGCCGGATCGAGAGTGCGCGGTTTAATTGTCATGCCTACTGTAATCCGCGCCGAATTGCTTCCCGTCGCGGGAGTAGGTGCATTAGCAGCTTCCCGCCTACCACAACTGACGACGAGCAACCAGCAGAGACTGAACAAACCGAAAAATTGAACTAGGGAACGAAAACGTTTAGATCCGGATAACCAAAGCATGGGTACTATTTTGAGCCAAAGTCAGTGCTGAGTATAGCAGGAGAGCGCAGTGCCAGCAGAATAAAGCTACCAATCTCAGATGAGACAGTGCGATATAGGGACAAGCAGGACAATGGAGATAAAATGGGAGCATGTCAGGAATGCAAATCTAAGCCAACACCCAGCAAGGGTGTCGGCTACAAAGTTGACATGCTCCCGATAAAATTTTATCTGTTGCATTCACATCTGCACCTGCTTGCAGCAATTCTTGAACTTGTTAAGCGCTGTCGTTTCTGGACGCATTCAACTACCACCATATTTTAAAGCTTTTTATGAAGCTTCTATATATTTACCAAATTCTTCTAATACATAGCTAGATAGTTGGAGAAAAAATTTCACCGAGTTTAGCGTCACACCACCGTATAAAGTGTACCTGCACTTAATCACAGGATTTCCTTCTTCATCAATTACGGCTGTACCAAATCCTTTATCAAGATTCCATTGATTAATTTTACGTAAATCCGGTTTATTCGTCACATTAAATCTGCGATAAATTGTAATCAGGTCGCATATATTGTTTTCACTACAAGTTAACCCGACCAAAGATCTATTTTTGCCGAATTCAGCTATGTAGTAGGTCGTTTTTCCTTCGCTACCTCTTTTACCATAGAGGATACCGAGCTGATTGAATAGCTGTTCTAGCTTTTGTTCTGATATTTGCGTATGAATGCTGTTATCAATTGTTTCTGGCGGCGATGTTTGCTGTTTTTGACTGAGGTTGTTTGGTAATAATTCCTTGTCTAAATTTACTAAAATATCTGGTTTTATATCGGTAGCGATCGCTTGTCTCAATAAAATCTTATTCCCTCCCAATGTACCCAGTAAAAGCAGCATAAAACCCAAACAAAAAGATAACATTAATCCCCTTGGCTTTATCGCCTTATAAAAAAGTTTTTTCAGCATAAATTTCTTTTCCATTTTCTCCTGTATCGTTTTGAGCTTAAACTGAAATCTTGCACCAGTTGCCATAATCGTAGGTTGCCTACCCCTGCCGCCGATGTCGGTTTGAGGGTTTCCAGCTTAGCGATGCAATATCCCACCCTAGATCAAACAACTTTTTTGACAATGGTGCAAGACTCAATTTCCAAACAGCTCAAACCTAAATCGAATAATACAGAGGGAACGACTTGGCATCCTTGGGTTTTACATACACCCGCTCTTGGGGTTCTAACTTTAACTGATCGAACCTTTCTCTGGTCAAATGCGCCGTCAAAACTTGCCCGTCATCTAAAGTTAATTCCGCCTGAACTTCCCATCCCAAATGTATTAACCGACTCACTCGCGCGGCTACCGTGGTGCCGTTTGCTTCCCGTTGCACGATAATATCGTGTGGTCGTAAAAATATTTCCGGTTGGGCAGATTCAAAGCCATTGCCTTCAAACATGCGCGAAGTACTCGGCAATATGTTTACCGGCCCGATAAAACTCATGACAAACGCACTAGCGGGATGGTCGTAAATTTCTGCGGGCGTCCCCACCTGTTCCACCCGCCCTTTATTCATCACCACAATCTCATCAGAAACTTCCATCGCTTCTTCTTGGTCGTGGGTGACGAATACTGTAGTCACGTGGACTTCATCGTGCAGGCGACGCAACCAAGCTCGCAAGTCTTTGCGGACTTTAGCATCTAATGCACCAAATGGCTCATCTAGCAATAAAACTTTAGGTTCAACCGCTAATGCCCGCGCTAAAGCCACCCGCTGACGTTGACCTCCAGATAATTGGGAAGGGTAGCGATCGCCCAATCCCGACAACTGCACCAATTCTAGTAACTCCTCTACCCGCGCCTTGCTCTTGCCTTTGGCTCCTTTGCGAATTTCTAACCCAAAGGCGATATTCTGACGCACGGTCATGTGCTTGAATAAAGCGTAATGCTGGAACACAAACCCGATGTTGCGTTCCTGTACGCTTTGGTTGGTAGCATCTTTGCCAGTGAGCAAGATTCTGCCGCTATCGGGCATTTCCAACCCGGCAATTAACCGCAACAGCGTGGACTTCCCCGACCCCGATGGCCCTAACAATGCTACCAGGGAACCCGATTTGATTTTTAAGCTGACATCGTCAACGGCTTGGAAACTACCGAACTGTTTTGATACATTCTCTACAACAATGCCCACTGGCGAAACCTCTAATAACCCGTTGTGTAATCTCAGTAAGTCCACGTCACCGGGTAGTAAAGGGCACAAAAATTTGGCTCGAATCGCGATTGAGCGATCGCCGTTCTCCCAAATCCCCAGTTAATCGCTGGACTTACTGTAGTTTTATATCATAATCAGGAGAAATTTTTGCATCTTTTATTACCGGATCGGTCAGTCCGACTGGGTGCAAAGCCGCGAACAATGTAGATCGGCTATTGGGGAGCGAGCGAGGAACTTGTGGCTAGCAAAAGCTCCAAGAAAGTAGAATTGAGTCAGTTTGGCAATGAAGAAATCAGCCAAATCGTCTGTAGAGGACGATCGTCGCACAATTGTTCTGGGCGAAATTGTTGATTAAAGTTTGAGCGCAGAAACAAGATGACACAAATTGTTACGCAATCCAAGTTATACGCTCGCGACTTTGTGGCATGGTGTGAAGATACGGTCGCTAAATTAAAAACAGGTCGCTTCTCTGAGATTGATATTAACAGTTTGATTGAGGAGATAGAAGGCTTGGCGGGACGGGACAAACGGGAATTGAAAAACCGCTTAAGAGTACTTATCAACCACTTGCTCAAGCGAATTTATGTCGAATCTCCTGATGACTATCGGGGATGGGAACTTACAATTAGAGAGCAACGCCGACAGATTTTAGACTTATTAGAACAATCGCCCAGCTTGGGAAATTACTTTGTCGAGGTATTTGTCAAATGCTCCGAAGATGCACGGGAAGATGCACGGGAAGATTATCCAAAGGTACAGTTTCCCGATGAATGGATGTTTAGCCGGGATATTGATGCGTTACTGCGTGAAAAGTTTTGGTTAACAATCAACTGAGCAGCAACAACGCTCTAGCTAATTTAGTAAATCTTCCTCCTGCCTACTTTTGTTTTCCAGTTGTTCAACTGTAGCCCAGAAGGCGAGGAGAAAGAATTGCCAAGCCTGGGGAAGTGCGATCGCCACTGACGCCATCCAAAGATCTGCAATCGGCAACCTTCGCAGCCAAGCAGGGCAAAATCCATCGGGCATTTCGCAGCCTCTAGTTGCCGGTTGTCTCTTAAGAAGTGTTAAGGTATGTAGCAATTTCTTCATATCCAGCCAATTCAGTGAGAATTAGGCTCAAACTCCGTGATACCATCTCACCTTGTAGCTTGAAGCGATTGGGAGAAAACCTTTGTCACTACGGGTTGCTGTTGTAGGAGGGGGACCAGCGGGTTCCTGTGCTGCCGAAACGCTTGCCAAAGCTGGAATTGAGACGTATTTAATCGAGCGCAAGCTGGACAACGCCAAGCCCTGTGGCGGAGCGATTCCCTTGTGCATGGTGAGCGAGTTCGACTTACCGCCGGAAATTATCGACCGGCGAGTGAGAAAAATGAAGATGATCTCGCCGTCGAATATAGAGGTTGATATCAATCTGGTAAATGAAGAAGAATATATCGGCATGTGCCGTCGCGAGGTGCTGGATGGGTTCCTGCGCGATCGCGCTGCCAAACTCGGCGCTAAGCTGATCAACGGCACGCTTTATAAACTCGATATTCCCACCAGCAATAACGGTGCTTACACTCTCCATTACGCTGACCACTCGAATGGCAGCGTCGAAGGGGAGAATAAAACCTTACAAGTCGATTTGGTGATTGGTGCCGATGGGGCGAATTCCCGCGTTGCCAAAGCCATCGATGCTGGGGATTATAACTATGCGATCGCTTTCCAAGAGCGCATCCGCCTGCCAGAAGACAAAATGGACTACTACCAAGATCTGGCAGAAATGTACGTCGGTAACGACGTCTCGCCCGACTTCTACGCCTGGGTATTCCCCAAATACGACCACGTCGCCGTCGGTACCGGCACGATGAAGGTCAACAAGGCGATGATCAAAGACCTACAAGCGGGAATTCGCGCTCGGGCAGCCCGCAAGCTAACCGGCGGTAAAATCATTAAAGTCGAAGCGCACCCCATCCCCGAACATCCCAGACCCCGCCGCGTCGTCGGGCGCGTTGCCTTAGTTGGCGATGCTGCCGGATACGTCACCAAATCTTCGGGTGAGGGGATTTACTTCGCCGCCAAGTCTGGTCGCATGTGCGCCGAAACAATTGTGGAATTTTCCCACAACGGCGATCGCATTCCCACCTCAGACGAACTCAAAGTTTACCTGAAGCGTTGGGATAAGAAGTACGGCATGACCTACGTGGTGCTGGATATCCTGCAACGGGTATTCTATCGTTCCGATGCTACGCGGGAAGCGTTTGTGGAAATGTGTGCCGACATGGACGTACAGCGCTTAACCTTTGATAGCTACCTTTATAAGACGGTAGTGCCTGCAAATCCTTTGATCCAGATGAAGATTACTGCCAAAACGATTGCTAGCTTGCTGCGGGGTAACGCCCTGGCACCTTAAGCCAACAAACCCGTTTTTTTGGTCAATACCTTCACCAAAATCCGACACCCTTAAGGGTGTCGCTAGACTCAGATCTTGCACCACGGGAGGTAGAACCTCCCGGATCTCGTTCCCAGGTTGAACCTGGGAACGAGAATACTGAGGCTCCGCCTCAAGGTACAAGATGTGAGTATACTCACATCTTGCACCTTGACTAAAAACCGGGTTTCTTGACGACAAATCTAGGCTTTCAAGCTGAGCTATTTGCAAGAAACCCGGTTTTTCCAGGCTGGTTGACAATGGAGCAAGCTGTGATTATACAAACAAAGCCTGCCGCCGCAGCCTCTGAGAATTTTAGCCTGCGTAGGCAGGCTTTGTTTGTATAGCCCCAGGCTTTAGCCTGGGGGGCGTTTGAGAAAATGGGCGCAGGTATTATTTGCCACAACCGGGTTTCTGTAGCAGTCCCGTTTTATACATAATTGGATGCCAGCATTAGATGAACGATCTAATGCTGGCATTTTTTTCCGTATAGTCGATCGCTCATAAAAAATCATCACCTAAACATAAGCCGAATCTACGTGTAAACCCGGAGTTATTCCACCGTCGATCCCACATCGGCTGCCCCGACTTGTTCCCGGCTGGGTAACTCCAGACAGTAACCAGCACCGTAGACGGTCTTAATGTAGCGAGGGTGACGAGGATCTGGTTCTAGCTTGGTTCTCAAGTGTCGGATATGCACCCGAATCGTTTCGATATCATCATCTGGGTCATAACCCCAAACTTCCTTGAGAATTTCGCTGGGAGAAACGGTTTGACCGTGACGCTGAAGCAAGCAATGTAACAATTCAAACTCTAGGTGAGTCAGCTTGATCGTTTGACCGAACCATAAAGCTTCAAACCGTTCTGGCACCAAAGTCAAGGGGCCATAGTTGAGGATTTCGCTATGCTTGGCAGCTTGAGGAATGCGATCTGTACGTCGCAGCAGTGCCCTTACCCGTGCCAGCATTTCTTCTACTTCAAATGGTTTGGTTAGGTAATCATCCGCACCCGCATTAAAGCCTTCCACCTTATCTTGAGTTTGGCCTAAAGCCGTCAGCATGACCACGGGGATGTCTTTGGTGCGCTCATCCCGACGCAGGCGCTGACAAACCGTGAATCCATCTACCTTGGGCAGCATCAAGTCTAAAATTATCAGATCTGGCTGGATTTGCAGCGCCAGCGCCTGACCTTTAATGCCATCTTCTGCTTGGCTGACATCGTATCCAGCCATTTCTAGGTTGACGGCTACTAATTCTGATATTGCACGATCGTCGTCGATAACAAGTATGCGAGGCATCATTAAAGAGCTTTGACTCAAGTTTTTTTAAGGTTCGATAAGGAACTGTTGCAACTAGCAAAGTTTCCTGTACAGATTATAAGCACGATTCTAAAAAATTACTAAAATTGGTAGGCTTTTATTGACAGTTTGTACAACTTTGCCGAGCGATCGCGAACTAAGCTGCGTTTTTGGCTGAATTTGCGAGCAGATCCTGCTCTAGCTTGATAATTGCTTAAACTCGAATGAGCCTGAAATGGGGAAAAATCCAGACTAGGCAATAGTTTATTGGGGATGAGCGCCCAAAAATTCGGTTGTGGTGCTGGATTTTCCGTTTTTATGCCGTAAAAATCCAACTAGCAGGCTTTTGTCCCGTCACGTCCCTGGTAGTTGTGACCGAAAAAATATGCTACGTTCCTTGCTCTCCACCCAGGTGGCTGAAAAACGGTTTGACAGTAACGCTTGATACCAAATCGGAATCGACAACCCCTTTTATCTTCTCCTTCTTTGTTTGTGTCCTAATTCGCGATCGCGAATCTTCTGAAAAACGCGATAAATGGTTTGATTGCTGGGATAATATAACCAATATCTCGCGTAGCTTATTTCAGCCACGACAAGTTCTTACTGGCAAAATGCCCCATCTTCCTTACTCTCCCCCCAGGTGGCTGCGAAACGGTATGGCAATCACGCTTTACACCGCGCTACGGGCAAGTCGCGACTGGGAAGCAACGCTACAAGACCCAGAGCCACCTTATCAGGAAAAAATCTTTACAGGGGCTGGCGGCGTGCCTATTTTTGGCCTGGTTGCAATCCCAGACAACCCGCGCGGTACAATTGTTGGCACTTATGGAATTACCGGCTCTTTGGATAATCAATGGTTTCTGAAACTGCTGGGACGCAAGGCATTTGCTAAAGGTTATGCGGTAGTTTTATTTGACTGGAGGGCGCACGGCAAAACAGCGGTTTTATCTCCTACTTTGACTTCTGATGGGTTGTACGAGGGAGAAGATTTTGTTTGCATTGCTGCCGAGGCGAAAGCTATAGGTTGTCCTGCGCCCTTTTGGTTTACCGGGTATTCTTTGGGAGGACAGCTGGCGCTTTGGGGAATAAAAGCAGCAGGGAAAATTTCCTTCTCGCCGCGCCATTTCCCACTCGTTAGTGAAGATATTGCTGGTACGGCGGTAATTTGTCCGAGTTTGGATTCTAATCGTTCGCTTTCTTATTTAGTTAAGCATCCGGTGGGGAAATATTTGGAGCGAGCGATCGCGCGCGCACTCAAAAACCTAGCATGGCAGCTGTACAATCTTCACCCAGATGCCATCGACCCCGCTGCCATCGAACGGGCGAACAGCATTGCCGGTTTTGACCGCGAATTGGTAATCGAACGTTTGGGTTTCCCATCGGTGGAAGCGTATTACCAAGCAAGTAGCGCTCTGACCATCTTGCCACATTTAAATAAACCGACGCTAATTATCTACGCCGAAGACGATCCTTTATTTGACCCAACCCTCGTACCAGACTTAAAAGCAGCTTGTGCGAACAATCCTGATATCGACTTGATGCTAACTCGTTATGGCGGTCACGTAGGTTACATCAGTAGCAAAGCGAACCAAAGCCAAAGCGGCGATCGCGATCCTTGGTGGGCGTGGAATCGCATTTTAGAATGGTGCGATCGCTTTGCTACTTGATTTATTCTTGTTCTGGTTCTTTGGGTACAAAGCTAGTGCCGTGCTGGGTAACTATGTATTCCCCATCTGACTGCATAACGACTATCTGAACAGCATTTTCATCATCTATATCGTCAACGATCTCATGCTCGTTGCAGTTCTTCAGCGCTGCAATCGCTTTGGGGTCACCTTGCTGTGCAAGTAATGTAAGCAAATTGTGAACGGTTCTGGACACTGGTTCTGACATAGGATTTTCCTCTTGAACAAGCGATCGTTGTCCAGTTAAAGATCGTATTACAAAATTAGTCAAGTTTTGCTTTTCCCTCTTAGCTGCCCAAGAAACCCTTGCCATCCAGAACGTTTAGATCTGCGTCTCGCTGCCCTTCGGTTGCGGTTATTCTGTGCTGCTGACTCAATATCTTGAGCGTGCGGTATTCCTTCTTGGGCGCGGGCTTCCTCTGTAACGGGCATGGCATGTTCATCCGGTACAATTTGAGAGCCATATTTTTTGGCGTAAACTTGGGTAAACTCGGCGCCGAAAAATAAAATTTGCGCTGCATAATAAACCCAAGCCAGGATAACTACCAGCGATCCAGCTGCACCGTAGGTAGAACCAAAACTGCCATTTCCCAAATAAGCACCCAACAAAAACCTACCAATACTGAACAGTAGCGAGGTAATCGCCCCCCCAATTAAAACATCTCCCCAAGTAATTTTCGCATCGGGAAGAAATTTAAACATCATCGCGAACAGTAACGCAGTAACTACGAACGAGATGATAAAGTTGGCAATTTGCCACATAATGTCGAAACCGGGCAATAAATTGCTGAAATAGCTGTTAATTCCTGCCAAAACCGCACTAATAATTAGAGAAACCAGTAGTAGAAAGCCAATTCCCAATACCATTGAGAAAGACAAAATGTTTTGACGAATAAAGCCTTTGACAGGGCGTCCCGGCTTTGGCTGCACTTCCCAAATAGTATTGAGCGCATCTCGCAGTTGAGAAAATACCCCAGTTGCACCAAATAATAGAGCAACGATACTTATGAGCGAAGCAATTGTCCCAGTGGCAGGCTTGTTAGCATTTTGAATTGCCGTTTCGATGACTTCCGCGCCACTTTTGCCAACTAAACCTTGAATTTGCCCGACTATTTCGCCTCTGGCTGCTTCTTCACCGAATATACTGCCTGCGATCGCGATCGCAATAATTAACAGCGGTGCCAGGGAAAATATTGTATAATACGCCAACGCTGCCGCCAATCGCGACGCTTTATCCTCGTTCCATTCATCAAACGTTTCTTTTAGCAATCCCCCAAGCGTTTTAAAATTCAAACGCGGTGCTTTTTTATCCCGCTGAAACTCTTCAGTTCGGTGTTTATCTGATGGATTGGAAGTGCGTTGCGGCATTTTTTATTAATTTAGCAATTAGTTTAACCTGTTCCCTTTATACTTTTTACTATTCCTCAGCAAGGCTGGTCATCTGTCTTAAGATTGACTGCCAAATGTTGATAAAAATTCTATCTTTAGGCTGATATCGAGTCCGGTAGTATCGGACTTGTACTGTTAGTCGTGTTGTAGGGGCGGGTATAAGCAGTCTTCTTTGATTCCAAGCGAATTATTTTGATAAACCCGCCCCCGTGCGATGCCGATACAAGCGGACATGATATGACCTACAAATTGGGAGCTTCCATCTTTAGGATGCTTTCAGGAGCTTTCTGGAGCTGGGGGAGAAGAAGAGGAAAAATGTTCATGAGGAACATTGGCATACCCATTCCAAAAGAGCCGTAATTAACCCAATTTGCTAGTTATAAGTTGCAAGCTTGGTAATTGGTAATGGGATTCATAGAGGTTGCTGCTCTTAGCAATTACCCATTACCGATTACCTATTACCAGTCTGCTTGGATGTAACTAACAAATTGAGTTAATCACCTAGCCAATACTTTTTGCAGGGAATTGAATACCTGAGTTTGATGCAAAACACCTACTCCAAACAAAATCAACAGGATAACCATCACTACCCCGCCGTAATTTCTGACAAATTCGTCTAAATATCGGGGTATTTTCCAAAGCGGCTTTGGTATGCGGCGGGCAACTTGTTCAAACTTAGCTTGCGCCCAACTTACATCCAGCCCTTGTTGTTGCGCCTCCCACAATAAACTCGCTGCCAGTTGCAGTAAAAAAGGATGCCCACCACCCCATTCTCTAGCAAGGCTTTGCTGTTCCGTACTTAATGCAGCCTTTGCCCCCATTCTCTCAGGCAAGCTTACCAGCTCCCAGGCTTCTTCTTGTGTCAATTCCCTCAAAGGTAGAACTTGTTCAAAGCCATTGAAAAAAGAAGAAGTCAGTTTATACCGCCGCTGGTAAAAATCCAACTTTCTGTGGGAAGCTACCACCAGCCTCAAGACATTGCTGTTCATCAAAAAACGCAAATTGTCAAAAAAACCATCGTTAAAATGTTTTGGATAGCGAAACAACGCTTCAAACTCATCCAGGCAAAGCACAGGAAATAATCCCTGGCGTTTCCATTCTCCGATTGCCCCTGAAAAGCTTTGGCGATCCAAAGATTTTATATTCTTCCAGGGTCTGATTAATTCTGGTTTGGCTTTCACCAAGGGGTGATTGAGCAATTGTCGCGCAGCTGCCAGATAAAACCCATTTTCCCGCTGACAATGACATTGTTGCAAATTCAGGTAAATTACGATAAAACGGCGGGGATTTTCTACCCGCTGTTCGTAAGTCTGGCAAAAACGATAAAGCAGAGAAGATTTTCCCATTCCCTGCTTTCCTACAACGTTAATGCTACTAGACTCCATACCCATTATTCGCGAGGTAATGTAGTCTAATTCAGCTTCGCGCCCAACAAAATGTTGGGGTTTTTCAATCATCGGTCCTGCCAAAAACGGACAAGGAGCAAGCAACTGAGAAGTCATAAGAAAGTTTCGCTACCAGTCGAGACGTAGTAACAAGATGTGCGATATTACTTCTGCTTTCATACCAAATAAATGTAGGGTTACACCCCACAGTTAAGGGTAGTTGCGATCGCGCAGCGTGCCTATGGCATATCGCGCCAGCAAAAGATACTGATACTCCAAGTTCCGACAGGGAATATACCAACCTTTAATGTCAGTGCCTTTGGCTTTAACCTGCGGCCTTAGCATTTATAGGGTGGCAAACAAGATCAAAATCAAATTTGACTTTAGGTAGAAATGTGAATGCTACCTTTTATAAGTAATATGACTTATACATGCAAGTAGCTCAACAGTGAAATTACGGATTTCGGAATTGGTTAACTTGAAACATATTTAAGTAAAAATCGGATCGACTGAAATATCATCAGTAATATTACTGAAGTCAGCTTCGCTTAACAAATTTTTACAGTTTGAGTAATTTTGTCAGTGCAAAAGTTAAATATTCATATTGTGCAAAGGTATTATAAATTTGCGCCGAAATCCGCATCTGCCGAAATGGGTACTTAGGCCAATAATTTATAGGCACTTCAATGTTAAATTGCTCCCACAGGGCATCTTGTAGGGGCAAAATTAACCGCGTTTTGACAAATTCGCTTTTATCGTTTGGTAACGATATAACTGCCATCGAACCAATCATCGGATCGGGACAGGGTGGTGCGACGCCCAATGTTTCGCACAGCATCTGCCTTGCTGTCAATACCATTGTCCGATTTCGTGCTATTAATTCAGGCCATCCACCCACAAGTAGCGAACCCATGAATTTAATTGCTTCTGGTATGCATAAATATGCTGTAGGATCGTCGGTTCCCATCCAATCAAACTCTAATTGAAAGCGAGATTTATCGCTGCGGGGCGAGTTAGCACCGTGACTGATAGTCATCGGACGAATTTCTGATTGCTTATCCTGTCGCACGTACAAAAATGCCGCGCCTTTGGGGGCACACAACCATTTATGGCAATTGCCGGTGTAGTAAGTGGCGCCGCAGTTATGCAGGTCTAAGGGAATCATACCGGGCGCGTGAGCGCCATCGATCAGGGTATCGACGCCACACCGTGTCAGTTCTTGAATTATTTCCCCAATTGGTAAAATTAAACCTGTTTGGCTGGTTATGTGGTCTAACAGCGCTAGTTTTGTCTTAGGTGTGACGCGATCGCATACTGCTGCAATTATCTCTTCCGGCGAATCCAAAGGAAACGGCACTTCTGCCACCACTACTTTCGCCCCGGTACGCTCTGCGACAAAGTTCAACACGTTGCGACAGGCGTTATATTCGTGATCGGTGGTGAGTAATTCATCCCCTGGATCGAAGGTAAGCGATCGCAACACCGCATTCACCCCCGTCGTCGCATTGGGTACAAATGCCAATTCCTCTGCATCCGCACCCACAAACTCAGCTAATTCGCTTCTTGCCCGATCCAGAAGTTCCTCAAACTCCCGCACGAAAAAGCGCAGGGGTTCGCTTTCCATCTGTAAGCGCCAGCGCTGCTGCGCTTCCAATACCGGAATTGGACATGCCCCAAACGAACCGTGATTGAGAAAAGTTATTTCTGGGTCTAGCGACCAATACTTACTAAATTCTGAAGGGTGAGGCTTGAAGTCTAATTTCTCATCCTTCATGCTTCACCCTTCATTTTGTATCTAACTCCCCAGGCCGGATTCGAACCAGCGACCAATCGGTTACACTTATCCCCACGTTTCCGCGAGGGGTGGACTATCTCATCATCCCTTGGGGATGTCGGGCGCTCTAGGATTTATTGGACAGGCTCCTCATCCTTAGTCTCTGCGCCTTTCTGGCTACTGTGGAAAAAACCACCGCCTTTTGCCAGACTTGGCTCAGGATTACCGCCACCTTTAGTGCTGCGGCTTCCCTGAATTCACCCGATTTTCCACTACTTGTTACCAAGTAGCGCTGCTATGTCACTCAAGATATCAGTTAAACCTGGTATCTTGCGTCCATTACAGCCGACCGCTCTACCACTGAGCTACTGAGGATCGCAGTTATTTATAGTAGCGGTATCAGATGGGATTTGCAACCCCCCCTGGCAAATTTTTTTTCCAGTTTTTTCCAAACAACTGCTTTCATCTCCGTCAGCGCTCAAAAATAATCGGTAAGGGTGTCGTATCAATCTTTGTATCCCATGCGTAATTCAGCTAAGCGTTGACGTGCTTTGTCATCCAGGGAATTGGCTAAAAAGCGACCGCTGGATTGCTTGCGCGGTTGATGTTTCCGCCGCAGGCGCTGGGCTATCGATTCGATTTCAAATGCGAGTTGCTGCGCTGACATCCATTGGGCACCATAGCCGACGACTGTCAGCTTTTGCGCCCTGTCCGATGTGGCGACAATCAGCCGCCGCTGCAATGGCAACAGCTGGTAACGTAATACAGCACAGGTTTTTTCGATAAAAGTGTCTGCGGTTTGCCCAAATTCGGTGTAGTATACAGATAAATTATCTGTAATCACCTCGTTATTGCCGGGGGTATCGCGGTAATGGGCATCAAACACGACCTTAGTATCAAAGCCCTGAAAAGCGCTATAGCTTGTCAGGGCTTCAATCAGCTCAGTGCGGGCTGCTTCTAAACCTTTGCGATCGCGGGTATAGATCAGCTTATTCCAGGAACCAATTACGTTGTAGCCGTCTACTAGCAAAACTGCTGACGGCGGTGGGGGTGTCATTTTTCAACGCCAAATTTTTCTAAACTTAACGTTTTCGATATTAATTCATATCTCAATAGTAATCAAAGTGTTAATTCGGTTGACATAATCACAAAAATATGCATTGCAGGAGAGGGGAAAGGGGGAAAAGGGGAAAGGGGAAAATGGGGAAAGGGGGAAACGGGAAATTCTTGTTTTCGCTTTTTGCGGATTTCTGCGACCAGAAAAACCCTCGATAGGCAAACTGGTCGCCAAGGGAAAAAATTGTTTTCCATTTCCCTCTTTCCCCCCTTTCCCCTTTTCCCTTTCCCCCTTTCCCCCGTCACTCGCACACCCGCACTAGGAGGTAATTTCCTCGACTTGCATCAGACGTTGCTTTAAGCGGTTGGGATCGCCAGAGTCTACCACTTGGCCTTGTTCTAGTAGAAAAGCACCATCGCAGTAATTCAACTCATCGAGGCGGTGAGTTACCCATAAAGCGGTGATGCCTTGACTTTTGACCAAACGCTGTACTCCAGCCACCAGATCTAACTGACTATCTGGATCGAGTAATGCAGTGGGTTCATCTAAGAGTAAAACTTCACAGCGACGGGCGATCGCGCCAGCGATCGCTACGCGCTGCTTTTGACCCCCACTCAAAGCATAAATAGGCCGTCGCTGCAAGGCTAATAAATTGACTGCGGTTAGGGCTTCTTCTACTCGCTGGCGTACCGCTGGCAGGGCAAGGTTTTCCTCTACCAATCCAAAAGCCACATCTGCCCCAACGGTGGGCATGACTAACTGATGATCGGGATTTTGAAAGACAAATCCTACTGGCTGAGCAATTTTAATGTTCCCCGACTGGGGAAGCAACAAGCCAGCCAGCAACCGCAGCAACGTAGATTTACCGCTGCCGTTGGTTCCCAAAAGCATCCAAAATTCGCCTTTGGGAACCTCTAGCGAGCAAGATTGTAAAATCTTGTCGCCTTTAGGCCAGCTAAAGTACAGATCGCTTACTTGAATGGCTGCTTGTGTCATGCGATCGCTACCGGACAGCGTTTACTCAGCTAAGGCGACAAAACCGGGGGTGCGCCCCGCAGCAGCGCTGCTGGATTTCTGAGACAGTTGCACCGCTGAGATTTCGCCACTGACGACGGCTATCTTTTTTTCCGGTTGTTTCTCGCAGGTCAATTCCAAAACTTGAGAATGCCCAGAGCGCATGATATCTACAATTTGGTTGTAGAGCGCTAGGGCATCCTCTTCTGACTTCCTTTGCACTGCGAGTGGAAAGGGAGTGTTTTTTACAGTCAAGTCGATAGTGAACATGCTTTGGTTAAAAAATCTTGCGCGAATCCCATTGGCCTTATCCATTATCTCAAATCCCAGCCATCCCTGCCCAAATAGAAAGGGGAAAGGGGAAAAGGGGGAAAGAGCGAAATGGAAAACAATTTTTCCCCTGGCGACCAGTTTGCCTATCGAGGGTTTTTCTGGTCGCAGGAATCCGCAAAAAGCGAAAACAATAATTTCCCCTTTTCCCTTTTCCCTTTCCCCTTTTCCCCTCTTTCCCCGTTTCCCTCTTTCCCCCTTTCCCCCCTTTTCCCCTTTCCCCATCTTAGATTGCTAGCCGAGTTGGCGATTGTCGTGAGGATAGGCTAGGCGATCGCAAAATTCCTTGACCCAGGGGGTGAAAAATCTGGAGACTTACACCTATAATGAGAGGCACAGTTAAGAAACGTAAACTGTAAACACAATTCAACAGTATTTGTGCCTAAACTAAACTGCTCTAGCAGCGGTGCAGGCACAAAAAATAGTTGAATCTGCACTTATATATCTGTTTGGAGATTCGCGCCATGACTATTGCAGTCGGACGCGCCCCAGCGAGTCGCGGATGGTTTGACGTCCTCG
>ERZ1066133.17-NODE-17-length-111935-cov-10.308661_pt1 | contig 111935 bp, 153 predicted proteins | sample MGYA00382780_ERZ1066133 | MGnify/ENA primary metagenome ERZ1066133 (study PRJEB33369, sample SAMEA5778363) | biofilm metagenome | biome: Industrial cooling water; feature: Water cooling tower basin; material: Biofilm | place: United Arab Emirates | collected... | reverse complement strand
CTTATAATCAAGGCAATATATTAGTGGAATTGCCTCCAAGCAGGAGAGTAATTTTTGTTTCTAGTTACAATGGCGATAGGAGCATCCCATATTTTGTGAGTTTTCCCAAAATAAGATTGAATATTTCGTATATTTATCATCCCAACAAATGCCGATTTTACGTTTCTAGTGTGCGTCTTTGTTTTTTTGATAAATCACAAGTTTATTATCCTATTTTTTCAAATACTGGATCAGGGTTGATGTTGTGCTGTAATACTGTAAATGCCGCCAATATTGAAACTCTGGCAGACCAGCAAATTAAACTTATTTTTCAATCTAAATTCACTTCTGATTTGCAAGATTCACTTTTTAAATATGGAATATATGATTTTGTTGAATATCATAGTTATTTGAAAAAATGGGAAAAGAAAACAAAATCAAACCCAAAATGGGTGCCAGGAGCAAAAGAATTAAAGAAATTTAATGGAGATGGCGGTATCACTCCAGAATATTTCTTGAAGGTCGGGACTGATGGAGATTATGAATATACGAGGGGGTTTTATAGTTAGCCCTTGTCGTTCCTGTTTATATGTGCTGGTTCGACTCCAGCCCCGGCCATTTGATTTTCGTATTTTGTCCCATTATAATTAATGGGACATTTTTCATTAGGAGATTTTATGCTCAATCACCGTATTTCTGTATCAGGCTACCCGGTTTATCATGTTCAAATGAAAGATGCGGTTTGTTGCCAAGTGCAAATTGTCGCTAATTGTGGTTCGGCTCATGAAGATGATGATTCATGGGGTGTTGCTCATTTCCTAGAGCATATGTGCTTTCAAGGCACTCCTACTAAAAACAAACATCAAGTCAGTCGTGAGCAATCTATGGTGGGCTCATATAATGCGTACACCAATGAATTTACCACTGTTTATCATTTTGATGCTCTCAATGAAGATTTTGAACAAGGTCTAACATTACTCAAAGAAGCGGTTTTTGATTCTTGCTATCCAGAGCAAGAATTTGAAAAAGAAAAAAGCGTAATTATTGAAGAATGGAGAATGTACGATAATTATCCTCAAGAGCATTTTACTGACCATATTTTACAAACATGTTTTGGCGTTAAAGAAGGGCATCCTGTTATTGGCACAGAGGCTTCTATTAACGCAATGACTCCAGAGAAGTTACATCGATTTAGGAATAAATGGTATGGGAAAAACAACATTGCCATTGTTGTTGTAGGCAATTTAGAATTTGAAAAAGTAATGGAGGCAATTAATCGGGTAGTACCTCCCGCACCAGATGTTGAGCAAAGCCCTATTTGTTGGCATGAATTAAATGCAGTGGATAAATCTGTAATGGAGACAGATCGTTTTGAACAAGCCGCTTTTGGATTAGTGCATAAATGGCCAGCACTTGCTAAAAGTATTGAGACTCGATATTCTTCTGCTTTCTTTGCTGCGGCTTTGTCAAAATATATGTATGAACATATTCGAGATGATCTTGGCTTATGTTATGGAGTTTCTATGAGCAGACTTCAACATCTTGACAATTCATATAATTTGATTGCGATGTTGACTAACAATAATTATCTTGAAAAAGCAGAAATTGAATTAAACAAACTATTTGATAAGGTTAAATCGGAAGGATTTCCGCAAGAGATTTTCGAGATTTCTAAAAAGCAATTGACGTACAGTCAAGTGAAGGTGCTTGATAGTGTGAGAGGGGTTTCTGCTTATGTTGTTTCTGGAATTAATGGCAGTGCAAATAGAACATGGTTTTTGGAAGAAGGATTTAAGATTTTGGACCCCGATTGGCTTAAGAATTCTGCTGCTCAATTAACTCAAGATAATCTTCGTGAATTTGCTAATATTTGGCTTGACGGTTTCTCTAAATTTGCTATGGTTTCTACTAAGGCTAAGTGATTGGGACCGTAGCTCAATTGGTTAGAGCAACGGACTTTAAAAGGAGTGCTTATAAAGAAATTTTTAAGTAGAATCTCTCAAATTCAGTGAACGCTGTAAAATGCCAACGCCGAGCCAAGCCCGAAAGGGAAGGTGTAGAGGCTTGACGGGAGACACCTAACACGAAAGTCATGGTGAAGGCAAAGTCCAGACCACAAACAGAAATGGTAGTGAAAACTATAGTGGTAAGTTAATCCGTTGGTTCTGGGTTCGAGTCCCAGCGGTCCCATTTTTTGCAGATTAAGACTATATAAAGTAGAAGATTACTACTCTGGAGGTCTTATGCATAGTAAAAAGAAAGGCAATATAGGTCAATTTGGTGTAGCATTAGCTTTTGCAAAGTTGGGCTATTCTGTTTTTTCAGAAGAGGGTGATATATCTAAAATTGATTTGATTGTAGAAAAAAACAATAAAATTCATAGAATTCAATGCAAAGCTGTTACTCCGATTGATGATAAAATTATTGTTAGCCTGAAAAAAAGTGGACCAAATTATTCTTTCAAGTACAATGAAAATATGTTTGATTATTTTGCAGTTTATGATTTAGAAGATTGCGCTGTATACTTAGTTTCTTCATCTGTTTTGAAAAATCACAATTCTTCTATTATTTTGAGAAAGGCAAAGTCTAAAAATAATCAAATAAAAAACATACATTTAGCAGAAGATTTTGAGATTGCAAATGTCTTAAAAAAGAGTGCCTAACTTTACAGGTTGATGTTGTGTGGTATAATCTGTAGTACACAGGAATTCTACATGACGCACGGCCATATCGTTTTTTATGATTGGGATGGCGAGAATCGCACTGATCCCATTAATTGCCATACTTATCACGATGGGTTTTCTCAAGAGGCCATTGATGATTTGTTAGACCTGCCTTTTGATATTTTCAAAAAGCAAAAAAAGGCATGGGAAAATTATTGGTCAATTCCTCAAGACACAGAAATGTTGCGACGAGGATATTGGTTCTACAATATGCAAATGGATTTTTTGATTCGGGACTATTATGAAAATAGTAAAAAGAAAACTAGAGAAGAAGTGTATAAGTCATGGATCAGCATGATTCCTTTGCGTTCTGGCACTCTTGCTTTTGCTCAATGGTTTTGTGCTTACCGATTTAATTGTTGGGGCATAGAAGCTCAAGAGCAAGAAAGTACCAATTTCAATGTTCTTTGTACGAATGAAAGATTGAATTCATACACCATTGAATTTAACATGGAAGATTTCTATGACGATGATGAAGAAGCGATTCAAGAATATATTGAGAGTTTAACTGAGCAAATCAATAAAATAAACAAATTGATTCCAAATGAAAAAATGCACGATTGTCATTGCTCGATAACTCGTATAGGCAATATGCTTATGATTCGAGTTCCTTTTGATGCAATTTTTTGTGAGTTGTTGTGGCAAGATTATCAGAGGTTTTATCAACTAGCCGACGAAAATCGGTTGGCAGAAGACCCATATCTTTACGCCGCATACAAAGAAATTATGGCCATAAATGAAAAGGCTAATGCAAGAAATTGAGTCATATGAGCAGGACATAGAAGGAATTGGAAGACAGGGTTGTTTTTGTATTCATTTTCATATATCATTAACTGACCTTGAAAGGAAGGTGATATATGCCAGAATACGTTGCGACCATTTTCATTTCTGCTGCTAAAGGCAAAAAAACTGTAAAAATTAACGCTCCATGTTATTCGGAGGCTGAAAAAGAAGCCCTTTCTATGATAACTAAGAAGGGTAAGATTTTGAAGCTTGAACGCTCTGATGATTTCTATGCCGTTCCCTCTAAAAGTAGGTGATTTATGAATAATTTAGTTTTCCTCCGTGAAAGTAAGCCCAGGTTCTGGTTTAACTTTCATTATGGAGGAAATTGTGAAGAGATGGCATCAGGAAAAAGATCGTACTGTTCGTGAGTGGAAAAAGCATCGAAAAGTCCACACAGACAGCAATAAAAACAGTCGAGGCAAAGTAGGCGTTTCTGCTTATGTTGTAGATTGTATTTGCGATGAACAAATAGGGCGTTTTAGAAAAAAAGACGCTTATGATTGTGGAAATCCTCGTTGTTGGATGTGTCATAATGACAAATTTCCTAAACGGGAAAAAACTCGTCAAGAGTTACTGGCAGATAAAAAGTTGGAAGAATATTTAAATGATTGAAAAATAACCCCGGAGAAATCCGGGGTTATTTTTTTTTGATTATTTTTCTGGGACTCCTGGTTGTCCTTTTACTTTCAAGACATGTAATTCATCTTCTGCTCGTGTTCGACCAATATATTTATTATTTAATTCTTGTTTCAAATCAGCCTCTCGTTTGCTTCGAGGGTGTGGCCATTGATCATCTCTAAGAATATAAACTCTTTGGAATTGCAAACCTTTAGATTTGTGTACAGTTGATAAAATAACTGGGTTTCTCTCTTCCAATTCTTTTTTGTATTCTTCACGAGCTTTTTTGCCAGCAAGGCCACCGGCATCAAGGTCTAATCCACCAAATTTTTTATTGAGCCATCTACGAAATTCAATTATTGATCCGCCTCTGGGGTTTTCACTTATATATTGCTCAATAGATGCTTCCATTGCTTTTGTTATTTCTTGCAATTCTTTCAAATTAGCTGCTTTCGCTGCGCTACCAAAGTGAGCGTCTTGTTGTTCTGCATTATATGAAGTAATTTTTTCTTGTAATTCTTCTACTTCTGATGTATTGCTTAAATAAAATAAATCGGTTATTTTATTGATGTGTTTGTTGAGATCGGCTGCAATGTCTTTGCCTAAAATAATAAATGGCGTTCCTTGTGCCATTAATTTCAAACTAGCATGTACTAAAGGTTCATTTGTTCTTGCTAAGAATGCTGTTTGTTTTATTTCTCCCATATCTTTCATTTCTTTTGCCAATGTATCAAAAGCATCGTCATAGGTTACTTCGCCATGAGTTGCTACGCCTTTGCCAATACGTCCTGGTTCTTCTTTAAATGGGCGACCTTTCACCAAATTAGAGACATGCCCTGCACTTTCGCCTTCTTGATTTGCGAAATCTATGATTGCTTGTCTTGACCGGAAATTGGCAGTTAAGCCTTTTTCTACATCATCTTTATTTGTAGATTTTTCTTTCAACATATCTGAGATGCCTTTAAATGCATCGCCATCTGCTCCTCTAAAGCGATAAATAGCTTGATTTGGATCGCCCACAGCAACAATTTTAGCTCCAGCTTCAGCTAATTTTTGTAACATAATCTTTTGGGCCATATTAAAATCTTGCACTTCGTCTGCCAAAACCACTTGATATTTAGGCCATGTAAGTTCATTGGCATGAATGGCGGCAAACCAAAGGTCATCATCAAAATCTCTAACTGTGCCTAGACTACGAGTTTGACCAATATGGCCTCTTTTGCGAGGGTCTGCATCGAATGTAAATTCTTCTTGAGTAGCATGAGGTAAAACTTGATGCATCAACCATTTTGTGGCTTCTTTCAATTCTTTTGTAAAATCTCTATTGATAAAATCTTGCCCCATTATATCAGCAATATATTCTGCGGCCCACGGTGAGGTTTTAAGAATTTTTTCTTTTACATTTTCTAGTTTTGTATTGATATCATAATTATCAATTATTTTTTGTATTTCTTCATCGAGAGTATTTTTGTTTCTTGGATCAATTCCGAAAGACTTTGCAAGACCTAGCAATTTGACGGCTTCTCTTTTAAATTCCGCAACAATAGCTCTCAACAAATACCATAATGATTTTTGTGTTCCACCTAGTTGTTTTGGGTTGTCACCATATTTTTCTTTGTAATCTGGAATATTAAGTGATTTCATTAGTTCGACAAATGCTGGCAAGTCAGCAACCATACTGGCTTTTTCTTGAGTGCTATAATCAGCAATTCTATCAGTAGGTTTTAAATTATTTTTAGCTAGAACTTCTTTGCCAGCAAAGCTATTGGTTGTCTCTACTTGTACAGTAGAAGGAAATTCTTCTGTTGCTTCTTCTCTGTTTTTTGAATTAAATACCAAATACAACCATTTTTTGCCTTTGCCATATTTATGAGCCAAATGTTTTAACATAGTTGTTTTGCCAGAGCCAGCCAAAGCATTGATTACCATGTGATCTTGTGTTGAACTAGCAAGCATTCTTTCAAATTTAGCATCAATTTCTCGCTGCTCGTCAGTTATATATCTTTCTGGAATTTGTCCATTTCCTCCTCCTGAACTTTTTTCAGGAGTAATGGCCTTTAGTATTTCGGAGGGCTTTTGTCCTTGCACTAATTGGCCATGTTCATTTTTTTCACTTTTTACAAAATTTTTGATTTCTGCAAATGGTATTTGCCCTCTGGATACAATTCTTCCTTCTTCTTTATCTAAAATAACAAATATCCAATTGTTTTCGTCATATTGCTTAACGGCTAAATCAAGTCCAATTGCTGGGAGCCCATACTCTGGTTTTACAGCTATGGATTTAGCCCAAGTCCATTTAGGCTGGGATTTTGGAGAATTTTGCGGTTGTGGTTGTTGTGGTGATTGAGGTTGCGTTACGTTTCCGCCGCCTTGACGTTTTTGAAGTTCTTGAGTAAGGATAGCTTTTACTTCTGCGGGACTTAATTTTCTTCCTCTATCTACAATATGGAAATTCCCCTCACCTGCATTAATTTTTTCTAGCATCCATTTTAAGTAGTGATCTGGAACATTGGTGTGATCTTTCGATTGCCGCCAAAATTCAATATGGCCATTTCTTGCAATGAATTTTCGATAAGCCACTGTTTAAATCTCATAGTTTATTATTTATGCATTGTAATCGTAAGAATAAAAGCTAAATTGAATAGATAAGGTATGCAAAAATTTTCAGAATGGCTACAAGAAAACATGGGGATTGGCCCATATATTGGAGATTGTCGGCCCACCGACGATTATCAGGTATTTGGTGCTTGTAGCGATCAAAATTCAGAAAAAAAGAATGCAATGATTAGGCAAGGCCAAGAGCCTCTAAGGTCTAAAAAGAAGCGATCTTATAAGTTTAAAGAATATGCCCAAGACCAAATTGGATATTCACAAACCATACCAGAAACTATGCCTATAACCAAGAAAAAGAAGTGGAAGGCCACCAAAGAACAAATTATCAATTATTGGCAGGGGTTAAGAGATGATGTTCCTATATCAATTAAACCTATTTCTTATGAACATAAAGGTTCTACATATGGCGAAGACGGAATTAGATTGACGGGTTCGCCGGAATTTATAGCTTCTGTACTACCTAGATTGAGAGAATTATTGGCTTATGAAACGCCAACTACAAAATTAGCTTTAGTTTATAGAGAAACAGAATCTCCAAGTAAATTAGCTCTTGGATCGGCAAGTAAAACCTCTTATGTGTTTTATTTGCAAGTCAAGGAAAGAGGACATAATCAATGACAAACAAAGGGGTCGATACCAATCGACAAAAAGCCATAGTTGATATGGCCTCTACATTAGCCAAAGTTTTCAAAAAGTATTCACGGTCTAATCGTGAAAAAGCATGGGCTGATTTGACTGATGATAAAGGGCAAAAAGAGATGAAAAAGATTCTCCAAGACCCAGATCGTTCTTTAAATGGATTCCCTAAATTGGCCTTTAGAGAATGGTTGTTAAATAGCTAAATATTGTACCAAATAATAAGGAGTGACCAATGGAAAGTTTTGCCCAATATAAAGAAGCCAAAGAGACACAAGAATTTGATGCATTATTTTCTTTAGTTTGTGAAAATATCGTTGCATCAGGTCTGACTTTTGATGAATTTTGGACTCAACATGCCATTCCTGTTTTAATGGAATCTGATAAACATGAAGATGAAATGGATTTGCTTAGTGAATTAAATTGGGACAAATCTAAGCTCAATCCAAGCAATTGGTCTGTAGCCAATAAAGGAGTAAGTTGGAGTGGTGAAAAATCCGATCCTATGGCTCCGGGCTTAGATATTTTAAGACAACAAAATGCTGCAAAAAAACCAGGAACTCCTGAAAACTTTTTAAGCAATTTAGATGTACCTCCACAATCAAATGATCCTAATTTTCTTGCTCGTGCTGGAGCCCATGATAAGGCCCGTGATGTGGTAAGACAACAAAAATTGGGAGTGGGGCAAAAACAAATTGATCAATCTATTGCTAAACTCAAACAACAATTTGCTCAAGCAATGCAACAATTTTTAAAGGCCGCTAATGATAACGCAATTCGCTCTGGGGACAAAATAGGGTTTATTGTGGCTCGAAAATTTCATCATAAACTTATGAAAGCGGCACAACCAGTTCTTGATGATTTTGCTCTTAAAGCAAAAGCTGGAACACAAGCACAGCATGATCGACAAGTAGGCGATGGATTCACACAGGCATCGCCTAAAGGCACTTCGTTCCCTTCTGCTTCAACTGCCGATGATCATCAATATTGGACAAGAACTAGTCAAAAACCATCTAGAGTTTGATTTTACAACCTGATTTAATTGTGGTAGAGTGATGTACCAACCTCTTTCCGGTAATCATCATGAAACCACAATTTATTCCAGGGACAAATATTCCTGTTTATTATGTTGATAATATCGATGATGTACGGCAAATGGCAAATGAGATGAAGATCAATGCCGTACAGCAAAAGTTAGATAAGCCTTGTGAATATTCAAATACATTAAAAGAACTTGAAGAAAAAGTAAAAAGTCTTGATTCTATGAAATTGCCAAAGCTTGCTGTGGCAATGGTTTATCAAAAACAACTTTATTCTTTAATTTTGACTTGTGAAAAACAAGATTCTTGCAAATTTGAAGAAGTTTGGCATCTTTCTATTGGCCAAACTTCTGCTATCAATGGATTGCCAGAAAAGTTGAATGAAGAAGTGGCCAAATTCATTCTCACAGCATTTTTTGAAGAATATTCAGAAGTCGGTCCTTTCGGTGTTTTAAGTCAAGTGCGTCATTTTATTGCTCCCAAAACAATGCCTGAGAATTCAAAATGAATGCTGATTTTGAAAAATTTGCTGATAAAGTGCGAAAAGAACTCGCTCCTATGGTAAAAGACAGTTCTATTTTTGTATCTATTACTCCTGCAAACCCTGATTTAGTTGATATTAAATTTGCCGTTGAATTAGGGCTGGCAATCATGTACGATAAGCCAATTATTGCTTGCGTGAAGCCAGGGACAATTATTCCCGAAAAGTTGTCAAAAGTAGTTGATAGATTTGTAGAAATGGATTTTAATGATCCGAGTCAAATAGAAAGGCTCAAAGAAGCAGCAGACGAACTTGCTGCCGAAAAAGGCATTGAATGAATCTCAGATTTGAAACAAATTTTTTGGTGATGCCACATCATTGCAATCATCATGATGAAGCTACAGAAATTTTTGGCGGTAGCTTTTTTGGAGAAATAGACAAGGCAGGATATTGTTGTGTGTGTCGTTTGCTTCAAGATTCTGAGTGTGATAGTTGTGTGACTCATAAAGTCCTTGAAGGAGCTTTTCACGCAGCAGCATATCGAGGAGATTTGATTTTTTTAGAAGCAGAAGTTGTTGAATTAAGAAAAAAAGCTGTAGTTGTTGAGGTCAAAGCGTTTCGTGAAAAACAAGCTATACGAGGCCGAGATTATGTGGCAAAATGGAAGTTTGTTTTTGTAACAAAAAAAGATGGTAAGTTTCATCATCATGGTCTAACTCTCCCTTGAAAGGTATTTAGAATGAATGATTTTTTGCAATTTTTTACTTCTCTTAGCGGAATTGCTTTGACAAGTATTGTCGTTATAGGAAGTCTGGTTTTCCTGGCTTGGGCTGGGATTCGATATATTCCTAATGAGAAAATTGGAATTATTGAAAAAGGTTGGTCTTTGAAAGGTTCTCTTTCTGATGGCGATATTGTTGCCTTAAATGGAGAAGCTGGATTCCAACCCAAGGTTCTTCGTGGCGGATTTCATTTTGGATATTGGCGATGGCAATACGCTATTCACAAGAAAGATTTCATTACTGTGAAACAAGGAAAAATTGGTTATATTTTCTCTCGTATCGGAAATGCTTTGCCAGCGGCTCAAACTTTGGCCAAAATTGTAGAGTGCAACAATTTTCAAAGCGTCGAACAGTATTTGAAAAACGGTGGGCAAAAAGGCCGTCAACGAGCCATTTTGCGTGAAGGTGTTTATGCCATCAATTTGTCAGTGTTTAACATTATCACTGAAGACGGCGTATTTTCTTTAGAAAACAACAACAAAGATTTGCAGGCTTGGCAGCAAGCCCTTCGCCAGCAATCAGGTTTTGATCCTGTTGTAATTGGAAGTAGTAGCAATTCTCATTCTGATGATATTGGCATTGTTACTGTTCATGATGGTCCTGCTCTTGATGGCGAAGCTGTCTATCATCGCCCCGCCAGTTGGTCTTGATCCCAACAATCCTGAAACTTATCACAATAATTTTCAGGATATTGAGGCATTCTTGCGTGCTGGAGGACGCCGAGGCAAGCAATATTCTACACTTATTGATGGGACTTATTTTATCAATCGGTGGTTTGCCAATGTTGAAAAAATTCCAAAAGAAGTCATTGAAATTGGTCATGTAGGCGTCGTTGTCAGCTATTATGGCACTGAAGGCGCTGATACTTCTGGTGCCGCTTTCCGACATGGCGAACGTGTTCATGAGGGCGAACGTGGTGTTTGGGATCGCACACTCGGACCAGGAAAGTATCCATTCAATACTTCGGCGGGTCAGATTGTTCGTGTTCCAACAACCAATTTTGTTCTGCATTGGGTGACAGGTCAAACTGAAGAGCATATGTATGATGAAAGTCTTCGGTCTATTGATTTGATTACCAAAGATGCTTATGAACCAATTCTTCCGTTGTCAATTGTTGTGCATATTGACTATCAAAAGGCTCCAAGTGTGATTCAGCGGTTTGGTGATGTTAAACAATTGATTACTCAGACCATTGACCCGCTCTTGAGTGCTTATTTCCGTGACGTTGCACATAAGAAGACTATGTTGGAACTTGTTCATGCTCGTGATGAAATTCAAAATCAGGCACGAAAAGAATTGAAAGAAAAGTTCGAGCATTTTGATATTGAATGTGTTGACGTTTTAATTGGGCGACCGGAATCCAAAGAAAACGATGACAAAATTGAAAATTTGCTTGAACAGTTGAGAATTCGACAACTCTCATTGGAGCAAATTGAAACTTACAGTAAGCAGGAACAAGCTGCTGCAAAACAAATGACTCTTAATGAGGCAATTGCCAAGAGTCAGATGCAAACTGATCTTACTGGCTCTGCCATTAAGATTAAGATTGCAGAGAATGAAGCAGAAGCCGATCTTGTTCGTGCCAAGAAACAGGCTGAGAAAACGATTGTTACCGCTCAGGCTGAAAGTCAAAAGCTTTCATTGCAAGGTGAAGGCGAAGGCAAGAAGATTCAGCAAATTGGTAGCAATGAAGCTGATGTGCTTTTGAAGAAAGTGCAGTCTTTTGGAGATTCCAAGCTTTACGCTATGTCGGTTATTGCTGATGCTCTCTCTAAGAGTGAGCAGCCGCTTGTTCCAGAAACTGTTCTGGGTGGTGGGGGCGAAACCAACATGTTTGGAGTTTTTATGTCCATGCTTGTCAATGAAAAAGTAAAGGGATTAAGTCTTGAAGGGACTCAAAAGACGCCAGCACCACCGGCACCAGTTTCAGTAGATGCTGTTGTTCTTGATGATATTGTGGGGGCTGAAGTAGTTCCTAGCAAAAAGTCCGACAAAAAGAAAACTTAACATCTCTACAAAAGACCTTTCCTGTGGTACAATCCGCAGGAAAGGTCTTTCTTTTTTGGAGAACAAATTATGGGCTGGTGGAAGTCTGAACACGGGGCCATAGGCGATTGGCCGTCAGATATTATGGCCAAAGCATTTAATTTGCTTGAAGATGTTTATATGCGAGAGTGCGGACGTTTGCCCACTCAGGGCGAAATTGCGGATTTAATTGAATTTTGTTCAATGGGCGTATTAAAACCTCAATGCGGCGATCCAAACTACTCTTTTACAGATTTGAATGATGATAAAACACCAAGAGCGGTTGAAAGAGGTTTGCAAGGTGCATTAAGAGAAGCACCCCCAAAAGGCAAATTGGCAAATATAGACCCTGCTACGGGGGAACATTATTCTTTAAATGATATTGACCAAGTAATGAGGGATCAACTCAAAGAAGCAAAGAATAAAGAAAAAATGGGGTTTTAGATGAACACCTCAGAATTAAAAGGAAAAAGAATCCACATGTCGGATTCTGAAGAGATACATTTTAATTCAGTCACACAAGAAATATCATTAGAAAATCCAGCTTCTATTATAGGCAAGCCATCTGGTTTGTGGTATGGATTTGGGACTTCATGGCTTGATTGGTGTAATCTAGAAATGCCCGGATGGGTGTGTGATTATTATTATGAAATTGTACTGGATCAATCAAAAATTTTGACAATATCTTCGATTGAACAATTTGATCAATTTGAAAGGGAATTCCTTTCTCTATCAGAAATTACTGACAATCGATTTGCACTAAGATTAGGTAAAATTAATTGGGTAAAAGTTTCTAAATTATATTCGGGCATAGAAATTGTTCCTTATTTGTATGAGAGACGATTGGAATCTATGTGGTATTATGGATGGGATTGTGCGTCTGGTTGTGTATGGCATTCTGACGCTGTAATTGCCATTAAAAAGCTCAACTTTACGAGACAACAAAGGGGTGGTAAAATTGATTCGTAGTGACAAAACAAAAAAACAAAACTGAAAAGAGTGGTGCGATTCCACTGAACAAAAGGATGGCCACCGGCTTGCCGAGTTCATTCTCTTTGAGAATAGTGTACCCCATAGTTGGAATTGCTTTTATAACGCAATGCACATTTAGTTTTGTTTTAGGCTTGGGAGTATGTTGGATATGAGTTTGCTTACGAGAAGTTAGGCCACCAGCTTTGCTGAGTTCGACTTTTTTGAAGGTTGTTCTGCTTATACCAGGATAACTGGGCATCAATATTTTAACTAATCCCAAGCCGCAAAATTTGAACCTTGAAGTGAGGAAAGGTGAAAGAAAACTTATTGGCCTACGGATAAATCCGCCGAATGTCGGCCACCGTTCCATAAGTCAAATTGAGTGCGCAGCGATTTGATGGAAATGGGTTCGATGTTCTTTAGGCTATTGGTGTAACAGCTAGTCAAATTTCTTTAAAAAATTTGGCTCAGAGTAGCACACATTTCAGGGTTCATTTATGAATGATCTTTTGAACAAATCGCACGATCTTCGCCAAATGATGGACAATATAGAAAGAACTCAAGGCCGTCGCCGCCTTATGCAATGGCTTAAACATATTTGGAATAAAATGTGCTTTTGGAAGTAATTTGTGAACTTGCACTAATCGCATGTTTTTTGTAAAATCGCATTTATGCAATGGACCAAAGAACAAAAACATGCGATTATTTCTTTGCTTAAAGGCGTAAGAGCCGACGAGCCCGTACAAACATTAGGGGGGTATGCTGGTACTGGCAAAACTACTGCTATTCGTCAAATACAAAATTCTCTTCGTAGCAAAGGAATGCATTTTGCCGTCGCCGCATATACCGGAAAAGCAGCGAATGTTTTGCGAGGAAAAGGTATAGACGCTTGTACAATTCACAAGCTAATATACGCTCCTTTTCAAGACGAAGATGGTGACACAATATGGTATTTAAAATCTCGTCATGATTTATCCGATCCTGGCGGTCCTGCTGTAAGAGGCTTTATTATTGATGAAGCTTCGATGGTTAGTAAAGAAATATATCAAGACCTAATGAGCTATGGTCTTCCAATTATTTTTGTTGGTGACCACGGACAACTTGAGCCTATTGGTGGCTCTAAGTTTAATTTGATGTCCGATCCTATGTATCGACTTGAAGAAGTACATAGAAATGCTGGCGAGATAGCCCTATTTGCAGAACATCTTCGCAAAGACAATCCTGCGCATACTTTTCCTGCTAAAAAACAAGTTCAACTTGTTAGGCCCACTTCAATACACAACAATCATTTAGCTGGAGTAGATCAAGTTATTGTTGCTTATAATCGGGATCGTGTTGCTCTTAATCAAAGAGTGAGAGAATATAAGCGATTAGATTATGTAATGTTGGCTGTAGGAGAAAAAATTATTTGTTTGCGAAATAATAGCAAGGAAGGTCTTTTTAACGGACAACAAGGAATTGTTACATCAATATCAGATGACGGTGATCGTTTTGATTTTCGATCAGATGACAATATGTATTTGTATAACATTCTTTACGACCCAGATATTTTTGGTCAAGAAAAACCAGAAATCGTACATGGCAAAGGCGAAAATCCTTTTGATTATGCGTATGCAATCACTTGTCATAAAGCACAAGGAGATGAATGGGGTTCTGTAATTGTTTTTGAAAAACATTGCCCTAAATGGGAGCATCGTCGTTGGGCTTATACTGCTGCATCAAGAGCCGCAAAATCTTTAATCTGGGCCGTAGATATATGACCTTTACAAGTTGGTTTGATGTGGTATAATGAATTGTGTTTTGAAATTCGAGTCGCCGCACTACTTCCGAAAGGAAATGTGAGGGAAGCTCTCGACAACACCGTTTAAGGTGGGAGGATTAACAATCCGCCTGCACCACCGAGGTTGCAACGCAAACAGTCTGAGAGGATGAACGGCTCTATGAAGACGGGTAGCGGCCACTAGAGAAATGGCGACATAAACCAGAATCGAGGCTACGGAGTTTCAGAACATGATTTTAATTAAAAAAGATGGATTTTGGGAACGAAGCAAAAAGAAAATTCGGCGTGTCAAAAAATCTTCTGTGTTATCTTGTCTAAAAGAAACAGTTGAAATTGAGGATGGAGTTACTTTATTGGACCTCTTCCGAATTGTTGGAAAACACAAATTACTTAAATTATTTATATCACAATATTCTAATTGTCCTGCTTTAGAAGAATTTCACGCACAAGCCGAAGAACCAATGCGGAACGAAAATGATGAATATCCATTAGATTATTTAGAAGTTTATTGGCATGGTGGAGTTCAAAAAGATAATATTTACACTTCCGCCTCGTTTCATGGCATTAGCACCCCTCGTGATCCAGAAAATGCTTATGTTGACGGCACAGCCCCTATTGGAATTTCTTATTCTCCTATGTGGGAATTGGCCGATGTGCCTTTGAAATTAAACACTCAAATAAAAATTTGGGGTAAACGTAATTCAAAAACTTTAAAACAAGAAATTGTTTTTGAGGGTCAAAAGCAATTTACTTTACTTGATGTTCTTGATGCCATTTATGATGATATTAGTTTTATGGGTGGCCCTCAAGAAAATGCAGAATTTATTGATTCAATGAATTCTCTAGTAGAAGATTTAAAGTCGGGGGTTGTTAAAGGCATTCCTTTGAAAGATGTTTTACAAAAACTGGAAGAACAAGGAATGCGTGGAACTGAAGAACTTGGCGATCAATTCGACAACATTGAAATTGAAGGTTTGCCAATTGTTTTAGCCCCACAAGTAGTGGAATTTTTTGGACTTAATCCCGATGATTTTGAACAAGTTGATCCCTCAGAGCCTAAAGAAAATTTGGAGAACTAAAATGGGTGGTGAAAACGAATCTGTTCTTAAGGCTGATAAAAAAGACACTGTTCTGAAGGCAGATGATGACCCAAAAATGGGCACCATTCTTCAAGCAGACGCAGAACAAGTTGACCCTCCGCTTGTAAAGCCGCAACAAAAATCATATGATGCCCAAGGTTTCCCGCAACAATATCAATCAATTCGTCAGCATGTTTCTGCTGGACATGTTCATCTTCACGACGATACTAACAAGCTAAAAGTTTCCATTCCTGTGGCTGATTGGTATATTATCCTTCGTCAATTGAAAACAATGACGAAATACACCTATGTTGACACGGATTTTAATTGCACAGCTAATTTCAGACCATTTATCAATAATGGAATTTTCGATGTTGCCATTGAATTAGTACCAACTGTTGTGGGCGAACGATTCAAACAATTGACCTCTGTAGCTAAAAGGTAATTTATGGATCAAAGCGAAATAAAGCAACTTTCGCAAGTATTAGTTGCTATTTGGCTTTTGCTTGCATTTTCGGCTGGGTGTGGGGCTGCTGGTTTTTCGTTTTTTCGTGCAAAACCATCCAGTCCAATAGACAATAAATTGCTCAACTCTTTGTTAGCATTTATTGTTGCTTGGTTGATTTCTGCTCTTGGATTTTTCGTACTTCTTTCTGTAGTGTGGTCAATTTGCACCTTGATTATTTGGTTAAGATGATGAGTATAGACAACAAAATTTGGCAAGAGTTTTATTGTGGAGAATGCCAAGGTTATTTTCGGGTCAAACTCAATATGGCTCTTAACATTGGCGTAGAAATGGTTTGTCCTAATTGCAAGCATAGGCACCATCGCTATATCAAAGATGGTGTAATCTATGAACAAGGCAGAAACGAAAATGCCCCAAAGGATGAGATATGTCCGCCCCTTTCGGCTTACAGCAAAGAACCGCTTACGGCCAAAATGGAAGTTAAAAGCACTTGGAAAAGAGACGGAGTGGTGATTGACAAAGAACAGGATTTGTCTAAAAACAATCCCGTAGCTGCGGCAATGATTCGTGAAAGATGGTTTGAACTACATGGAGGCCAGTTGTGAGCGTTACAGCCGAACGTGAAATTGATGTTGCTTTGTTTCGTGTGGGCAATAAACCAACCGGAAGCCTTGCAGGCAAAATTGCCATTCCAGACAATTTGCAAATTCTAGAAAAGCCTGAAGAAGTTCCCTTGGATAACTTTGGCGTTTTTCGTATCATGACGCCAAAAGATGGCGACAAGCGAGTGGTTTGGGATCGAAGAGACTTTGCTCAAATTCTTGAAGCAAAATCTATGTTTGACGCCTGTGTTGTTCAAGGACTTGTTCCATATCGTGTTGGCTTAAATGGCAAGGCATCTGCTGATGTCATGTCAGAATTTGATCCACATGCCGAAGAGATTATTTTTCTTCCTATAGCGATGGTAACTGGAGGTTGATATGATTCATTGGGATACTACTGGAAGTGTTACTTGCAATTATACATCTGAAGGTCCGATTAGGATTAATATCACTGATGGTGCAACCACGACAATTACTTATCCAACAAACAATTTAAAATGGAAAGAATGTCGCTCATATTCAATTGAGTATGACACCAATTATATCGACACTACTTGTTATACTGACAATACTTCTGCGTGGAAAACTATTACGACCGGAGTAATTGAATATAGTAACAACAAAACATGGAGGCAGGTTAATGGAGGAATAAATTACAGCACACACGAGGGCAACTTTTACATAAAGGATTCTTGGTATCATACGCCAAATCCTGAAGACAGAATGAAGCATCGTCTTCGGGCTATACTTGATAGTCGCCGTGGCCCCGGCATTATCATTAAGCAAAATGATCGAAGGAAGGCATTATCTATGCCGGAAGATATTCGTGAACAAAGGGCACGAGAAACACTAAGGCGAGTCATAGGAGACAAAAAGTTTTTTAATTTTTTGAAATCTGGATTTTTGTCTGTAAAAGCAAAATCTGGGTTAATCTATCAAATCTTCCCAGGACATGGGATAACATGCGTATTTAAGCAGGGACAACTTGTTGAAAAACTTTGTGTTGTTTTACAAGGAGGGTTTCCTCCAACCGACTCTCTTATTATGCGATATTTACTCATTTTAAATAATGAGCAGACATTTAGAGGCTATGCTATTTCTCATTTCCCACGGGCACAAGTATATCAAGAAGATCAAATTGATATGAGGCCACTGACAGAGATTTACAAAGAATTGAAAAGAGAGTTATTGGTAGCATGACAAAAATTGAGCTTTTAGAATTGCTTAAGAATCATATTGTGGACTACAGAGAAAAAGCTGTAGATCATATTAATCGCAATAGGCACATGAATGCATTAGGTGGCATGTGTAATCTTTCTCAAGAAGAAGTCGATGCTTTGCTTATAGATTTTCTAAATTTTGTAGGAATGAAAATGGGAGTCGATTATGCGATGTACACAATGGATTTGCCCCATGAGAAGCTAAAAAGTGTAGGGGAAACCATAATTGATCGTATCAAACGACAAGCAGCACAGTTTCAACAAGCTGCTGAAATACAACAAACCGCCGAAAATATTGTGAATAAATATTTATGATTCATTCCCGCTGGTCATTTTGGCTTTAATGCCATTGATGATTTCTACAGCAGCTTTTTGTATGTTTCTTCTTCTGGCTCTGATATCGTCGCCTTTGGCTTTCCACAAAGCCAGATAATTGCTAGTATCTTTAGTTTCAAATCCAAAGTGTTTTAATACAATATAAGCTGAAGTCTCAGCATCTATTTCTTTTTGTTGGCTACTGGCGTATTTGCCTTCGGGGTCTTTCCAATGCAATAATTCATGAGCGACTTCATGAACATAGGTGCTAAACATATTGATTCCTTTGAATTTATCATTAATTGCTATTTTGCCGCCTTGAGAATATCCGCCTCTTTCTGTCCCCATTTCTTCGTAATTTACACTGATATTATTTTCTTTTGCAAATTCATCCAATGCGGAAATTAGTTCTTGTAATTCTGAAATATCTTCATTGGAATCTAAACTCCAATCTTTTCTGCTAATTGGTTCAAATGTTTTTGGATGTCCTGCTATTGCTTCTGTAGCAGAAACGTCGTAAACAGGTCTTGGCAAAAAGAACATTCTTTCTCTTGTTTCTACCTCACCAGTTTCTTTGTTTTCAATATCTTTTTTAGATGTAGCAGGAGCTAATATGATAATTTTCTTGCTCCAATCAGATACTTTTCTTCCAAATTCTTGTTCCCATTTTTTGGCACCAGCTACATGTTGGGCTTGTCCTCTTGATTGAATCCAAATTAACAATTGATTGTGGAAGCTATAGTTGTAAAACTTGCTAGAAAAATCTAAAAAGTTTCGGATAAAACTCTGCTTTGCTGCTTCATCGGTGCTATTAGCAACTTCTTCAATAAGTTTTTCTATGCTATCAATAAGACCTTGTGTTTTGGCATCACTTGTGATTACTTTTTCAAGTGTTGAATGCATTTTTTCTAATGTTGCATCCACTTCAGTTGTTGGCTGTGATTGTGGTTGAGGCTGTACAGGTTGAGATGGAGCAATTTGAGGTGTGGAATCATATCCGCTAAAATCAACCCCTATTTTTTGCAATTCATTTCTGATCTGGGGAGTGAGTTTATTGCTAAATATGCTGTATGTGCCATTCCCACGAAAATATCTCAATCCTAATGTTTTTAGTTTTTCTTTCATAGAGAACATGAGTTCCCTTTCTTCAGGGTCAGCACCGTAAAGAACCAAGAAAGTATTTTCAGGATTTTTAGGACTTACTTCTTTTCGTGTTCTGATATATTTTTGAACTTGTTCAAAAAATAGCCATGTAGCGAAATTCATAAATGATGGTTGCATATTTTTATCTCTTTATTTCTTTTTGTCTTTTAACCATTTTTCAAACACAACATCTGTGTGTTCTGTAAGATATTTATCAATGCATCCGGCATTAAATGCTTTGATTCTTTCTACAAGGTCTTTTACTTCGTCTACTGAAAATTTAATTTCTTTTTTCCAAAACCAATCGAATAGTTTTTTGTTTTTCATGATGCTCCTTTGGCTTTTGAAATCAATTGTCTGATACTTTTAATGTTTTCTTTCTTAATCAAGGCTCCATTATTTATCCACTCAACCTCATATCCGTCATTAAGTAATTTTTTTGCCCAAATCACTATTTTTTGATTATATCGTTCTCCTAGTTTTATCAAATCTAGTTTCGATATATTAGGTATTAAGAAGGACTTCTCTTTTTCATCTTTGAATTGGCCTATAAATGGCCATGGGTCATAACCTTGTGCCCGTAAATCTGAGAAGAGTTTTTGGCTTCGATTCTGGTTGGTTTGGTCTTTTATGGCAGAATCTATGGAGGTATGGGCAGAAATAAGCCCCACTGTCTTACCTTCAAAACGAAAATCTTCTACAAGCCATTGCCAAAAATCTCTCATGAATCTATTTAGGCTTGATAAAGCCAAAGAATTTCATACAATTTAGACTTGCCAGATGTAGAAATTTTTGGTAGTTTCTTTCAAACAGACGATTTAGCCGAAGTGGTGGAATCGGCAGACACAACGGACTTAAAATCCGTTGCTACCGCAAGGGGCGTGCGGGTTCAAGTCCCGCCTTCGGCATAGGAGAGTTTAATGAAAGCCTATATGGTGTTTGTTGGATCAAAAAAAATTTATCGTAGAAAATTTATTGCTAAAGAAGTAACACTTTATGCATCTATTGATGAGGCAAAAAATTTTGCTGGATTTGATGTCAAAATTCACACTATAGCCAAAGTCAATGTAAACAAAAATGACGATTTGTTTGGAGTTGAAATTGAAGATATAATTGACTTGGAGAAAGATAAATGAATGCTTACGTTGTTTTGCCAAAAGATTTTGATGTTGTCGCTTTGAGTGGAGAAGTTGATCTTTCAAAATATGATTTTGTTTTATATGCATCTATTGATGATGCATTAAAAGGCCAAACAAATTTTAATCCCAATACACATTATATTGGGCATATTGAATTTACCGATTGCAGAGAATTATTAGAGGCAATTAGAAGCACTTATGCAAAAATATCGAAAAAAACTTTTCGAGTTCGGTTGATAGAAACAATTGTTTTTCACCCCAATGAAGGCAATCTTTATTCCGGCTTTTCCAAAACCCCCCTATGTGAGATAAAATGAGAATCAAAAAAGAAATTCGTGTTAGTCAGGACGACTCTCCCAATGCAGTTGCAGAAAAATTTGCTGCACTTTTTAATGAATTTGGCATCCAATGTGTTGACACAACACCAGATTCCGAAGAACATGTTTATCAAATTGAATTAGATGTAGAAGTCATGGAATTTGATCCTGACGAACATCATCATTGTGAAGACCCAAATTGCGGCCATCAGCATTAAGGAGACAAACATGAAATATGTATCAATTGATATAGAGACAACTGGCTTGAATCCACACATTCATGATATTGTAGAATTTGGTGCGGTCATTGATGATTTGGCCAATCCACAACCAATTGAAAAGCTTCCAACTTTTCAAGCAATATTGGTTCAAGATCATTACAGAGTCACTCCTTATTGCATGACTCTTCATCAAAGACTTTGGAGCGAAATTCAAGAAAGAGACGAAAACGATCATCGTTTTATGGCAATTGATGACTTGCCAACTGCTTTCTACAATTTCCTTTCAAAAAATGGATATCCATATAACGAAAAAAAGGAAGCTTATGATTTAACTGTTGCAGGCAAAAATTTTGCTTCATTTGATTTGCTATTTTTAAAAGAACAGTGTTTTTGGCATGGCATTAATTTTAAACATCGTACCTTAGACCCTGCGGTACTTTATTTGGACCCCAAAATAGATACTGAACTCCCTGGTATGGGACTTTGTTTAAAACGGGCAGGAATTAATGAAGAAGTCACCCACGGTGCCGTTCCAGATGCTTTGCAAGTTATCAAGCTAATTAGGCATCATTTTTGTCGATAATATGAATACATATGTAGTCATGAAAACATTCAGTGAATATTTAAAAGAAGATGCTGCCCCACCTCCACCACCGCCTCCAGGTGGTGCGGGTGGACCTCCTCCTGGCGGTCCTCCACCGGGTATGGGCGGCCCACCACCGGGAATGCCCCCGCCTCCTATGGGGGGTGGAATGCCTCCTATGGGTGGTGGAATGCCTCCTATGGGTGGTGCGGCTCCGAGTGGTCAAGGTGCCCCACAAAAACTTAAAGCATATAACGTATGGGATGCTTTAGAAAAAGTTTTGAATGGCGAGAATAAGTCTTGAATAAGCTAGATTTTTCGTTTAAGTTATATTTTATAACTGGAGCGAAAAATGAGCAAAGTTATTTTATTTTCTGATATTCATGTACATCCTCACAAGAAAAATTATCAACGGGTAGAACATTGTTTAGAGGTTGTGGATTGGATTTTTGAAACCGCAAGACAGCACAAAATCTCTAATATTCTTTTTGGTGGCGATCTTTTTCATGATCGAAAATTGATTGATGTTCCAACATATCAAGCTACCTTTGAAAGATTTCACAAACATTTGGCTGGTGGAGAGTTTTCCTTATATCTTTTGTTGGGCAACCATGATATTTGGTTGAATGAAAAAACTACAGTGTCCAGCGTGTATCCTTTTAATGCTTTGCCATCAACGCAAGTCATTTCTGAACCTTGCAGACTGATAATTGATGGGCACAATTGGGATTTTATCCCTTTCACTCATAATCCTATTGAAACATTGAATGTGCTTTCCAAATTTGCAGGTGATCCCGAGTATGCTTTAGGCCACATTGCGATCAATAACGCCAAATTGCACGGTCGCACATATTCTGAAGATGTTGCAATCGAACATGATGGAGATATGGTAAAAGTTGATGCTGCTATTTTTGCAAAATACAAACGAACTTTTTTGGGGCATTATCATATTGCTCAAAAACTGGATTACAATGTTGAGTATATTGGTTCTCCTTTGGAATTGACTTTTGGCGAAGCAGGTGATGAAAAACATCTTGTGTTATTTAACTGTTCCGCTAATACATGTGATTATGTAGAAAATAATTTTAGTCCCAAACATCGACACGAAAAAATTTCAAGTGTAGAAGATTTTTTGAAAAATCAAGATGATCTAAAGAATGGATTTGTAAAAGTGACTTACGACCCCAGCACAATTGACACTGTTGAGGCTTTAAAGCTTCGTAAAGAAATTGAATCTCAGGGAAATTGTTTAAGTTTTGAATTAATCCCTAAAAAAATAGAAGTAGAAAAACATCAAATTGATGATGCTAATGCCATTTTAAATCAAGGCAAAATGGCTTTAGAAAAATACATAGATCAAGTGGGGGATAAAGGCTTGAATCGTGATAAATTACTTAAAATAGGCGAGTCAATTTGTAACGAATAGAGCTATATATTTAATCATGAAAAGCTACAAAGAATTCAACGAACAAGAAATTCCTAAGAAAGAAATCCCTAAAGGGGGAATTCCCAAGGGTGTTGTTCCACATAGACATCATTTGGGTCAAATTGAAAATATTATCAATGATCAAGAACGAAAAATTAATTCTTTGGTTGAAAACAATAGTAATTTGAGACGAGCTTTGGCTCAGATTAAAAATGGCTTAGAGAAAGCTCTCAAAGATAAGACGAAGTTAAACGATGCAGTGTACGAGGCAATCAATATTGCCAGACAATTAACGCCGTATAGTGCTAATTATGGAGTTTCACATGTTATTGATCCTGCACTAACTGATGCTGAAAAAACACTTTAATACAGGATGGACTAATGAGCGATTTATTTCTTACTTGGGCTAGTAATTGTACCGATCAAAATATATCTGAATATTTGGTTTATTTCCGATCTTTAAAAGAAAAGACAAACGCCGATGTTGTATGTTTAACTAATGATTTGTCATCCGAGTACGAAAAACAAATAGCCGCTACAGGTTGTCACATCAAAAGACTTGATCTTCCATGTGAAAATGTTCTCAGAGACAGATGGCTTCATTACTGGAAATATTTGTCTGTCGCATATGACTATGATTGTGTTTTAATTTCTGATTCCCGTGACATGGTGGTGCAGGCTGATCCCTTTTTGTTTTTGAGAAGAGGCAATCATCAGGTCGTTGTAACTTCTGAAGGGTTCCAACATTCGGAAAGTCAATGGAATATGATTGAGCAATTTGAGGCACAAAAAACTGTGGGAGATTTCAACAAAAATCATTTTTTCTGGCCCGTGGTAAATGGTGGAGTCGTCTTGGGTCGAAATTCGCTTGTGAAAAATTTTTGTTTTTTAATGTGGTCAGCAGTATTAAGAAATCATGGAGTTTGTACAGATCAAGGCGTGATAAATTATCTGATGTCTTTTTTGAAAGAAGATGCAGAATATTTTATTGCCGATCCTCATGAATCACATTTGTGTATTACAGGCGAAGGAGTGAAAAATAAACTCTTGAAATTTGAGCCTATTTTCCAAAATGGAGAAATTTGCAACTCTGATGGACAACCATATATCTTATTCCATCAATGGGATCGAACGATCTTTAAAGACCAGATATTGAGTAAGTATGTTTCATAAAGTATAATTGCTTTATGAAGACAACAAGTATAAGTTATCTGGCGATCACTAATTTTATCTGTTTTCGAGAAAAACAGGAAATACATTTTGACAAGCTCTCGAATATTGTCTCTGTTATCGGTGAAAACAGAGATGCTAAAATATCTGACTCAAAAATAAAATCCAGTAATGGTTCTGGGAAAAGCACCCTTGCTGAAGCTCTGTATTATGCCATTTATGGCAATACCATTAAAAAATTTGGAAGAAACAATCAAATTATTCATAATCTGGCACCCGATGGCACAGCAACAGTTGAATGTATATTCAACAATGAATACCGTATTGTGCGAACTCAAAAGAAAAGCGGGGCAGGAGTACGTCTTTGGCAAAGCAAAGAACATATTTGGAATGAAAAAACAGAAATTACACGTTCAACAAAGGCAGAAACTGATAAATATATTGTAGAGTTATTCGGTCTTTCTCCTGAAGCGTTTATCAATATTGCTTTATTTTCAGACGATCAAAAAGGTTGCTTTTTAGAATGTGATGCTAGTTCTAAAAGAGACATTGTTGAAGCTTTAATGTCATTGTCTGTTTATAGAGAACGACAAGAGAAGGCTAGTCAATTAGTCAATTCTACAAAGGCTGAATTGAAAGAACTTAAAAGATTGCATCAAGCCATTGAAGAAAACCTATCTAGCTGCAAAGCAGCATATGATGATTCTGTTTCTAAAGATGCACAATGGAAGGTGAATTTAAAACAAGAACGTGATGAGCTTATAAAGCAGGCTAAAGCAAAGAAGGAAGAGCTTGAAAAATCTGACATCGGAGCAGAGCTTGTTTTATATCAAGAAGCTCAAGACAGAATCCCTGTTGCAGAGAAACAAATTGCTGATTTGGAATCTTCTCAAGAAATTCTCAAAAAGAAAATTGATGATTCAAAAAAGATTTTGGAAAAGAGCAAGCAAGAACAAAATGAGTTGTTGCTTAATCTGAAAGAATTGAATAATCGACTGAAATCCAATAGCGGAGAAGTCGATAAGCTAATTCAACACATAAAAGACTTACAATCAAACAAACATGGCACCAAGTGCAATCATTGTTTTGGCACAGTAGACTTTTCTAATATTGAGCCTTTAATTGAATCGGATAAGGCGAAAATCGAAGAGTACAACAAAGCAATTGCAACAGACAAAGAAGAAGCTAAAACTTTACAAGATGTTGGCGTTAAACGAAAAGCAGAGATTGCAACACTGGAAACTCAACAGACCAAAGATGAAGAAAATTATAATTCAGTCGAAAAGAATTTAAAAAAATTACGTTCTGATTTAGCTCGGGACTTAAATACTAAAGAACCACAAGTAGATTCAAAAGCTCTTGTTTTAAAGACCGAAATCGAACGTCTTAAAACAGAAGCTAAAGAAAAGAATGACCAGTTAAATTCAGGAATTACTCCGTTTGTTGATCTAATCAACGCCAACAAACAACGCTTGGAAAATGTAGAAATATCGCTCAAAGACCATGAAAAATCTATGAAAGAAGCAGAGGCTAATATTCCGTATTATGAATATTGGCGTGTTGGTTTTGGTGATAATGGCATTAGACAAAGCATTTTGGAAGGAATTATTCCAGTATTAAATCAATGTATTGCAAGTTGGCTGCAACCTCTTGTTGCCAATACAATTACGTTGAAATTTGACGCCAATCTTGAAGAAACGATTGAAAGAAATCCACCGGATGGTGATCCGTATATTTATAACGGAATGTCCGCAGGTCAGCGGCGTCGTTTAAATCTAGCTGTATCTCATGCTTTTGCTGACATTATGGCTGTAAGCAATGGAACTAAACCGTCATTAGTATTTTTGGACGAAGTTACAACAAATATCGACCCCACAGGGGTACAAGGTATTTATAACATGATTCAAGAATTATCAAAAGACAAACAAGTTTTTATCACGACGCACGATCATGATTTGCTTGAAATGTTAGAAACAGCAGACACCATCAAGCTGATTCATGAAGGAGGGAAAACAATCATTGAAACAATAACTACTAAAAAGCAGCTTGATTGACAACTATTTTTTTGCTATAAATTTTTCTCCAAAAAAATTTGAATCGTCAAACTTACATACCCTTCCAGGCAAACACAAAGAAAGAAAAAAAAGAGGAAAAATTCTATGTCAATTAAATCTTTGCAAGATTATACCTATGTCAGTAAATACGCCAGATACAATAAAGAAGAACGAAGAAGAGAAACATTTTACGAAGCTAATGACCGTGTTAGGGATATGCACATTAAAAAATTCCCACATTTAGAAGAAGAAATAACAGATGTATATGAAATTGCAAAAATGAAACGAGTGCTTGGCTCACAAAGAGCTTTGCAATTTGGGGGCACTCCTATTCTTAAAAAAAATGCTAGAATTTATAATTGCATTGCATCTTATTGTGACCGTCCAAGATTTTTTCAAGAATGTTTTTGGTTGCTTTTGTGCGGCTGCGGCACAGGCTTTTCTGTTCAAAAACATCATATCACCAAGCTACCAAATTTTCACAAAACTCGTTCTGAGAATAAAAAAGTATTTCAAATTCCTGATACTATTGAAGGATGGTCTGATGCTTTGGGCGTACTAATTGCGAGTTTTATGCCCCACACAGAATTTCCAGAATGGACAGGATGTGATGTTGAATTTGATTTTTCTCAAATTCGTCCAGCCGGTTCTGTTCTGGCTTCAGGCGTTGGCAAAGCACCGGGGCCAGAACCTTTGCGACGTTCTCTCGAAGTTATAAAAGAGCTTTTCACAAATCTTGTAAACGTAGGACAAGAAAGACTGCGACCTATTGATGCTTACGATATCATTATGCATGCATCTGATGCTGTACTTAGTGGTGGAGTGCGCAGATCAGCCACTTTGTGTATGTTTTCTTATGATGATAATGAAATGGTAAATGCCAAAACTGGCAACTGGTTTACAGAAAATCCTCAACGTGCAAGATCGAATAATTCTGCTGTGCTTTTAAGGGATAAAGTTACAAGAGAAGAATTTTATGATCTTGTCGAAAAGAACAAGCAATTTGGAGAGCCAGGATTTATTTGGTCTAGCGACTTAGAAGCTTTGTACAATCCTTGTGTTGAAATTGGATTGTACGCTTATGACGAAGAAGGGAATTCTGGTTGGCAAGCATGCAACCTTTGTGAAATTAATGGCAAAAAAATCAAGTCAAAAGAAGATTTTGCCATAGCTGCTGTTGCTGCCGCCAAGATTGGAACATTACAAGCCTCTTACACAGACATGGATTATCTTGGACCAGTTTCCAAAAAAATTATTGAGAAGGAAGCTTTGTTAGGAGTTTCTATAACAGGCATGATGGACAATCCTGATATTTTATTCAATCCTGATATTCAACGAGAGATGGCTCAACTGATTGTAAAAACAAATCAAGAGTTTGCTAAAAAATTGGGCATCAACCCTGCTGCTCGTTGTACATGCGTTAAGCCCGCAGGCACAACTAGTTGCATTTTGGGGACTTCATCTGGAATTCATCCTCATCATGCCAAAAGATACTTCCGAAGAATTCAAGGCAATTGGATGGAAGCTCCACTTCAATATTTTAAGCAATACAATCCTTTGGCTGTAGAAAAATCTGTGTGGTCTGCGAATGGCACAGATGAAGTTATTTCTTTTTGTGTTGAAGTTCCCAAAGGAGCTAAGACCAAAAATGAACTTTCTGCTGTTCCTCTTTTAGAGTATGTTTTGTTGACTCAAAAGAATTGGGTTGCAGCAGGCAAGAATGAAGAATTATGTTCTAAGCCTTGGCTTACACATAATGTTTCAAACACCATTAATATTCGTCCCGAGGAATGGGATGATGTAGCGGCATTCATTTATGATAATCGAGAAAATTTTGCAGGTATTGCACTGATCCCACAGTCGGGAGATTTGGATTATCCTCAAGCTCCAATGTGTACTGTCTATAATTCTCGTGAGATTGTTCAGATGTATGGCGAAGGAAGTTTATTTGCTAGTGGTTTAATTGTTGATGGCTTGAGAGCTTTTGCTGACAATTTGTGGGCTGCATGCGATGCTGTATTGGGTCTTGGCGAAGCATTGGTCGAACCGATTGATGATGTAGAAGGAAATTTGACTGAAAGAAAACAGGCTTATTTTTTGAAAGTTGATTGGGTTCGTCGGGCCAAACAATTTGCAGAACGATATTTTGCCAGCGATTATCGGCAAATGACCTATTGTTTGAAATGTGTCCACAATTGGAAATTATGGCAAGACTTAACTCGTGAATATGTTGATGTTGATTACAGCAAAATGATGGAAGAAGAAGACAACACCAAAGCTGCTCAAGAATGGGCTTGCAGTGGGGGCAAGTGCGAGTTAAGATAGATAATTAAACTGTGAGACTACTATATTCTCATATGATTAGAATTGTGCCTTTAGTGGGACATCGAGGGGTGTAATGTCTGCAAAGTATATTATTGTTGCTGGTGGCGTTATTTCTGGCACTGGCAAAGGTGTTTCTGCTGCAAGCATTGGTCTTTTACTCAAATTTCGTGGGCACAAAGTTAGCCTTATAAAATTCGATCCATATTTGAATACAAATGCTGGCGTTTTGGCTCCCCGTGAACATGGGGAGTGTTTTCTTTGCGATGATGGCACAGAAACTGATCTTGATCTTGGTCATTATGAAAGAATTGCGGGTATTTCTGTAAGCAAAAATAATATTTGTACTTCTGGAACTCTTTATAAAGAACTTATTGATGAACAAGAAAAAGGCAATTATCTGGGTCAAACAATTCAGTTAATTCCTCATTTAACTGATAAAATTCAACAACGATTGTTGGATTTGGGCAAAGATCATGATGTGGTGATTGCAGAAGTCGGTGGCACTGTTGGAGATGCCGAAAGTTTTGCTTTTTTTGAAGCAATTCGGCAATTTAAACAGAAGCATAAAAATGACGTTATAGTGGCTATGGTGGCTCCCATTTTATGGGTCAATACAATCAAGGAATTTAAAACAAAACCTCTCCAAAACGCTATAAAGACGCTTCAGGGGCATGGTTTAGGTCTAGATGTAATTCTTTGCAGAGTAGATCGTCCTGTTCCTGAAAAAATTCTTCAAAAAGTTTCTAATTTGGCCAATTTGCCAAGAGATTGCATTTTTGATGCCCCTGACGTTTCTTCCATTTATCAAGTTCCATTGGCTTTTTATGACCGTCATGTAGATGATCTTTTTGTCGATTTATTTCATCTTAATCGTAGTTCTTGTCGCATTCACAAATATAGAGAAGTGGTTGAAAAGTATGTCAACAATCATTTAGAGGCCGTGCAGATTGGAATATTTGGTAAGTATGAGAATTGCGATGAAGCTTACATTTCTCTGAAAGAAGCTCTTATTCATGCAGGTATTGCTAATGATGTAAAAGTAGAAGTGAAATGGATTAAAGCTGAAGATTTAGAAAAATATAAAGATAATCGTGGCATGGGCAAATTTTTTGAAGGATTACATGGGATTATTGTGCCAGGTGGTTTTGATGGTCGTGGAGCCGAAGGTAAAATTAAAGCCATTCAATATGTACGAGAAAAGAAAATCCCATTTTTAGGCATTTGTTTGGGCCTTCAATGCGCAGTCATTGAGTATGCCCGAAATGTCTGTAAGTTGAATGAAGCAAATAGTATGGAATTTGACGCTAAAACAGAGCATCCGGTTATTCATTATATTCCTGGTCAAGAATCTCAACAAAAAAAGTCGGCTACTATGCGTTTGGGAGCATATGATTGTGAATTAGTTAAAGATTCGTTGGCATATGAGTTATATGGGACAAAAAACATTAGTGAACGCCATAGACATAGATTTGAGGTAAATAACGAGTATTTAACTCTTTTAGAAGAGCATGGTCTTGTTACAAGTGGTAAAAACCCTGAAACGGGCCTTGTCGAAGTCATGGAACTTCCCAAAGAGGTTCATCCTTATTTTATTGGGACACAGGCACATCCAGAATTTAAAAGCCGGTTGACTAATTCTGCTCCCTTATTTAAAGGGCTAATTGCGGCGGCGATAAATAAAATGAAGCAAATGTCGCAAGAAAATGGATAGATACAGTATGAATTTCAAACAATTTTTACTCAACGAAAATAAAGCTTACCTTGGACAAAAAGTAGGAGACATTCTTACAGCTTTGAAAGAATTGAATGCTGATAGTAAAACTATGGGCAGTCGTGATCTTGTACGTTTTTCAGAACGTATTGTTAATCAAATAAGAAGAATTTTGCACAGCAACTGGTCCAAAGAAGAAAAGCAATATCTTCTTAAATTACAAAAAGTAGCAGTTGCTATTATGAAGGCTATTGATGAAAAAAATGATCTTGCTGGTATTATCGGCAGTTCTACTACAACTGTAGAAAAGTTGGTGGGTGATTTAGGCGTACCGATCAACAAGTTTGCTGCTCCTGACAAGAAAGAAGATAGTAAAGAAACAGCTACGGCACCGGCTGAAAAGAAAAAGTCAATGCCTTCTCAACAACCTGTTACTGCTTCCCCTCCTGCGAATCCACCAATGGATGTTAATGTTCCCCCATTAGGAGGAAACAACACAGGTCAATTGGCAAATATGTAAGGAATAAACAATGTGTGGAATAGCTGGCTTTATTGGTGAGTCTAAAAATACTTATATTACATTTGATTTAATTACTAAACTTTTTGCCAAATGCGAGAGTCGAGGCATCGATGCTGCTGGATTTTGGGGCACAGAACTTGGACCCAATGGCAAGATATTTTTTCACAAAGAGCCATTAAGAGCAAGCATCTTTGTTAATCAAAGTGATATTTGGAAGCAAACGCAACGTAGTCAGATTAATTTGATGTTAACGCATGCCCGTGGTGCATCAAAAGGAGTGGGACACCCACAGGACAATGTAAACAATCATCCTTTTGTAAATTCTGATTTATCTCTTGCCCTTATCCATAATGGAAGAATCGAAGATTATGAATATAACTTTTTAAAGCAAAAATATGAGGTGACATCTAGATGCGATTCAGAAATTCTTTTAAGAATTTTGGAAGGCGGTGAAGATTATTCTAAAGAAGAAATTGCAGAACTTAGTGGACTAGAACATATGCATCGAATGGCAGGAATTAAAGATATTTATTCTTTGATAAATGATGGTCATATGGCTGTAGCTGCTGGCGAAAGACTCTCTGATGGTTCAAGACTATTGTGGTTATTTAGAAATGAACATAGACCACTTTGGGTTTCGGATATGCGTGATACACTAGGACAAATTTTTTTTGTCTCTGAGCCGTCTATTTGGGAAGATTCTGTGCGTGAAATGAAAAGCAATAAGTTTTTCAAAAAGCAAAAGCTCATAGAAATTCCAGAAGAAGAAGTTTGGTATATAAGAATGAATAGCAAAGATAAAACACCATCAAATATTCAAAGATTCATGGTTTGTAAACAAGTTACAAATCAAGAATTTGAAGCTCCATATCGTCCGTTAAAAGTGAAAGAACATTCTCATAAAATAGTTACTAGTTTACACGATAAAAGAAATGATGATCTACAAGCAAAAAAGCCCTACATGTTTCAATCTTTAGAAGGATATGAAGACATTGAGGAATTTTCTTTAAGTGATTTAGAATATAAATGTAAAAACTTGAAAAGAATGATTGATTCCATAGAAACTACCACTATCAATCTGATCCAGCAACAATCAATAACAAAATATGATTTTGATCAATTACTTTCTCTATTAGATCAACAGAAAGATGATTTTCAAGCAATAGAAAATAATTTGGGTTTTTCATAAGCCAAAAGGAGAGCATGAGTGACTTTGATTATGACGATGACATGATTATTGATGATATCATTAGTAATAAACAAAAAAATAAAAAGAAAGTAGATGGCAAGAAAAAAGGAAATAGAACTGAATTAGAATTATCTAAGGTTTTCAATAAGCGGTTCAATTGTCAGGATTTTTCTCGGGCTGTTGGTTCTGGCAATCGTTGGAGCCAAGTTCAACATTTGCCAAAACATGCCAGAGATGTGTTTTCTGGTGATCTTGTTGTTCCAACCAAATTTAAGTTTTGTCTTGAATCTAAAGGGGGTTATGATGGAATTGACTTGAATTCCATCTTTGTGCGAGGCAACAGTGAACTTGATAATTTTTTAGATCAAGTTTCTAAAGATGCTAAAAGATGTGGTCGAAAACCACTTTTGTGCTGGAAACGCAAACGTAAGCCCTGGTTGGCGTTTATACATACCAGCGAGTTAGATGGTAAATCTTTTAAATATCGCCTTTTATACGCCAAATGGTCCGTTGTGGATTTGCAAAAACTTCTAGAATTAGAAGATAGTTTCTTTTTAAATCCATAAAATCTTTTCATATATAGAATATGCTAGATTTTTGGGAATATTTAGATTTAGAGCAATTGCTCAACGAAAATTTTGATAAATATCAACCTTTAAATGGTCGTTGGACAAGTCCTCTTACAGAACCTCCGGCTTCATTTAGACAATATGTTTATAACTTTGATGTGCCCGGAGATCAATGTAGACTGCCTTGTTATACAGTAAAAATAGGTGGCGAACATGAAAATGGCACTATAAGCATATCTTTTTCTCGTGAAGGCTCATACTCAGATGTTCAAAAAGGTGTAGGAGTAGATGTTTTCAAAGGCGTTTTAAAAGCCTTAAGTGAATATTTTTCTGTTCATAAACCAGCGAAAGTTGAGTGGTCTGCCGTAAGCAAAAGTCGAGCTAATCCTCGTACTGGTAAGATTAGTAATCCTGAAGCTCGTTCACATATTTATGAGCAATGGGCTTTACGATTTTTGTTTCCCGACAGATATGTAGGCATGTCTGGAAATTGGATTCGCAGAGATATTTATGATGAAAAATATGTTCCATTAGGATATCCTCCTGTACCCGAAAATTTGAATCAAGAATCTTCTCCAGGTTTGAAAAGAAAAGCTTATGAAGAGATGAAGCAAAAAGTAGAAGCAAAGAAAGAGGAACTCGAAAGAGCAGACAGAGAAAGAGAAGCAGCAGAAATCCAAAGACGAGCAGAAGAAGCGGCAGAAGAAGAACGTCGATATCAAGAATTCTTAGCACAGCAAATTGCAAACCCAGAAATAAATCCAGAAGGGATTCAAGTAGGCGATATAGTTTATGTTGTAGACCCTGAATCTGTAAATTTACATAATAAACCGGGGTCAGTTGAAGGATTTGATATGTCAAGAAATGGTTCTGATTTCTTTATCAAAATTAGATTTGCCGGAAATGAGTGGGAAGAAAAAAATTTCACAGGCGTTACTAAATTGCTCCAACCTTCTCGATTAAAAAAAGAAACACCACAAATAAAAGAAGAAAGAATAAGAAAATTAGAAGAGAAAAAGGCTCTAATCTTATCTGATCCCGAAAAGAATCCCAACAACATTCAAGTAGGAGATGAAATTATAACTTGGGTTATAAATTCTCAATCTCAAGCAAATGGTTTAATGGGTAGGGTCAAAAGCATATACATAGACCCTTGGACTCGATCCCCTTATGCCCGAGTAGATTGGGCATCTGAAGGTTCTGAATCCAAAATGGAATATCATATGCAATTAAAGAATTTCCAAAAAGCAACCCCAGAAAAAATTGCTGAAATTCGTCGCAAAATGCGTGAATTAGAAATTAATCATCGAGTTAGTGCAAGTCGGGCAAAGTGGCAAGCAAGAGCAAGAAGAGCTGAAGGTGGCACATCCGAGGTTCGAGAAACGCCTGAAGATATTATCAATCATCCTCAAAACCCTTTGCACTTAAAAATTGGTGATTTTGTAAGAGTTAGAAATCCTACAAGATATGGCCGACAGGCTCGTAGAACAAACTTTGCTGGCGTAATAACTGATATTCGCAAGTATGGGAGTGGAGATGGAGAATATCTTGGCGCTTATGTGCGTTATCATGGGAGTAATGCTCGTCGTTTGTATCATACTTGGAATGTCCCAAATGATTTGGAACGTGACGAAACACCAGAAACCCAACAATATATTGCTCGACAACAAGCTAGACAAAGACGTGCCCAAAGAGCAGTAGGCAATACTGGTGGTCATCAAGTAGGCGATGTGGTCACTGTTTTAACGGGCAGACATCGTGGCAAGTCTGGTCACATCGTTAATTTTCGTTATGTTGGTGATAATGTAAGTGCTATAATTACACCCACAGATGGCCCAGATTTTTCAGTTAATATTCGCATGTTGCAACCACCTGCTTCAACTCCACAACCGACGGCGGAAAGTTTTAGCTTTAGAGATTATCTACTATACTTTGAAAGTTTAATTAATCGGGTATAAATCTTTTTCTTCTATCTCCTGGTTGCAATGTTAACTCGCCGGAACGTCTTCGTCTTTCAAAATTAGCAACATATTGTTTGGCCTGTATAACAGCAGGATCATTTGGATCAAGGTCAGGATCGTCTGGTTGTATGACAAATCCAAAGTCTGTGGTTTTGAATTTAGCTTCCCCCTTGGCTCTTAAGCCAATTACTACTCCTGGTTCATCTAAAAAGCGATAGTCATGTTTGTCACCATCGACAACTTGAAACTCCGCCCATGTTTTCGGCAAAGGATGTTCTGCTCTAGCAACCTTCATCACATTAAACACCGCAGCAACTGTACCACCTAATTTCAGAAATCTTTTCGCAGCCTCTCTGTTTCTTTCACTTAGACTAAAAGTCAAATAATAATTTGATGGCCAATTTGATGATTTTCCTTTTTTGGCTCTTAAAAATTTCATCATCCTAGAAGGGTCTTTCGTGTAGTCATAGTAAATTGTATTAGGAAGAATTTCCAAGACTGTTTTGCCCGATACGAACTTAGCAACATCAGAAATTAATTCTAAAAAATTTGTTGCATTACTATTTGTGATGTTTTTAATGATGTTTAAGTATTGTTTGCTTAATCCGCCTTTTGGCCAATTTCTTTGCAAAATACTTTCTGTTTCTCTAGGGTCAGAAGGAAATCTGTAAAAATCACTTTCCCAACTTATATCACTTGTTGCGTTTAATCTTACGACTGATTGATGTCCTTGCTCTTTTGCTTTGCCTTCGAGTCTAAACAAGTCTAGCAATATTTTAGATAAAAAGTTTTGAGCATTAGCAAACAATTCTTCTGTTTTTCTTGATCTTCCTTGCATTTTAGTTTTGGCTTGTGATGGGTTGCCTGCTGTATGCAAACAAGCATTGGCACAGCCTCCTACTAATTCTGTTTTTACAATTTGATTTCTATGAAGTGTAATTGTTGGTCCCGAATCCCAATCTCTTAAATTAATCCCAGGAAGTTTGACTTTCATGATAATTGGGCATTCTTGTTTGGTGTCGCTTAAAGCCCCATGATCTTTTAATCTTATTTCAAAGCCATAAAATCTATGAAAACTGTCATTGTTTTCGTAGCTTGGACTGCTCTCTACTAATTTTAAAGTTTGGGGGTCTAGGTCTTTAGCTGTAATATGATAAATTGCTGTAGCCCAAGGGCACGTTGTGCCATCAGAAGTCACATAGGGCGTTAAATGCAAAACGCCGCCCAAATATGTTTGTTGGGTTAAAGGATGTTTGGCAGTCTTTGGATTTGTAGTGCCGGGAGCTATTGTAGAAAATTTAGGGTATTTAGCCTTTTCTGTGGGCTCTGTTAGCTCGATTAAATGCAAAGGAGTCAATTTTTCAACATTTGTTGAAATTGCCCATTCAACATCTGTGGCAAATTGGCTATCAAATATCGCTATTTTCTGATAAAAGTCTTTGAATAACATACTTTATTTATGTTATTCAAAAGTTATTTTTCTTTATTTTTTAGCTCAGAAACCAAACATTCAACACATACAATAGGGGCAGCGCAAGATTGCCACATAGAATAGGTGGCTGGAGAAATCCACACTTTTTGTTTGCAATCTTCGCAATCGACAATTTTTGAACCTTCTACAGCAGTAGGACCAAATTTTGTAGGAAGACAAGCAATAGCCAATTGCTCTTGGTCGGCCTTCTCTACAATTTCATCTTGAGAAGCTACATGCAATTCTAATCCATTGATTTTGATTTTTTCATTCATTGGAATTTACCGATGCAACTTTGGCACTGCATTGAATACAAAGAATTTGTCCATCCGAAGATTGCCACAAACTATACATTTTAGGATCAACCCAAACATTTTGTTTGCATCTGTCGCATGGGAATATACGACTTGACTCTTTGGGTGGTGGCGCATCTGCTAATTGACATGTAAATGTCACAATTCCATTTTCTGATTGTTCTGTAATTACATCTTGTTGAATATCATCGGTCAAAACATTAATTATTATATTGCCATTGATTCTGACACTTTTTAAGAATCCTTCCCCCATATCAGCTATTTGTTTTACTTTTTCATACGAAGATGGCTCCCAATTATCACTACCAACCCTCATGATTTCAATACTTTCCATTGTTCATACTTTCCAAATGAGTTCTTTTGCTGCCTCAGTAGAAAAATACCTTGCCTCTGGATTAATGCCTACTCGTGGAAGATCAAGTCTATCGGCATCCCAGCATACTCCAATTGTAGGGTCTTGGCTAGTCCTTCCATCGTTGTGGTATTTGCAAGCCTCCACCAGTTTTTTTAATTGATCTTGGTTGATTTTAAGGCATCCTGCCTCAAAAAGTTCTTCTGCCCATTTGGAAGCACGAAGACCATGTTCTGGATCATCATCGTCATTTTCACGATGAGAGTCATGAATCAAAGCAAATAGCTGACAAACTAATTTATCGGCTCCTGTTTTTTTTGCTAGGATTAAAGCATTTTTTTCTACTTTTTCCCAATGCCACACCCCGTGACAGCTTTGCTTTAATCGAAATTTTGTTTTTGCTTTTTGAAAAATTTCCTCAATCCAATCACAACGATTGATTTTTTTGGAATTTTTAATTTTTAAATGATCTGGAGAGACGACTACTTCATATTCATTTCTGCCTAATAGAACTCCAATTATATCTTTTTTATTGACTATTGCTTCTGCCACTCCCCAATTTTTGTGGTTAAATCTTTGGGCAAACCAATTAGCTGTCCAATAACTTAATGTCCAACTATATCCCTTTTTATTTCTTTTTTGATGCCCACGGTAAATGATAAACTGATCAGGAAGATTATTTAAAAATTTCTTTTCTTCTTCATTCATGAAGAAATCACGACCAGTTTGTTTAGCTAATAATGTGGGTAGAATTTTTTCAAATTGCCAAATGTTTTCGCTGTCTGACCACAAGCTTCCAAGATTAGACCAATATTCTTCGTCGGACATCAAATGTCTGACTTCTAAAAATTTTGATAAACGGTAAGGTCTTTCATGCATAAAAAAGAAACTGGACCATGCTTTGTTTTCTAGGCACTCTTTGATTCTTTCTTTTTTTGCTTTTAATTGAGCATTATAAAATGCATTCATTGGCTCCATATAAGGAACACCAAAAACCAATGGATGTCTTAAAATAGTCCAAATTTTATCTTTTTCAATATAGGGCTGAAGTTCTGCATCGAGAGGTTCTTTACGAGAAAGTAACTCATCAATGTTTGGAAAATTACTCATAATCTGCAAGATTAAAGATATTGCTGTCTCGGGGAATGTAATTTCGGGTTCCCCCTTGAGTCAAAAACCAATACCAACTCGATGGTTCTGCGGGCCTTACAGGTGTACCATACCCATCAGTGATCACAAAAACAGCTTCAGGATACTTGCATTTTTCTTTGGTCATGATGGATTGAACATGCTTTTCAATGATATCAAAAGCAGTGCCACCGCCACCATAAATTTTTTGTGATTCTAAAGTTGTTTCTTTTACAACTGTATCGAAACAGAACAGTCTTACATCAAATCGCTCTGGCGGAAGACTCATGGCAGCAGTAAAGAAACGATCTTTTAGCCCCCAGCAAGAACCAGAAGTATCCAGAAAAAAGAATACTTTAATTTTTCGCTTTTCATTTTCATGTTCTTCTACTTCCATTTCGGAAGGAAGAAACATTTCACGAGGCAAAAATGTGAGGCGGCGATTGATCCTTGCCCATTGTTCAACGTCTTTGTCTTTTTCAACAAGAAATTTAGCCGCCCACTTTTTAATGACGGTTTCCCATTTCTTTTTCTTTACAACTTTGGCAATTTTGGCAAATACCCATTGCCCACCTGTTCCGGTGCCTGCTTGCGTATTAAGCAATTCTTTTGGTGATGTTTTTTCAAAATGTTTATCCACAACTGGCTTGAGAGATTTTTTTTCTTCTTCGCTTAATTCTTTTGACAAATTATCAATGACCTTGCCCCAAGCATCAGATTGTTTTTCGCCCATCATGGAATGATCGTCAAAAGAATTGCCAGAACGACCACATCCTTCTTGTCCATCGCCAGGGCCACCATCACCATACATCTTTTCAAAAAGATTGTAGTAATATTCAAACATTTCGTCATCTTTGGGTATCGGATTACGGCCCTTAAAAACCGTATCAACCCAACAAAGACCGCCACTTGCTTCTTGTTCTGGACCCCATTCTTTGCCTTCGTCCAAAGACATTTGTTTGAAAATAGGCTTAAGAATATTGTCAATTTTTTTGCGGTCGAATCCAAAACCACGGACTAGGTTGTGATTAACAACAACATCAAGAGCAGAATTTGCAGCCCTCATATTAATTCCAGCATCACGGGTTCGCATTCCATGATTCAGAATAATATGCATAGCTTCATGACAAATGACAAACAATTTGCCATAAAAATTCAATCGTTGCCAAAAAAGAGGGTTGAAATGGAAGTATACAAACTCTCCCACTTCATCAAATTGAACAGCAGCAGTAGGAATATCTTCATTAAATACCGGCTTGCCCATTTGCCACAGTTTGTAAAAAACTGCGTGATGCTCTTCAAGAGCCATAGAAATCTCCAACCATTCTTCGTTGGAAATTTTGGGCAAGGCCATTGTTTTGCTTAAATCAGCGGCCATGATAACCTCTTATTCTGGTTGATAAATTTTAACAGTCAATCCGGCTTTTTCGATATTAGAAAGAAGTGATGGAAATCGTCCACCATGCTTCTGAATAATTGTCGCCCAATTGTATCCCGTATTTCGTCGGATTTCTTTTATACAATGGTTGATAACAGCAGGCAGCTTTTCAAATGGTTCACTAGTAAGAGTGCTGGCCCAAATTTTACCTACTGACCCGTCTAGTGTTTCCAAAGTCAAGAGCGCCTGATCGGCAGTCATATCTTTAGGAATATTGTGTGCAATTACTTCAAACGCTTTTTGAGCTTGAGTGCCCGTGCGGGGGCGGCCTCTCGACTGGCAGGCTCCCGGAGCCAACCGGCGGACGTGCATCCGGCCTCGAGAGCGAGGGCGAGCGCCGCCAACATCCTTCAATCGCTGTGCAAATACTTCTGGTTTTGTGTCAGTATAATGCACTTCAACATCAGCGTTGTTAGCTGATTTTGTTGCAAAAGCTTGAGCTAATTCTGCATTAGATTGCAGAGTCTTTCGGATTGCTTTGGAAGTTTTTTGGTCTGTGTTTGCCTTGAGAATTTCATTGCATACAGCCATAAAGACAGGAATCTTATCTGCATTATGGATGACATGCTTTTGGACCTTAGCATTGTCGGCCATTGTAGAGCCAATTTTTTCTTTAGAGGCAAGAGGCATGAAGAAATCCATAAGAGTTTCTGACTCAGGAATAATCTTCATTGCTGCTGCAAAATTGTTCTCATTTGAAAGAAATGTCCTAGCCTCTGCGACAGCGTTGGCTTCCATCAATTCAGTCAAACGATCTGCAATGGGTCCAGTATTAAGGGCATTTGCCAATTTACTGACACCGGCTTCGGCAGGAATAACGTCTCGAATATCACCATGAATTTTGTACATATTCAAGGCATACTCAAGTCGCCGTGGCGAGACTTGGTTTTGCAACTCGGCAGGAAGTTCTTTCCACCAACTGATTGCAGAATCGGCTAAACGCCGACCGAATTTTTGGCGGAACCATTCCGTATTGGGCGTGTATGGAATGGTTGTAATAACGTGATAGCGGTCTTGCTGTGCAGGGTCCAGCTTTTCTACGTCGTAATTTTGTTCTTCGTCGTCATCAGGATTGATTGCGGCCCAGACGATCTTAAGATTTGGGAATTTTTCGCCGTTGATGCTTTTAAATTGCAATAATTCCATGACGGCATTGCGAACCTTTTTGGGGCTTCGATTGAATTCGTCAAAGAAAAGAGCCTCAACTTCACCTGTAGCAAAGGTGCGAGGCCGTACCAATTCCAGATAATTAAACTGCCGTCGATTCGATACGTTTTCTACAATTCGCTCGGCAGAAGTTCCGTTCAAATGCCAATTTTTCTCGATCCATTCCAAGGCGAGAGCATGGTCAATATTGACCAGTTCCCGAATAACCTCAAATTGGTCGGCATTGAATCGACCTTCGGATTTTTCTTTGGGAACACCAACGAAGTCTACCCACGGGTCCATTGTAGAGGCTGAAAAATACCTCCAATTCAGGTTGTTTTCTTCAAAAGCCTGTGTGACCATCGCCGTTTTACCAACACCGTGCTTTCCAATAAAAAGCACGTTGAGGTTGTTTTTGATCCAGAAACTGAGTTTATTCGAGATATTCATTGCCATAGTCTTTAAAACTCCGTTGTTGTGTACAGCACACTTTCTACTCTAGTCTACCACATAAAGCACAGGGAGTAAACGCCACTCAACATTATACGGAAAGCCGTTTTTCCACTCTCAGTTCTAGTTAGAACGACCGAGAAAGCTGGTGGAATTGCAAGAGGGAGGCAGTGGAATATACCACAGTATTTGGAGTCTGTAAACCTGAGCAATCTTTACTCAGCGGCGATAGTCCCCAAGATTTCCCCAGCGACATTTAATATATTGGCTTGGTTAAATTTGCCTTTCAAGACATAAAAGGAAGCGTTATCCTTGTTCATTTCATAAGTGTAATGAATAGATGAACTGGTAAATTTAAGTTTTGAAAATTCAATAATTTCTAATTCTTTTCCTTTTTCATCATAATTCTTAAAAGTCAATTTTTCTTTTTCTTGAAATAATATAAGGCCATTAATCATATTTCTGGTTTCATTGCTTGCTAAATTGTAAATTGCAATTTTTATTTTACTCTTTATGAAATCAATTTTTACTTCTTTTACAAATAAATGCAAACGTGGGTAAGATTCTGATTCCAAAGTGAATCTGTATGTTTTTTTAATTTTTTCTTCTGCCATTTTTTCTTCTGCCATTTTTGCCTTTCAATCAAATATTTGTAATTGATTTTTTTCTGAAATGAAAATATTTTCGCCGAAGGCTAACTCAAACCAGACATTATAAGTGCCACAATCTAAATCTTCTGTATTAAGAAAATAGTAAGCATACATTTTTTCCCGATAATCCACGAGGGCACGATCTACTATCAAACGTAAGTCTTGCTCGGCAGGGACACACTCCCCGCAGGCAAGTTCAAGAGATACCCGTAAATCTGAGACTATGGCGAGATTTTCGTAGTAAGACAGTATATCGGACCCTCGTGGAACATTCGGTGTTATTTGTATGATTAAATATCTTTTAGTTCCTTTGCGTATTCTATTTGGCCTAAAAGCAAAACTAAAATCATATATGGGTGGAACAGGAGAAGTAAACCACAAGTCTGGATAAACAACAAAATTATTGGCCACACAAACTACTTGACATTCATTATTTTCAAAAGTCACATGCCAAGCATCAATGTATTTTCCTATTGTGTAAAGTGGATCAGCAATTTCAACTTCAACTAAATATTGCCCTGTAGATTCTTGAACAACATCTTCAGCAGCAATTGTTTGCACCAATCTACGACCGTCTGGATTGCTTTCACTAACTTCAGTAGGATCAAGAAAATAAATCTCTACTTTATCAATAGATTGGACATCACGACGATTATTTGAGTTGTAAGTCAATAAACGCAAACGTACCGTATCCCCACAAGTAGGGTTTTGCATTCGTTCTTTAGTTGCCACTTTTATCTCCTTCTAGATGCTGCTTGAGCTTTTCTGCGTTGAGATTCCATTGCTTCATTTTCTTGCTCTTTTTGCTGAATAAATCTGTCAATCATCCATTTTCTTGTATTAATTGGCATAGTCATACTGCTTTGGAGTCCCTGACGCATATGATAAAGGAAGAAGAACTGCTCTTCTAGCAAGTTCTTACCCATTGTTAAACTTGGGTGTTCCCGCCCTTCTTCTTCCGGGGGAAGAAAAAATTTGCTTCAAGCGGCAAGTCCATTTCAAATTCCTGCATACAACTTGGGCAAAAAATTTCAACATTTGTATCAACACCAAATGGTGGTTCATTCAAACAATTGCGAATATGAGATACGTCATTAATTGGCAAGTTTTTCAAAAGAATTTGAAGTTCTGTTTTGTCTGTAATGCCATCAATATCTTCAAGCAACATAGATGTTCTATGAGTCAGAGTATCATCTGATGCTTGTTCGCCATGCATCTTAAGTCTTCTGTCTCTATATTCTGTGATTTCTTGTTCGTCTCTTCCTGTAGATAAACGATAACGGAAAACCAAGCCGGTAGTAGGCAATTTATCTTCAAGTAAAGGACCAAAATCATCAGGACAATGTTCTACAAAGAGACTTGACAAATCGATATCTGCTGAAAATTTCTTTTCACATTCCGGGCATTTAACCTCTACATCGTAATGGTTAGAGTAAGAAATACCACGCAAGTAAATTAAAATATAGGTTCTATCGGCAGTCAAAAGGTTTTCTGGTGCAAACTGTTCACCTTCTAGTAAACAACGCTTGAAGATCATATTGATGGCTTGTCCCTTGCGAACAAATCGTGGAGTTGCAAGTATTTGTTCTTCTTCGCCGGTCATGGGACGGATGTTTAAAATGCCATTAGCTGGTCCATTTACTCCATCATAAAATTTGCCCTTAGAAGGAAGCATAATTTCTTCATAAGTTGCATTCGAGTTTTTGAGCCTTTGCAACAACTCTTTTAAATGACCCGAATGAACATCATGTCGAACAATTTCTGGCCCTTGTTGAGCTTCATTAGTAAACTTTTTGTTTTTTGTACTTCTATCTTTTAATGAAGAAAATGGTTTGGCGCCTGCGACTTGTTCTGTCAAAGGTGTATTAGGATCGGCATTTTGAGCCATCTTTAAGGCTTGCAAAAATTCCTTGGGGACATTGCCTTTTACTTCGACATTTCCTGTATCTGATCTTGATTCACCTTCACCTTCATCGTCTCTTAATGCATTACGGAGTTCTTCACCCCTTTTTAGTTCGTCTTCTCCATTTGGTCTTCGTGGACGGAATACATCGTCAGCCATATTTTTCTCCTTATACTACTCTTTTAATTTAGGTGCATATTGGGCACTATTTCATAATAGTATGAATTTTATGATTCTTAATTTGCAAAATGTAGAACAATTGGTGTTTTTTGACGAAAAAGCATATAAACTGCTCCCAGAATTTCGTGTGTATTTTGAACAATGGCGAATAAGCAAACGAGTTCCAGGGATGCAAAATTTAGGAAAATCAGTTATTATGAGCTTTTTATTGGACTTGAAAAGCCCTCAATTAGAAAAATTAGAGGAATATTTTAAAGATACAATTGTAGTAGATGCAATTGACTATCGTACAGTCCAAAATTACGTTGGTACAATCGATGAAGTGCAAGATGCACTTTGTGAATTTGAAGCATTCACAGATTTAGCCATCTATAGAAAAGAAGATCAAATAAAAGTCACTTTTTGGAAATGAATAAAATGAATATATTGATGATGGTTTTGGCTACTATCGGAATGTCTCACATTGTTGTTGATGGGTCTATATTTGAAGAACCTAGAAAATTAATTAAAGAATACAGTCGCACATTTAGATCATTTCCAACATGGGTTAAATGTCTCATAATGATTGTTGGTATTTTATTTTGTGTTTTTTGGACCACCTTTTTTGGGTTTGTAGGACTCCCATATTTTGGTTTATTAATGCTTTTTTTGATGCTATGGTCAGATTTCGGTGCAGTTGTAGACTGTTATCTTTGTTCTGGAACTTGGGCCGGATTTTTAATGGGCTATTTATGGGTTACTCAAAATCCATTTCAAATCTTTGCGTGCGGCTGTGCAGGAGCTTTTTTGTCAAATCTAGCAGCTTTAATTTTGCAATGGATTGAAGCAGCAACAATAGTAAATTTGCCAGGGGATGATGAGTAATGGGTACAAAACATTATCAATTGTATTGTGAAGTTTGTGGTTATAAACGTCTGACAGATGGGACAGATGTTCAAGATTTAACCGTAGTTAAAACCTCCAAGATACAACATGAACTGCCGCATATTGATCCTTTGACAAAAAAAACTGTAGTTCCTTCTTATAAACCACAAAGACTGCGTTTTAAATGCCCAAAATGCGGTCGCATCATTATGGCAAAAAAAATAGAATATATTGAGGAAACAAATGAAGTTGATAACTCTGCTGGATGTCAAACAGGCGCTGAGGGATGCTCGATTTCGGGAGAGCCTCCCCCAATCTCTTAACGAAGACATTCAAAAATATTTAAGTAACCCCGGCTGTGCTTGTAATACTCCATTTTATCGTAAAGTTCTTAAAGAATGTGGAGAACAGCTTAAAGCATATTTCCCTGGACGAGATTTATCCAACATCAATGAAGAAATTGATAAATTAAGTGCCAATAATTGGACTGTAATCAATTGTCATGTGGATGAATTAGAAGATAAATTAAAGAAACTTCCCAAGGGAAGAAAACAAATTGCTGTGACTCGATATGAAGATCAAATTACAGTGGTTGTTAACGAACTAGGGATTGTATTTTAATGGCTTTAGATATTATCTCGTCACATGAGGCAATCATTTGATTGGGATAAGTTTTATACTTTGGCACATCAAAAGGCCAATCATCTGAATTCAATCTTCTAGAGCCAAGTATTTTGGCATTTTCATAGAAACATTTTGCTTTGCTATATTCATTGGTTTGATAATAAACATCGCCTAGAAGACACCAAAATTCAGCCATTAAAGGTTTTTCCATCAAACAAAACATGAGCAACTCTAATGTTTTTATATAGTCTTTGTAAACATAACAGTACACCATAGCCATATAATACCGAGTCATTATTGATGCCATGGTTATTCTTTTTTCTTGAAACAAAAAATGGTTAGAGACATCTAAAAATTCAGACCATTTTTTTTGAGTTAAAAGAATGCACGCTTTATAGTAATGGCATTCAAAGGCAATAGGATTTTGGGCTTTCCAAACTTCAAGAAGATGTAAATTTCTTGAAGTCATATCTGGTGATGAAGATCGAATGTAAATTCCGGTTGACGAACCCTCTCCTGTTATTGTTTCAAATACTGGATTTTTGTATTGCACTTTAGTGTTTTTGCACCATATTCTAATGGGCTTAGTTATCAAGGAGTTTTGTATGACATTACAACGATATTTGCCCTTTTCTAAAACAAAAAATTCTTCAATTCCCGACACAATTTCTTCCCAAGGCTCTAAGTGTAAATTCCATTCTGTTTGTTTTTTACATAATTCATTCCTTACGGCACTCAGGTCATTTTGAAAATTAATTGAAATAACCTCTCCATAATTTTTGCATATTTTTACAGTATCATCAGTACAGCCGATATCAGCAAATAGAAAATGGGCGTTTAAAGATGACACAGAATCAATCGTTTTTTTTATTGTCGATTGATTGTTCTGTATTATCATGTGTATTGTTAGCATGAAATCTTACTTTCATCAAATATTCAAAGGCATCAGCTTCGTTTTGCATCCCCTTATTTTTGTAGTAATTCTGTAAATCTTTGTAGAATTTAGGGGCAAAAGGTTTGTTTATCATGTCACTGAACAATCTGGACAACTTTAACATGTATTAAAATAGCAAAATTTCTACCAAAAATATCACATATTAGCTAATTTAATTGTGTTAGTCACTAGATACCCGTCTATACTGAAAGAAATAATGAAAGTTTATATCACTCTGAGACGCATTTGCCAGCTTTATAGAAACTAGAAATAATCACCCTCCAAATAGGGTAAGGAGTTAAATGGCCAGTGAATATTTGAATAATAGAAAATTTGAAAGTTTGATTTCTAGATTTTTGATATGTAAAAAAGAAAAGACCAAATATTTGTTGTTAATCGAAGACGTAAGAGAGACAGAAGAAAGAACATCGAGTCGCAAGAAATATAAAAAACCAGACAATTGGCAAGAAGTTGAAAATATTTTAGCTTCACTTTGTTCAGAATATAAAGAGCTTCAAAAAGAGTTGACCACCGCATTCTATCTTCTATCGGAAAATATTGTTCGATATAGAAAATTCAACCTCATCGATCCAGATGATGCAATTCAAGAAGGTGTCATGATTTGTTTTGAAAAAGTGGATCGGTTTGATCCCGAAAAGGGGAAAGCTTTTAATTACATGACAACATGTATCATTAATCATTTCAGACAATTATATAGAACTGCCAGAAATTACAATGAATTAAAGAAAAAATATCATGACTTTTTGGCTGTAAAAGTAGATCAACCTATCCCTCCAATGCGGGCAAATAAGCAAATTTACAAAAAACAAGATATAAATGCCAAATATTGACATTAATTTTTTTTTAGTTATAATTTTGTAGGGAAGCGGTGCGCCCACATATCAAATAGGTTTAAATATGAATAGTAATCTTACCGATCAAATTGAAAAGCAAGAATTATTGCAGAAACTCATTGATAAAGGGTATGGGAATTTAATTGATGCCTTACTCAGCAACGAAAAAGAAGTATATACAAAAAAAGGCAGATTAAATAAGAGTGGGGCTTGTCGTGTATTAGGATGGAAACCAAAAGAATTAGATGAGGCACTTAATCAGTGTCGAGAAATACTAAAAAAAGACATTTTTTTTAAAGAAGAAGAAGATTAGACGTTAATGATGTAAGCTCTATCATATCTTAAAGTCATTTCTAAAGTGACTAAATCACTAGAAGACATGTCTAAATCTCCAAATTCTACTGCTTGTGGCCAAATATTTTCAAACACCCATTTTTCAATAATATTTCCACAACCATCATAAAGTTCTAAATTGGCCTTTTTCTTGAAATCAGGACAAGATGGTTTCCATCTACTATCATTCTCTGGGTCATAAATTTTCTTAACCCAATCAAAAACTGGATGAGATTTTTTTTTAATCTCATAGAGACTTAAAGTAATAGGCTTCCATTCTGGTTTTGCTGGGTAATAAATTGTTTCTGTGAGATGTTGTGCTTCCATTTCCTTAAAGCTTAAATTGGGCCTCGCACTTCTAGATGGAGGCAAAGAATTTACCCCTTCAACCGAAACATCAGGTATTTTAAATAACCAACGATGCTTTCTTTTGAAACACACATCAGCTATGTCTGTCCCAAAATCAAAACCCATTTTTCGACTAGTACAACCGCTCATTTTTACCTCTGTGTATAAAAAAGCCCCATACTATAAAAGTATGAGGCTTTTTAATTTTGAATTTTTTGACTTCTAAATGATTAGTTGCAACCACCACAGCAAACCTGGATAGAGCCACCACAGAAGAGTTCGAGCTTAACTTCAGCATAACGCAAAGTTAATTCAATTGACACTTCTTCTGAAGAAGAATAATCCAATTCGCCAAAGTTAACAGCTTGTGGCCAAACCTGTCGAAGCGTCCATTTTTCCATTGCTGTACCGCAACCATCATATAATTGCAAAGTACCGACGCCCGCATAACCACCACTGCCTGAGCCCGAGCCAATTTTAGAAGCTTGAGACAAGCAAACTGGATCAGTAAAGTTATAAACTGTAGCTAACCAGCTATAGAGGCCACTCATGCCAGCACCACCATTACCAATATCATAATAAGTTACAGTAATGGATTCCCAAGTTCCCTTGCCAGGGAGGAACATCTTACCATGAAGGTAATTGATTTCAGTTTCCTCGATTGTCAAGTTTGGACGAGAAGCCAATTTAACATAGTGGGGCGGAATGGTTGGTCCACATGGGGACTCAAGTGCAAACGTCCATCTATACTTTCTTTTGAATACCAAATTGGTGTTAGACGCTAATTCGCCCAAACCCATTTTTTGTTGTGTACACGATGCCATATTTTTTTAATCTCCTGTTTTTGTCTTAAATAACAATTCCTTCTTTAGAAAGTATCAGCATTCTCAGCGAAACTACCTGTACGATGTACAGAGAATTCGAGGAATATAAATTCAGCGGCTCTAACTGGCTGCACACCAATTTTTGCACGGAATTCATTACGATCAATAACGTCCGGTGTATTGAGTTCTTCGTCAGCCTTGATGATATAGTCATACAGACCACGACCAACCAAAACCTCTCTCAAGATACCATCAGCAATATCAATGAATTTAGAACGGAAAATATCATCGTGTGGATCAAAGAGCAAGACACGAGATGCTGCTCTAATTCTCTTCTCGATGTAGAACATTAAACGTCTTACATTGACACGATCCAAAGCTGTTGGTCTGCGTTGTAGAGTCTTTTGACCCCAAACTACGAAGCCTTCAAAATCATTGAACTGTACAATCGGGTTGATGCAGTTGCGATATCCATACATTAAATCTCTTTCTTCAAGAGTTGGACGGCTGTAAACATCAGTGATGCCTGGAACTGTTCCACGATTCAAACCAGCAGGAGCGAACCACGGACGAGCCAAGAAGTCATTACGAGCGTATACGGCCATTACTGAACCAGATGGTGGAACCCATACATCCACTTGGTTGAAGTTGTCACGAATCTTGACCCAAGGCCAATACATTGCACCAAAGTCACTATCGAATCTTGTTAGATTCAAAGGATGTGTACCGTTCTGCCATGCGACAATTTCGTTAACAGTTAAACCGAACGGTGGATCAATAATTGCCAAACAGTCCATACGAACATTTTGACAGAAATTTAGCAATTCTGTAACAACCGTTGTGCTTGGGTGGCCAGGAATTGCAATCAAGTCAATATCAATTTGTTCTGGTTCGCTAACAGCATAAAGACCTGTGTAGCCTAATAGTTCGCCAACCAAAAGATCATCTTGTTTATCAGGATCAGATGGGATGCCGTCAGAACCACCAGATAGAGTATAGGTGCCATTAAGAGGACCAGCACCTTCATCGGTGTTGTCAGTTACACGAATCCAATCTGAAACCAAAGACATGTAAGTTTCAACATAGAATCGACTTACAGGATTCTTGGTTAAGTTGCCCCAAGATTCAAGTGATACACTATTGTTGAAAACTTCGATGGTAAAGTTGTTATCACGAGTGTTGTTGGTGATTCTTACTTGAGTAGCATTGCCGTCTACGCCAGGGCTATCAGCCAAAACTGTGAAAGTAATGTCATCATCAGTATTTTCAGAACCAGTGACACGACCAAATGTTTCGATTGCAACGTCACCAGTTACACCAATTGGGCTTGTACCAACGGCAGTTGTGGTGGCAAAGTCGAACAATGTTTCGGCTGTGCTGGCTGGTTTGATACGAATTCTAGCATCACGACCGTGATGTAATGTTGAGAATCGGAGAGTTGTACCACCAACTACTTCGCAAATCCAACCACCTGGAAGGTCGCCGCCTTCTTCTGATCGTTGGCTGTTGATTTCATCAGCAACTTCTGTGGCTGTCCAAGAAGCACCTTCCAAATCTGCCAAATCAATGGTTTGTACGACATTATCAACTGTTACGTTGTCAGTGCCGTCTACTACAATTTGTAGATTCAAACCACTCAAACCAGTGAAGTCATAGACGCCTGGAGTTTGATAAGCAACATCTGGATACATAGAGTTGGATGCTGTTACCGAGGCAACAGTCATGCCAGTACCTAAACCAGTTGGATTGCCATCCACTACTGCGCCACCATAAATTGCATTTTGAACAGATACAAGTTCAAGTTCTGAGTCAGGACCATAAGCCCAAATTCCTTTAACTCCTAACGTATCTGTATCGGTGACATAGAATTGAATGCCATCGTTTTCAAAGTCGAGTTGATCATTGAGAGCATCTACAAGTTCGTCTACGTTGTAAGTTCCGTCCAGCACTACAAGAGTGTGAACAGAAAGAACACCATTAAGTCTCCAACGGAAGAAGTGATCTCCGTCGAATGTATAAGGGCCAGTAGTGTCAGATTCAATCTTGATTAGATCGCCTGCGGCTGGAATTTCCACGAAAGCAACTTCTGCTGCTTCGTCGCTAACAGGATCGGTGTCTGCAACACGAACAACATAGAGTTCATTAGCAACGAGCAAATATTGCTCTGCTGCATATAGCAAATATGGATCGCCAATATCGGGATGCGGATAACCAAAAGTTGTGTGTAGTTGGCGACTTGTCGCAACTACTGTTGGTAAATTAATTGGCCCCTTACTTGCGAACCCAACTAATGCTGCTCTGTGAAACGATTGTTCAGGAGCAATAAAGCTCAAATCTTTTTCTGTGATTCTAATACTTGGACTGATTGTATTAGAAGGCGGGAATCCCCTTAGTATCGCCATAGTCTTATTCTCCCTTTAGTAACTTGTTTGGTACTTGTTTTACTGAAATCAATCCTGATTTTTCTGCTCTATCTATATAGTCAGTTGCTCTCTCATCTTCTAAGTAATAAATATTTTTTTCTGACCCAATGCCAGGAATATTCAAAACTGTAAATGAGCGAGGAGTCCTTCTTGATCTAATAACTAGCTGCACTGGAAATTTTTGTCTATTTCTAATTTCTAACATTCTAGCTCCTTAATACTTTCTTCCAGTCTCGCCAAAACTTCGGTAATCTCTTCATCTTTTAAACCATCTACAAATTCGATTTGTGTCTTTAAAACAGCCTTCTTTCTTTGTATAGGTTGAGGTATATATGTTTCCGCTGTAAGATTAAATTCATATTTTATCACTCTAATTGCTTGATCTCCAGGTTCATAATCCCCGTTATTTGCAATAGAATTCAGCTTGACAATAACCTCATAAGGTACTCCTGTTACCCTTATGTATGCAGTTTGGCTAAATTTTGTTATAATTTGCTCTAGCATCTGATTCATATCTTCGACATACAAAGTCCAAGCTGTAAGTGTGTAGCTAATGTCTACCGGAATGCCTTTTGCAACGCCAAAAACTGTGTCTCTATCGTATTTTTCTTTAATAGTGAATCCTGGTTTGCCATCCGGTCTGAGATAATTCATATAATCTAAAGCTTTATGATAAACATATCGATCTAAATTCATTTGAATATCATTATCCATTATGGCCATAATTGGAAGTTTAATACGGTCTACTACCAATGTTTCGTCTTTTCTGACATTATCTAGCAAAATAGCTGCTACTGCTTTTTCTTGTGTGCCATAAATGATAGGAACAGGATGAGCTTTTCCATTTTCATCAAGGACAACTATATCTCTAAATAAATCTTGCATTGCTTCATCGCATCCTCTTTTAGATTTGGAATAACGATAAATTGTGTTGCGATCATTGCCATCATTGAGAATGTGGCCTTTTTGCATTGGGTCACATAGAGCTTCTGCGCCCAGGCCGGTTTTTTTATTGGTTGTATCTTTAAGCCAATTAAGAGATTCATCATTCACAGCCCGTTTATTCATTGGGTCATGTTCATGATCACAAAAAGGAGGAGGAGGATCAAAATTTTGCGGCGTTTGAAAATTTACATCACACTTGTTTAACTCGTTATCGTTGCTCATTGCGTCCTCTTTGCCTAAAATAGATATGTAGGAGAATATCAAAAATGTCTGAACATATCAGAGTAAAATATCGAACTTGGTATCAAGGAAATTCACCCAAGCCTATTAAATTACAAATACCTGGCTGGGCGGGCCAAGATCATTCTCCAATGGAAGCTGGGAAAATACAGCCTTGGCAATGTCCGCCTTTTATGGAAGGCAATACTTATGGGCTAGAATTAACTTATCCTTTTGATACAGAATGTCATATTAAAGTAGTAGATGGAGAAATTCAATTTGAAGGAGATTTTACAGAAGAAGCCAAAAAGGTGGCTCCATGGAATATTCCATTGCCACCTTTTAAGTCTTTTTCGCCAGGGTATTTTGGAATGACATCATGCTTAGATATTGACATTCCAGAAGGTTATATTTTGAGAATTGAACCACATCCTCGATTTTACACAGATGATACTTGGACCGTTCCTGCTGCAATCCCCGGCCATCTTCAATCACAATGGTGGCCTAAAATATTTTTTGTGGCCTTCAAATTTCCTCGCCCCGGCCAAACTTACATTTTTAGAAAAAATGAACCTTACGCTCAAATATTGATATTGCCAAGAAAAATTTCTTATGACATTCAAGAAATGTCAAATGAAGAAAAAGAAGAACGAATAAAAAGAGATTCGCAAATTTCAAAAAATGCTCAGAAAATTTCCAAAAGTACAAAAACTGGACATGGACATGATTTTGATCATAAATATCAAATTTTAAAAGGCATTTATCTTAAAAAAGGCAAAGAAGGAGTAAATGAATTTTTGGATAGTTTTGAAAAAAGAAAATCAAAAATTAAGCCTAAATTTATTATGAGAAAAAAGCGATATGAAGATTAAAATGTATACTAAATTGAAGAAAAGGGAAATTAAGGTTAACCCTTTTATTCTTATGACAGTGCCTTTTGTCAAACCTAAAATACCATGTCGTATTTTTTGGAAAGTGAACAAGCCTAATTTATATCAACCTTCTGAAATCATTGTTGAGGTTGTTGAACCTGTTGAGCCGGTTGCCCAGCTTGTTGTTGAGGGGCCGGTTGCTGTGGTTTAGGCATTTGTGTTTGTGGCTTAGGTGCCGCTTGTTGTTGTCCTTGCTGTATTAAAGAAGGATTTTTAGCCAATTCTTCTAAAGATTTTTTAAGGTTAGGGTCTTGAAGTTGAGGCACAAATTTTTGAATTTGTGGCCATAATTTTTTAATTTCTTCTAACGCCTTATCATTTGCTGGTGCTGCTGTTCCTTGAGCTGGTTGAGCGGGTTGAGCCGGTGTTTGTGGTTGAGCCGGTTGGGCTGGTGTTTGCGGTGATGCTTGTATGGCATTTTCACGAAGTTGGCGTTCTCTACTTATTTGTTTGTAAAACTCATAGAAATTGGACATTGATTTTTCTCCCTTTTATGTATTACACAATTTTTATTTTTGAATTAGGTTGTCTTTCTGTAACTTTGCCATCACCCGTAGTAAGAGATTCTTGAAATCTACGACAAATTAATTCTAACCTTAAAGCTCCCCACATTTTAAATTCTCCTAAATTTCTTTGAACAATTTCCCAATTTTCTTTGAGATGGGGAGTGAATATTCTCGATCCAATTTTAGGAGGATGTCCAATAGTTTTAAGAGTGGCACGATAATTTACTTCAAATTTCATTTCGTCAGGGGCATCAATCCCGAATCTGGTCATTTCATTTTGTGAAGGAATAGGCTCATAATTACACCATAAAATCAAAGGGTTGTTGGAAAACAATTTGCCTCTATCTTCCAAATACAAAGGGTCTATGGTTTGTGCTTGAATCATTACTTCATAATAATACAAAGGCGATCCGCCTCTTTGAAGCGATTCTTGATCCCAATCATTGAATAAATCATGCTCAGGCGCATCAGGATTATATTGTTTTATGCTGCCTGATAAACTATAAGGTGTACCATCCTGATTTCTTAACATTAAACTGCTTTCCTTTTACCTGCTCCTGGTTTTTTGACCCAATTGAACTTAGCTCCTCCCAAGATTCCTAAATCTTCTTGAGCTTTTTCTACTGCTTTACGAAGCAACTCAAGAACCCTTGCAGCCGAACCAGAAGGCAATCCTAAATTGTCTTGTATATCTTTTAAGCCTAAAGAATCAATTTCATTGCCCGCAAACATATCAAGCAATCGCAAAGCATGTTCGCCTTTTCTGTCATTTGCTCTTTGACCTGACATGGCTCGAATATTATCTTTAATTGTGTTCATAAAGGTAGTGCCGCCATCTCCTAAAGTTCTGCCGGGGTCATCTATATCTAAAACTCTGCCACTTCCCACTATAGTGCCGCTATCGGTTTGATTTCTTTTGACTAATGTGGGGTCACTTGATTTTTTAATGTAATCATCATATTCTATGCCTTTTCCGCTGCCACGAAACATTTTATTTCTAATGCTCGATGCTTCACTTCTATTTCTGATTCTGCGGCCAACAGAGACAGTAAATAATCTCATTTTGTCATTTACCGTCTTATCAGGCTGCATTACTGTCAAGAATTCCTCACGAGATGCAGGACATTGATTCATGGTTTGATCGTCTATGCCTCGTTCAACTTTTCTGGTCATTGGATTCTTGCCTGTAGAAAAGCACATATAAATATCTGTTAATACTTCTCCCATTACTGTTGCATAAGCTTCACTATCACGATCCATAGGACTATGCGTGGAAGCGCTTAACGCCAGATTGACCCATTTCACACCTGAAGTTTGAAATAAGTCATCAAATGCACCATTCCAATATGATAACTCAGAATTTAACTCTGCGTTAGACTCGTTAAGAGCATTAACACATTCTTTCCAAATACTTTTTAACTCTAGCAGGTTTAACCATAGCGAAAAATCATTCATATTGCTCCAAATTTATACAAAAAAACCTTCTGCTGTATATAGGCAGAAGGTTTTTAAGTTGTAAAAGGGTAAAAATCAGTCAAGAGTGATTTTAGGTGTAATAGCAATCTCGCCACCGCCTGCTGGCAACTGGAACGGAGCGCCTGAGAATTTCTCAACCCATAGTAAATTTCCGCCTGTTTGCGAAGTTACATAATAACCGTAAACTGTCACTGCCGTCGTAAAAGTAAAGGTTTGTTCACTATAAACTGCTGTTGTTACTCCAACCGATTGGGTGGTTGTCCAAGATGATCCAACAAGTGTAATTGGGGCATATCCGGTCGCACCTACAGCCTCCGTCAAGACTGACGTTGTAATACTGTCATCTACAGTTGGATTATTGGTATAAAGTCTAAGAACTCGTTGACCACCAGCAGGACCAGCGGTTCCGTCAGTGGACAACATGTTGACTAAGTATTGCAACATTAAAACTTCAGCTACGTCGGGCACTACAAGAGCCATAATTTCTCCTATCAATTTTGTGGAATCTTACTTTATTTAGTTTGTTTGCAAGATATTCTTTACTATATAATGTTTGAGAATCAAAAATAATCATTTGAGGATATTGTGACTTTAAAGAATAAAGATGGTACTGTTTATCGATTAAAAGGCCCAAATCCTCTCATGAAAGAGCAAAAAACATGGGAAGAATTTCGAGTCCACAATATGCAGTGGAGAAGTGAAGTTCTACCCGATTCTTCAGAACTTCAGGCCATTAAAACGGATTTTCAAGTTCGTAATGGCTTTCTTGATGAATTGGATCAAGCTGCTGCTGATGCCCTTAAAGAATCTACCATTAAAGTAGTAGAAACTCCAACAATTTCTGTGCCCGAACCGACTCCTCAAAAAATTACTGTGATAGAACGAAAGGTGGTCGAACCTCCACGATCAGAAAAGTTGGATGGTTCTATTCCTCGAATTTTTATTTACTGCCTTCCTGCCTTTATGGAAGAAAAAATAGATGATGTATATGGCGAAACCATAAAAACTTTGAAATATAACAATCCCTTTTCCTTTGAAGGAGTTATTTTAGATGAGTCTGATCTAACTTTTAAATTTTGGACTCAATCAGATTCATTTACAGATCAAATTTTACAAGGTTCAATTGTGTACCCGAAAGATAAGCGTAAACGATGGTGGCGAGTTCAAAATGTTTTTGAAAAAACAGGTGGATGGGTTATTACTGCTCATCCATCTGATTATCAACCTCATTTCGATTTTTGATCTGGGTGAACCACTGTAGCTTTGATTCCCATTTTTTCAAGTTGTTCTTTGTAATCAGCTACAGCTTTTAAGTAACCTATTTCAAATATTTCTATTTGCATTTGCAAAAAAGCCTGCATATCTTTTTCGGTGAGAAGAGAAACCCCGACTCGCTCTACAATATCTTGATGTTTTACATATCTTTCTTGTAAAAGTTGAAACATACTCTTTTGTATGTAATGAGATCGAGGATTGGAAAGATAGTTCATCCACGGACTTACATCTGTCATATTATTTCCTTCTGGCGTTAATCATCATTTCTTTGTCTATATTAGATAGAGCTTGTTTGACTTCATCTTGATTTTGATCAAAATTTGTAGTTATTTTTTGACGTAATTTTGTCAACGTCTCATCTGTGGCAAGTCCTAAAAATACACTATGAAATGCTAAAGCCAAATAATCTTTAATTTGCATTAAAGGTCGCCAATCTCTAGGTGTGGCTTTAGCTCGATCTAAAGCTGAAAATGTGTTAACTTTTTTAGCTGCTAAAGCAGCAGGATTTTGGCTTTGCATTGGGGTTGGTTTTTGTCGATCTTGAGCTTTAGGAGACACAGCTAAAGCTTGTCCATGTTGCATATCTAAAGCATCATAGATAGCATTTTGCACACCTTGAGCAACAATATCTTCTTTACCTACAAAATGTGTTGCAATAGCTTGAGCTATTCGACTGACATTTTGACCATTTTGAGGCAACAAAGCTGCTTTCATTTGATCATTAGGCAATAATCGATCATTGTTGTCTGTTTCAATGTGATTAAGATAGTCATTCCACAGCTTCTCTATGGCCGCATCTAAATCAGTGTCTCTGCCTACTACGGGGGCCATCGATTCATCAGGATCAACATATTTTTTGACCAATGGAAGCTGGGTAAAGTTTGTTACTAATTGAGCAGAACTTTGAGAACTCTTAGTTAATGTTTCGAGCATTTCTAAGGCAGCATCTTCTATTTTGGCTTTTCCCTTTATGTTTCCATCTATTTCAATCATTTTTTTAAGTATTTCTAATACTTGAGAAGCTACAATTTTTTTGTCTCGCATAGAATTTCTTAAAAGTTCAATCACATCATCGCCTACATCTTTGCGACTTCTTTCTTTTGCGGCATGAGACTTGGTATCACTCTCAGCAGCATCTTGTCGAAGTGAATCAAGTAAAACTCTCATTTGAGGAACGCTATAAGGGAATTTGTGAGAACCAGACAACAATCTTCTATTGACAACATTTCCAATATTGTCAAACCCTTTGTCTCTAAGTTTTTGAGTTGCAATATCTTGAGTAGTTGCCTCATGCTCTCCAGTTGATCGCAAACTTGGATCAAGAATTCTTTTTCTTCGGCTTTTTCCACCTTCATGATCTTGTTGCATGATGCTTGATGTGATATTTTTAGCAAATTTTATTCTGCCTTCTGGAATTAACATTTCTGGATCAGCCAAATTTTGTTGCATTTTTTGTACAACAATTTGGTGAATTTCTTCAATATTGTTATATCCTATGTTTCTTTCCCTTGTTGTAGCTTCACCACATCCAGTACCACTTAAACACTTTTTGATTCCTTCAATAATATCATCATAGAATAAACCCCCACCCGCAGCATCTAATTTTCGGAGATTCATAGCAGTTGTAGGTCGTGGCCTGGTATCTCCTGGCTCTGGTCCAAAGACTTGATATTTTCTATTCATAAAGTCTTTATGACCATATGTAAGATGTAATTGTTCACTCGAATTTTGATTGAGCGTCAAAGCTCCAGCAGCATGCACTCCTTTATTTCTATTGGCACTTTTAAGTCCTTCATAAGAATCGGAATGAATAGGCAAATAATCTTTTAAGTAACCTGTGCGTTCTTCTGGTGGAATTCGCAATATTGGTTTTCCATCTGGGCCTATTTTAATTTTTCCTGGGTTTCCATTTTCATCAACTTCTCGTTCGTAATCACTAGGTCTAGAACCTACAGATCGAAAGTAAGAAGCTGGTTTTACAAAAGGCATATCAACTGTTTCTGCTTTTTCATTGCCATGTTTGTCTATTTCGATAACTTGTTTTTTAAAGTGTGGCAAATGTATAGTTTGTTCTTGATCAAAAGGAATTCCTTTCCAATGTTCAGGATGCCCCGGAATAGGTGGACCGGCAATGCTGCCTTGTTTTTTCATATGTTCTATATCTTGATTGGCCAGTCTTTTGGCTTCTGATCTTTTTTCACTGTTGGTTCCAAATTTTTGAGGATTAACAACAGTGCCATCAGCCAATTTAAAAGGACCATTTGCCAAAGTTAGAAGCGTATAATATTTTGACTCTAATGGCGCTGCATATTTTTCATAAATAAAATGATCTTTTACTCTTTCTTTGTTTCTACCTTTTGCCCCTTTCACTGGCAGATGTCCTGTTATTTTAACTGTTTCGCCTGAAGGCAATTGAACTTCTTCGCCTGCGGTTGGCAAGTCACCATAAATACCATGAGCATTGGTGGCCAAAAATCTTCTTAAACGATGGCTTGCAGTATTGCCAGTAAGCATTTGCAATCCTTGTGTGCTATGCGGAATATCAGTGTCTCTGGATTTAACTGCTGGTCTTCCTGCTTTAACTCCATATAAGTCATACCCATATTGACCATGTGTGTGACCAAATTTGTCTAAGCCTGTATGGGGAGCATGTGGCTGTCCTCTAGTTCGTTCTAGTTTGTGAATTAGACGATTAATATAAGAACGAGCTTTAAAGCTTTTTTGTCCTCTACCTGATGTGGCAAATGTATAAATTTTAGGTTCATTGCCAACCGGAGCATCAGATATTTCTTCTTCTACAATATAATGTGCAATTTCTTTAGCAGCTCCATTAGCAGCTTTTTCTATATTTTGCTGATAATCCGCTGCCCATTTTGAACCATAATGTTTTTGAATTCTTCTCAAATTATGTGGAGACACCAAATCAGTTAATATATTGAAATTTTGAGTTGTTAGAGCTTCTTTGACTTTTTCAATAAGTTCCTCGTATCTAGGCTGTCTCGCCTGTTCTCTAGCATGAAGTGCAGAGTATAAATCATCGTGGTATCTGGCATGTAAAGCAGGAATCCAAAACTCTGGGGGGAATTGATAAAGAAAGTCAATATCTTCATTATCGATAAGAACAGGTTTTCTAACGACACTTCCTGTTTGACTTGCTGTTGTATTCTTTTTACCGAAGGGTTGAGCCATTTCAAAGATTTTAGGCATACCAGAAGTCACATACTTCTTATCTTCGGCAAAAAACTTGTTTTGGAAAAAATCTTTGAAATTCATTTGTAGAAACCCCATTTCTCGACGTTCAAACTATATATTAGCATGAACAACAATATCTTATTTATGTCTAGACCTAGTAAAGCCGAATATAACGGGTTAGCTAGTTGCACTTCTTGTAATGATTTAGGGGCTACAGACCCTTTAGTAAAAATTGGGCCTCGACGTTCTAGACTTAAAGTCAGAGAACAAATCAAAGAATACGTCCTTACAATGCTAGGTGCCCCCGTTATTCAATTAGAGCTTGATGAACAACAAATCTATAACGCCATAGACTTTGCTCTCCAAATATTTGAGGATTACGCCCCAGCAGAGTATTTTCAATACTACACTTTTAACACTACTCCTGGCCAAAGCGTTTATGAACTCCCTCCTGATGTCGGCTATGTTCGCAGAGTAGATTATAAAGAAACTGCAAATTACGCCTTCTCGGCTTCAGACCTCGGTGGAGTTATCCCACTTGAGTACATGGGAGCAGGAGCTTATGGGAGTATTGCTGGTGGAATTAATCCACAACAGCCTGTATGGGGCAAAATGGGAGAGTGGGTTTTATACAAACAATATGAAGATATGTATAATAGAGTTTCTGGCCAACAAGGCGGTTGGGAATGGTTGGGCGGATATAATCACATTAAGATATATCCAATTCCTTATAGAAGCTATCCTGTGATTGTAAAATATTTACAGAGAAAACCAGATTTTCAGCAAGTTACTCAAGCTATGCAAGAAGGAGCTTTGGCTTTTTCTAAAATTATTTTGGGTAGAATTCGTTCTAAAATTCAAAATCCTCCCGGTCCAAATGGTGGCGTCCAATTGGATGGCCAACAGATTCTTCAAGAGGGTTTGGAAGAGAAAAAAGAATGGGAAGAAAAATTACTCAATAAATGGGGTGATTTGCTTGGTCCTTCAATGGGGTAATTATGAAGTCATATAAAGACTGGTATCAAGAACAAAATATTGGTGATTCTGGGGAGCTTAAAGTCTTAACCCGTGAACAATTTCTAGACTTAGCTCTAGAGTATTTTGGTATTGTCCTCAAAGGCAATTTAAAAACATATTTTGAACATCGACAAGACAATCTTGTTGAGTCGGTTGAGACTTCTCGATATGGCATCGAAGTAAACTATCGCACCAAAAAAGATGAAGTTTTAGAGGGATTTGCCAAGATTACTCTTGGTTATGTGAGTGCTGCATTAAAAAATAATGGATATCACACCAAACACGTTTTTACAGAAAAACCTTTAAGATTGTTGGTGTCTACAAGAAATTGGGATGATGGAGAATGGGCGGGTGTGGTGACATGGAATGCAGAACATGAATGCTTTGTTCTCTCTAAAGGTTTCTATAATCGTGAAAGAAAAACAATTGCCATTCAAAGCAATAAGAAGTGCGATGCAGACAACGCCGCAGAAATAACTAAAGAACTCAATAATATGATGCATCACTTGAAAGATCAACCAGATCGTCATCAAGAAAAATTAAAGCCAGTGCCTTTAAAGAGAGGGCCAAAAGGATGATTTGCTGTCATTGCGGAGAACCTTCCGAACAGGATATTTGTATTGGTTGTATAGCTTGGGGTGTTACTCAACAAGATGTTTTCCCTACTTTTTCAGAACAGTTTCATCGTATTGGAAAAGGTGGCAAAAAATATTGGCATCAATCTGGGGCCGGTATCTTGTTTACCGATGGCAATTCAATTTTGTTGCTTAAAAGAAAAGAGCCTAGTGATAATGCGGGGACTTGGGGCATTCCTGGTGGCGGGGCCAAAAAAGGCGAAACCCCTATCGCAACAGCTTGGCGTGAAACAAAAGAAGAATGCGGTGCTGACCCTCAAGGCTATCAAATAGAAAAGTTCCATGAAAAAGATGGACATCATAATTTTTATGTTTTTATGTATAAGATACCCAAACCATTTGATTGTAAAATAAGCCATGAACATAGTGAAGCAAAATGGATACCAATCAAAGAACTAGATCAATATACATTGCATCCTAAAATGAAAGAGCATTTGGATGTTTACAAACGAGTCATAGAAAAGAAAACACTCAAGAATTCTTTTTCTGAATGGCTCCAGAAGAAGGTGGACTGATTTCTCTTCGGAAGTTTTTTCTTGCTTCTTTTTCTATCCACATAGGATGATTCTTAAGAGAAGAATAGTTTAGTTCAAAATATGGAACTTTCATGTTTGGCTTTTGATATTTTTCCCAAGTTTTATACCGGGCAACAGAGATTATCCCATCATCTTTATAATAATTTTGCAACTCTTTTTTTTCTTCTGACCAATTAATTTTTGCCTCTGACTCCACAATTTCTTCGATATTTCTTTTCATAATAACTATAGCTGTCTCAGGAGAATCTACCCATTGAACAATGCTACAAAAACATGGTCCTTGTACGACCAAAGACTCTTTTGACATTAGTTTATCAAATAATTGTGAAAGACTGCGAACACCTACATCTCTTTCATCATAATATTTGTAATCCAGTTCTTTGGCCAAAATATGTCCAGCAATTGTGGTTCCACTTCTTTGTGGTCCTGTTACCAATATTTTTTTGAAAGACTTAAGTTTTGCAATGTCAATATTCATTTTTTGATCGTAGCAGCTTTTACACAAGCGGACATATAACCTTCTATATTTTCTCCTGCATCCATCCACCAACCTTCTATTTTATGGGCTGATAATTTTCCAATTTTCAAATATCTATTATTGACATCGGTGATTTCAAGTTCATTCCTCTTAGAAGGAGATAGGCTGCGAATAAAGTCCCATACTGTTTTATCATACATGTAAAGACCAGTAGCAATTAATTTCGATTTAGGCGATTTAGGTTTTTCTTCTATGGACAATATTTGACCCGACTTATTGAGTTCGACTACTCCATAATGTTGAGGATTTTCTACTTCTGTTAAGAATATCTTTGCCCCATCAGGATTCGCTTCAAAATTTTGAACTGCACTCTCAAAATTTCTTTCAAAAATATTATCAGCCAAGATTACACAAATAGCTTGATTGTCAGCCCAATCTTCAGCCAAAGATAAAGCATCAGCAATGCCTTTTGCTTCTTTTTGATAAGTGTAGTGCAAATGTTTGAGTCCAAATTCTTCTCCATTACCAAGAATGCGTAAAAACTCGCCTGCTGCATTGCCGCCGCATACTATCAAGATGTCTTTGATGCCACTGCTTACCAAACTTTCAATAGGCCAATAAATCATTGGTTTGTTGTAAACAGGCAGAAGACATTTGTTGGTAACTTTAGTTAAGGGGTATAAACGAGTACCCATTCCGCCTGCAAGAATAACACCTTTCATAATTTTATCTCCTAATGAAGAATATCTATCTATAATAGAGAAGCTTATGTTCAAGACTATTATCACAATATCTGTGTTATTTATCCTGTGTACAATAGGTTATTTTTGTATTCCAAAATACAATATTGAGGTATGCAGACGAAAGCAAGTAATTCTTGAAAAAGATTTTGTTTCTATCCGAAAAGCTTTGTCGCAAGGAAAATTTGAGGAGCAAATTCTTCAAGCTAACAATGCTATAATGATCCAAAAAAGTTGGACTGATAAAAACTTTCAAATTCAAAGGTTGATTGGCAAAGATAAATATTGGGAATTTTCTGGAACACTATATGCTCAAGTACAAGTGGAATCGCAGGGAAAACCAATGGTGGTTGAATTGCAACATGATGTGTTGGTATCAACTACCAAAATAGAACTTGAGGCCACATTGATTCGGCCTTTAGAAATTGGCGTTACTGATCTTCGTCAAAAGATTTTTATGAAGCCAATTGGGCACAAAACTTTGGTGCAAATTGAGGTTGCTATGAAATTGCATAGATTCGTGCCATTTTTTATGCACGAATATGCCAAACAAGCTTTAATGAAAGCAGCAGACAATTCTGCCAATATTATTGAATCTGCAATTAAAGATTTGCCCCAATAGGCACCATTTTGCTACAGTAATCGTACATAGCAACACCAGAGGCAGTGCCTACATTCAAAGAACGAACGCTGCCAAACTGTCGAATATAAACAAATTGGCTGCAAATTGCTGCTAATTCTGGATCAATCCCATGTTGCTCTTGACCAAACACCATAATGACATGGCCGGTAGGCCATTGAAAATCATCAATAGGAATTGCTGATGGAACATTGTCAATGCCAATAACTGTAGCATCTTGGAAATCTAACGAATCTGTGGTACGAAAATGCTTTATATTTTCGTAATGATGAGTTCCAACCGCTCCCCTTTTGTCCCACTGCCGCCTTCCCCAAATGATAACTTCACGACCCAAAAAGGCATTGCAATTGCGTACAACGGTTCCCAAATTGAAATCATTCAATTTGTTGGAAATAAGTATTGAAAAATTATGTCGCTTTTCATCAAGGTCAGCCTTGATAGCATCAACTGTCCAATACTTGAAATAATCAATGATATTTCGAGTGTCACTCATTTTCTGCATTTTCTTGAAAATCAATCATCCAGCCACTAGCCACAGCCAAAAGGGGCTCGGGTTCCCATTTTGTTTTTTTGCATAAAATCATTCCCCCATCCTTGAATGTGGTGAATAATCCCCTCTCTGTTTGCACAGTAAAAGTTTTGTGAATTGTTCCATCTGGCTTCATCACTTTTACAGTGTAAATTTTAACCTTTACTTCTTCTTGTTTTACTTCTTCTTGTTTTTCTTTTGCGGCCTGCGTTGTTGCTTGTCGTGCGGCACTAATAGCTGGAAGCAACAAAGCAATCAGTGTGCCAACTAACCCAATTATAACTAGAAGTTCTACAAGAGTAACAAATCCGTTATTTTTTCTCATTTTCTTCACTGATTACAGGATCATGACCATTAAAAATGACTTTGGCTCGATTCAATACTTTCTTTAAAGGTGGCAATTCAAGCGCAATACACTCAGTACGCTCAACAATTAGTTGAGGGTTTCTAAAATAATCATGCTTTTCAGGCAGTTGATTTACTTCTTCGGGAGTGAATGGTCTTTGGACTAGTCGCCGCTGGATGTAAGTGCCACGTTTGAAGAAGGCTGGATAGTCATTCCAGTTGATGCCCTTCTGCCAAAGCATCTCCTGCATCTCTGGGCCTTTTTTATTCTTGATGGCCTTGTGACTGTAATATGCCCGTGCAGCCATGCTGATTGAATTTTTAGTGGCATCCTGTTCACGCCACAAAAAGGCATTTGCTCCCTCGGCTAGATTAGGCATATTCCAGACACGACAATCAAAAGTTGCTATTTTTTCTTGCCATTCTTCGGGCAAAAATTCTGGCATTTTCTTGTTAAAAAAGCCAGTAGCCCACGCTGCTAATGCAGATGTTAATTTGGAAATGCGACCGCTATAAAGCATTTCCCTATTGTCGCCACGCCAACCAAGGGTAATTTCATCTGATTGTGTGTAGCCACACTGAGCCTCAGTCTTCTCAACCAAATATTTGGTGGTGGCCACCATCAATTTAGACAATCGTTCGTCATATGGTCGATTAAGACCACGGGTAAATTTTGAAAATCCTTGTCCATCAATACGAGCAATGATGGGAAGTTGTGGCATAAGCCTACGACCAGCTTCTGCCATTTCAAACATCTTCATGCGATCACCAAAACTGTCATTCTCTTTGCTCATTTTTCTCTTTCAATAATCGTTTTTCTTCTGAGATTTCGCTCTCTTTTTTTCATTTCTCCCCAGGAGGCTACATTTGACATAGCAGCAGATTGTTCCCAGGTTGTTTTGGTTGAGACTTTTGATGCATCAATGGCTGATTCAACGGCATGTCGAGTGCCGTAATATTTTGTTTTTTTATGCTTTTTCATTTTCTTCAATTACTTCGATTGTGACTCGAACCTTTTTGCCTTCCAAGGATCGAAATTCTTCATGTTTGCGAGTTTCGTCCCAACTTTGAACCCTTACAAATAAACAAGAAGATTCATCTTGCCCGCATAAATTTGCGATGCGGGCCTGTTCGTTATCATCGACGCTTTCTATTTCAAATTTATCAACAATTTCAAACTTCATTTATTTCCTCAACTACCCCTTGAAATTTTAGCAAAGCATCACCACCGATTTTTTGCAGCGACAGCAGCGCACCAACTTAATCCCAGAAAAAAACAACCCCAGCCAACAGGTGTGCTAACATAATTTCCCAGGATAAGGGAGCCAACTATAAGGCAAATAAGGTCCATTCTAAGCCCTTTCTTTTCAGAACGATAGTTTCGTGATTTTCGGGGAGGCAACTCTGCTTCTGCTACAGTGACCATTTCAATTCCTTTCTTTTTGGAAGGCTTCTTGAGCCTGTTGAATGGCTTTCCAATCTCGTTGATATCCGCCGTCCAAAAGTCGGTCGCCACCAGCAAGGTAGTGACGAACGATACGAGGGTCTGATACTCCCATATCTTGTGCTAATTGCAACGCTGGGGCAATCCACTCATATTTCCCACCATGATTGTCGATTTCCTTCTTTAGAATTTGTCGAAGGGTATCGGTTGATGGCCGAGGGAAATAAATCTGACTGACACATCGGCTAGACAATGCCCCAGCTTCAGAACCATCAGACCCCATCATACGGTCAAACAAAGCCTTGTTGCTAACGGTGCAGAAAAACAAAACCTTCAGGGATCGAAGTTGATTGACCCGGAAATTCACTTTGCGAATTTCGCCACGATCATCCAATGCTCCAAGCCAAATTTTCAAAGCTTCAGGATCGGCTTCTTCAGCCTCTTCCATGAAGACAAGTGGCGGAATTTCTGTCAAATCATTGAAGAACATTTTTTCTAAACCAGCTTTGGTTGTGCTGGTGGCATCCAATCGAAGTACAGAACCTTCGCCAAACATTTTTTCAAATGCTAGGAGAGTTGTAGTTTTGCCACATCCCGCATGTCCAAAAAGTACAGCATGGTTGCGACTTTCGCCGTCTGTCTCAGCCGCTCGATGAATATTATTCATCAAAATTCGGATTTGTGGCCCAAGGTCATACAAATCTTTCCAGGCTGGATGTTGGCTCATAGCTTGATCACTTTGATCGCCAAGAAATTCTGGAGGAATTTTTAAGTCACTCCATTTTTGAATAGTGCTAAGAGAAGTGCCTACTTCTCTTACGCCGTTGAGGATTTTATCAGCAATTGCCTCCCCAGCTTTGGCAACAATATCTGCAATATTTTCTACCATAGGCAACTGCCCTGGAATGTTTTCAACAGGTGGAGCGTTTCCCGTAGAAGCCACAGCAACTCTTGTCAAATCCACGACAGACCAGGGGTAATTTTGAAATTTGGTCGATGCCCCTGTTTGGGTAATCATCGCTTTCATTGCTTCCCATTGAGTATATTCAGCTTCGCCTCCACGATCACCACGAATTTTCTTGAAATTCAGTTCATAAGTGAAAACCCACATTCCATCTTTTTGAACAGGAGGAATTCGTTTTTTGACAACTTCCCATGTATTTCCTCTTCCTGCCGCTGTTCCTCGCTTCAGGATATATTCGATTTGTGTTTCAATCTTTTCGTCACTAACTCGATTTTGGGTTTTACGCTGCAAGTACAACTTGTACATGGGATTTCCTAGAGGGATGAAATGATTCACACACATTATACGGAAAGGCTAAAAGCCACTCTCAGATTTTTTGAGCGTGGCTTTGAAGCGGGCATACTTTGATTATACCACAGGAATTTGTGGGCGTAAAGCTGTAAAGGCTCGAAATTGAGCCTTTACATTTTCAAAATTATTCAGGATTTATCCTAAAATAATTTCTACACCATCCATTGGGTCTTCTGTCAAAAGAATTTCTTTTTGTGGCTCGGACTTTTCAACTTCATTTAATTTTTTTTGTTGAGTTGTTACCACTTGTTCAACTGTGCCTTCTGAAGTTACACGATCTGGCTGATCTAAAATCAATTTTTCTTCATTCATATTTGACTCCATAATTTGAGTTTTAGGTAGATTTTCAGTTACAACTTGAATTAATTTAAGCAAATTATTTGGTGGTTTGACAAGGCTCATAAAATAGCTGTCACCTTGAAATTGTTCTTTAGGAGCAACAACCAATTTGCCCGATGCTGTTGGTTTGGGCAATTTTAAAGTTCCTTTGGTGTTGTTCTCGTAAATAAACAAACCCCCACCAGCCAAACTTGAAGCCAATTTTTGTTTTTGGACTTCCCTTCGCTCTAAACGATTTAATTTTTTACTGTATCTCATTTTCATCCTTCTAATTAAGTGTTGTTTTAGGAAGGCCGAAACTATATAATTTATTGCGATCTTCCTATTATTATAGTATGAGAGCGAGTCTTAATTTTGAAAAGAGGTGAAAAAATGGCGAAACGAAATCTTCCACCAAATTGGTATGATGTGTATCCTCAAGGATCAAAACAAGGCGATGAAGAACAAGCATTTTTCATTGCTTTAATTAGAAATCCAAAGTGGACTTTTCGTTCAACAGCCCAATTGGCCAAAGAATGCAATCTGACTAAAGATCGTATTGAGCAATTGATTGCAAAATACCATAAAAGAGGTATGGTTTATCAAAACCCAGCCAATGAAGATCAATGGGGATATTGGGAAAGAAATCAAGACCTTCTACCAGAGATAGATGATGATTTGGCAAATGCAGATCATAAAAATAGAGCCCATACAATAGTCAGACAACAAATGACTGATCTTCTTGAAAAAATATTTGGCAAAAATAAATCTTTCGCAAATAAATGAAAAAAAAAAGGGAGATGATTAATCATCTCCCTTTTTTGTACGGTATTTATAGAACCTTATTTGGCACTACGGGAAGGTTTATGATTGCCCATCTTCTGGACAGCATCAGCGGCATGCGGAGTAAAATAAAGGTCTGGATATTGTTGACGAACATAAGCATCAGGATAGGCCCAATGAGCAATACCTGCTCTTTTTGTGTTTTCATCAACGCTATAAACAGGCAATTCTTTCTTGGTTTCACCGCAAAAATCAATAAATGTTTTCATATATCTTTACCTCGATTTGTATTTGATAGCATTATTTAGTATGCTGCACTCGTGCCACCGAAGGCACAATCCTATATCGAACTAAAACTATATATCAATCACGCCACAAAAATGAAAAAAGTTTATTCTGGAAAAATTTCTTTTGTGCCTCAAAATGAAGCTCTGCCGGGCGAATTATCTACAGAAATTCTGGAAAAATGTATTTTTTGCCAAAAACCTATTATTGTTAATTCCTCTAATGTATCAGTAATCCAAAAACTATCGGGACCAGATAAAACTTTTTGCCCATTTTGTCTTAGAAATGGTTTTAACACTAAGAAATCTAAGCATATTTTAGTGTTGAGTTTTAGAGGTTTAATTGCTTCGCTGTATCATCATCATTATGTCTCAACTAGAAAATTATGGCTTTCTCAAATTCAAGATTATATCAAAATTCATGAACTTGTAGGACTTAAAAATCCTGCTTTTTCTTATGATCCTGAAACCTATTTATGGTTTGTCGATTTTTCCAGAGTGGGTGTTGGCAGGAAAAATTTGCCACTCATTGAAGTGCATCGTACTGTTGTAGACATTTTAACTTGTTTTAATGTTGAATATTTTCTTGGAGGGGTTTTGCCTTCAGAAATATTTTTGAAATATCGAGATGCCATCGATCTATTTTATGAAAAAAGGTTTCGACCAAAGGGCAAAAGAATGTTGATTCCAACTTTTGGCTCTTATTTAAAAGGATCAGCAGACAAATTTCGTAATTTTCTTCCAAAAAATTTGAAGAAATAGTATTGATTATGTTTGGATTCTGTTTATAATGTGGGAGGTCCGGCAAACATTACCTTTAGAAATGTACCCTGTGGTACAAGGAGTTTTATAGTGAGTGCAACTAAGAGAGATTTACAGGTTCGTGTTTCTACCCGTCAGTCGGGTTCTAAGCAGTGGTATGAAGCCACAGTGAATATCAATGGTCTTCGTCCAACTTTGTTGACAAAGACTGATGGTTCCACTCAGTTCACCACACGTTCTTCCCTTACAGGTGTAGCAAGAAATCTTGCCAAGACTTTGGGATATTCTGGAGTTGTGGAGCCTCAGAAAGTAGCTGCCAAGGCTTCTTCAACCAAGACCGCCACAAAGAAGACGGCTGCTAAGAAGACTGCCACCAAGAAGTCTTCTAAGAAGAACTCCTAAATAAAACTTAGGGGAGCGAGAGGCGGGGTAGACGAAGTAATTTGTCTACCCCGCCTTTTTATTTTGCAAGAATTTGTTCCAAACAAATCAATCTAGGGATTGCATCTATCGATTTTCGATAAAGAATCTCATGCATGGCGTCTTCTAGATCGCCGTTATTGCAAGCGTAAATTTGTTTAATCAATGTGTTTTCCAAATATTCAATGACCCATTTTTCAATATTGGGGGCTAGATTAGCTGGGAAAAAAGTTAAGCAGGCTAAATCATTGTGGAATGCCAATCCTGGTATAGCTACAGAAAGTTTCTTTTTAAGTTCTGTAAATGCCAAATGATCGTCAGGATGCGGTCCATTGCAATGTTTAAACCAAACATTTTTGTCTTCAATAAGCGTAGAAACTTTTGTAGCAAAAGTCATAGTAGTGCTAATTGAATGTTTCCAATGATGATTTTTTGACCTAATGACTTTGCTTATTTCTCCGCAATTGTATTCTTGAGTATACTTGTCTGGATGATCATAAAGTGTTGTATAATCTCCTACGGTCAAACCTTCTAAAAGAATTGTAGGGGCATCAGGATGATGCAAATAATCATCCTCGACAAAATATACCATAGCTTCAGGATCGTTTTGAATTGCTTTTTCGTAGATGTGTTTAAACGAGCCAGAATTCCCCAAATTAGTTTTTTCTTGTTTTATTGTAGGAAATCTTTTTAGAATTGATTGTACTTCTGCTTCGACTTTTTCATTGCAATTATCTTTAATGATATGGATTTCAAAATCGTTGAAGATGTTGAGAAAATTTTCCAGGCAATTTTTTTTGCTTGCTCCTGGCATTCTTGGTTTTTCGTAGCTATTGCTACTTATTCGATAGTAAATAATCATTTTGTAACCTGTCTTTAATTGTTTGAAAAACTGAATCCCAATCTCCAACTTGAGATTGTCGGAATAATTTGGCACTGGAATACCACTCGGTTATTTCACCTTTGAGTTTCCAACGCCAATCTGGGTTCCATGCTAAAAGTATCCATGCGGGATGATTTAAAGCTCCTGCTAAGTGAGCTACTGCTGTATCTACACTTATAATTAAATCCATTCCTTTAATTATAGATGCTGTGTCTTCAAAATTGTTCATATATTCAGAAACATCAACTATTTGCATGTCTTCTGTACCTTCTGTTAAATCAATTGGTGTATTTGCAAAACGATATGCTCGTGGGCGTGTATCTTTTTGTAAACTAAACAATTTCACATTCGGTAATTCATATATGGGCCTGAATTGATTTAATTTGCATGATCTATTTGTATCATTTGGGTGTTGCGGATTTCCCGCCCATACGATGCCTATCTTAAAAAAATTCTTATAATCATCCATGTTGATAGTTTTATTTACATGTAAATAGGGAGGTTTTGGAATATCTTCGCATTTAAGAAAATATGGCAAACTCATGGCCGAACAGTGATAATCATAAACAGGAATATCAAAATCATTTGGTCGTTTTTGATAAACAGGTATTTGAGATGGGTCTTTTGTATAAACTTCATCAGCCAACGGTTTCAACAAACTTGCAAGACTATCTACACAATGAATAATGGTGTGTGCCCCTAAGTTTTTTAGTAGTGGAACATATCGCATAAAATGAATTGCATCCCCAGTGCCTTGTTCAGAGTAAATCATAATTCTTTTGTCAACAAGGTTCTCACCTTTCCATTTTTTATCTGGTTCATAAATTTGTTGCCAAAATTTAGTTTGTTGATAAACTTCAAATCTCCATTCATATTCTTTCCATGCTTTAGTCCATTCACCTCTTAGTTGATGGATAGAGGCCAAATCAACATGTGCGGGGGCAAAGTTTGGGTCTATAGATAAAGCTTTACGGAAACACTCTTCTGCTTTTTCCAAATTTTGTTTTTCACCATAACACCCACCTAGCATTCCCCATGTAGGAGCTGTTTCTTCTAAAGTTAAAGCTTTTTCAAAATTTTCTATGGCTTTATCTATATTTTTATTGTTTCTATACTGCAAAGCTAGATTGCTATACATAAATCCTTTTGATTGTATATTTGTAGCCTTTTCAAGTAACTCTATAGCTTTTTCAAATTTGCCGATTCCAGCATAGGAAAGGGCTAAGTTATTTTGATTTTCAATATTGCTAGGTTCTATCAACAATGCTTTTTCAAAAATCTCTATAGCTTTTTCATGTTCATTTTTTCTGTGTTTTATCAAACCCAGCAACTGCAAGCCTTGTTGATCTTCAGGATCAACTTTCAAAATTTGTTTGACTACGATTTCAGCATCTTCTGTCTGGCCACGAGAAAACTGCTCGGTTGCTATTTTAAGTCCAGAAGACACCAATTCTTTTATTTTTTCTTGAGAAAACATAGTTAGTTCCTTCATAAATAGAGTATGTTAAAAGTCGGTTTGGATAAAACACCAGAAGCCAGTTTGGATAAACAAGCAATTAAACCTGTAAAAAAAGGTTGTGGGTGCGGCAGGAAAGCAAATTCAATCACAAAAATTACACGTCAAGAAAGACGTAAAATTATAACAGATAAAATGAATAAAACAACAAGTTCGATATATAATACCAAAGCAATCTTTTAAAGGGGCAAAATGGCTTGTAATTGTAATAAAAATGCAATGCGTAGCACTAGAGCATATCGCAATAAAACTGGCAATATTATTCGCCCCTCAGTTGGTCCACGATCAACACAAAGCCCAACACCTACTCCTACAGCTTTAAAGGGGGCGGCTCGCCCAACTCCTAATCGTAGTGTTGCGGGGGAGAATCAAGAAAAAAGAAAAATACAAAAAATTAGAAGAGAAGCTATTTTGCGATCTTTGAAAAAATAATTATCGAAGTTCTATTTTTCTTAAGTGACTTGGCAAATCCCAAACAGATTTTGAAATATTCACATTAATTTGTGGTGAATTTAATCGCCATTCCATGGTAAGTCCTTCTTCGTGCCAAGTGATAAACATTGTTTTTGGCACCAACACATTTTGTATTTCATAATGATTGCTAATTTCTGTGCTTGCGATCATTTTCCCTTGACTGTTGTAAAGATAATTACCTAAAACTCTAGGATTGTCTTTCGCAATCAATGTAGCTACTACAACATCTTCGCCTCGGGCAGCTTTTCTCTTTTGTTTGATAATCCAGTTGCCTTTGAACTCACCAACTTCTACATCTTTTATGGGAATTTCACTCAAGGTTAATGACTCAATCATCCATGAAGGATTTAATGGAGTTTTAAGCATAGCTCTATCTAAATCTTCATGTCTTGCATAAAACAGGTCAGGTGGATTCATTCTCTTAGACCAGAACCAAAAATGTGTATCGTTAGACCCAATATCCATTTCTTGACCAAAAATAGATCGCACTGTCATTTTATAGAGTTTTTCTTTTTCAAAGTAAATCCGTCCGGTGGCACCGAATGTCATTTGGTGTTTAACTCGGATACTAATGGATGGGACATAAAGGTTTTTTAGTTTTTTATTTTTATCATTTATGGCTTTGATGACATCAAAAATTTGTTTTTCCATCAAATTGTCGGTAGAAATTTGATCTTCTGGGCCTAAATAATGTGGAGTCTGCAAAGATACCTTGTGATTCAAGCAGATTAAAAAGGCCATTAAAGCGAATAAAAGTAATATTTTTTTGGCCATGTTAATATATAGTTTTAGTCGATATAGAATTGCGCCCTTAGTGGCACATATATAGAATCATAATCAAAATTGGAGAAAAAACATGTTATCTTATAAACAATGGCAAGCAATCAATGAATCTATTATGCCAACAATGCCACTTGGCGTAAAAGGTCCAAATAATCTAGGACTCGTAAGTAATTTTGCTCTTTATGACGAAGCCAAGAAAAAGTCTAAAAAGAAAATGCACGACGAAGATATGGACGACGAAGATGTAACTGGTGACGGTGAAATGGTTGACGCTTCCTCAGAAAAAGACGAGCCTGATGTTGATGTGGATCACGAAGAAGGTGATGAAGAAGGTGGTTGTGGCTTCTGTGGTAAAAATTCCAAAAAGAAGTCTAAGAAAAACATGAAAAAATCTAAGAAAAAAATGTGGTCTGATGAGGATGATGCCGAAGATTCGGAAGAGCCCGAAGAAGACGCAGACGTTGAAGCCGCAGAAGAAGAAACTGGCGAAGATTTAGACGGTGATGATGAAGAAGGCGAAGATGAAGAGCATGTCGCCAAAATAAAAGCTGCCGCTGAAGAGGGCGAAGAAGAATCTCCCATGTTTTCCAAGAAAAAGTCTAAGAAGAAATCAGAAAAGAAATTAAAGAAAGAGGCTTCGGGCGATCTTGGATTTGCAAGTATCACAGAAGATGAATGGATGAATTCTGTTCGTAGTATGTTGGCAACTGATTCTGTTGATGCTAAATTTGATGATGGTTGGACCGAATATAACACCCCACTTGATCCATTGCCCGGCGAGCCAGGATATGCTCCTCAAGGCAAAATTGGTGGTTAATTTGAATTGATTTTTTGAAAAAGACAGGTAGAAATACCTGTCTTTTTTTATTGATATTGAAACAATTTCAAAATGCCTTTGGCCACTAGATTTTGCGGAACAAAATCTAATTTCACCTTGGCCTTTGTCATGTCGGCCAAGGTGAAATCTTGATATGCTTCTTTAAATGGGCAATCGATATATTCAATGTCTAGATTTCGCCCCAGGCATTGTCCAATTAAATCTACAAGGCAATTAAAGGTTACGGCCTCTCCTGAGCCACAATTAAAAATATCGGACTCCTGGTGTTTTATAAGGGCCATATTCATGGCTATCACATCCTCAATATAAACCCAATCTCTTTTTTGTTCGCCATTTCTAAAAAGCAATATTTTTTCTTTGTTGAGAGCCTTCTGCCAGATTTGAAAAATCATACTAGCTCTTTTCTTTTTGTGGTCTTCTCCTTTTCCGTATACATTGGTATATCTCATTCCAATTGCTGTTACGGGATACTTTTTTACAAATTCGTTATGAATGAATTCGTCAAAAAGCATTTTGGATTCTGCATAGCAATTCAATGCTTGTAAAGCAGTTTTTTCCTCATGAAAAGGGGCTAGAGCATTCCCATAGACCGCAGAACTAGAGGCGTAGATGAACTTTTTGCATCCATTTTGAGCTAAATACTCAAATAAGGCTTTTGGTTTTTCTACATTAGCTTGAATCATTCCTTCTCTGTTCTTATCTGTGGTGTCATTATTGGCGGCTTGATGAAAACATATGTCTATACACCCAATTTTTTGCTCAATTAATTCGTCAAATTGAAAAAATTTATGATATTTGGGCTTTTGTTCTGAATCGACTCCGGTTATAATTACTTCATATCCGGCATCGTATAAAACCGAAGCTAGATGGGAACCAATGAAGCCTGTTCCACCTGTAACAAGAGCTTTTTGTTTTGTCATATTTAACCTTCTCAAAAAGGAGATGATTTATGATTCTTTGGGAACATGAAAAAAGAATTCTAAAGGTAGTAGAGTGGGCACATAGGAAAAACATCCCTATTGAACGATTGACTAAATCACAAATTCTTCTTGCACTACAATCATATTTGCGTGATCCTTCACACGCATAGGCTGATATGTTAAAATATTTTGATGGCTATGTGAATTTTGGCTTAAAGCCAATCGCCATGTATTTGCAGACCAAAGTTCCCGTAGGAGAAGGCTGGAACGATAATTGGTCTGCAAATAGATGGCGAAATTATTTCCAATCAGAATCTATTCGATATAATATGGGGTCTTTGTTGGGAAATATTATAGATGTTGAAGCAGATAGTGATAAGGCGAACAAATTGCTGGATAGTTTATTGGGAAACGTGCCCCATCCTATGTACGCCAGCACAAGATCAGTTCATCATCTATTTTTGACTCCCGACACTGCCTTGACTATTGAAAAATTTGAAGAGATAGAATTTAGAGGTTATGGCCATTGTTCTGTTTTGCCTCCTTCTATTCATCAATCTGGATCGAAGTATCAATTCTTAAAGAAAAGTGAATTGATATTAAATCCATTGCCTGAAGACTTGTTAGATTTTTACTGGAAGAATAAAAAGAATAAGAAACAAGAAACAACTATTGCTAATTTGCCGACAATTAAACCGGGGCATAAAAAAACTATTTGTAATATCTGTGGACATAAAGTGTTCATTCACAAAAAAAGATTGATACTTGAAGTAAGAGCTTTTGCTCAATATGGACTTCCTTGGTCATGTCAATTATGTAGAACGATTGACATTCGTAATGATTGCCGAGAAGTTAGAAAGGGTTTACGAAAGGCCCGTTATTGTTCATAAAATTAATTGCAATCATTATATCTTCTTGTGAAATATTGTGTTGCCCTTCATCGCTTATAACAGTTGATACATTATATCCTTTGTTTTGTAAGCAATTTAACATAGGGACAAATCTTTCATTCCATTCAAAACATTCATCGTCTTTTTTATGTAATAAAAGCACAGGAGTATTGTTCTTTGCTTGTGGAAATTTTTCAAGTCTAAGAATTGCTCCCGCATGTATAACCACAGAATGAAATGGTAGTTTATTATGAGACAATAATTCTAACGCCATAACACCACCAGCAGAAAATCCCACAATTGATGTTTTATTTTTAGGAATTTCTAAAGTAGAGATTATTTTTTTAACTATTTTGTGCAAGTATGGCAAATTTTGTTTTATGCCAATCATAGCATCATATTGATTGTCTATTCCATTGGGCAAAGGATACCATTCTTGAGTTACAGGTTGTACTGCCACAAGATTTGCATCTATCCCAGAATAATAGGATAGAAAATTTTCTGCTGATTGATATCGACCTGTAAGTAAAATAACAAGTCTATCTGAGCCTTCATTTAAAATTGCTTTGGTAACAAAGTTCATAAATCCCACTCTTGATACAAATCAAATTCTTTTCTTTGGAAATCTGTAATTTTTTGAATAATTGAATGTGGAACATGATTTTCTACAATTAGCATAAACATTTCAGCTAATTTTTGGTCACATGTGTTAATACATTTTTGCAATACATCTTTATCATAGCCAAAACATTGATGGGCCAATGATGGATCATCGTCATCGAGCATATCTTCCACAACAGACCAGTATTTTTCATGTTTGCCTGCTTCTACAAACTCTAGTGTAAATTCACAAATATCATACACAAGTTCTACAAGTTGAGGGCTAGAAAACCAATAGTTGCTTAAAGCACGATATTCTAATCGGCCAAAATCTGGTTTTCTATGTGTTCCCGCTTGTCCGTATATTTCTCTTCGAGCTTTACCTGAATTATCTTTATCTAAAAGAACAAACGGCACAGCCAAAAACAAGTCTAACATTCTTACCACATTGAGACTTTGTAATTCATTTTCCAATATGGCATTCTGCCCTAAATGAATATGCCCACCAGCAGTACGAAAGCCAGTTATTGCAATAACGTCTTCTGGCGGTAGGTTTTGTTCTAAAGTATAAGCCGACCATTCTGGCATACATCCAGCAACTCTTGCGTCTTCATCTTGTAATTCACTATCAGGAAAAATATGAGCAGATTTCAAAACAAGTTGATTTGGCCTGACAATATCAGCAAATATTTTTAAGCAATCGCCAATATTATTGACAGCCTCCTCTTTAGTGGCTGCTGGTTTAATTTGAGCTTCAGCTAATACATTGTCGTAATAGAAATAACAACCATCTTTATGAATGGGTTTTTCTTTCTTAGGCAATACTTTAATTGCACTTTTAAACTTTTTCTTGTGAGATAAAAAAAATTCTGGGTCTGATCCGAACGTAAACATAAATCCCCCTTACTTTAAAGAGTGCCAATAAGGAACAGTAGCCGATTGACTTTGCATTTCATTTGCAAAGCTGTTAATTCCTAATCTGTTGTGGATAACATCGACCTTTTTTGTGGCGGGGTAATTGTTTTTAATGTCTCGGAAAAAGATTTTCCTGTCGCCAATACGAAGAATTTTTTCAATTCCAGGTCGTGCATTTTTCAACCAAACTACATCCCTTTTTTGGGATGGTTTTAATGTTCCATTTGCTACTTCTTCTATAGTTTTTTCAAAATTGGTGCCTATTTTGTGTACGCATCCAACCCGAATAAGCAAACTATAAAGTGATAACATTGGCGGAGCATTTAACCATCGTTTGCTACCTTCAAATAACCAAACCCCACTTTTTTTGTATTTGTCAGGAGGGAGCCAGCATTCTCTAAGAATGCTTTTTTTGATTCCTAATCTTTCTTCAACTTGATTTATCATGTCCAATGAATTAAAAATTTTGGTTTTGAATTTTGAATCATTGGCATTAGCAACCAATAATCTAATTTTACTCAAGCAAGGGTTTGGATCATGATTGGGGTTGTATTTAAACTGATAAATGTCAACTAATTTGTTGTGTAAAGTGGCATAAACCATGTCTTGTAAAAAGTCTTTGCACCAAACAAATTGATTGCATTGTTCGTTATTATTGGACAAAAAAGCAAATTCCATACCTTGTTTGTAAATTTGCCAAATTTGCACAGAAGGGTCTTTTTTCCAGTTAATATGTCGTTTATAACCTTTGCTCATGGAGGCACTCCCACTTTATATTCTAGTTTCTTTTTTTTGTGGGGCAAGACTTTTTTAGAGATTTTAGATAAATATCTGTATGGAAGGCTTTAAAAGATATGTCGATTCTAATGGGGTGGACACCCAAATTATCCACTTATACTTGAATCGCAATGATGTGTCAGTGGGAGAAATTGCTCGGCTTTTTGAGCGATCTGAAGCTGACATTTATCGAGTTCTTCATGCCCACGATATCTCTCCAAATCGTTTGAGAGTAAATCATCAGAAAGTGAAGAATCTTTCTCAATTAGGTTGGAACATTCAAGAAATTGCCAGATTTACTGGTTATACTCCTCGAAATGTTAGATATATTTTAGCTAAATAGGAAATTCATGGGACTTACAGCAAGTGATATACGATTCTTTTTTTCAGGAGGATTAACTAACAACACTCCCGCTAATTCTTTAGGCGGGGAAATATCTGCCTTCTGGATAACCAACACAAGGCTATTTGCAGATGTCACTCCAGAAGAAGCCGAGGATGGCAAAACTGATTATCGTTGTATATATCTCAACAATTTAAGTGATACAGACTTTTTGTTTGATGCCTCTATTTTTTTAGAAAATGAAGTAGAAGGCGGTGCAGTAGTGACTATAGGAAGTATTTTTGATAACGAGCGACAAGATGTTATTGTAACAAATGGAACAGCAGTCACAGGCGGCAGTTTTACTCTTAGATATTATGATTTAGTCACACAAGACTCAACAAATTTTCAAGTAGATTGGGATGCAGATATAGATAATTGGGCCGCTAATTTTGAAATGGCCATACGATCTTTGACATATTTAGAAGATGTAACAGTTACAGCCACTTCTAGCGGATCAACAGTTACTTTTAAATTAGATTTTTTAGGGGCTGCGGCTTTTCGTTACCATGAAGTTATTGAATGGGTTTCATCTACCAGCGAATTCACTACAGCATCTGCAACTGTTACTGCTACGAAAGTAAATTCAGGTGGACCAATAATGCTAGTTGCTGACGAAATAAACTCAGAAATAGTGCCTCCTACCGGCATTGTTTTTCAAAGTCCTTCATTTGATGACCCATTAGCAATTTCTGACCTTAGACCAGGAGAATATATGCCTATTTGGATGAAACGTGTTGTAGAGGCTTCGACATCTCCAATAGAAAACGACGGATTTAGATTAAGATTAAGAGGTGAGGTTACTTCATGAAATATTTATTTTTATTTAGTTTGATTTTGTTGGCAAGCAATGCTCAAGCTTCGAGTCCGACAATGCCTCCTCCACCAAGATCAGTTGTAACTCCCGCTCCACCTCCTCCACTTTTCTCCAACCATTGAAGATTATGATGTTCTTTTTCTTAAATTGGAAGACATTACAGAAAATTTCTTTTCTTTTGATTCTTGGGAAGACATTTCATTTCAAAACAAAACAACTGATAAGCTTATCGAATGGAAAGAGCTTTCGGATTATGAAAAAACTTTATTTTGTTTAATTATGGCCAAAAGAACAACTTTTCATTTGGCAAAAATAGATGTTTTTTGGCAAAATGAATTACAAAAATTTGATAAGCCTGACTTTAGGTTGATTTCTAAGGCTGGAGCGGAAGGAAAACAAAAAGCCGCTCTTAAAGAAGATGTGGTTTTGTATTTGGCCAAACTTACTAAACTTAGAAAAAAGTTTGCAACTATATATGAAGAATTTGCGATTGAGTCTTTTAAAAAATATGCAGAAGAGATTCCTGAGTTTGAAAAAGGAAAAATTTTGCAAGATATTCGTGAATATCATGACAAACATAATCTTGTTGAAAGAAAATAATGGACTATTGCCCTTTTTCAAATGCTCCTTGTTCTATGCCCAAAGTATATCATATTACTGATATATTTGAAAAAGAAGTTAAGCAAATGCATCTTTGTCAAAATTGCTTTTTGGGACAAAATTTGGTTTCAACCAAGGAAGATATAGAAGATCAAATTCGACTTCTTCAAGACAAAATGAAAAAGGCTATTGAGGTTGAAAACTATGAGATCGCTGGTGTTCTTAAGAAGAAGATTGAAGAATTAAAAAACAAACTTAACCATTTATCTTGATCCATTCTTTCATTTTTTTAGGATCAATAATACCAAACCCTTCAAAAAACTTTTTGCCTGCGAATTGAGGATTTTTAATGGATAAGGTATTGGATTTGAAAACTTTACGGTAGTCTTCAGCACAGTCTAGCTTAATTTTTAATTTATTTTGTCTCTTGTAAGACAACAATAATGCAGCTACTCCTGTAACAAAAGGATTCGCCATACTGGTTCCTGACAATATTGCGTACCAATTATCAGGAACGGTACTAAATATTTTTACACCAGGGGCCAAGAAGTCCAAATCTTGTCCCGTACAGCTAAACTTAGCTCTGTCAAAATTTTCATCTATTGCACCAATTCCAATTGTTTCTGGATAATTAGCAGGATAAAAAATTTGTCTTGTATTACCTGCATTGCCAGCAGCACAAAATGTTACTATTTTTTTAGATGCTGCATACTGAATTGCTTTTCGCACTTGTTGTACTGGATTGGGAGAACCGAGAGACATAGTAATGAAATCTACTCCTTGATCTACCGCCCATCTAATTCCTTCTGCAACATTTAACAAATTTCCAGCCCCCTTTTTATCCAGCACTTTCACTGGAATTACTTTGCATTTGGGAGCAACACCAACCATTCCAATATCATTATTTTCAGCACATATAATGCCTGTTACATGACTTCCATGCCCATTTTCATCTTCTGGTTCTTGTTTGGGATTTACAAAGTTTTTGCCAGGAAGAAGATTGTTTACTAAATCTGGGTGATCTAAGTCACATCCTGTATCTAAAACGGCAACTTTAATTCCTTCGCCTTGCGAAAATTTCCAAGTATCTGGCAAATCAAATGCAGTAATTTCCCAACCAATTTTTTGTCCTGCTGCTTGAATAGAAAGGATTTCTTCTCTATCGAATGGAAGTAAGTGGCATCTGTGCTTTTCTTCATCTTTTTTAGGCATCTTTTCTCCATATTCCACTATTGTATTTTCTTACAATAAAATCAATAAGAAGGCTAAAAGCAATAAGAACTATTTGTTTGATGGCCATAGAAAATGGTTGTGCCCAAATAGGCAAACATCGACCAATGGTGTAATCATATAATTTGCTCAATACGGAGATTACCGCAGCTTTCTTTAAAGACCCTTCAGGAAAAAGATTTTCTACAAATTGAATCAATTCATCTAAACAATCTAGCATAAAAGCTATGCTATTGGCGATTTGTTTGTAGTTTAAAAAAATCCAATTTTTTCCAAAAATATTGGCGCTATCCCATCGCAGTTTTAAATCTTCTAGAAATTGCTCTAATTTTGTTTGAATTTCATCTTTAGACATTTCGATCATTATTACTCCATTATTTTGTCATCTGTATATAGTTTTTAATGAGGTATTTATGGCTGTTATTGTCACGGGAGGTGGTGGATTTATTGGAAGTAACTTAGTTGATAAACTTATCGAACAGGGGCAAGATGTTCTGGTAGTAGACAACTTTTCTACAGGATATCCATTAAATGTCCACAAAAAAGCCAAATTAATCACACGAGATATCCGTCAAGGATTTTTAGATATTAAAGAACTTCGAGAAATAAAGCCAGATGTTATATATCACATCGCTGCACTCGCAAGAATTCAACCAAGTTTCCAACGACCTGCCGAAACTTTAGAAGTAAACTCTCAAGGCACTGTTAGAGTTTTAGAATATGCTAAATTTGTAGGCACAAAAGTTGTATATGCAGGTTCTAGTTCTTTTTATTTTGATCCTCATGCCAATCCTTATGCATACAGCAAGTGGATAGGAGAGGAACATTGTAAAATGTACAACAAGGTTTATGGAGTACCTACGGCTATAGCTAGATTTTTTAATGTATATGGCCCTCGGCATGTTAAGGATGGCGAGAATGCTGCAATGTTGGGTATTTTTGAAAGACAACGCAAAAACAATGAACCTCTTACTGTTACTGGAACAGGAGAACAAAGACGAGATTTTACTCATGTAAATGATATTTGCTCAGGCTTGATGGCAATGGCAGAAAAAGAATGGAATGGTGATGTTTTTAACCTTGGTAGGAGCAACAACTATTCTGTCAACGAAGTTGCTCAAATGTTTAAGCCAAAGGAAATAAAATACATACCAGCACGACCAGGCGAAGCATGGGAAACTTTAGCTGATTTGAGTTTTACTAAAGAGAAACTTAATTGGGAACCAACACATAATTTGCCGGATTATGTCAATAAATTTCTTGAAACATTAGGAGAATAAATATGAAACCTAAAATTGGCATTGTAGGATATGGCTATGTTGGCAAAGCCATGTGTGATTTTTTTAAAAAGCATTATTGGACACAAGTTTACGATCCAACTATTGTTGAACCTATTGTAAATGACGATGGTAGTGTTTTAAGTTGCTCAAAAGAAATTGTGAACAACTTTGACGTGGGAGTTGTTTGCGTACCAACTCCGATGTCGGATAGTGGTCGATGCACTACTGATATAGTTGAAGAAGTTGTAGATTGGTTGAATACGCCACTTATTGTCATTAAGTCTACAGTTGAACCCGGCACTACTGAACGATTAAAGCAAAAAACTGGAAAGAAAATTATATTCGCTCCTGAATATTGTGGCGAATCCAGTTATTGGTCGCCTTATCTTTGGGATCGTCAAGTAAAAGAAACTCCATTTTTTATCTTTGGTGGTGATCCTAAAGATACATCTGCCGCAGTAGATTTATATTTTCCTATTACTGGTCCAGTTAAAACATATCGACAAACAACTTCAAAAGCTGCTGAAATGGCTAAATACATGGAGAATTCATTTTACGCTACTAAGATTACATTTTGTTATGAGATGGCGTGTATCTGTCAAAAAGCAGGGGTAGATTACAACGAAGTTAGAGAACTTTGGTTGCTTGATCCAAGAATTAATCCAATGCATACGGCGGTATTTGCTGCAAATGATAATCCTTTTGGTGGGAAATGTGTTTTGCCTGAAGCTGTTGTTAAATTGCAAAATGGCGATAATGTTACTATTGCTGATTTATATCATCGTTGGCAAATGGGAGAAAAATTGACAATTGAATCTTGTGATTTTGATGTTGGAGAAATTGATTTCAAGTTTGTTTGTTTAGTAAATAAAAATGAAGTCAACGAAGAACTTGTAGTATTTGATACTGAAAATGGGAAATTTACTTGTACAAGTGAACATTTAATGCCTGTAATGCGTGACGGCAAAAAGATTATAATTATGGCAAAAAATGTTGTGCAAAATGATTTGTTGTTTGCTAAATAAAATAGATAGGCATTTTCCGTCAAAAGGTTTTCCATGATTAAAAGTTTTACAAAAAATGGTGTGGCAATTGATTTAAGCGAAGTTACTCAACACACAACAATTCTTGAATGTGTTTGTGACAAATGCGGACAAGAATACAAAAGATTGAATTGCAATCATAATAAAATGAAAAAAAATATTTTGTGTGATAAAGATTATTGTCGTAAATGTTGGACAGGGATTTTAAATTCAAGAAAAGAATATAAAGAAAAAATGTCATATTCTCTAAAGAAAATGAGAAAAAATAATCCCGATTTATCTGTACAAATATCTAGAACATCTAAAGGCAAAATTAATGTTGGCGATAAAAATGGAATGAAATCTGACGATGCCAAAGCAAAAGTTTCTTCTACAAGAAAAAGAATGTTTAAAGAAAATCCTAAACTTAAAACACAAATTGCCAATAAAACACGACAAGCATGGGCCAAAGGCAAATTCGACGGAGTTCAAGTAGGACAATGCAAGTGGTTTGATTACTGTTCTAAAAATAATGTTGTATACAAAGTACAAGGAACATGGGAATTAGCTTTTGTTAAATGGCTAGATAAAAATGATTTTTCTTTTTTATGCCATCGTGGTCGTTTGCCATACCACTTAAATGGCAAAAATAAAAACTATTACCCAGATTTTTGGGTAAATGAATGGGAGTGTTATGTTGATGTTAAATGCAAACATTTTTATAATGAAGAAAAATTTGCCGCTATTGAGAAGCACAATAAAATAAAAATTAAGATTTTGTTTAAAGAAGACCTTTTAAATTTGGGAATTAAATTATGAAAAATGTTAAGATTTTAAGTATACAAAAAAAACAATATCAAGGTTGTGTTTATAACTTAGAACTTGTTAGCGATTCAAAAAAAGACGATCTTTTCTGGATAGAACAAAATACTGGTATTGTAACACACAATTGTTTGCCAAAAGATTTAACTGCTTTAGCGACTTGGGCTAAAGAAGAATTAGGCTATGAACCGGAGTTATTATGGGAAGTATTAGAAAGCAACAAACGGATTGGGCAGTACCGCCAGACACTAAGGGATTAAAAATATTGCAAGTTGTAGATTCTCCTTATTCTGCGATCAGAACTTTAGCTCATCAAATTGCTCGACACAACCGAGATAAAGCAACTTTTGAAACAGTTGTTTTTCACCCCAAAAGACCAGATAAAAGTCAATTAGATCAAATTCAAAAATTGTGGGTTTGGTGTGACTTAGTAGACATACAATATTGGAAATCTGGCGCAAAGATTAAAGAATTGTTCCCTAAAATATGGGATAGAAAAAAGAAGATTTTAACTCATTACAATCCTTATAATTTACATGAAGATAATTGGGAAGATTATGAAGTTGTTAATGTTGTCAATGGGTTTCAAAAGAAAGAACTGCCACAGGCACGATTAATGCCACTTACTATTGATATGGATTTTTTTGCATTCAACAGATCGAACTACACTACAGAACCAATTGTAAATATGTCAGTAAGTCGAATTGAAGGTAAAAAAGGTGTTGTTGAAGTGGCCAAAGCCTGCAACGAATTAGGATTTAAACTTATTTTAGTAGGTCGTGTATCAGATGCAAAATATATTGGCCAAGTTAAAGAAGCGGGTGGAAAACACTTAGAATTTAGAAATAATGTATCAGACTCAGAAGTAAGAAAAGCATATTACGAATCTGCCATTCATGTCTGCAATTCAGTAGATAATTTTGAAAGCGGAACAATGCCGGTGTTGGAAGCTATGGCCTGCGGCACACCTGTCTTAACAAGACAGGTAGGACACATTCCAGATATTTATAATGGCTCTAATTTACGAATAAACGAATCTTCATGTGATGATGTCGAAAGTTTAAAGAGTCATTTAAAAGAAATGATGGATGGCAGAAATTATAGAATTACTATGAGAAATCTTGCTAGAGACTCTATCGCAGATCGCACAGATAAAAATAGAGCCGAATCTTATTGGCAATTATATCAAGAGGTTCTTCAAAAATGAGAAAAATATTTATAGATGCTGGTGGGTACGACGGGGATACAGTACAATTATTTTTAGAAAAATATCCAAAATCTCAAGAATTTGAAATTTTTTGTTTTGAACCCAATCCTGAATTTAAAAGTTTTCATAAAAATAAAGACTATACATTTTGTCCATATGCTGTATGGACTGAAGATTGTGATCTTGATTTTTATGTTAACTCCAAGTCTCTTGGAAGTTCTTTATTGAAAAATAAGTATAGTAAAAATGGAAAGGTTCAAGAAACAATCAAAGTTCGAGCCATTAATTTCAGCCAATGGATAAAGAATAATTTTAACAAAGATGATTTTATTGTTTTAAAAATGGATATTGAAGGTGCTGAATATGACGTACTAAAACACATGATAGATCAAGATGCAATTGATTATGTAAAAGAACTTTATGTGGATTGGCACGCTAGAAAAATTAGTGGTTTTGATAAAACAATTCATGACAATTTATTTTCACATCTTGTAAAAATAGGATTAAAACCAGGAAATATGTGTGGTGAAACAAAGGAAATAAAAATATGAAAAAAGCCTTAATCACAGGTTGTACAGGACAAGATGGTTCATATCTTATTGAACTTTTATTGTCAAAAAATTATGATGTATTTGGAATTGTGACCCAGAGAGCAACTCCAAATACTGTAAACATTAAACATGTTTTAAAAGATGTTCAACTTATTCCTGCTGACCTTTCAGATCAAGCTTCTATAAAACAGGCACTGACAATTAGTCGGCCAGACGAAATTTATAATTTAGGTGCCCAATCCTTTGTTAAAGCAAGTTGGGACATACCTGAACATACCGCCAATATAAATGGATTAGGAGTTCTTAGAATGCTTGAGGGTATTCGGCAAATTTGTCCACAAGCAAAGTTTTATCAGGCATCAACTAGTGAAATGTTTGGCAAAGTCCAAAAAATACCTCAAAACGAAAAGACTTCTTTTTATCCTCGAAGTCCTTACGGTGTAGCCAAATTATATGGTCATTGGATTCTTGTAAATTATCGAGAAAGTTACAATATGTTTAATTGTTCTGGGATATTGTTTAATCATGATTCCCCTCGCCGTGGAGAACAATTTGTTACTCAAAAAATTGCTAAGACAGCAGCAAGAATTAAACATGGACTACAAGATAAATTGATTTTAGGTAATCTTGATGCTAAAAGAGATATAGGGCATGCCAAAGATTATGTGAGAGCCATGTGGTTAATGTTGCAACAAGATAAGCCAGATGATTATGTTATTTCTTCAGGTCAAACTCATAGCATTAAAGACATGCTAGATATAGCTTTTGGCAGAGTTGATTTGGATTGGAAACAGTATGTGGAACAAAGTCCTGAATTTATGCGGCCTGCCGAAGTAGATTTGTTGTTAGGAGATTCTTCTAAGGCACACAAAATCTTAAATTGGTATCCTGAATATTCTTTTAAAGATATTATGGAAGAAATGGTGGATTATCAGTTATCAGTTATTTCTGGAATACCACAATAAATCCTGTTACTGCATGATTATGTCCTTTAACGGCTCTCATTCCATCTTCAGCATAATATTTAGTTAATGAATTTGTTTTGGCTTTTCTTTCTGTAATTTTTTCTATTTTAAGATTAGTGTGTTTGGCTAATCTAACTATAGCACTTTTAGTGTATCTTAAACTGTCAAATTCTACCTCATTATGTAATGGGTAAACAAAAGGAAAGCTTACATAAGCTTTGCCTCCCGGCTTTAAGAGATTTGCAATATTTTGCATTGCAGTTGTTGGTATCAATAAATATTCAAAAACTTCAAGGCAAAAAACCACATCGGCTTGTTTTTCGTATTGGAACAATTGGTCTAAATTATATTCTGGAAGGTCTAAAACAAAGTAGTTTTTTACATTCCAACTTTTAGTTCTGGTTTTAACTAATTTTTGTTTTCCGCCAACATCTATAACAACATCAGCATTTACATCTAACAATTTTAAGTAAGATTCTAGTTGTTCTCTATAATAGCTCATAATTTCATTTCTTTAAACAAATTGTCCAAAGCCTTCCAATCTTTTTCTCGTTCTATCTCCCAAGAATGACCAAATATATGAAAAATAGAATTTTCTTCTTCTCTAGCTTTTTGTAGCATATCTCTTGCAAAATCTTCCCAACATTTGCCTTTATATTCAACACGATCTACGCCAACATGCACAGAGGTAGTTTCTTTAAAAGGATCAATACTGGGCTGAGTGCATCCCACTATAGTTGTTCTGGCATTTTTATATCCTGCCCCTTTAACCAACAAACGAATCATACTGTTGTTTCTTCCTCTTGGATAACAAAAAGAAGTAATTGTTTTATCTAAAACCTTCTCCCAAAAAGCTTTAGATTCGACTATTTCATTTGTTATTTGTTTTATGGTGGTTAATTCAGTAAGATATTGATGAGTCATAGTATGTGATCCAACATCAAATTTTTTAGATATTTCAATACAATCATTAAGTGTAAGGAATTCTTTTACCTTTCCCAGATTAGCAGACCGAGATAAGTTACAAGGCCAATAAAATATACCTGGCAATTCATGTTTTTCTAAGAGTTCAACAATCTTAAAATCATGTTTGCACCCGTCATCCCAAGAAGTAATTATTTTCATTATATTGCCTTAATATATGCTTCTGCCATATCTTGAATAGTTATGATTTTATTTTTAAATTGTTCAATTACTTCTTTTGTGCCTCCGACTGGATTGGACAAAAGAACTTCACACCCACAAGCTATGGCCTCGCTTACTGTATTAGGAGAGGCGTCAGCAAAAGCTGGAAAATAAAGATATCTACAACTACGAAAAATATCACCCATTTTTTTTCTATCTTCTACAGGAGGGTGATAAGAAAATTGTTCTCCATTGAAAAAATCGAATTTATAAGGGACTATTTCTTTTGGAAAATTGCCCACCAATTTCAGAGTAGGGAGCTTTTGATTTTTGTTTTTAGCTTCTCTGTGTCTTAAATGAAAATCATAAGCAGCTTCTGGAAATCTTTTATTTTCATCAGTATTAAACGTAGTGTACAAATAAGATTCTCCCCGATCAGCAGGATTGTCTTTGTAGTAAAAAAATTCTGTATCAACGCCATTGTAAATAACATGACTTTTTTTTAAATCAACTTTATGGTTTGATTCTAACCATGTACCCACATAATCTTTTGCCCATTGGCTTTGAAAAATTATCACATCAGCTAATTGCCCATAATCTTTCATTCTACTAAAAGCAGTGCCTCTATTGCGGCTATCTTTAGGCATATTGTCAATACGAAATACAATTTTTCTTTTAGCGGCTTTAGCTGCAAGAATTTCGTCTCTAGGAGTCATAGTAGCACTAGCTATAAAAACAACATGAGCTTCTTCCCAAGTATCTACGAATTTGACTAATCCGTTTGCTCCTTTGCGAAAATTTTCTAGAAAAACAAAGCCACCACCAAGTTTCTGTTTGCTTTGATTTGCTATATAAATGTACTTTTTCATCGTACACTCCATAATTTTTCTAGTAATGCTCTCATCTCAGTGATTTGACCTGGTTTTTTGTCCCATCCACGACTTTTACAAAGTTGTGTGGCTTTTGCGTCCTCGATATATTTAAAACTAAATCCCTGATGTGCATAACGAGCAAAAACTTCTCTGGTCATGCCACCATATTGGTCTATTCTTTCAAAGAAATATCCTCCATCTACTATGTGACATTTTCGGATGGCAGAAAAGTTTTCTACAAAAGTTGTTTTTTTACTACCCTTGTCTCCAAAGTACCATACTTTATCTTTGCTAGAATTCAGATGATTAGCAAAAACTCTTATAGCATTAGGCAAAGCTGGTGTGATTCTATCATCAAGAAATACTAAAAATTCTCCTTCAGACCTAACAACACCAAAGTTTCTTGCTCTGGCCAATCCATAGTCTTTATTGCCATTTACATCAAATCTAGCACAATATTCATATTTTACTCTAGAATCTTTTTCAATTGTTTTTTTAAAGGATTGACCGCCTGTTAAATAATATTTTTTATCACTATCATCACAAACAATAACTTCTAATTTTGGATAATCTTGTGCTAAAATATTTTTTACATTTTGGATGGCTACTTCATATCTGTTAAAAGTAGGCATAATTACTGAGACTAATTTATCTTTGCTTATTTTCTCGGCCATATAACCTCTCAATTAATTCTTTGTATCGCAGCCCCACATTTTCTAAAGAAGTATAAATTCGCAACTTTTCCCCAAAAACTCTTGTTTCTTGCCAATATTCTATAGAAAACCAGCGTTTTGTGTTATTTGGAGTGACAATATTAAAACCTCTTTGTTTGAAATATTCATAAGAATAACTTTCACTATTGGCCGCAAAAGGAATACCTGAAGCAATATATTTTTGTGCCTTAGTAGGAGGTTTATAATTTTGATTAAGTTGATCAGTCATTTTTATATCTATAGCAGCTTTAGCTTCATTCATCATTTCATGTTGAAGTCTCTCTGACCAAACGTAAGTTTCTATTCCTGCCACAGACTTCGCTTCAGGCGCTATGGTAAAGTCCATACCTATATTGGCTGCATAAACTTGGGCAGTTTTTCTTGCCCTATCATTATCAACATCAGATAAAATTTTGATTTCATTTTTAATCGGGAATCTTTTAATCCAATCTAGCAAATAAGGAATGTATTGACATCCACCTATCCATAAAATAAATCCTTCTTCTTTATAATCTGCCATACTTGGCAAAGCATATTTGTTATTGTGTTCTACAAAATGTACATTATTGTTGTGACTCCTGAATATGGGCATAAGCCTTTCAGAATGTGATAATATCATATTACATGCTTTGAGAAATGAAGCATCTGATCTTATGAATCTTGTTTCTTGATAAAAGTCAATAGGGCAATATATTATTTTTACTTTTGGATTTCTTTCTTTTAATTTTACAATTTTCCCATAGGGGCAATTTTGTTTTATAATCATCACGACATCAGCAAAAGGTATCTCATCAAAACTTTTAAAAAATAATACTTTGAAATATTTTGATAGCTCTCTAGCTGTATCGAAACCAACCCATCCCCAAGAAGGGACATCTCTTTCTGGACCAAATGCGATTGTTTTCATCTTCTTTGTTTCTTGTGAAAGTCTCTTTTGAATAAATAATTTTGGGCTCTCAAGTGACCTGGAAAATATTTAAACTGTATGTCCATTTTTCTCAACAAATAAGGAAAACTAATTTGATCTCGCTTTGATCCTTTTTGAATTTCTTCCCACCAAGCTTCATTGAAATTTTTGATTTGATTTGTATGTCTGCGAAGTAAAATCGTACATTCTCCCAAACCCCAGTTCGATGGATGACCTTCTTGAGTATATCTTTGTATTTGTTGTTTTATAATTTCTGGATCATCTAATTTTCTTTGCATGCATATATTCGCTTCTTGGTATAAACAATGTCTTTCTGAATGTTTGAATAAAGCCAAATCTGCATCTACAAGATAAAGTTCAATAAGTTTTTCTACTGAAAATGGAAATTCAATTAAAACTGATCCGTCAATCCACAAACTATATTGTTTATTAGGGAAATAATGATGAGACAAAATTTTGTATTTTTTTGCATTTCTATTGGGATCAGGAGATATTTTTTGCATTGAACGACATTCCCATGTTTTAGAAATCACAGGCGATTCTAAAAATGCCACAAAATCAACTCCCCTTGTGTTATTTGGTTGCTCTTTTAAATCATCATAATCATTAGTTTGATTGGTTATTGCTGTGTATACCACAACTGATTTTGAGTCTACTTGTAAGTTTTTAGAGAAAGAAGGTTTATTGTCACTTAAATATCCTTGTATAATTTTAGTAGCAACCCATTTTTTATGAAACAAATTTCTATTTTCGTTTGAAAAGGCATGAGCCGCTGAATGTGTGTGTCCACCTTTGTGATAAATAATAGAATGAGGAGTAAAGAAAACTTTTTTCCCGTGAGCATGCACTTTCATGCTAAGGTCTGCATCTTCCCAATATCCTATTCTATATTCTGTATCGAATCCTTGAAGAGTTTGAAACAGTAGGCTAGGAAGCATGATACAAGCCCCCGTAACCATTTCAACTTCATGGGGATCAAGCAAATCTTTTGGAGCATTACTTAATTTGTAAGGCTTTAAAAGATGTTTCTTTTTATGAATGTGTTTTCCAACATGTAAAAAAGCCCCCTGCCCCCAATCCCATTCAGAACCGCAAGAATCAATTACGTCATCATGTCGCAAATGTAAATTGCCTACTATTCCTATTTCTTTATCATTTTTGAAGCAATCATACATTGGTTTTATCCAATTTTTCGTCACAGTTGTATCAGCATTAAGAAATATGACATATTCGCCTTTGGCAACTTTAAATCCACTATTACAAGCATTAGCAAAACCGGCATTTCTACCAGTAATGACTATTTTGCCAATAGGACCAAGTAATTCTGATTTTCTTTTTTCCCAAGATTCTAGAATAGCTTGATAGCTTTTTTGTGGGCAACAATCATCAACATAAATAATTTCTTTTGTTAATCCATCATCTTGTAAATCCCAAGATTTAATTTGCTCAATAATTTCATTTCGACTTTTAAAGCACGGAACAATAATGGAAACATCAACTTTTTCGTTTTTTGTAAACCAATCGGGAGTTTCATGAATTCTTTGATCTGGAGGTTCAAAAGACTTGCGAGTTATTTGAGCAACGACTTTATTTGGTCGATTTTCTTTGACATATTTATGCTTTTTTCTTCCTCGAACTGTTCTTCCACGAACAACTCTTTGAGCTTCTATGTTATTTGTGGATTTGGCTTTATCACCTACTTGAGATAAAAGCCTCCCTATAGGCAGATTGATATCATGAGAAGGTTTTTGAGCATGTGCCTTCTTTATCAATTCGTTTCTTGAAAGCCCTTGGCTTTGCTTTCTTTCTCGCATGGTTCTACCTTACATTGAAGGTTGTCCAGGCATTCCTTGCTGTGGCATTCCTTGTGGCATTGGAGGCATATGAGGATTTGGAGCTTGAGGCTGCATTGTTCCTTTAACAAGTTTCATAAAAGCCGCTTGAGTAATTTGAGGAAAAGCTGTATGAATTTTGTCAAGAATCATAGCTACCACTTCCATGCCAGCTTGTTTGTTCTTCATTTGAGTTAACTTAGGAGTTAATCTGTCTAACAAAGTCATAATAGATTGACTAATATGTTTTGTTTCTTCTTCTGCTTGTTGATCTTCTTGTTCGTGCCCTGTTGCAGCGTTGCCTAATGCTGGAGGCTGTCCAGCCATTTGTGTGTGCCCTCCAGGTTGCATTTGATTTGCCATGGCTGGCACTTGTTCTTGCTCTGTAATCCATTCATTAAATTTTTTTACTGCCATTATTGTCCTTCCCACCCTTTAGGTGCGGTAATTGTGTCTTGAGGTAACTGTTCCGGTTGTTGTGACAAATTTTTAAAATCAGCAGCTTTCATAGTGGATTTACCGCCTACTCCAACTGCATCTAAAGAACCATAAAAAGCAGATAAAGTAGCTACAATAATTGCTTGAGCTAATTTATCTCTTTCGTCTGGCGGCACATCTCTAAAACTTTGTATTTTTGGATCACCAGCTTTGAGAGATTGTGTATATTGATCTTGTATTCTTTCAATTCTGGGACGTACCATACTTAATATTTTGGGATCAACTGGTTTCGTTCCGGTGCCCCATATTCTTTTAGTCTGTTCCCAATCAGGGTCATTGCGAGACATTCGCCATTCATTTATAGATTTCATAAGGTACTTCCTTGGTCTAAGTCTAAATTAGTGTCTTTTACTTTATCTTCTGGCAACCCTGTATGTATCATTTTGCGGTTTGACTTCCCATCGGAATTTTGGTCAGACTCTTTTACTTTGGCTAATTCTTCTTTAATTCTTTGATGCCAAGAAGAAATTTTGGTAGTAGGAATATCCAATAATTCTGAAAGGCCACTAGAATTATTTAAAACTGCTAGAAAATCATCCCAAAATTCTTCTCTAACTCCGATTCCGGTACGGATAGCAGAACTGGCCTTACTTTCAGTATTGCCATTTTCACCGCTTTTAGCAGCTTCCATATTTTCCCAAAGTTTTTGAAATGAAACCATATTTCTTTTTATTGCACTTACATTGGCCCTTAAACATTTTGTCAGGATCAAAATCCGATATTTGATCCGTTTTTGTATCTGCCGTTACATTTTTACTTTTTGCCCCTGTACGACCGAAAGCAACATCAGCATTGGAACGATTGTCCCAAATTTCGCCTGCTCCTTCTGGTGCTGTTTTACTCAACCACTCTTTAAATGATCCCATCATATTTAGTATTTTCTACACCTTTCTCGATATATTTAGATGTTACTAACAAAAAAGGCCACAGGAATATTCCTGTGGCCTTTCTCTGCCCTAAAGCAGCCGCTTAATAGCGTAAACGCTTAAATTTGTGACCCTCTCGGCGTACTTTATCTACACTTTGAGTCTCAAAAATTACGATGTCCAACGAACTGATGCCGTATTAGAAAATACCCCATTAGAAACTGATTTGTGTCCATCAAGCAATACATTCTCATATTTGGGCAATTTGCTTCGCAAATTATCCCAATCAACAGGACCAGCCGCAACGGTTTCAGAAACTAAAGGAGCATCAGTTTCTGCTTGAAGTGTAGTAAAATTAGCCACTTGACCTAGTTCATCGCTCATGTAATTACAAACAGCCGTTTGCCCTTTAGCCCGTGAATCAAAGTATTTCTTTGATCTCATGACCTGATTAGACATACCAGCAGTAGCATAACCAAATCCACTATTATCCCAAGCTGCAACATTTGACAAAGGAATTGCCATTTCACGAGCAATGCTTTCAACATACTCTTTGGAACAACCCATATAAGTAAATGTCCATCTTCCTGTTCCACGACAAGCCTCAATCATTTCTTTCAAACCAGCACTACTGTAATGCTGGTCTGTATTAGTCTGACCATCAGAGATGACAACAACCAAATAGGCATTGTCTTCATTTGCGTGGTCAGTTGTATCTAACAACTTCTGAATGGTATATCCCATAGCATCTCTCATGGCAGTTCCGCCATTGGGGATATAATCCGATTCAGAGGCTTCTGATAGATCACCGGCATTAACATTCCACAAGTGTTCGTAAACCTCACCATTAAAGGTTACGAGTGAGCAAAAGATTTCTTGGTCTTTTGCATTTTCTTTCATTTGCTGGATTTGTTCATTAAATCCAGAAATGGTTTCTTTCTTTGTTCCAGCCATAGAGCCGGATTTGTCCAATACAATCGCAACATAGGTTCTAGCTTTCTTCGTCATTTTAGGTTCCTTTCGTGGGGTTGAACTTTTTTTTGCTTTCATTTTTATCTCCTTGGAGGGGTTACTGGAAGTCCGAACTTATAAGCATTGGCTAAATTAGGACTCGCTGCCCACATGACTTTTTTGCCATCCTGTAAGGTTTGTCCTTTTTTCGACCCATTACCCAATTCGATTTTCAACTTGGGCAAATTACCTGTCTTTGTCAATTCGTCAAACTGAACAGCGGTGTTACGGTAGCGTTTTACCAATTTTCTAAAAGCATCAGCATCCATTACCATATCAAGAATGAAGTGAGCAGTTTCAATGTTCACAGACAATTCACCAGTATCCATTGCCAATCTAACAAATTGACGAACAACCAAAGGTACACCCTCCCAACTGCGACCTGTTTGATCACAAGTTCCATCAGGTCGCAATGGTCGATGACGATAAAGAGGATTTTCGTCAGCGTAGTTTTCAGGCAATTCACCAAGACGATAAACTCGCTTGGTTATTTCTCCAACATCAACATTGTCTCTTCCTTTGAAACCGCTCTTGATTTCCAAAAGGATTTTCAAAGTCATTTCAACATTGACATTTCGACCATTATCATAAACAATGAATGGCTCATTCTTGGCAATCTCTGCCAGTCTTTTACCAACACTGTTAGTGAATTCTTCAGGATCAAAACTTTCAACAAGTTCCCTAACTGTCATTTTATCGACTTTTTTGGTCGATATCGGACGTTTCTCAGTATCAACTTGTTGATTGTTTCGGAAGACTTGGGCGATTTGTTTTGCCAAAACACGAGGCTTAATTAAAACCCCATTTTGCAATTCGCCAGGAATACAGGCCAAAATATCTTCGTGAGAAAGATCGGCCAAACGAGTCTCGTTTGTGCCACCACTGGCCTTGAGACAAGAAATAAAGGCTTCAGGATTTACAAAGCCGGGTTTGCCTTCACCACCACAAGCTTCATTATGCTCACGAACAAGTGTGAGCGCAGAGTCTATCTTAGATTCGTAGGACATGTCCTACCTCCTTCTTCTTCTAACTTCTAACTTCTAACTTCTTCGGTAATTTCGGGTACGCCCCATCGCATCACCTAGCGATTATTTTCATTCTACCACGGCTTTTGGCCTTTGTCAAGCATGTCACTTTGAAGAATCTTTTGGTTTTTTCTCTTTCGGCTTTTTAATCTTTTGTATATCCAACATTGGATTAACTATTTGACTATCTTCTGCGAAAGAGTCATAAACTTTGTCAAGTTCCTTGTCAGAATGATTTCCACAATGCCAAATTGATTTGTTCTCCAAATATACCCCACAATTGAGTACATCTTTTTTGGAAAGCTTAGTGGCTTTGTTTTTGCATCCTGGCACCTGACACTTCATTGTGACTCCTTATTCAATATAGTTATTTATCAAAATTCTTCCAAATTATTTCTGTTTTAATAGCTTTGTTTTTTTGTTGAGAAGCATGATTTGCCACCTTTCTTCTGCAAACTTTCCACCCTTTATAAAGTTTATTGTACAAAGGAGAACTATACCCACTGATGATAACTTTACCATGAAATCGCTTCAAAACATTGGCTAACTCTACATGCTCATCTTCTGTCATTTCAAAAGAATAAGCATTTTTACTTACTCTTGTCTCTTGCAAATAAGGCGGGTCAAGATATAACAAAGTGCTTGAGGCATTAAAAGATTTGATGACTTCTACAGCCGATTTGTTGAAAATAAACACTTCTTGTAGCTTTTCACTAAGAGAAGACAATCCCTTTATAGCAGTCTCCCAAGCATTTATATCTCCTGGCTTTCCACCTCTTTTTCTTTCTGACCATGCAAAAGCCTTGCGTAAACCCCCTCTACTCATTCGACGTAAAATAAACTCATTCACCGCATGCTCTAAATAATCTTCGATTTGAGTCTTTTTTAATGCTCTTTCAAAGGTTTCTTCAGAATATTTGCATATTTTTAGGCGACGAATAAATTCGGCTGGTTCGTCCCGTAATGCTCGATAAATTTGAACAACGCCAGTGTCAATGTCATTTATAACTTCAATTTTGGACTTTGATTTGTTAAAAAATACGTTTGCTCCCCCACAATAAGGCTCAACATATGTCATGTTTTCAAAGCCTTCTGGGAAATGAGAAAGTATCCATTTAGAGAGGTAAAATTTACCACCATGACACTTAATTGCTGGTCTGATTGTTTTCATTAGGGTTTTCCTTTGCATTGTTGGGAGTGTGTATTGTTTTGCCACAAATTTCGCAAATAAAGTCAAAAGGACCATAGCCCTTTGTGGAACCTTCCCAAAACCACCCTAATTCGGGGCACTTTTCGTCGTGACATTCAACACACAATACATTCATTTTCTGTTCATCTTCAGGAACTGATTGATCTATCCAGAAATAGCAATCTTTTACCATATTTAGACACTCCTACAGTATATATTTCGTCACAATTAAGAGAGTGGGGAAATGGCTAGAATTATTTCAAGAACAGCCTGTTTAAATCTACAGAGAATTCGTAAATCAACAGTTTTAGCCATGTTAACTGAAGAGTCGCCCGAGTATAATTTATTGAACAATTTAGAAGACTCTCAATGGGGCATCATGAGCTTTAACCCCCATATTAGAGAAGTATGTATTGTTTTATACAATCCATCCGGCAACAAATTGATTTCTGTAAAACTTCCAGATATCAAGTTTTAGCTTTTTTCCTGATTTTTCATTTTTTCATGATCTACAGCACTTTCATCAGATTTTGGCCCCATTTTTTGTAGTGCGTCTGCGGCTGATGGCATAAAATATCCTGCCGGATAATGACTGCGAATATATCCATCTGGATAAGCCCAATGAGCTATTCCTGCTCTTTTAGTAGCACTTTCTTCATATATGGGCAATTCTTTTTTTGTTTCAATACAAAAATCAATAAATGTTTTCATGTTTATCCTCTCTGGAAATATCCTTTGCTGCCAAGGCAGACGTTTGCATCATTAATTCTTTTTAAAGCTAAAACATAAGCAGCAGTTCTAGGCGATATTTCATGTTTAACATGCAAATTCATTACTCTATTTGCTGCATAATTCATCATTTTTTTTAAGTCTTCATCTACCTGATCTAAACTTCTTGTCATAGCTGTTCTATTTTGAAGCCATTCAAAATAAGATACCACAACGCCACCTGCATTAGCTAAAATGTCGGGAATTACAATTACTCCATTATTGTTAAGTATGGCATCTCCTTCATTTGTTGTTGGCCCATTTGCTAACTCTAAAACCATTTTAGCTTTTACTTTGTCCGCAGTTTCTTTTGTAAGAACATTTTCTACTGCCGCTGGAACCAATATATCTACATCTAAACCTAACAATTCCTCATTGGTAATTGAGTCTCCTTCTCCCCACTTTTGTTTTTCATCTAATTGTTTTCGACATGCTGTAACATTTAATCCATTTTCATTGTAAACTCCTCCAAATTCATTAGAGATGGCTACAACTTTTAAACCATTTCTAAAACACTTTTCGGCAAACCAATATCCTACCTTGCCGAATCCTTGAATGGCAATTCTAATGTCTTCTCGATTAGATGGCACATTTAATTGAGTCATATTGTTTTGAAGAATGTTTTCTAAACAATAATATCCACCATAACCCGTCGCAGAACTTCTGCCCTCAATGCCACCAAGAGCAACAGGCTTGCCAGTAATAATGTCTTTAGGATGTCCACCCGTTATACGTTTGTATTCACTGTACATCCAACCCATTATTCTTTCATCTGTGTACAGGTCAGGAGCAGGAATATCAATGTCTGGACCAATAAAATCAATCATAGATGCAATGTATGCTTTGCTTAGTCTTTCTAATTCACGATGAGACAACTTTGTTGCATCTACGCAAATCCCACCTTTGGCACCGCCAAAAGGGATTTTAAGACAAGCACATTTGAATGTCATCCATAAAGCTAAAGCTTCACAATGTCCTCTGTCTACATGTGGATGATAACGTATGCCACCTTTAAATGGACCCAATGTATTGTCATATTGACATCTATATGCTTTATACATTTTTAAGGTGCCATCATCATGTCGCATAGGAATGGTCACAGAAAGTGTTTTTTGTGGGTGCTGTAATCTCTCCCAACTTTCTGGATCAATATCTGCGTACTCATAAGCAACTTCTAATTGCTTTTTGGCCTCATCCAGTATGGACATAATATAATCCTCTTTGCCTAATATATTTAGAGTTATTTCGGCCAAATTAAGGATTATTTTGCCAACCTGGGTCTTCGTAAATCCAACTTTCTGATCCTCCCCCAATTAATTTGGAGAAAAAACTTGGATTTGATTTTTGTATATACATAATGGCACTACCAAGTACCAAAAGAGCTATTATGGCGTATAAAAAACTCTTGTTCATTTTTTGTCCTCCTAACAAAGCAAGTTGAATGAAACACTTCCTATGGGCATTCATTTTAGTTTTAATTTCTACACTAGTATTTAGTGGAGAACCAGATAAAAAACTTCACGAAATGGGATTATATCCAACTGTCAAATTAACATTTCAAGCTTGTGAATGTGCTGAATGCATGGCGAACCCCGAAGAGTCACAAGCAATTGGCAGCGGAGTCATTATTCGTTCAGAGAAATCTAAGGGACCAATCTTTAAAGATAAGTATATTAACACAATACTAACAGCCGCACATAATATTGAACATATTAATCCGCCACTTAAAATTCATGTTGGGAAATACAAAGATTGGTCTGAACTTGAAGGATTTAATGTGTATGAAGGAATTGTTTATGCCAAAAACACAACTTTAGATATTGCAATCATTTTGTTTGTCACAGATGAAAAAATGATTGTAGCCAAATTAGATGTGGATAAAAAACTTTATTTGGGCGAAGCAGTTATTAGGTTTGGTTTTGGAATGGGAGATGATATTAGATTTGATGAAGGTAAAATTACTGGCGTTAAAACAATTCTTCCAAAAAGCATGGCTGGAATGGTAAGAATGAATGCACACACAATAGTTGGTGACTCTGGAGGTCCAGTATACGACTCAGATTACAACGTAATTGGAATTACACATGCTATTCGTGTAAATGGCATGAATTTACTTACAGAACAAAGTTATTTTTCCCCCACCCGAAACTATAAAATATGGAACGAAGCATCAAATAATTCAATAGGATTTGTATATAAAGCAGAGAAAATGCCTAATTCTAGTTTGTTTGAATTGTGGCTATCAGAACATCAAATCATTGGAGTTAAAAAATGAAGACTTTTTTGGAAACATTAGAGCAAAATAAAACCAATAAAATAGCTCATGAATGCTTTGTTTTAATGGCTGAAAAAGGTATAAATCCTTTAAGTTATGTTGCTTGGCTTGAAAAAAATGATGGTTTAAATAGCCCTAATATTGTGCAAGAAAGCAAAGAATGGCTTGTATTGGAAATGGACACTATTAATGAAGGTCCATTGTCTTATGGAGTTGGGCAACTCACAGCAAAAGTTCCACAATGGATTGGTGGTGCTGTAGATAAAACTGCTGACTGGGTTGGTCAACAAGGACAAGATTTTGCTCAAGGATTTTCAGATGCTTGGCCACAAGATGAACCTTCTTCAACACAAACAGAATCTCCTGTGCAAACAGCCATAAAAGCATTGCAAGATTTGTCTAAACGAGCTAATAGACGAGGTTCGAGTTTACAACAATCCAATATACAACAATTGTTGTTTAATGTGCTTCAAAACTTACAACAAATGCCAACACCACAAACTCCACAAACTCCAAACCCATCATCAACTGTCACACCATCTGGAGTTCCAGTTCCAACTCCTCAAGTATCTTGGTCAAATTATCTTTTAAACAAAAACAATCAAGCAATTTATGAAGCACAGATTAATGATCTTGCTAATAGTCTGCTTGTTGTAGGAATTGATCCGACCTTGTTTACAGAATGGTATATTAACGAAGGAATGCATTATACATCTATTGAACAATTTGAAGAGGGATTTCTTTCTGACTTGTGGGGCGGAGCTAAAAGCTGGATGCAAGGCAAGGGATTTTTTAATGGAATGGATCAAGCAAAAGAAGATGATGATCGTAAAGCCGCTCAATCAACTCTTCAAGCTATTATTCCCTTGATGCATAGCGGAGAATATCCTCAAATAAATCAACAGTTACAAGTCATTGCAAAACAATTACAAAATTATTTGTGGGGGCAACAACAACAGCAACAACAACAACAAACCAGACAACCCCAAAATGCTTGGGATAAAGGATTATCCAATATGAGAAAACAGGCAAATCATGGATTTGATCCACAAGATATGAGAAGAACAATGGGGCTTTCTGAGCCACAAAACACTTAAATAATTTTTAACAAATTGTTGTAAATTAAATCAGCTTCTTCTTTGCTAATGATGAGGCTTGGTCGTAATCTAACTGATTGTTCGCCACAAGCCAAAAGTGTCATTTTTTCTTTGGCTTTATTTACAAATTTATTTCTAGCTTCTGTATTCTCAAAATCAAAAGCAATCATTAAACCACGACCCCTTACATTTTTAAATGGGGAATCTTGTAATTTGTTCAAAAGATACTGACCTACTTTTCTAGCGTTTTCTACAAGCTTATCTTCTTTAATTATCTGATTGATAAGAGTAAATCTTACCATATCTGCTATATTGCCTCCCCATGTAGAGTTGATGCGACTTTGTACATTAAACACATTTCGTTTGGCTTCATTAATTCTATCAGTCGCACAGAAGCCGCAAACTTGAGTCTTTTTGCCAAAACAAATCATATCAGGAACAATTCCAAAATGCTGATAGGCCCACATTTTGCCTGTCATGCCGATGCCCGTTTGGACTTCATCTAAGATTAACATAGCCTGATACTTGTCAGCCAGTTTTCTTAGGCTCTTAAAATATTCTGGACTAAAATGGTTATCACCCCCTTCGCCCTGTATGGGTTCCAGAATAATTGCTGCCACGAGGTTTGTTTTAAGAGCTTTCTCGGCCTGTTCTAAACTTTCAGACTCAAGTTTGCGAGACTCCTGTTCTTCAACCGGAAATTTTAAAGCAGGATTCAAAATCCTAGTCCAATTGAACTTAGGAAACAAATCCGTTTTATCCGGCACAGTATTGGTCAAAGATAATGTGTATCCACTTCGACCATGAAATGCTTTCCGTAAGTGAATAACATCTAACTTGTTTGTGTGTGGCTCTCCAATTCCTAAAATATTGGCTTTCCAATCAAATGCCGCCTTAATGGCATTTTCAACTCCAAGTGTCCCACCTTCAATGAAAAATAAATGTGGAAAATCTTTGGTGATAGAAGCAAATGAAGATACAAACTCCACATATTCTGGAGTGTATACATCTGAATTGGTAATCTTGTGTAAAGCTGCTTTTGCTAATTTATCTTTTTGAGCTATCAATTTAGGATGATTCCACCCTAAAGCTTGACTAGCATATTGTGAATCACAATCTAAGTATTTGTTGCCCTTTTGGTCTACAATCCACATTCCTTTGCTTTTAGCAATATTAATTTCTAATGCATCATGCGTCAAAATGTGCTTACTTAGTTTCTTTTTCATGTTAAATCCATCCGACTTTTCTAGCCTGATTCAATTCTTCAATTGTTACTTTGCGATCTAAGAAATCTGATACTGACGCTGTAAAATGTTTGACAATATCAGCCTTAATAGAATTGAGATATTGCGGCCCCATTTTCATGGCATCTAAAAAATCATGCATATCAATAGACCAATCTAACATTTCTCCATCAATAAAAATGGCATGGCGAATTTCTCCGCCCTTACCTTTTATCATACGAACTTCAAAGCTTTTTTTACCAATAGGCACAGGTATTATTTGGTATTGTGGCGGAAATTCATTGTTTGATGGAAATTCAATAATGTCACTCATGATTACCTTTTTATTGTGATAAGTTACCTAAATATGGGTATGAGTTACTTCAACGAATCTTCTTACCTCGACCTTTATCAGAGTACAGTAGCTGCTTTTCCACATACCCGAAAAAGACAGCATGTAGTAGATACGATTCAAATCCAAGAAGTTAATTTTACCCCTTTTCTCGGCATGAGAACGCTTTTTGTAAAAGGGGCAGCATTAAATGAAGAAAATGGTAATGCTTATAAGCCTATGATGCTTTTTAAGAATGTAATTTACCACCCCAGAAAAGAACAAAAAGAATGGGCAGAATTAATTGCAAGTGGAAAAACCTATGTTTTTGAAAGATTAGAAAGAGATGCAAATGACATTTTAGTGCGATGTGATTGCCCTGATTTTCATTGGCGATTTAACTATTTCGACCATGTAGATCGTTCTCTTTATGGTCGTAAAAGAAGAAAATACGAAGCAGTAACGGCTCCCGGTTCAGCCAACCCTAATCAAATGCCCGGTATGTGCAAACATTTGATTAAACTTTCTACAACTATCAGAGATATAGGAATTTTAATTTAATGCAAAATGAATTCAACTCGTTAATCGAAAATCTCAATAAACTCGAAGGAGCAGAAGTTTTGGGAAGTGAAATTGATCCAAATACTTGGATTCACTTCATATGCTCCTCAGCTTTAACTCTGGCTACTATCATCAAACAAATAGATGATATTGATAATGAAAAATTTTGTAAATTACTGATTTTAGCACACCCTTCAGATTCTAAAAAACATTCTTATCAAATAGTTTTCAACAAAAATAAGAAAAAATATGTCACAATGATCGCTAAAAGAATTAAAAACCTTGCTGACAATGGTTTGAAAAATGCTGAATTTCAAGAATTAGGTCTTCCAGATTTAACTTTGGTTACTTTGCGACAAATGGCTAATGAACTAAAAAGTCGAGAAAACTTATGTTTCGCAATGGTATGGATGGAAGACAATGACAAAGAAAATATCTCTATCGAAGGAAGCGGAAATCCCACTCAACTTGTAGGGCTGTTATCTAGAGGATTATATATGACCATTGATTGGTCAAACAAAAATATCAAATTCAAAGATAATGAAGAAGAATAATATTTTGGTGTATAAATAAAAAACGGGCCTGATGCATCAACATCAGGCCCGCTGCTTAATTAGAAGGCTAATTTAGGATGAGTTTAAGGGTACTCTTCGGAGTGCCCTTATTTTTTTATAGCCCCTTCTTGATAACTACCCAGTGAACAACTTGACCGCTGCCACCAGTAATTATGAAGTTCCATGTGTCAGTATCAGCTACTGCTGCCAAAGCTGTAGAAACATAAGGCACAGTTGTGCTAACACCAGTTAATTGAATGCAATAATCGCCAACAGCACCAGAAAGTGCAGGAATTTCTACAGTTCCAGTTGTGCCAACAAGTGTTTCACTGCCAGCAGCTACAACTCTTGGGCCAATAAGCTTGTGAACGCCAAGGCTCATATGCTCTGAACCCTTTTGATTGCCAGCTACACTGCCGACACCACTAACACCAGTTACGCTAGATGCTCCCATAATTTTATCTCCTTGTTTGAATAACTTTTGAGGTTACTTATAGCTATACTTGTAGAAAATAATTTGAACTGTTTGCTCTATATATTTGGAGACATTTTTGCGAAAGGGAGAATATGACTTACGAATACAGTCCTCAGTTAAAACACAATCAATCACAAGTTTTATATGGAACAATTCTTGGTGGTTCTTCAATTGTTAAACCATCTCAAGGCAAAAACTGCTATTTGGCTATGCGTGATAATGATCATACTTGGCTCGAATATAAGATTAATGAACTAAAAGATTACTTCAAAATGGATAACAATACTATCAAAAAAGATAAAAACACTTATCGATGCTACTCCATAGCTTATCCAGTATTCAATACATATTACAATGAATTTTATTCAAATGGCAAAAAATTCATTGGCAAAGATACACTAGAAAGACTTAATGACGTTGCTTGGATGGTATGGTTTGTAGATTCTGGGAAAAAAAGTAAAAGAAAAGCTTATCTTCGCACACATAAATTTGGCGAAGAAGGCACAAAGATTATAGCCGAATATTTTAATTCTTTAGATTGCGATTGTGATTTTAAACTCACAAGAGGCAGACATGAAATTGTTTTTACCCACAAAGGGTCAATTGAATTTTTGTCTACTTTTGCTCACCGACTTCCTACTTTTATGTTAAACAAGTTTGATATCTAAAGATATGTACGACTCTATTATTATCTCCGACTTACACCTCGGTAGCGAAGTCTGCCAAGCTAGACTTATTGAAAAATTCTTATTGAAAATTAAGAACCAAGAACTTGTTGCAAAAGAATTGATATTAAACGGTGATGTATTTGACTCTTGGGATTTTCGGCGTCTTAAAAAAAATCATTGGGGAGTCTTGTCACTTCTCCGAAGCCTATCTGACAAAATGCACATCATCTGGATTAATGGAAATCATGACGGACCTGCCGAAATAGTTTCACATCTACTAGGTGTCGATGTTGCTGAAGAATACATTTTTGAAAGCGGCGGCAAGAAAATTATCGCACTACACGGCCATCGTTTCGATTCATTTATATCAGATCACCCATTGGTAACAAAAATAGCTGACTATTTTTACCGATGGATGCAAAAAATTGACAAATCCTTTTACTGGGCCAGATGTGCCAAAAAAGCCAGTAAAACTTTTTTAAGATGTACTGAAAAAATTGAAGCAAGAGCCATTAATTATGCCCGAAAAAAACATTGTAATATAGTTTGTTGTGGACATACTCATTTAGAGATAGAACATCCGAATAATGCCGATATAGGCTATTTTAACAGCGGTTGTTGGACCGAATATCCCTGCTCTTATTTGACCATCTTAAATGGTGAAATAAAACTACATCACCTTGAAAAATCATGACTAACAATTATTATGTGATTCAACTGTTCGATAGAATGAACAATCTAATAGCTCCATTTGGACATATTGATTATCTTAAATTGCCAGCTACAAATTTTATACCAGGGTCTGCCACCACATTTTCTTTCAACACTACAGGAATTGCTTCATATACCTATTCTCCATCTACCGCTGGCACAAGTAGTATTTATTCAATTGGTCCAGCAGTTAATACAGCAATTAACCCAACATCAATGGGGAATGTATATTCCACTATCGGGAAAGTGCCCAACAACTACTGGCCCGTATTTTCAACAACAGATACCAGAACTCTTTCTGCATCATATAAAGACTTTAAAACAAACGAAGCAGCTAAAAAATTTATGCAATATTTTGTACAAGAAGAAAATATGCAAAAGCATTTTTGTGGAAGTATCTTTGCTTCAAATCCACTTAAACCAATGTATTATTTTGATGACGCTTATTTACAAAGCTTTACGTTCAAAGGAGACGATCTTCAATTTGAAATGTCAGTCTTAGACTTTGAAACTTTTGATTGATTATTTGAAAGCAGGAACCGCACCACTTGCCGCCGCATTTCCTGGTCCGCCCGCCACCCCAGAAACAGTTACACTAGATGGACCCCGAATCATAGGCTTTTTCGGCTTACTCTTGCCCTCTTCAGCTTTATCATCAGCTATAAAGCCACCTTCTTTCATCAATACATAATCTTTGAATTTCATGCACTTATTTAGCCCTTCTTACAGTTTATTTCTATGTCTGGCGATAATTTTTTAATGATCTTTGAGTAAATGGCATAAAGAATAAGTGTGGTAATAGCAAATTCCAAAAATGATGCACAAAAATTCCCTATCTCTAAATTCATCCCATCCACAGGACAAAGAATCAAACTACGCCAATTACCAGTATTTGCAAGACTTACAAAATAATTAATGATAGGCATCAAAAGCGATTCTGAAATAGATGTCACAAACTTCTGAACAATTTGAGCCGAAATCAAAGTCAAAGCCATAGTAACTAAATTCTTGTTGAAAGCAAAATTTTTGTATTCTTCTAATTCTTTGCGTAATTCCGGCATTAAGTTTTTTTCTGACATCAGAATTTTTCCAAATAGACCAATGATCCTCACTAAGTTAGTCTTTCGGGAAGTTTTTTTAGTTTAAACCAATATATACCCCAGAGAAGATTCCATAGGAGGGAACATGAATAACAAAATTTGGTTAATTATTTTGTTCGTTCTTCTCGTTTTTTGCGGTGGCCTAATTTATGTGCAGAAACATGAAATATTTCAACCCAATACACTAAATTATAAACCATCTCAAGAAAAATTGTTTACAGATAAATCATCTGTTGCCCCCACGCCCCCACCACCTTCTGAGTCTTTTATGAAAGGATATTGGGACGGATACAACGGAACTTGGCTCGGCCCAATTCGTTGGCTAGTTAAAGACGATTATCGTCAAGGATGGAATTTAGGCAACAAAGATCGAATAAATAATATTCAAAGATACACACCACCAACAAAGAGGTAATACATGAATAAATTTTTATTGATATGTGCTTCCATTATTTTAATCGGATTCGCAGGAACCCATTTTACAAGATTTATTCCAAATGCCCATAAAGACATCAACTATCAAGATATGTATTCTGGCTTCCCTCATGCAACTATCACAAGCCAACCACTACAACTAAAAAGTAGCATTATTGTTGATCAAGAAATAGTAGATTCAGTAAATTCTACCCCATGCTTAATGCCAATGGTAGTAAGCGAAGAATTTTCTGTCGGATATCAAGACAAAATGAATGGTCGAAAAATAAAAATCAATAAATCCCAAGCATATCTAGACGGCTATAAATTGGCAGAAAAAGATATGATCGAAGGCACAAATCGACTTCTAAAACCTCAATTGTCACTTGATTGATGTGCAACGAACAAATGTGGTGCATTTACTCAAATCCTTGAGCTTCTTAGCACCCACATAAGAACAAGCAGACCTTAACCCCCCAAGAATATATTCAACCGTATCTTGGACCGGACCCTTGTATGGCACCTCAATACAAGCACCCTCAGAAGCTCTGTAACTAGCCATGCCACCATTATATTTTGTCATGGCCTCTTTACTACTCATACCATAAAACTTTAAACTCTTTTTCTCACCACTCTCAGAATAACTCCACTCGCCTCCACATTCATCACACCCCGCAAACTTCCCACCAAGCATTACAAAATCCGCCCCACCACCAAACGCCTTGTTAATATGATGCGGCTCACGACAACCACCATCAGCACATATCAAACCACCAAGACCATGAGCAGCTTCAGCACACTCAATAACAGCACTTAATTGAGGATAACCAACACCAGCAACAATTCTTGTGTTGCAAACACTACCCGGACCAATACCAACTTTGATAATATCTGCGGCCCCCGAAATCAATAATTCCTGAACCATCTCAGGAGTAACTACATTACCAGCCATAATTAAAGAATCAGGAAATGCATTTCTAATTTCTTTAACCTTATTCTGAAAAACTTCTGTGTAACCATTGGCAACATCAACACAAATATTCTTGATCTTAATGCCCGACCCCTGAATAAACTTAAGCTTTTTTAAATCTTGACTAGTAATACCCGTTGTGTAAAAAGTATAATCCGATGCAGGATTATCCCCCCAAAATTTAATGAGTTCTTCCGAATCATAAAATTTGTGAAGACATGTAAACATTTGGTGCTTGGCTAACGACATAGCCATCTCCATCGTACCAACCGTATCCATATTCGCAGCAATAATAGGAACACCAGATATCTTTTGACCACTATTTAAACCAATGTAGGTTCTAGTCAAATCAACTAATTGACGACTCGCTGTCTTTGACCTCTTCGGACGAATCATCACATCGTCATAACCCAACTTAATTTCATAGTCAATTTGCATGGTTTTCTCCACACCAGCACCAAAAAAGGTTCAATTCTATATCAAACCCAAGGAGAATTATATGAAAATTTTTATGACAATCAATGGCTCAAGTCAAAGTCTTTTTCTGCCGATATACCCTTAAACTTCAAAATTAACTAAAAGGAACTAAAATGTCCGACTTCAAAAAACACGATCTTGACCCACAAACCTTAAAACCAAACGATATTGTCGCCGTAATTCAATATACTACCGTAAAAACAGCACACCCCGATACAGCCGAATGGTATGTCGAAAATTTAGATGCCCCCGGCAAAATCATCAGAATCCAAGGCAAAGAACTCATAGAACAAGCATTTTCTGCTGATTTCTTCGCAGAAGAAATCAAAGTTTCAAAACTCCAAGCCGCCGAAATTCTAACCCAATCCATAAATAAACCATTTACAGTCAATTTTATCAAAAGCGACGGTCAGGAACGTACCCTCAGAGGCCGCCTGCTGCGTCCAGAACCACTTTTAGGACGCTCTATAGTCGAAGACCTAGATGAACCAAGTCCAATTAAATTAAGGCAAGTAGACCACCGTACAATCAATTGGCTCATCGTAAATGGCGCAAAATACGTCGTTAAATAAAAAAACTCGACCATTTCTAGTCGAGTTTTTATGTCTCTGAAACTTACCCAAAATCAGGCAGATTCAATGTTCGGAAGATCAACAAGACCACCAACAGTATCGTTGAACTCAGCACCATCAGCCAAACGACCTACCATCTTACGATCATTGCTGTTCACAACCATCAAACCATGAAAAGTTCTCTGAATGGAATTGCCATTGGCATCCAAAGATGTGTCCATTGAACCCTCTGTGCCCATGTTAACAAGAGCAGGTGAAAGATTTACTACATAATCAGCCATAATTTATCTCCTTTTTCTAGCTAGAAGTACAATTATATATGCAATATTTCAAATGCTTTTTTTAACAAACAAGACGAAAACGCAAAAAATTCACCAAATCAACAATTGTTTTGTAGCCATTCCTTAAAACCCAATTTGTCCCAAGCCCGATCTAATTCTTTTTGAGTCCTTTGTCTAAATCCACTGCCACTCTCAATACCGGCCATATCTTCAGGATTCAAAGTCACATTACCCCACTTCGACTTAGGAACTAACGAATTCCTAAACCTTTGTTGCAATTGACTCCGTTCCAAATTCCTATATTGAGCATAATACTTGTGGTCATCACCCATGCCATCACAAGAAGGAGGCTTAAATCCCCTCAACTCAGGATGCATCCCAATAACATCATTCGTCAATAAATTACAAAGAGTCCTTGCCGCACGCTCAGATTCTAACCCACCCTTCGTATGCATGTCTTGCCGAAGAATAGTTAAATCATCAAGAGTGTATTTTTTGTTTTTTATCAAATAACTCTTAACCTCTTTTGGAATACTTTGCATGAATTCCTGATAAGTATACTGACTCCCCCTTAATTCAAAAATAAAATCTTCAGGATTACCAAACTTCTTAACAAAATTAACTACAACACGCCTCAAATGAGGAGGAACCATGTGATAAAAAGATATAGCTTTTATCGGCTCATCAGGCCACAACCGACCTGCATTTAATGTCGGAAAAGAACCATAATAAGTGGTTCGTAAACTTTTCAAAATCTCTTCAGTCTCTGAAGAAATTTGACCCTCAAAATTTAACCGATCTCTAAAAATATCATCATAAGGACTAAGATCAGAACCATCAGAATAATGCACCTTAATAGCATCCATCAAACCAGAATGACCGTAAACCTCGTCATCCATGTCAGCATATGTCCAAACAATACTTCCTTCATTAAACAAGAAAAAAGAAACTACCCCGTCAAGAGCATACTCCTCACAAGACTGCTCCCCATCCCTTTCAACGCAAATACTGTCCACAGCTTCTAAAAATTTCATGAAAATATATAGAATTTACACGATTTTTATTGCTATACCCTTACTAAGACTTTCCTGAGTCAATAAAATAGTGTCTTTAGGTATGTCAGGATCAATGTAAAAAGAAAGAATATCATTGCTGTCAATATCTGAAATATGCGCTACTCTCAATTCCATCTTCGGCGCTTTTACTAAGCGTTTAACAAAACAAGCTGCTCTAACGTAAAAAATAGTCGCCATAATATGTGGAGGAACAATTAGACAATCAGTATAAATACCCGAATTTTTCTGCTGAATAAAAAGTTCAGCTATCTTTTTGTAAACCGTTTTGTTGTCTACCCCATCAAATTCAATTTGCTCGTACTTCACCCTCTTCAACAAATACTCAACATCTCTATGCATTATCTCTTTAGACCGACTCTTCACCTTCCTCCTGTAATAAGGAATAATCTCCGGCCCATATAACGCAGCAAATTTAAGCTCTTCTTTCATGACCTATTATAGCAAATCTAGCACTGTTTTCACTAAATATTGTTGAAAAATCCACGGTTGTAAGACTATATAAGATAAGTTTAAAGGAGATTCATGATAAAAGGTAGCAAGCGAGAAAAGAATCGAGTGAATAATTGTTCTTTTTGCAAAGAAAAATTTGCGTGTAGTGACCCAAAAAATAAAATTTGTGAGAATTGCAGGAAGTGCTGTATTTGTGGTGTTGCAATTAAACGCCCCAAAGAGAATCGTCAGTGTAGAAAATGTCAGAAAAAAAATCTAACCCAAAAGCAAAAAGATCAATTGGCTGTTTTGCATAAGTCAATTACTGGCGCAAACAATCCATCAAAAAGACCAGAAGTTAGATTGAAATTATCTGAAACTAAAAAAGGTATTTTAAATCCAGCACATAAGTATCCAGAGCAATGGCGAAAACATATTGCTAAGTATCGCCCAAGCAAAGTTTCCAAATTAGAAGATTCTTTAGCCAATGTTTTGTCAGAATATAAAAGACAATTTCAAGTAGCTTGGTATAAGATTGATTTTGCAAATGAAGCTAACAAAATTGCGATTGAAGTTCAGGGCTGTTGGCACCATTCTTGTCAGCAATGCTTTCCAGGCTCGCCGACTCATCTAACGCAAAAACAAACTCGTGGAAACGATTTAAGAAAAAATAAATTTCTTACAAATTTAGGATGGAAAATAATTTATGTAGCTGAACATAAAATTAGGTCTATGACATCTGAAGAAATTATAGTCTATTTCTCTAAAATAGGAATTAAATAAACCTATTCAACTAAAGTATGAAATCTATTTTATTGACAAAGTATACCAAGCCGCAAACGATAAAAGACACACAATTAAATGAGTGGCTGTAAAAAATACGCCAAAAGGTGCAGGAAGAAGTCTCCCAATTATCCACCCAACAGGATAAAGTAAAGATGATATCAAAA